>Ga0265339_10003961_pt1 | contig 10237 bp, 5 predicted proteins | sample 4CB219metaG_FD_202085 | JGI IMG/M metagenome (GOLD analysis project Ga0265339, IMG submission 202085) | Rhizosphere microbial communities from Carex aquatilis grown in University of Washington, Seatle, WA, United States - 4-CB2-19 metaG | ecosystem: Host-associated > Plants > Roots > Rhizosphere...
GGCGCCGATTCAGCTTCCGTCAGGTTGGCTGCTTGATAATATCGAGATGCATGAAACGAGGAATGTTTTTTATACTTGTCGCAATCGTCACACTTGCCGCGCCGTCAAGGGCGCAGGACACCAACGCGGCGTCGACAGCGGCATCGCAGCAGGCGGCGCAGGCGGGGGCCGACGAGCGTTACGAGCGGCTGGCGTCGGACGTGCAGGCGCTCCAGACGGCGAACGAGGAATTGCAGAACCGGATCGGCGCGCTCAAGGAGGAGATGCAGAAGCTGCGGGAGGCGCAGGCGCAGGCGGCGAACAACACGGGCGTCGCGGACGATGTCAAGCATTTGGCGGAAAAGATCGAGGAGGTGGACCGCAAGCGCCAGGAGGACAAGGGAGCGATCGCGGACGAGGTGCGTGAGGCGATGGCGAAAGTGGAGAAGGCGCTGTCCGCCGGCGGCTCCGGGCCGCGGGAACCGGCGCGCGAGCCGCCGCAGCGCGCTGTCAAAGACACGGCGCCGCCGCCGGACGTCAAGGACGGGTTTGTTTACACGATCAAGGACGGCGACAATTTAAGCGCGATCATGAAGGCGTACAACGCGGATTTCAAAAGCAAGGGGATGAAAACCATTTCGCTGCGGCAGGCGCGCGAGGCGAACCCGACGGTGGATTGGAACCGGCTGAAGGTGGGGCAGAAGATCGTCATCCCGCGTCCGGCTGAGTGATTGACTGCGCGTCCGGCGCATTCCAGTTCTCGAAAAACGGCGCGTCGTCCGGGGTAAAATCGACGAAGACGCAGAGTTTTTCATGGATGCAGGCGCCGGCGAATTGGCGCGCGGAATAGAGCCTCCGGTCCAGGCGGCCCGTCAGCAGGGCCAGGGCGGCCCTCGGATAAAACGCGGCAAGCGGCTCAATCTCATTATTGACGCGCGGAACGGCGCCGCGATCCTGCGCGCACAGGGACAGGAGTTTTTGCAGCGGCGCCGGCGTCATGCGCGGCATATCGACGGCGAGCGCCAGCAGGAGGGGCGCGGAGCAGGCGGACAATGCGCGCTCGACTCCGGCGAGCGGTCCGATGTCAATTAAACGGTCCACCAGCGCAGGACAGCCGAACCCGGAATAGTCCTTGCCGGCCCGCCCGGAAACGAACACCCCGGAGGCGCCGGCGCCGCGCGCGAGTTGGATTTGGCGCGCGAGCAGCGTGCGCCCGTCGAATTCAAGCCAAGCCTTGTCGCGGCCCATGCGCGTGGATTTGCCGCCGGCGAGTATGACGGCGTCGAATGTCACCGGTCGACGCGGAGTGTGCCGTCGCTCAGGATGCGGGCGCGGAGGCCGCCGCGATTTTGGAGAAAATGTTCGGCGCCCGGGGCGAACGCGTAATCCATCCAATGGCACGGGGCGCAGTGCGCCGCGCCGCGGAAGCGGACGCCCTGGATTTCAAAGCCGGCGTCGATGAGGGCGTTTAGGTCGGCGCCTTCAACAATGACGTTGCGGCGGGAAAGGCCCGGGAATTTATCTGCGAGGTTGAGGGCGGCGCGCATGGCGTCGAAGACTTCCCATGAAAAGAAAGTGATCTGGCCTTTGTAGTCGTCCTTGAAATCGAAAAAGCGATCGCCCTGAATGCCGCGGCCGGCGACGCATTGGATTTCCTGGACTTCAACGGTGGGATGGTCGCCGGGCGGGCCGGCGTGGTGGCCGACAAAATTATGGCCGGGCGAAATGTAGAGGTGTCGGATTCTCATGAGTCAACAGCGGGCACGGCCGCCGTGGGAAGTGTAATGAGTTTGGGGAAAAAGGGAAATGGGGAACTCAAAAGCCGTGAACCACGGAGACACTGAGGCACAGAGAACACTGCAAATTGAATCTCCGTGCCGCTGTGTCTCCGTGGTTAAATTTTGTTCGACCGCTTACGGTTTGGACATTTGGGCGGGGCGATGGCACAATGGGACGTTGTTGTTCTATGGAAGCGATCGCAAGCGTTTTTCCGGCCCAACCCTTGTCGCGCCGATTTGACACGACGCACTGGAGCGTCGTCGCATTGGCGGGGGGGGAATCGGCGGAATGCGTGGCGGCGCTGGAGCAATTGTGCCGGACGTATTGGCCGCCGCTGTATGCGTTCATCTGGCGCCAGGGTTATTCGCCCGACGATGCGCAGGACCTCACGCAGGAATTCTTCGCGCGGCTTCTTGAGCGGAACGAGTTCGAGGCGCTCTCGCCGCACAAGGGGAAGTTCCGGACGTTTTTATTGACTGCGCTGACGCATTTCCTTTCCAACCAGCGGGACCGCGCGCGCGCGGCCAAACGCGGGGGCGGCCAGCAATTTCTGTCGCTGGACGAAATTCGGACGGAGCAATTACGGCACCTGGAGCCTGCAGACCACGTGACGCCGGACAAACTATTTGACGCGCGGTGGGCGGTGGCCGTGCTGGAACAGGCGCTGGCGGCGCTGCGCGAGGAAATGGCGGGAGAGGGGAAATCGCGGCATTTCGAGGAATTGAAGGCGTTTCTAACAGAAGACCCGGAAGGCGGCGCGTATGCGGGGGTGGCGGAGCGCCTGGGAACGAGAAGCCAATCCGTGGCGGTGATGGTGCATCGACTGCGGCGCCGGTATCGCGAGTTGGTGCGTGCGGAAGTGGCGAACACGGTGACGGGCCCGATGGAACTGGAGCAGGAAATGCGGCATTTGTTTGCGGCGCTGGCCGGGTAGAGTTCCGAGCGGGGCGGGATTGAACGGGTCGGTTGAATTGGGGGCGGCTCGGCAGGAGCCTCGCCCTGCCGTGCGGCGCGTGACCGGACAGTTGCCAGCCAAATAGTTGTAATAGATGGCTGGGAAAACTTCTTAGTCAGTGAACCAGGCACAAACCATGACTTCGGCGCAGACCTGTAGTAAATGCGGGGCGCGGCTGCACGCGCATTCGCTGGAGGGGTTGTGCAGCCGGTGCATGGCGGCGCTGGCGTTTGGGATTGAGTCCGGGCTTGGCCGTCAGGAATTCGGCGATTATGAGTTGATCGAGGAGATTGCGCGGGGCGGGATGGGGGTGGTGTATCGGGCGCGGGACAAGCGGCTGAACCGGGTGGTGGCGTTGAAGATGATGTTGCACGGGCGATTTTCCAACGCGGAGTTTGTGCGGCGTTTCCAGACGGAGGCGGAAGCCATCGCGCAATTGCGTCACCCCAGCATAGTCACGATTTACGAAGTTGGGGAATGCGAAGGGTATCACTTCCTGTCGATGGAGCTGATCGAGGGGCGCAGCTTCGCCGAATTGGCGGGCGACAAACCATTGCCGGGCGCGCGGGCGGCGGCTTACGTGGCGACGATAGCGGAGGCGATCGATTACGCGCACCGGCAGGGGGTGCTGCACCGGGACTTGAAGCCGTCGAATCTTCTGCTTGACGCATCGGACCGGCCGCGCGTGACGGATTTTGGGCTGGCGAAACTGGTGCATTCGGACGCGGATCTGACGGTGACCGGGCAATCGCTGGGATCGCCGAGCTACATGGCGCCGGAGCAGGCGGCGGGACGCGCGAAGCAATCGGGCGCCGCGGGGGACATCTATTCGCTTGGGGCGGTTTTGTATCATTTGATCACAGGTCGTCCGCCGTTTCAGGGGGAATCGATGCACGACGTGCTTTTGCAGGCGCAGAGCGCGGAACCCATTGCGCCGTCGCGGCTGAACCCGAGCGTGCGGGCGGATTTGGAAACGATCTGCCTGAAATGCCTCGAGAAGGAGCCTGTCAAGCGCTACGCGGCCGCGGGCGATCTCGCGGCGGACCTGCGGCGGTTTATCGCCGACGAACCGATCCGGGCGCGCCCAGTGTCCGCGACGGAGAGGGCGTGGCGCTATTGCCGGCGGCGGCCGGCGATGAGCGCGCTGGCGGCGGCGCTGGCGGTGGCGGTGGCCGCGGGAGTGGGCGGCGTGCTGCGGGAATGGATGCTGGCGCGGAGTTACGCGCGCAGCACGCGGCTGAACTTATACGCGGCCGATCTCAACCTCGCTTCGCAGGCGGAGGGGCGCGGCGACATCGGCCTCGCGCGGCGAATTCTGGCCGGGCTTGCGCCGGCGCCCGGCGAGGAAGATTTGCGCGGGTTCGAGTGGGGTTACCTGTCGCGCGTCTGCCGCGGGGATGAGATTGCGACACTATCGGGCCACAAATGGATTGTCACATGCGCGGCATTCTCGCCCGACGGGCACAAACTGGCGACCGGAAGCCAGGACGGCACGGCGAAACTCTGGGACGTGGACAACCATCAATTGCTGGCGACGCTTCCGAACGAAGGCGGGGCGGTGTGGTCGGTGGCGTTTACGTCGGACGGCAAGGCGATGATGACAGCGGGCAACGAGCGGCAGGTGGAACTGTGGTCGCTGGATGAAGTCAAGCCTATATTCAAGGCGCCCGGCCAGGTCGCCGCGCTCTCCGCCAAAGGTTCAATGCTTGCGGCGTCGGATTCCAGCCCGTTGTTTTGGGAGCCGGTCGGCAAAACGACGTTGTGGGATTGGCGCTCCGGACGAAAGCTGCGCGACCTTGCCTGCGAGGGACGGACGCTGGCGCTTTCGCCCGACGACGCGCGGCTGGCGATGGCCGGCCCGCACCGCAACGTCGAAATGATTGACACGGCGACCGGCGCGCTGGTTCGCGAACTGCCGACCTCCAACGCAGTGTGGTCGGTGGCGTTTTCGCCCGACGGGGAACATTTGCTGGCGGCGGGGTGGACGGATGTCGCGCTGGAATGGGACCTGCGCAGCGGGGCGGCGCCAAGGGAAATCAAAGGCGCCGAGCGGAATTTCTGGTCGGCGGTGTTTTCGCCGGACGGGTCGCGAATTGCGACTGGGAGCTCGGACCAGACGGTGCGGCTTTGGGATGCGGCGACGCTGGCGCCGGAGGCGGTCTTGCGCGGGCACGGGAGCGAAGTCTGGTGCGTGGCGTTTCGACCGGACGGAAAAATGATGGCCACCGGGAGCAAAGACCAGGAGGTGATGCTGTGGAACCCGGACAAGCCCAAAGCGGTCGACACGGCGGCCAATCCGGGGGGGATCTGGCCGTTTTATCCGCAGCCCGTCGAGGCGACGTGCGTCGCGGGGAGCGACGGAATTCTGCGCGTTTACGAAACGCGCACGGGGCAGACGCTTGGAACGTTTCAGGGCCCGAAACCGCCGTTGCGCCGCGCGGTGTTCAGTCCGCACGCGCGCCGACTTGCGGTGACGCATGAACTGGAGAATTTTGCGCGCCTATACGATGTGGCGAGCGGTCGCGAAACACGCCTGATTGGGCACCGCGATTTTGTGGCTGGCGTGGCGTTTTCGCCGGATGGGGCGATGGTCGCCACGGGCAGCATGGACGGCACGATCAGACTTTGGAGCAGCGAAACGGGCCGCGAATTAGCGACGCTGCCGGGCCATTTTCAGGAAACGACGGATGTGGCGTTCTCGCCTGACGGCAGGACGCTGGCGTCGGTCGCGCACAGGGAGTCGGTAAAATTGTGGCACGTTGCGACGCGGCGCGAATTGCTATCGATAGATTTGCCGAACGCCGACGAGCGCCTGCAATTTTCGCCCGATGGAAAGCGTCTGGCCGTCGCCACCGCCAACGACACGATCCAGTTTTTTGACGCCCAATGAAGGCAGGGCCGCAAGCGATCTGCCATGGTAGGGCGAGGCTCCTGCCGAGCCGTAGTGAAAGGAGGCGCCGGCTCGGCAGGAGCCTCGCCCTACCGTTCGATTGCGAATTCTGAAGCGCAGTTCGCGCGGCCCGCCGTATTTAAAAAATACTTCGTAATCTCGCGGCGGATTTTCTTCTTACTCATCCAGCGACCGATTTTTGCCGAAAGCAGCCGGGGCCGGATCGAGCGCAGTTGTCGTTGTGAAAACCTTAGCCCTAACCATAGCCGCGGGATTGGCGTGCGCGATTCCGCTGGAGTGTCGCGCGGCTGCGGGTGCGGCGTTGCAATTCGACGGCGCGACGACCTACGTGCAGGCGGCCAACTCCCCGGCGCTCAACGCATTTCCGATGACGGTCAGCGCGTGGTTTCGCACGACCAACGGGGTCGCTTCCATCCAGGGCATCGTCGGCAAGTACGCCAACGCCTCAGGGGACGGCTATTTTATCATCGTGCAAAACGGGAAGCTGCGCGGATATTACGCCTCGCTTGGCAACCTGGCGATTGACGCGCAGACGGCGGGTTCGGTCGCCGACGGGTTCTGGCATCACGTGGCAATGACGGTCGACGCTTCGGGGGGCAAACTTTATTACGACGGCGCGCAAATCGGTTCGCGGACATGGTCCAGCGGCGCGGCGCCGACGAGCGCGCAGCCTTTTCTCATCGGGGATTATTGGCAGACGCCCTATGTATTTCAGGGGCAGATCGACGAAGTGACGCTGTGGAACCGGTCGCTGGGCGGCGCGGAAGTGAATTATTTGAAGCACCGGCAGCTCAACGGCAACGAGGACGGGCTGGTCGGGCTGTGGCATCTGGATGACGGCGCGGGATCCGCCACCGCAGCCGATGCGACCGGGCATAATCACGATGGCGCGCTGATGAACGGGCCGGTGTGGATCGCGTCGACGGCGCCCATCGTCCTGAACCAGGTGGCCGGAACGGCGGTGAAATTTTCGGGCGGGAATGATTCCGAGAGCGTGACGATTCCAAACGATCCGGCGTTAGACGCTTACCCGTTGACGGTCATGGCGTGGGTGCGGACGACGCGAACGGCGGCGCAGGGCGATGGCATTGTGACCAAGTATCCGGATGGATTGAAGAACGGTTACGCGATCTTTCTCTTAAACGGCCACGTGCGCGCGTGGTATTTCAAGGACGCGGCAAATTACGTTTGGGACGGCTCGGAGGGGCTGGATGGCGGCGCGATCGCCGACGGCCAGTGGCATCATATTGCGTTCGTGGTTGATTCGCTCAGCGGACGCCTTTACGTGGACGGATCGCAAACGGCGATACTGAATTGGCATGGCAGCGGCGGCGCCACGACGACAGCCAATCCGCTCAAAATTGGCGAGTACGACACTTACACCAATTCATTGCAGGGCGTCATCGACGAGGTGTCCGTGTGGAACACGGCGCTGTCTGTTTCGCAACTGGGCGCTTACAAGAACGCGCCGCTGGCCGGATCGGAAACGGGGCTGGTGGGCCTGTGGCGCCTGGACGATGGCGTCAGCACGACAGCGAGCGACGCGACGGGCCACAGCCACGACGGGGCGCTCGTCAACGGGCCGCTATGGACGGGTTCGACGGCGTTTCTGGGCGACGGGACGTCGGCTGTGAGCGTGACGCTGGGAGCCGTGCAATGGGCGCGGCAATTCGCTGTCAAGACCATTGCGACGGAGAACAGCTTTACGGCGACGGCGCCGTTCTGGGCGCGGCGCCTGGATGATTTTGGCGGGCCCACTGCGAGCAGCAGCGTGGCGGTGACGCTTGATTCGGCGCTGGAGAGCTCGCTGCTGGGGGGGCCGGAATTGCTGGTGAACAGCACGACTAATTTCGTCGTGACGGTTGCGGCGTACAACGCGGCCATTCCGCAAAGCTCGGCCGGCGGCGTGGCGCAATCGCCGGCCGTCCAAATCCAGCCCGATCCGAGCGCGCAACTGGATTCTGTCAACGACACGTTCCAATTGGGCGTGACCGAATCCTTCAGCGTCGGCGGCGGCGCGGCGCAAACCGTTGAGACGGTGAATTCGGCCGCGGCCCCGCTGATGCATTTCGACGGACACCTATTCTTTGGCGCCGTCGACACGATTTTTTCCGCGCTGAGCGGCAGCCCGTCGCGCGGGGCGCCATCCGGCGGCGGCATTGCGACGTCGCTGAATGTGCTGACCGGAAGCCTCGCCGCCAATCCGAACCATCAATATGGCAGCGGGGCGGCGATTGGCGCCGTGCTTCTGAGCAGCGGCGACGCGATCGCCACCGGCAACGCGACTTTGGCGGCGCCCTCGCCGGACATTGGGACAATCAACAATATACCGTTTGCGCGCTCCGCCGAAAAGTTGTCGCCAGCCGGCGCGACGGCTTCAGTGGCGGTGATGATGCCGCTGGGGTTCAGCCTTGGGACGAGCCCGAGCAATCGCTTCACAACGAATTTCGTCGCTTGCGGGACGCTGAACCTGGACGCGAATTTGGAGCCAACCAACAACGCGTTGACGCTGAACGGGCCGTTCTACGCGATTCAGGAGACGCTGCCTTACTGGTTCGGCGCGCCGTCGTTCACGTGGCAGATTCAAAGCGGGCAACTGGTTTTCAATCCGGCCAGCGGCGTGTTTGTGCGCCAGCACGAGGACGACAACCTGTCGGCGGTCGGGCCTTTGATCGCGGAGCCGAACGACGCCAACCGCATTTCCAACGACGGCTACTTTCGCAACGCGACGCCGGCGGGATTGCTCGTGGTGACGGCGGATTCCAACGGCGTGGCGAACGTGACGACGGCGCTGACGCTCAACCCGCCGGAGCTGCGCCCGCATTTTCCGTTTACGTCGAACGCGCCCGCGTATGGCATTGCGACGGCTGGCGGCGCATTGTCGATAGTTGACAACCTTGCCGATCCATCCAGTTACTTGACAATCCCCGCGCCCGCTCCGCTGCTCTACGGGCGCGACTGCCCTTACGCGGGCTGCTCGTCGGGCCAAATCGGCCCCGCGGAACTGGACTTCACCGCCGACACGGGACAATGGAATTTCACGCCAGACGGCGGGCTTCTCGCTTATGGGAGCGTGCCGTCGCAGAACCTGCAATGGGGCTATGCGACGGGCGGCAATTTTGCGCAGCAGGCGGGCCCCGTGAGCGTTGGGGCGTATTGCATGGCGGGGACTTTTTTGCGCGCCGATCAAACGTCGATTGGCGACCCGCAACGCGCGGGCGTCCTGCTGTTCTCCGGGTTTGGGGACGCGTCGGATCCGACCTACATGGAGCGGCCCGGCGGCGCGAATTACAACGACGGATTCGCCAACTACGCGGGGGTGAATTTCCGGTCGCCGGAGGAAGGCGAAAGCTACATAGGGCAGGCGGACAGCGGATCGTATGCGCTTGACAGCGTGTCGAAGTATTACGCGAGCTTCGGCGGCGTCAGCGGCATCCACCAGGCGCAGGACGGCGCCTTTCCGGGGGGCATGAAGCTCTACGGCTACAATTTCACATTCTCGGATTTCGGGCTGTCGTATCTCGATGGGAAAAACGATCAATCCGTGACGACGGGCGCGGTTTGGTTCCAGCCGGAGCCGGCGGGGTTCACGCAGCCGTTTGATCGGATGACGCTGACGTGCCGGGGCGACCTGGAGTCGGCGAGCGTCCCCGCGGGCGGGGGCGCGGCTCACCTGGCGTATTGGAACGTCGACTTGACGCCGTTGAGCATCGATTTTCATCCCACGAACAACGACACGTGCGGGACCTCGCCGCGATTTTTGGCGATCGGCTCGCAAATGAAGCTGCCGTTCATCCCGCAGGAATTGCACGCGACCATTGGCTTCCAACCGAACGGCAACTTGATCACCGTCGCGGACAACGTGTCGAACGTGACGTCGCGTTTCCCGGTGCCCGGGCAGCTTTCGTTGCAGGGGCCGGGCACGACGATGTTTGCGCTGTCGACGTGCGCGGAGGGGTATTTCAACAATTGGGCGGCGCCGAACGCGGCGGCGCTGAGCACGGGATTTTTCAATTTGGCGGGCAAATTGCGAATGCCGTTTTTCGACGACGTGAAAGTGCATTTGCACGTGACGCCGCTCAACGACGGCAAGGCTCAGATCGACGTCATGGGCGGCTGGCCGTCGGCGGGCTCCACGGCGCCGGACCTTGGCTGGACCGTCAACGGCGGCAATTTTTTCAATGTGGTGAATTACGATCCGGCGGCGTGGGGCTGGCCGGCGGGGCTGGACATCGGCGCCTACCGCAATTCGTCCACGACGACCTACCGCCCGCGGGCGCAACGCGATTGGATCGAAGTGGCGACGTTCGATTACCCGCTGCGATGGGACAACACGCTGCGGTCGTTCAAGGGGTTCCAGGACGGCACGGTGAAGCTGCCGGTGACGGACGTGCAGAGCCGCCTTAAGGAATTGGCGCCGGGCAAAGTGGATTTTGATTTCGCGCAGGACGTCAGAGTGCAACTACCGCAAGTCAAGGAGCTCGATTGCGTCAACGACGCGCTCAATGGGAATATTGGCCCGCTGTTGTCGGTGTCCAACGCGATCCGAAAGACGGTGAACCAGGGCCTGGACGTCACCGGGTTGAACGACTTGCAACTGGCGCTGCGCGAGG
>Ga0265339_10003963_pt1 | contig 10232 bp, 10 predicted proteins | sample 4CB219metaG_FD_202085 | JGI IMG/M metagenome (GOLD analysis project Ga0265339, IMG submission 202085) | Rhizosphere microbial communities from Carex aquatilis grown in University of Washington, Seatle, WA, United States - 4-CB2-19 metaG | ecosystem: Host-associated > Plants > Roots >...
GGCCAGAGCTGGACGCAGGAGTCAGTCGCGGGCGTCAGCGGATGGCTCGTCTCGGGCAGCGGGCCCAAGGACGTCTGGGCCGTCGGAGCGAAGGACGACGGCAGCGGGGTCTCCCTGCACTGGGACGGCATGTCCTGGCAGACCGCGGACGTCCCGATCTACCCGAACGCCGTCGTCGCGATCTCGCCGACGAACGTCTGGGCGAAGAACGACGACGGCATGGCCCACTGGGACGGCCAGTCGTGGGCGCTCAGCGACGCGGGCACCACCTTCTCGACCTCGAACCTCTGGTGGGACGGCAAGGACGTCTGGACGGAGGTGTTCCAGGGCCTCCTCCGGCACCCGTAGTCACTCGCCGAGGCAGCGCTTCACGTCGTCGGAGAGGCAGCGCGCGGGGAGCGCGGACGCGGTCTTGTAGTGGTCCTTGAAGGCGGCGCAGGCGGCCTGGCCGCGGACGGCGTTCGTGAAGAGCTCGCACGAGCGCGCGTCGGGCGCGGCGCGCGTCGCCGCGTCGTACCCGGCGAGGATCGCCTCGTCGGGATGCGCGCGGAAGTGGCCTCCGAGGCGCGTGAGGAGGTACGTCGCGCCCGCGGCGTCGGCGTCCTCGCCCTGGCCGACCTGGCCGATGAGCTCCTCCACCCGGTGCGCGCGCACGCCCCCCTTGGCGAGCCCGTCGACGAGCGCGTCGGCGTCGCACGCCGACACGCGCGCGAGGCCGCGGGGCCGGTCGCGGCCCCCGGGCACCGGGAGCATGAGCAGGTGCTCCAGCTCCTCGGGCTCGAAGCAGACGGCCAGCCGGCCGCGGTGCGACTGGTAGCGGTAGTACTCGACGGCCCGGGTGTCCTTGAGGACCGAGCGGTAGAAGGCCGCGCACTCGGACAGCGCGAACCGCGTGTCCGACGGCGTCTGATCGACCGCCTCGAGCATGTCCATGTAGCCGCTCACGCGGAACAGGACCGCCCACCGCGAGAGGAAGTACTCCCACAGCGACGCGCCGTCGCGCTCCGCGGGGACCTTCGCGGTCAGCATCCGCGACATGAACGTGGTCGTCTCGAGCCGCCGCTCCGCGGGCGTCATCGCCGGCGCGCCCCCGAGGAACGCGTCGACGTCGCACGACGACGGGAAGGTCTTGGGCTGAGGCCGTCTCTTCTTCGCGCGCGCCTGCTTCGGCGCGGGTCCGGGCTTGGCCGGATGCTTCGCCACGGCGGCGCCCGGCGTGAGGAGCAGCAAGGCGACGATGAGCGCGCGAGCGGGCTGGGTCATCCGCTGGCAGCACGATAGCCCGGTTCGAGGGAGCGCGCGAGCGGGAGTGGTAAGCTCCACCCATGAGGAGCGAGGCGCCGACGGTCGCCGCCACGAGCGCGCCGGACCGCAACTTCACGCTCTCGCTCGAGGAGCGGCTGCGCGCGTACGTCCAGGGCGTGCCCAGCCACATCCGGCGGCGGCGCCGCATCGAGGACCTCGAGGCGCGCCTCGTCGGACGCCTCGCCGAGGACGCAGCGGCGGACGTGACGGCCGACCTCGCGCTCCTCGACGACCTCATCGACCGGCACAACCGCTACTACCCGATCGAGGCCAACCTGCCCGTCGACCTGCGGACCGGCCGGCTCGTCGAGCGCGGCGCGCCCTGGCGCCCGCTTTCCCCCGCCGACGTGGCGTCGCTCCGAGCGCGCGCCGCCCGCTCGAGGTGATGGCCTCGTGAACCTTCCTCGGTGGATGCCGCGCCCCGCGGCGTGGGCGAGCGCGGTGGCCCTCTACGTCGTCGCGATCGTCGTGCGGGCGCTCTTCGCGTCGGTGATGCCGCTCTTGGTCGCGCTCATGCGCCACTCGCCGCGGCTCGCCGGTCTCGGCATGCTTCTCCTCTGGCTGTCGCCCATCGCGATGGCGGCGGCGCTCCACGACGTCGTCGGCCGGTTCGTCGGCCTGCGGGCCCCGGCGCCGGGCGAGTCGCGGCTGGGTGGCGCGACGAGCTGGTGGGTGGGGTTCGTGGCCTGGGCGACGATCATCGTCGTCACCCTGGCGATGGCGTTCATCCTGCTCGTCATCAAGCCGCCCCCGGCAGATCCTCACGCGGCGTGGAGCACCGTCGTCGCCGCGCTCACCGGCCGCCAGAGCGGCGGCCTCGGCCCCGCCATCTGGCTCGTGCTCGCCGCGTACGTCTACGAGCTCGAGCTCAGGGCGAGTGAGACGACAACCTGACGGGCGTCGGCTCGCGAACGACCATCGCCAGGATCAGCGCGCTGAGGAGCGCGCCAGGCGCGTCGTCGACACGAAGAACGGCACGACCGGCGGCAGCACGTAGAGGAACAGCGGAACGACGCTCCGCCCGTGGGTCCCACGGCCTCAATGTGGATCTCGTTGGACCGGAAGCAAGCCGTGGACGCGCCGCTTCGTGGCCGCGCGTTACAGGGCGGCGCCTTGCATACCTCCCTCTTTCGTTCCGCGTTATGGTAGCGGAGTCGTCGGCCCACCGAGGATCATCGAGATGTCGAAGTCGCTTCTGATTCCGGTCTACGCGTTCGCGCTCGCGGCGGTCGCCTGCAACGGCAACACGGGCGGCCGCGGCAACACCGGGACCGGCGGTTCCGGCGGCGCGGCCGCCGGCTCGAGCGGCGCGGCGGGCTGGGACGGCGGTTCCGCGGGCGCGGCGGGCAGTGCCTCGTGTCCGGACGACGCCGGCATCCAGCCCCCGGCGTGCACGACGGACGTGATGTCGCCGTCGGCGTTCTGCACGCTGCTCCTCGCCTTCTGCTGCCCCACCAAGGCGGGCTACACGACGATGGACGAGTGCCTGGCCACGTACACGGCGCTCGCGACGGGGAACGCGTTCAAGCAGATGTGCGAGTCCTATCACCTCTGCAACGCGGCCAACGACACGGGCAGCGAGCGGAAGCTTCATTGCGGGCACGCCGTGGGCGAGGACCTATGCGCCTTCTGATCTCCGCCCTCGGGCTCGCGCTCCTCGCGGCGCCGGCGTGCCACGGCGGCGGCCCTCCGCTCGTCGACGGCGCGACGGTGACGCCGTCGCCGACGCTGCGTCAGGGGCAGGACGGCGTCTCGCTGGTCTTCACGCGGGCCGCGGGCGGCCTCGCCGGCGCGAGCGCGTTCGACCTCGGCGGCGTGACCGTCGCGCGGCAGCCGCAGAGCACGGACACGCGGCTCGTCCTCAGCCTCTCCGTCCCTCACGGCGCCACGCTCGGCGCGCGCACGCTGACGTTCTCCGACGCGCACGGGACCGTCTCGCTCCCCGACGTCGTCGACGTCGGCGCCATCACCGCCGCGCCGGCCGGCGCCGACACCGACCTCGGCACCAGCGCCGCGCCCTTCCGCACGCTCGAGCGCGCCGTCGAGGCGTCGGGGCCCGACGACACGATCCAGCTCGTGGACGGCACCTACGACGCGACGGCCGGCGAGACGTGGGGCTACACGCTCCCCGCGCGCGTGAGCGTCGCCGGGCAGTCGACGGCCGGGACCACGCTGGTGGCGCCTCCGCCCGACGCGAACGGCGTCGGGGCGAGCGGGCTCCTCGCTCCCGCGGGCCTCACGCTGAAGACGCTCACCCTGACCGGCTTCGACACCGCCGTCAGCGCCACCGGCGCGGGCGCGCTCGTGTTGACCGACGTCGCCGTGACCGGCGCGCTCACGGCCGCCGTCAGCGCCGACTTCGCCGGCGTCACAGTGACGATCCGCGGCGGCTCGCTGGGCTCCACGCAGGACTCGATCCGGCTCGGCGACAACTGCACCTCGTGCAAGCTCGACGTCACGGGCACGTCCCTCTCCGGGTCGGGCATGGGCGGACACACCGTCGAGATCTCGGCGTCCGCCACCGGGAGCCAGGCCACCCTGCGGCAGCTCGACGTCCTCGGCGACGTCTCCGTGACCGCCGACGCCGCGACCCTCTCCATCAGCGACTCGACGATCAAGGAGATTGGCACGGAGTCGAGGGGGACCATCAACTTCTCGGGCGGCGCGCTCGACGTGACCAACTCCACCATCACGCTGAACGCCGACAACTTCGGCGTGAACTTCGCCGGCCAGACGCTCACGCTGACCACGGTGACCATCAACGGCGGCAAGTACGGCGTTTACCAGCTGGCCGGCGACGTGAAGGTCCGCGCGTCGAAGATCCGGGACTACGGCTTCATGGGCTACTACCTCGCGCAGGGCAACCTCGATCTCGGCACGGACACCGAGGCGGGCGGCAACGCTTTCTCGTCGAGCGCGACGGGAGACCTCGTCTTCGGCCTCTACGTGGACGGCGTCACCCATCCGGTCACGAGCAGCAACACGACCTTCAACGGCGTCGAGCCCCCCGCGGGCATGGTGGCCGCGGCGCCCGATCAGATGATCGACGTGCCCGGCGAGTACTTCATCAACTTCGGCAAGGCGATCACCTTCTGGACGCTCTGATCACGGCGCCTTGCCCGCGACGAGCGTCGTGATGCTGGTCGCCGGCAGCACGATCGCCGCCGGGTCGACGCGGCCGAGCTTCACGAACTTCTCGCGCTCCGACGTGCGGTAGGCGGTGACCGGCGTCGGCAGCGCGCCGCCCGCGACCTGCAGGGCCAGGCGGCGCTCGCTGGCGGCGTTGTTGATGAGCACGACCGTCAGCGTGCCCGCGCGCTGGAACGCCGTCACGAGCACGTTCTCGTCGGTGGCGCTCGACCCGACCTGCGTCGCGCCCGGCCGGATGAACCGGTAGTAGCTCGCGAGCGCGTAGAAGAGCGGGTTCGGCTCGCCCTTCGTGAAGAGGTTGTCGGAGTAGTACCAGTAGACCCAGCCCGCGACGCGCCCGTGGCGCAGGGCCAGGTGCAGGGCGCGCGCGGTGTCGAAGGCCTTGGCCCACGAGCCGTCGTACCCCGAGGTCTCGGTCATCCACAGCGGCTTGCCCGCCGCGCCGACCCGCTCCGCCATGCGCGACCAGCCCTCGGCGCTGCCGTAGTCGGCGCGCACGCCGTCGACGTACGAGTGCACGGCGAAGATGTCGAGGTACCGGGCCGCGTCCTTGTCGTCGAGCAGGTGCTCGAAGAACGCCGCGTTCCACTTGTACGAGCCCATGTGCTCGGGCCCGAAGAGCTTGGTGCGCAGCCCCTCGGCGCGAAAGCGCGCGCCCACGACCTCGAGCGTCTTCGCGTAGTCGGCCTCCTTGTAGACGCACGACTCGAACCCCTGCGCGAAGAGCGGCTCGTTCTGGAAGGAGAGCGCGTAGAGGTCGACGCCCGACTTCTCCTTGAGCACCTTCACGTACGTGACCAGGTACTCGGCGAATTCGTCGCGCTTCGTGGGATCGAGCCGCCCGCCGCACTGGCCGTGGCAGAACGACGCGAGCTTGTCGTCCGGATCGAGCTTCATCCAGACGGGCGGCGTCCACGCCGACGCGATCAGCTTCACGCCGCGCGCGGCGAGCGCGCGGATGAACGCGATCTGCTTGCCGTTGTCGCTGTCGGGCCCGAAGTTGAACCGCGCGAGCTCCGCGTGGCGCGGGTCGGCGTCGTCGTTGGCCGGCTCGAAGTCCCAGTACAGCTGCGTGCGGAGCACGCTCGTCCCGAGCTCGTCGACGATGCGGTCGAGGTACTGCTGGTCGAAGTGCGGCGGCGCGTCCCACCAGAGCTTCTTCGGCCCGAAGCCCCCCAGCCCGTCGATGGTCTGGAGGCGCGTGCCGAGATCGACCGTGACGACGTCGCGCCCGGGCTCCGCCGCACGCGCGGCCACCTTGCAGCCGGCGCCCAGCGCGACGCCTGCGAGAACCAGGATCGTCATCGAGCGGCTCGCCATGGCGGGACTCTAAACGAGAATTGCCCGCGCGCGAGGCGCGCGACGTTGCACAATCGGCCCGTGACTCCTCGCGCGGCCGTGCTCGCGGTGCTCGCGCTCGGTGCGTGCGGTGGCGCGACGACGGCCGGCCGCGACGCGTCCCCCGACACGCTCGTCTCGGATTCCGACGCCGGCACGCCGACTCCGCTCGACGGCCGCGCGGCCTCGGCGCCCGACGGATCGATCACGAGCGGGGCCCTGACCTCCGGCATCTGCTCGGCCTCCGGCTGGTGCTGGTGCGACACGACGCTGCAGTCGAACGCGCTCGCCGGCGTGTGGGGCGCGGGCGCGAACGACGTCTGGGCCGTCGGCGAGGCCGGCACGATCCTCCACTGGGACGGCGCCTCCTGGTCGCCCAGCGCCAGCGGCACGACCGTCGCGCTCCGGGACGTCTGGGGCAGCGGCTCCGACGACGTGTGGGCCGTCGGAGCGGGCGTGCTCCTGCACTGGGACGGCAAGGCGTGGGTGACAGTCGTCGCCGAGCTCGCGCCGGCCTTCACGAGCGCCTCGCTCGACGTGCAGCGCGTGTGGGGCACGAGCGCGACCGACGTCTGGGCGGTCTGCGGCGCAACCTATCCTCCCGTGCCCGACGTCCCGAACGGGGCGATCCTCCACTGGGATGGGAAGGCGTGGGCGCTCGTGCCGTCGCCCAACACCAACGCGTTCGGCGCCATCTGGGGCTCCGGCCCGAACGACGTCTGGGCCTTCGCCGCCCAGTCGTCGGTCGTTCACTGGGACGGCGTCGACTGGACGGCCGTCGACATCACGCCGGCCGACATCTATCAGGCGAGCGACGCGTGGGGCAGCGGCGCCGGCGACGTCTGGCTCGCGACCTGGGGCTCGGACGGGCTGCGCTTCGACGGCAAGACGTGGCGGCCGCTGTGTGACACCGCGAGCTGCCCCGCCGCCGCCGCCTTCTGGGGAACGAGCGCGAGCGACGTCTGGGCCGTCGGCGGCGGCGGCGCGGTCGCGCACTGGAACGGGACCGCCTGGACGAAGCTGCAGACGCCGACACCACAGGACCTCTGGGCCGCGTGGGGCAGCTCCGCGAGCGACGTCTGGGCCGTCGGCGCCGCCGGCGCGATCGTGCACTGGAACGGGACGACGTGGTCGGGGTCCGGGACGACCAAGCTGAAGGTGTTCGGCGGTGTCTGGGCGAGCGGCCCCGACGACGTCTGGGCCGTCGGCGCCATCCCGTCCGACGCGTGGGCGGTGCACTGGGACGGGCACGCCTGGACCGAGTCGCTGGTGCGCCCCGCGCCGCTCGTCGGGCCCGTGAATCAGACGCCGAGCAGCGAGCAGCTCTCCGCCGTCTGGGGTTTCGCGCCCGACGACGTCTGGGCCGTCGGCGACAACGGCGGCACGGGCGAGATCATCCACTGGGACGGCCGCGCCTGGACGCCGTTCCAGGCGCCAGAGGTCACCGCGGCCCTGTACTATCCCGCCGGGCCGCTCCACGCGGTTTGGGGCGCCGCGCCCGACGACGTCTGGGCGGGCGGCGGCGAAGGCGGCTTCTGGACGATGCTGCACTGGGACGGCAAGAGCTGGTCGGCCCTCGAAGACGGGATCTCCCCTCCCTACGTCGGCGCGACCCGCGGAATCTGGGGCAGCAGCCGGTCCGACGTCTGGGCCGTGGGTGACAACACCACGTTCCTCCACTGGAACGGCCAGCGATGGCAGCAAGTGACTCCGCAAGGCGACATCACCGAATCCCTGGCGCTCTACTCCATCCGCGGCAGCAGCGCCGGAGACGTCTGGGCGGTGGGCGGCGCGAACGCGTTCTTCCCCGCGAGCGGGCCCGGCATCATCTACCACTTCGACGGGACCTCCTGGGTCAAGGTGCAGACGGGGCTCCCCACACCGCCCTTCTCGCTGCAGGCCGTCTGGAGCAACGGCCCGATGGACGTCACGGCCGTGGGCGGCGACGGCGTCACGGCCGACGACGTCCTCCACTTCGACGGGACCCGATGGACCGCGAGCCCGAGCGCCACGACGCGGCCGTTGCGCGGCCTCTGGGGCCTCGGCGCGAACAATCTGTTCGCCGTGGGCGACGGCGCCGTGTTCCTGCACCGCTGACGTCGCGCAGCGGCCAAATCGGGCCGCCCCGCCGAATTGTGGTTCCGCCCGCCCGACCGCGGGATAATGTGCGCCTCGGGGCGATGTGAGAGACCTCTACTTTTCGATCGCCATGTACGGCCTGCTGTTCGCCGTCATGACGATCTACCTCGCTCGGGCCTGGCTCTTCGGCCGCGCTCGCCATGCGCGGACCGACGCGGACGGCGGCAGCGTCTTCGTCAACAAGGCCGCCATGGAGATGGGCTACTGGTTCCTGCGCCCGTTCGTGTCGGCGCTGTCGGCGCTCCACGTCTCCCCCAACGCCGTCACGATCTTCTCGCTCGTCCCCGCCGTCCTCGCGGGCGTCGCGGCCGCCTTCGGAAAGTTCGGCCTGGCCTGCGCGCTGGGGACGTTGAGCACCCTCTGCGACATCGTCGACGGCGTCCTCGCTCGGGCGACGGGCGTCGCCTCGGATGCCGGCGAGGTCCTCGACGCCGCCGTCGATCGCTACGGGGAGTTCGCGCTGCTGGCCGGCATCGCCGTCTACTACCGCACGCACTGGATGGTCCTGGTCCTCACGCTGGCCGCGCTGCTCGGCAGCCTGATGATCAGCCAGACCACCGCCCTGGCCGAGGCCGCGGGCATCACCCTCCCGCGCGCCGGCTCCATGCGCCGCGCCGAGCGCGCGATCTATCTGCTCGCCACGCTGGGCCTCACGCCCGTGACGCGGACCGTGTTCGCGAGCTTCCCCTCACACGCGCTCCACGAGCTGCCGATCCTGTTCGCGCTGCTGCTGATCGCCCTCGCCACCAACATCTCCTCGGTGCAGAGGTTCGCGATCATCGCCAACGCGCGGCGCACGCGCGGCGCGGTCGCCGCGCTCGAGCCTGTCTCGAGCGTCGGCGAGCAGCTGGCACCGCCGGCCGTCGTACCGACCGAAGTGCCGTAAGACCCGAACCTAGCGCGACCGCGTGTCTTCGGCGCGGTTGACCCGGAGGCGGCCGCCGTCGAGCTCGACGCCGTTCAGCTCCTTGGCGGCGGCGTCGGCCGCGGCCGAGGTGGCGAACGTGACGAAGCCGAAGCCGCGGGACCGATTGGTCCCGCGGTCGGTGACGATCGCGACGTCTACCAGATCTCCGAACTTCGCGAAGGCTGGTCGAAGCTCGGCCGCCGTCGTGTCGGGGTTCAACCCGCCGACGAACAGCTTCACCGGACCGAAGTCCTGCCGGCGTGGCTGTGACGCCACGCCGATCACGATGTCCTCCAGCTTCACCTCGGGCAGAGGCGCGGCCGGCTCGGCGAGATCACTCAGGTCGGGATCGACGCCGCGAGCGCGGAGCTCGCGGTTGTGTCGAAGGCGCGCTTCCTTCTCCTTCTTGCGCTGATCCCTGCTCGCCTCGCGGTTGCGCTTCCCGCCCTGATAGCCGCGATTCATTCGCGACTACCAGCGGCCCCGACCGCCGCCGCCGCCGCCGCCACGGCCGCCACCGCCACCGCCGCCGCCGCCGCCGAAGCCACGACCACCGCCGCCGCCGCCACGGCCGCCGCCGCCGCCGCTGCGCTCCTGCGCCTCGTTGACCACGATGGCCCGGCCGTCGAGCTCGCGCCCGTTCAGCTGCTGGATCGCGTTCTGAGCCTCCTCGTCCGTGCTCATCTCGACGAAGGCGAAGCCACGCGGGCGGCCCGTGTCACGGTCCATGACCACCTTGGCGTCGGCGACGGTGCCGAGCTGCCCGAAGGCGTCGCGCAGGTCCATTTCGGTCGTGTTGTACGAGAGGTTTCCAACGAAGAGCCGCTTACCCATTTCATTCTCCTGTGTCTACTCGACGGAGCCGCCGTCGCGCGGAAGCCTCAAGCCTGCCGATATCCGAGCTCGAACGAACGACAGACGAAGCCGCGACGCGAGACGAAGCCGGAACCCATTAGAAGCTTGGGCGAGCTTTTACCACGGAAATCACCCGGGCGAACCCTCTCTCACGCGTACCGTCAACTCGGGCTTGTCCGTGGACCGGGCGCGTCGTACCTTGTCGGGGCTCATGAGCAAGGCCGACGAGAGGCGGGCTGCGATCGTGGCCCAGCAGGCGGCCCGCGAAAAGGCCGAGCGCGAGGCGCGCGGTCCGGGATCCGCCGAGGACACCCCCGCGGCGAAGAAGGGCCGATTCAACTTCCGGCGTGGTCCGGGGCGGCCACCCCGCCCCCGCGACGACTCTTAGAGCCTCCGCCGGGGCCAACGTAGGGTTCTCCCCGATGGCGCCGCGAAGGCCGCGGCGTCACCGTGGAGGACGAGCGCTCGAGCTCATCAAGGAGCGGGGAGACATGGGCCAGGACAGCAAGAACGCGACGAACAGCTTCAACGGTGTGAA
>Ga0265339_10003964_pt1 | contig 10230 bp, 7 predicted proteins | sample 4CB219metaG_FD_202085 | JGI IMG/M metagenome (GOLD analysis project Ga0265339, IMG submission 202085) | Rhizosphere microbial communities from Carex aquatilis grown in University of Washington, Seatle, WA, United States - 4-CB2-19 metaG | ecosystem: Host-associated > Plants > Roots > Rhizosphere...
ATGGGCCGTATGGCATGCGTGTTCGTGCTGGGCGCGGCCGTCGCCACGATTGCCGCGGGGTGCGGCGTCGCGGTGGGTGCCGGGTACGGATACGACGGCGACTATCCGCCAGACGCTTATATCGCAACGACCGAACCCTTCTACTTCGATGGGCGGCCGACCTATTGGTACGGCGGCCAGTGGTACTATCGCGATGGGGGGCGGTGGACCCACTACAACCGCGAGCCGCCAGGGCTGTACCAACGTCGCATGCAGGGCGCGCCTGTGCGCCGGAATTACGAGGGCGGCGGCTGGCGAGGCGCTCCGCCTGCGGCCGCCGCGGGTCGTCCCGGTCCAGCGGGTCGCGCGTCGTCGCGCGGTGGCTGGCGCGGGCACCGCTAGGCTGCGCGCGGGGGTTGAAGTCGCGACAAGCGCCGAGCGCGCCCGGCACCCGACCCCCGCCCGACCTTGACGCGCTGAGATCTCAGACCGTACGCTCCGCAAAAGATGCGCGGGTTCGTGCGGGCTCTCTGGCCGAGGCGCTATCTCGTTCTATATCTGACGTTGCCCGTTTGGTTTCTCTTTCGATTGGCGGGCTACCATGACTCCAAGACCGGCCTGACGTCACTGATCCTCTTCGGAGACTCGTACCAGCCTCAGCGGCTCGAGCGGCTCCACGCATTGCCGATCTACACCTTCAAGGGATCGGCCGGCTATGACGGCCAGTTCTACGCGCAGCTCGCCGTCGCGGGGAATCCCTTCGATCCTGAGCTCCGCACCGCGCTCGATATGCCCGCCTCCCGCAGCGGTCGCATGTTGATGCCCCTGCTTGCGCACGTTGCCGGCCTCGGCCGTCCCTGGTGGGTGTTGAACGCCTATGCCCTGATCGGCATTGTCTCTTGGCTCGCTCTCGCCTGGGTGCTCGCGCGTTGGTGGTTTCCTCCCAACGACCTTCAGCACCTGTTGCGATGGGTTGGATGTCTTTTCGGCGCTGGCATGGTCGTCAGCGTCACGCGCAGTCTCACCGACGGGCCCGCTGTGCTTTTCGTCGCCCTCGCGATTCGCGCGCTGGAGAACAAACGACGATGGCTCGGCACGGCTCTCCTCGCGGCGGGCGGATTCGTTCGCGAGACCACGCTGCTGTGCGCGCCGACCCTGTTGCCAACCGCTTTCCGGGAGCGACGCGATTGGAGCCGGAGCTTCATCCAGGTACTCGCGGCCGCGGTGCCGGTCATCGTATGGATCGCAATCGTCAATGCCTATCACGGTTACACCGGCTACGCGGGCGGGACGCCCATGTTCAGTTGGCCGCTCGCGCCGGCCTTCCGGAAGATTCATCTCGTTCTGTTCACCGCGCGGAGACAGGGCTTTGATACCTGGGTTCGCATCGACTTTTTCACCCTCGTTGCCCTCGGCGTTCAAGTCGGATTCGTTCTGGCGCGGCCGCGGTTCACGTCCCCGGAGTGGCGCATCGGCGCGACGTTCGCCGTGCTTGGCCTGTTCCTCAGCTGGGCCATGTGGGACGACACACCGGCCCCCGTCGCGCGCTACCTCTTGCCCCTCACATTCGCTTTCAATCGCCTCGCGCCTGCGGGACGACGCGGTCTCATCATTCTGGCGCTCGGCAACCTGTCGGTCCTCGCGGCGCCGAGTCTCATCCGACCGCCAGCGTTCGAGAACCGATCGCTCTCCAACGACGTGTCGTTCGACTACGGGCCTGGCTGGTACGAGCCGGAGCACCTGGGCAGGCGCACATGGTGCTGGGCCTCGAGATCGACGACCATCGTCCTTCACAACCGAGCGTCGGGAACATTCGTGGTGAAGCTCGAGGCCAAGCTGATCTCCAACACCGAGCGGAAAATCACGATGACCGCGCGGGATCAGACGAGCGTGTTCGAGGTGAAGCCCGGAACGCCTGCCACGGTGACGTTGGGCCCATTCGTTTTGCCGCCCGGCGACACACCGGTTGCTTTCCTCACCAGCGAGCCACCCTGGATCGAACCGGGTGGCGGCAAGCGTCCACTCGCCTTCTCGATCGAGGGCCTTCGGGGATACGTGGCGCCGGCGCCGCCGTGACAACGACGACGTGAACCTGGCCCGCGTGCCGCTGGGTCAGCGCGCCGGCGTGTCGGCGCGACGCCAGTCGATGGAGAAGACCTGCAGTGCCAGCTCGCGCGAATCCGCGGACACGCCCTGCGCCATCGGCGAGATCGCCTGGTCGGACCTGATGGTGACATCGTGGGGATGCGCCGACGCGGGCAGCGTGTAGCTTCGCTGGATCCGGCCGTCGAGGCGGATGGTGTCGACGATCGCTCCCGCCTCGATGGTCACCACCGACACGATCGACCGACCGTCGCGATCGTGCGGCGATTCCAGATCGAGCGTGAGCACACCCGGCGTATCCAGCGTCGACAGCTTCGCCCGCGCCGACTTCTTGGCCCATCGCCAGGACAGCGGCGGCTTGCTCTCCAGGCCATACCAGCCGTCGAGCAGGGCCACCCGGGGCTTCGCCGTGCCGATTGGCACCCACTCCAGGGTGAACAGCTGCAGCCCGAGGATCCGGTCGTCGCTGCTCACGCCCAGCGCCCGTGGGTTGACCACCTGGTCGGTCGCGATCTCGACGGTGCGGGGCTGCGAGCCCCCCGGAAAATCGTAGATCCGGGTCATCGCTCCCGGTAGCACCGCCGAGAACCGATCGAGGACCTTCCCCTCCGACCGCACGGTCAGCACCTGCGCCGGGCCCGCGCCCTGGGCGGGAACGGCGAATACCAGCGCCAGCTCGCCGCCGGTGGGAAACGGCGGCACGCGCAGCGTCCCGCTGGCCCGCATCCAGCGCCATTGCGCTCCCGCGCGGTCCGCTTCCAGATCGTCCCAGCCCTCGAGGTAGATCGGGATCTGGTGCAGCGGGAAGATCCGGATGTCGAAGTAGCGCCTACGCGCGATCTCCAGCAGCGAACCATGCGCGCGATGGAATTCGACCAGGCTGCGCTCGGAGTGGCGGCCTTCGCCGACGAAGTAAGCCTTCACGCCCGGGGTCGGCCGCGCCGCGGTCTCGCTTTGGACCTCCACGTACTTGCGGTCGGCCAGCATGTACGCTGCGTGTGGGTGCAACCCGTTATCGACGAAGATCTCGTCGCCGGAGCCGGCGTGCCCCCGCAGCCATTCCAGCGCCTGCACCGGCGGTGAAGCGGTCGTGCGCGCGATCGTCAGCGCGGGCGCCGTCCACGACCAGCAGAAGGCCACGAATCCGATCACTGCGCCGCCGACGATTGCGACACGCGCGCGCGACGGCAGCGGCACGAGCCGCGCCAGCGCCGCCAGCCCGTCGACCGCCAGAAACGCCTGCATGCCCGCGTAGGTCATCGCGTAGCGGGACCGGCTGTTGTGGTCGAGCCGCAACCAGGTCGCGGCCATGAGCGGCACGAATATCGCGGCGATGAACCAGACGTTCCAGCGGCGCCGCACGAACGCGTCGAGCAGCGAGATCCCGGCGAGCACCGTCAGATCCCAGCCGAGCGTCGGGTTCCCGTAGGGCGACACGAAGAACGGCTGCAGCAGCGATTCCAGCGGCGGGCGCAGCTTGCTGTGGTACGAGTCGACCTGAGTATTGTACCGGTTGAACAACTCGAGGAGCCGCCGGTACTCGCTCCATCCGCCGCTGAGGTGAGCCGCCATCCCGTACGCGCAGCCCATCACCAGCGCGCCAATCAGCAGCGCGACCAGGATGTCGAACGGACGCCGCCGGTTGTACCAGGTTGCGAGCAGTCCGGGAGCGACGCCGGCCAGCAGCACCTGGGGTCGCATCCCACCGGCGAGACCGAGCAGCAGGCTCCCCAGCCAGTAGGCGTTTCGATCGCGGCAGCCGCGCACCAACATCGCCACCGACGCCAACAGCAGCGTGAGGCCGGCCATGTCACTGAACCCGGTGCCGCCGAAGAACCAGACGTTGGGCAGAAAGCAGAGGAGCGCGCCACCGCCGACCGCCTCCGCGAAGCCAAAGCGCAGCTCGCGCATGAGGAGGAACGCGACGGGAAACAGCAGCACCGCCGCGACCGTGCTCACCACCTGCAGCGACCGGAACTCGTCGCGTACCAAGAGGTGCGCGATCTGCCCCAACAGCACGAACGTCGGCGAGCCCGGCGGATGCGGATGGTGCAGGCGCACGTCGAACTTCTGCAGCGCCAGCATGAAATCGTACTCGTCCCAGTCCCACGGCGTGCGCGCGATCGCCATCAAGCGCGTGACCGCGATCGCCACCGTCGTGGCCCAGAAGACGACGCGCTCGCGGCGGCCGAGTTGCGCGCCGGGAACGATTTCCCACATGTCCGCGCCACCTTATCACACGAAACCGGACCGTCGAGCCAGGCGCCCGAGCGCGCGGCATCCGGTTCCTGCCCGGTCCCGAATTAGACGACGCCCAGCTCCAGCGGCACAGCGCCCGGGAAGACGCGGTCGAGATCCGACGGCGAGAGAGCCCACATGCGAGCGAAGAGCCCGCCGAGCAAATCGCGCACGTCGTTTAGCACCGGATACTCGCGGTCCTGCAGCAAGGTTGCGCGCTCGACCTTTACCTGGGCGCCCACCACCGAGCCGCCTCGGATTCCGCCGCCCAGGATCCAGTACGTCGACCCGTGGCCGTGATCGGTTCCTTTGTTGCCGTTCTCGCGAAACGTGCGACCGAACTCGGAGATGACGACGACGACCGTGTCCTGCCAGCGAGGGCCCAACTCCTCGGCCAACGCGACCAGACCACGACCCAGGCTGTCGAGGCTGTTCGCGAGAGCGCCTTGCGCGCCTCCTTCGCCGACGTGAGTGTCCCAACCTCCGATGTCGACGAACCCGATGCGATATCGCTCGCGCATCATATGGCCAATCCGACGCGCCTCGAGCTCGAAGCCCTTGGGATTGATGGAGCCGCGATTGGCGTCGCGAAGTTCCTGCTCCAGCTCGCGCGCGACCGTCTGTCGAAGCTCGAGGCCCTCGTTCACGGCGATCTCCAACGGTCCGCCCTTGTACATGCTGGCGAGGATCGAAGACTGCCGTTCGTCGAAAGGGGGCTTTCCCAACCCGCGGAGGGAGAGATTGGGGACATTGGCGCCCTGGAAGCAGCGGGGCAACGCGTCGGTGAAAGCGATCGGAGACGCGCCGCCAACCACGCTCGACAGGCGCGCCAGAAACCCCGAACGAAAGTCCTGCGCGCCGCTCGCCGGCTGGCCTCTTTCGATGTGGTCCTGAGTCTCGAAGTGGCTGCGCGAGAGATCGTCAGTCCCAGCGAAAGGAACGAAGGCGACCTGGCCCTTCGTGAATAGGGTCCCCATTGTCGATCGCAAGACCGGCGCCAACGCCCAATTCGAGTCCAGCTCGAGCGCCCCCAGCGAATCGCCCGCGGTCGGCCGAGCGATCGCGATGTTGGGCCGCGCTTCATAGTAGAAATCGCTGGCGTAGGGGACGACTGCGTTTGCGCAATCGTAGCCGCCGCGCAGGAAGACCAGCAAGAGTCCGGGCGAACCGGAGGGCGCCGCAAACGCTCCTCCCCAGCGGGTCAGGACGGGGGCCGACAGCGCGAGCCCACTCAAGAACCGCCGGCGGTTCATCGGTGGTTGAACTCCGGAGATGCCAGCAGGTAGGTGTTCCACTCTTGCTGCGATGCGGCTCGCTCGAACGCCTGTCTCGTGGTCGGCGAGAGGCTCGACTCGACGAGATCGAAGTACAGGCGCGATGCCAGGCGGGGAAATCCCGTGCGCGTCGATGGGGTCCCATTCTCCGGCTCGAACAGACCGCCGTTGCCCGAAGCGATGTTGCGCGCGATCTCGAAGCGGCGGCTCAGCTGACCTGAGCTGGACCAGTCATTCGCCCCGAGCGGATACCCGTCCGGGGTTGGCCGGCCGTAGAGGGGCTCGCCCAGGGCGCCGAGCGCATTGACGATGGGGTGGGCGTTCGCGATGGGCCGGTCGTCATAGGCGAAGCGGAAGGCAGACACGACGAAGTGCATCGGGTCCTTGAACTGTCGTCCCAGCGACGTCGCCATCTCGTGTGACGTGAGGAGGGTCCGCATCACCTCTGTGAGATCTCCGTTGGTGCGCGTGAAAACCTTGGCCAGGGCCTCGACGAGGGATCGAGGCGGTTCATCGGCCACGAAGTAGGCGGCAAGCTTGCGCGCAATGAAACGGGCGCAGGCAGGATGATGCGTGATCGTCTCGACCGCTTCTTCGATCTCGTCGAAGCCGTGGCCCCGAATCTTGCGACCAAGCAACACTTTGTCGCCAGCGTCGTGGCGCGCCGGGTTGAATTCGAAGCCGCCACGACGCACGTACAAAGCCTGAAGATCTCCCTTCAGCTTCGGCGCGACGCCATCTTGGTCGATGCCGACGCCAGTCAAGACGCGCGCCAGTTCTTGCACGTCCCCCTGCGTGTAGCCCGCGTCGACCCCGAGCGTGTGCAGCTCCAGAAGCTCGCGCGCATAGTTCTCGTTCAGGTGCCCCTTTGCGTTCTGCGCGTTGTCCAGGTACTGCAGCATGGCGGGATGGGTGAGGGTGGCGAGCACCAGATCGCGAAAGTGACCGAGGACGTGGGGACGAATGGCCCGCTCTTCGTAGTCGGCGATGGTCCAACGGACATTCGCCTTCTGCGCGTAGACGCTGAAATGGTTCAGCCAGAACCAGACCAATTGCTCGCGGAGCTGGTCTCCCGCGTAGATCGCCCGCAGGAGATGTCGGCGCGCGGCTTCGTAGCTGAGCTCGTTGGCCCGCTCGTTGATGGCTTTTCGCGCCTCGTCCTTCTCGGCGGGCGATCCCAGTGCGTTGATGCGCTTCTGCGCGGCCGACACCTCCAAGAGTAGGGTGGCTCCATCCTGTCGCTGAATCTCCAACTGGTCGATCTGGTCGGCAATCGCCCGTGGCAACGCGCCTCCGTCGCTGCGAAGTTGCGCTTCGATGAAGCGCTTGCGCCCGAGCCGCTCGTACTCCGCCAGCGTTGGGGCGTTGGCGCCGTAGGTCACTCGGTCAAGCCAGAGAAGGTCGATCGATGACGGTCGGCTCCAGGCGGCGCGCCCTGGCAACAGAGCTCCGCACAGCGCCAGTAGTACGAGGCATGCCGGACCGGACTCCATCGGAGGTACTTTGGCTTCTCTACAATGGAGATGCCAGGAGGGAAGGTGAATCCTGGAGCCTCGGATGTGTCGGAGGCCCATGTGCAACTCAGGGGTTGCGCTTCTTCGGGATGACCGTATAGTAAGCGCAACCGGGAGGTTGCGCGATGAGTTCGAGCACGGTGATCCAGAAGTATCAGGCGGTGGCCGCATGACAGCCGGTACCGGCAGGGTCGGACGGGCGGCACCGGTCTTCGCCGCACTTGGCGATCCGACACGTCTCGAACTGATTGCGCGTCTTTCGACCACGGGTCCCCAACCGATCGTGCGACTCACGGAACGCGCCGGCGTTTCTCGTCAAGCGATCACGAAACACCTGCAGGCCCTTGAAGGGGCGGGGCTCGTCAAGAGCACGCGCGACGGACGCATGCGCATGTGGGAAATTCGGCGGGAGCGCCTCTCTGACGCGCGTCGCTTTCTCGACGCGATCTCTGACCAATGGGACAGCGCGCTCGAGCGCCTCCGCATGGCGGTCGAACGTATCGATGAATAGTGAGACCTCAGGGGGTCAGGTCGAGAACAGCCCGGCCATGCCCGAGGTCGGCCGGGACTGACACGTGGTCGTGCACGACCAGCCAGACGCCGTCGATTCGTCGGAGGCACGCCGTCCAGCGCACCCACAGGTCGGCGACGTGCCCGCTCGCCAGCGCGCCCTTGACGTGGTTGAGGCTGTGAACGAAGGCCAGCTCGCCATCCGCCATGACGTTCAATTCGCGCACGTCGTAGGTGACGGGGCCTGTGTATGTGGCGAAGAATGCCTGCCAGGCGAGACGCTTGTTGGCCGTGCCGGCGTACCGGAGTGGTGGATTGACGTCGAACGAGACGACGTCACGTGCATAGAGGGACATGACGCGCTCGATATCCTTGGCGCGAACGGCCTTCGCGAAGTCGTCCACACGCTGTCGAACGGCGGCTTCAGCCACAGGTTCCTCCTTCTGATCGCGGGACGGGCGCGGCTCGATCGACGCGGGGTCGTGGCCGCTCGTTCGTGGCTGACAGGCAGCACACAGAGCGAGCGCCGAAATCGTCAGGCTCGGCGCCCCGAATCGCATACCGACAAGCTAACCACGCTGCGCGGATCATCGGGGCGTGCGCTTCGCGGCGGAGTCGCCGGGGACGGCATAGTCGGTCGACAGGCTGAGGGCTTTCCAGCGTGCGTCCTCTTCGGCGCGCGCCGTGGCGGCCGCAGCGGCGCCCGAGACGGCGTCGCTGCCGAGAAGGAGGCGTACCGGCGGCTGCTTTTCACCGGCGATCTGGAGGATCGCCTGGGCCACCTTGGCCGGGTCGTTGCGCGCACCCTCGGCGCGACCGAACGTGCCTCGGATGGCGGCGCCCACGATCGGCTCGTAGTCGGGCGCGAGGGGTTCGGCGAGCATGGAGGTGCCGAACATATCGGTCCGCATTCCGCCGGGCTCGACGCAGGTGATCCGGATGCCGAGCGGCGTGACCTCTCGCGCCAGCACCTCGCTGAAACCGGCGACCGCCCACTTTGCGGACTGGTAGGCGCCAAGGCCGGGCGTGCCACGCCGTGCGCCGATGGACGAGATCTGGATGATGTGGCCTTCACGCTGGGAGTGCATCACCGGCAAGGCGGCGCGGGTGACATTGTAGACACCGAAGAAGTTGGTCTCGAGCTGCCGTCGGAAGTCGTCCTCGGACAAATCCTCGATCGAGTTGGCCTTGATGGTGCCCGCGTTGTTGACGACGACGTCCAGACGGCCGAAGGCTGACTGAGCGTTCGCCACCGCGGCGCGGGCGGCTGCCGCGTCCGTGACGTCGAGCCCGACGGTCCGCAGGCGATCGCTCGCCGGCAGAAAGGTGAGGTCGCGCGCATCGCGCGCGGTGGCGATGAGGCGATGGCCGGCGGCGAGCACGGCCTCCGCGAGCGCGCGACCGAGGCCGCGCGAGCAACCGGTGATGAGCCAGACTTTGAGCATCGACGCGTCCTTTGTCATGTAGTCAGCGACCTCATCCTTGTAGGGAAGCCTCAGGGTCTCCGGGCACCCCCGGCGAGAGTGGTGATATTATGGGCCGTGAGCCAAGAGTTGTTCTCCTCTGCGGAGTCTCACGACCCGTTCATCGGGCGGATCCTCGAGGGGCGCTACGAGGTGCTCGAACGTCTGGGTATCGGGGGCGAGGGGGTGGTCTATCGCGGAAGGCAGGTTCAGCTCGGCCGGTTCGTGGCCATCAAGATGCTACAGCCGACGGCGCAGCGGGATGGCCGCAAGCGTTTCCAGCGCGAGGCCAAGGCATTGTCGGAGTTGGCCCATCCCAATATCGTGAGCGTCACCGACTCCGGCATCGACGGCGACGTGCCCTATCTCGTGATGGAGCTGCTGGAAGGGAAGACGCTCGCTGACCTGCTCACGCAGGGGCCCTTGCCGTTCGCTCGCGCTCTCGGTATCGCCCAGCAGCTGCTGCGCGGTCTGGCCTTCGTGCACGGCAAGCGAATCGTGCATCGCGATCTCACGCCGGCCAGCGTATTCCTGCAGGAGCTGCCGGACCACCTGGACCACGTTCGGATCTTCGACTTCGGCGTGGCGAAGTTTCTCGACAGCTCCCGCTCGCGCACGCTGATCGAGAAGCTCACCCGGATCGGGGTCGTGGTCGGTACGCCGGCGTACATGTCACCGGAGCAAGCGAGAGAAGAGCCCGTGGACGCGCGCACCGATGTCTACGCGTCGGGCGTGGTGTTGTTCCAGCTGTTCGCTGGGCGCCTGCCGTTCGTGGCGCCGACGCGCGACGAGATGCAGAAAGCCCATGCCTCCGAGCCCGTCCCCTCGCTGGCCGAGGCCCGCCCCGATCTCTCGGCGGCGCCCTTTCTGCAGCCCATCATCGAGCGTGCCATGGCCAAGAACCGGGCCGGGCGGTTCCCCGACGCGGCGTCGATGCTCGCGGCGCTGGAGGCCATGGCCGCCGTATCGCGCGTCGCCGCGGCGGCGATGGCGAGCCCGCGCATCGCGCCTCCAAACTTCGAGGGGCAGCGGTTCGGCAGGCTGCGCCAGGCCTGGAGCTTCGTTTCTGGATCATGGAAGTCGGTGGTGACGGTGGTGTCGGTGGCCGCCGGATTGACCAGCGTGATCTCGTTCGTGCGGCGCGACGTC
>Ga0265339_10003965_pt1 | contig 10229 bp, 7 predicted proteins | sample 4CB219metaG_FD_202085 | JGI IMG/M metagenome (GOLD analysis project Ga0265339, IMG submission 202085) | Rhizosphere microbial communities from Carex aquatilis grown in University of Washington, Seatle, WA, United States - 4-CB2-19 metaG | ecosystem: Host-associated > Plants > Roots > Rhizosphere...
GTCAATATCATCCGGGTAAAATTGTATATACACTGTTTCATTATCTTTATGACAGGATTGAAGGCCCCAGGTCCCGGTCTCTCAGACCTGGGGCCGAATCTCAGCCCCTCAAACCGCCAGCGACAACACCGAGTAGGACCGCGCCGGCAGCTTCACCGTCATCCGCGACCCAACCTTCGGACTCTCCAGCGTCTGCGGCACCACTTTATTGGGATCAGCAAACGTGTTGCCCGCCTTCACGTCCGGCCCCGTCATGGTCTCAAACGCAAGCACCTTGGTGGGCGTCAGGTCGTGCCAGTTGATCTCCAGCTCCTGCTCGTTCTTCAGGTCGCGATTCATGATCAGCAGCGTCGCCGTGCCCTTCGCTTCGTCGTGCGTCACCACCACATCCAGATACTGCACGTCCCCGAACCCGGGAATGGGTAGGCCGCCGCTTTCAATCGGCTGTCCCAGCGACGCCACCTGGTAGCTCGGCCCTTCGGGAGCGACACTCAGCGCGTGCCCGTGCGCATACTTCAACGCCCATGCATAGGGATAGAAGATCGTATGCCGCAGGATTCCATTCTCATTGGTCGAAATCGGCGCAATCACATTTACAAGCTGCGCCAGGCAAGCCAGCTTCACGCGATCCGAGTGCCGGATGAGCGAGTTCGCCAGCCCGCCTACCAGCACCGCGTCTTCCAGGTTGTAGGGCTCCTCCAGCAGGTGAGGCGCCGGCTTTCCGTGTCCATCCGCAAAATCGCCGCCGCGTGCCCGGTACCACACGTTCCACTCATCGAACGACAGAAACAACTGCTTGTTTGACCGCTTGTGCGCACGCACCAGATCGCACACCGCGGAGATTTCCATGATCTGACGATCCATCCCCAGATTCATTGCCAGGTACTTCGCGCTGTCGTTGCCGTTCTCTTCAGTATTCCCAAAATAGCGATGGAGCGATATGCCGTCCACCACGTCATAGCACTCTTCCAGCACCGTCCGGTCCCACTCGATATATGTCGACTGAAACGGCCCGCTCGACCCGCAGGCGACCAGCTTGATCGAGGGATCAACGGCCCGCATCTGCCTCGCCGCATCCGCCGCTTTGAGCCCATAGTCGCGCGCCTCCATGTGCCCAATCTGCCAGGTCCCATCCATCTCGTTGCCCACGCACCAGTACTTCACGCTGTGCGGCTGGTCATATCCGTGCGCGCGCCGCAGATTGCTCCACTTGGTACCGCTGGCTACGTTGCAGTACTCCACCAGCGCCGCCGCGTCTTCCGCCGATCCGGTGCCAAAGTTCAGTCCGAACAGCGGCTCGGTGCCCACCGTGCGCGCCCAGGTAATGAACTCGTTGGTCCCGAATTGATTGGTCTCCATCGTATTCCACGCCCGGTCCAGCACCGTCGGCCGGTCCTTCTTCGGTCCCACCCCATCCAGCCAGTGATAGCCGGATACAAAGTTGCCGCCTGGCCAGCGAACAATCGGCACGCCCAGGTCGTGAACCTCTTTCATCACATCCGTGCGGAATCCGTTGCTGTCAGCAAACTTTGATTTCGGATCGTAAATGCCCTCGTAGATCGCGCGTCCCAACTGCTCAAGGAACGATCCAAAAAGGTGAGGATCGATCGTGGAAATATGCCGCCCTGAATCGATGGTTATGCGCGTTGTGCGCGCCGCGCTCTGCGCCAGCCCGAATCTGCCCAATGCAGAACCAGCAGCCAGCGCCAGTCCCGACTGGCCCGCCTTTTTCAGAAACCGCCTTCTTGAGACTGTCTTCATTTAGATCCCCTTTCACGATCGGCAAACCCGCACCAGACCCTCGGCAATCCGCGCTCAATCCGCACCAGGCGCCAAGCCGAGCAAACGTTTCCCAGCCACAAAGCCTAAGTGCCCCGCCGAGCTTTGTCAAAGCATTTGGATGTGTATAAGAAACGCTCGGCCCCATCGCCAGCGCACGCGCTCAATCCGCCGGCGCAACCTGTCAGCCAACAGCTGAATCAGGCGGTCTTGCGTTCCGAATCGAGTACCGGCAGAGTGATGCGAATCGTCGCGCCGCCGTCCTTCCGGTTCTTGGCGCTCAGCTCACCGTGGTGCAGCCGCACCGCCCGATCCGCAATCGCAAGGCCCACGCCAAATCCACCCGTATCCGGGCTGCGTGCATAATCCACGCGGTAAAACGGCCGAAAGATCGCGTTCAGCTGGCTCTCCGGAATCCCCGGCCCGCGATCGCTCACTTCAATCTCCGCCTGCCGCAGCCCGCGCGCCGTTCCCGCCTTTAGCCGGATCTCAACCTCTGACCCGCTTTCCGTGTAGCGGATCGCGTTGCGCACCACGTTCTCGATCGCCCGGTAGAGCAGCTCTTCGTTCCCTGAAATCCTGAACTCGCCATCTGCGCTGAAATCAAGCGAACATTGCCGCTGGCGCGCTTCGTATTCCGCGTCGGGAATCATGCGGTCGATAAGGCGATTCAGAGACAGCGGCTCGAAGTTCTCAACCTTCTCCAACGCTTCCATCGAGGACAAGCTCAGCAGCTGTCCAATCAACTGATTCAGCCGCTCCGTCTCCCGCTCAATCCGGTCCAGGTGCGCTGCCGTTGCCGGATCGACATCTTCTCGAGCCAGTTCCAGTGCAACGCTCAGCCGCGCCAGTGGTGACCGCAACTCGTGCGATACGTCCCGCAGCAGCAGTTTCTGCGCATCCACCAGCGACTCCAGCCGCTCCGCCATGTGATTGAAGTCGTGTATCAGCCCGTGGATTTCGTCTCCCGCAAAAATCCGCGTCTGCGATTTGGGCCATGGCACGCGCGCATTCAGCTTTCCCATCGCCAGTTCGCGCGCAGCCTTCCTCAGCTTTACAACCGGGCGGATGACAAGCAACACCAGTACAAACGTCGTCAGTCCCCCGACCACAATCGCCACCGGAAGCTGCGGAAACGAGAACCACAGCAGGTCCCTCCATAGGCTCGGGCTCCGCGGCACGTGCGGCCGGCTCAGCAAAAAAATATACTGCTTGCCGCTGGCCGTGACGATCGGGACTCGCCAAATGTAAGTGAGGCCCACCTGGCTCCCGGTGATGCGCGCCGGCATGCCCAGGTTCGCATCCAAACCCGCCATCCCAGCCGGCCGGCACAAGGCTTGTCCCGTCACATCCGCCAGGGAAATGGTCTGCGCAATGCCCGCGCCATAGGCCTGCACCGCCGCGCACCCGCCTTTTTCCCAGGCGGCCGCTGTTTCTTGTCCGTCGTGGAGCAGGCTGCTGTCGAGCATGTCGAATTGCACTTCCGGGCCCTCGAAGTGACGGCGCACAATCAGTAAAGTCGAGATCACAAAGATCAGGCTTTGGGCAATCCAGAAAATAATGAAGACTTTGAAGAAGAGACCGCGCATCGTCTAGTCCTTTGCCACTTGCGCATTCGAATTGACCGCCAGCTGATAGCCGGTTCCGCGAATCGTCTTCACCAGCTCCTCGGCCGCGTCTTTCCCGCTCAGCTTCCGCCGCAAGCGGCTTACATGCATATCCAGGCTGCGGTCAAAAGGATGAAACTTGCGCCCCAGCACGCTCTCTGAGATTTCCTCGCGCGTCACCACTTTACCCGGCGCATGCATCAGCGCCTCCAGCAGCGCAAACTCCACGTCTGTCAGTTCAATCTTCTTTCCGTCCTGCGTTACCGTGCGCGCGGCCCGGTTCAGCTCCAGCCCGTCGGCGCGCAGCAGGGTCTGCTCCTGCACAACCTGCGCACCAGCGCTCCTGCGCAAAATCGCGCGCACCCGCGCCAGCAGTTCTCGCGGATTAAATGGCTTCGAAAGGTAATCGTCGGCGCCAATTTCCAGCCCCACGATGCGGTCCACGTCTTCGCCACGCGCGGTCAGCAGCAGCACGCTCACCGCAGACGACGCCCTGATCCGCCGAAGCACTTCAAATCCATCCAGCCCCGGCAGCATAACGTCCAGCAGAACCAGCGCGTAGGGCTTGTCAAGCGCGGCCTTCAGACCCGTATCTCCGCGATGCACAACCGTCGTCCGGAACCCGTAGCGGCCCATATACTCGGTCAGCATCGAGCAGAGTTCAACATCATCGTCGATAAGAAGTATGTCGTCCACGTGGAGTCCAGAAGGCCCTCGCACTTAGCCTACGCCCTTCCCGTTCAATCGGAACGGCGGAAATGTAACAAATGGTCACTAGCGGGGCGACACTTCGTTACACAGTTTTACCCATTGTGACCGTACGGCTTCCTCCGTCGTTGTCTCCTGAATATGTAAGTTCGTGTTGCCGTCGAAAGGATGCACCATGACAAACAAAATTAGTCTTAACTCATTGAACCGCCTATTGCTCACGGGCCTTCTCCTCCTTGGTGTCGCGTTTTCCTCCACCGCGCAAGCCCAGACGGGCAGCATTCATGGTTCCGTGGCTGACCCCTCAGGCGCGGTTATTCCTTCGGCAACCGTTACGCTCGCCGGCCCCAACGGCTCCCCGAGCGTTGCCCTCAGCGGCGGAGACGGCGCCTACGTCATCAACAACGTCAAGCCCGGTACCTACACCATCAAGGTTTCCGCTGAAGGCTTTGCCCCTTTCAAGCCCATTCAAGTCCAGGTCCTCGCCGGAAAGAACACGCTCCTGAACCTCGCGCTGCAGATGCCGGTCGCCACGCAGGAAGTAACCGTCAGCGATCAGACCGCAACCGTCGATACCAGTGCTGACAACAACGCCAGTTCCGTCGTCATCAAGGACAAGGATCTTGACGCTCTCTCTGACGACCCCGACGAGCTGCAGAGCGAACTCAGCGCTCTCGCCGGCGGAGCGGCCGGACCGAACGGCGGACAGATGTATATCGATGGCTTCAGCGGCGGCCAGCTTCCGCCCAAATCCTCGATCCGCGAAATCCGCATCAATTCCAATCCGTTCTCAGCGCAATACGACAAGCTCGGCTACGGGCGCATCGAGATTCTCACCAAGCCCGGAACCGACAAGCTCCACGGCTCCTTCACCATGAGCGGCAATGACTCTTCTTTCAACTCGCTCAACCCCTTCGTCACCAGCGAGCCCTCGTACTACACCACCTTCTTGATGGCTAACGCAGGCGGCTCGCTCAGCAAAAACGGCTCCTGGTTCGCCAGCGTCTTCGATCGCAACAATCATTCCAACTCCATCATCAACGCGGAGTTGCTTGACGCTTCCGGCAATGTCTACAACTACTCCGCCGCTGTCGCCAACCCGCAATCGCGCCTCGACGTGAGCCCCCGCCTCGACTTTCAACTGGGATCCAAAAACACGCTCACTGTCCGCTACTCGTTCGATCGCAATACACAGACCAACGGCGGCGTTTCGCTCTTCTCGCTTGAGAGCCAGGCTTACAACGCCTCCAGCACGAGTAATGGTGTACAAGCCAGCGACACGCAGGTCATCAGCGATCACGTTGTCAATGAGACGCGCTTCCAATACTCAGGATCGCGTGGCAATCAGGCTGCCGTCAGCAGCGACCCTACCATCATGGTGCAGGGCGCGTTCACCGGCGGTGGCAATAGCATCGGCGTCAACAGCGCCAATCAGAACAACCTGGAATTGCAGAACACCACCATCGTCAGCAAGGGTGCCCACGCCATCAACTTCGGCACCCGCCTTCGGTTTACGCGCGATGCCAGCAGCTCAACTTCAGGCTTCAACGGACAGTACATCTACCAGTCCCTTGACGCCTACAAGGCACATACTCCCTCACAGTACAACGTCACTGCCGGCACCGGCGCCGCCGCGGTCAACTACTTCGACGTGGGCGTCTTCTATCAGGATGACTACAAGTTCCGCCCCAACCTCACCCTCAGCTACGGCCTCCGCTACGAGTCGCAAAATGACATCGGCGACCATGCCGACTTGGCTCCCAGGTTCTCATTCGCATGGGCGCCCGGCGGCAAGGGAGGCAAACAAGCCAAGACCGTCATCCGCGGCGGCTACGGCTGGTTCTTCGATCGCTTCGGCGAGGGGAACATCCTGCAGACCATTCGCCAAAATGGCATCACGCAGCAAAACTACGTCGTGATGAACCCCACGTTCTATCAGAACGCTCCTTCGCCGTCGCAGTTGGCTGCAAACAGCACTGCCGCGTCCTCCATCTACACCATCGCGCCCAACCTCAAGGCCTCCATCAACATGCAGGCTGCTATGAGTGTCGATCATCAATTCGGCAAGGTTGCCACTCTCTCCGCAACCTACATGAACTCCCGCGGTGTGCACCAGGATTACACCGATAACATCAACGCCTATGTGCCGGGTACCTACGACCCCGCCACAGGCACCGGCGTCCGCCCCAACGGCATCAACGAGAACGTCTATCAATATCAGTCCGGCGGCGTTTACAACCAGAATCAGCTCACCATCAACTACAGCGTCAATGCCAAGCGCCTCACGCTCTTCGGCTTCTACATGCTCAACTACGCCAACGCCGACACCGCGGGCGCGGGCTACTTTCCTTCCAACCAGACCAACCCCGGCCTCGACTACGGCCGCGCCAACTTTGATGTGCGTAACCGGCTATTGATCGGCGGCAATATCAGGGCGCCCTTCGGAATCTCCCTCAGCCCCATGGTCGATGCCAGCTCCGGCTCGCCCTTCAACATCACCATCGGCCAAGATCTCAACGGCGACAACCAGTTCAACGACCGCCCGGCTTACGCCACCTCGGCCAGCACGAATGTCTTGAAAACCAGCTACGGAACCTTCGACCTCAACCCCGCATGGGACCAGGCGCGCATCCCCTATAACGTAGGCACCGGCCCCAGCCAGTTCAGCATGAACCTCAGAGCTAGCAAGTCATTCGGCATCGGCCCCAGGGTTACGGGTGGGACCGGTGGTTTCTCCGGCGGCTTCCCTGGCGGTCCTGGCGGCGGTGGCCCACCTCCCGGCGGCCCCGGTGGCGGCCCTGGTGGTGGACTTGGACCTGGCGGACTTAGCGGCCGCGCGGGCGGACCTCCGGGGATGGATCAGCAAGCTCCTCGCCGTTACTCGCTCAACTTCTCGGCAAATGCAAGAAACGTCTTCAACAACGTCAATCTCGCTTCGCCGGTGGGAGTGCTCACGTCGCCACTCTTCGGCAAATCCAATGCGCTCGCTGGTGGTTTCTTCTCCTCGGCCGCATCCAACCGCAGCATCGATCTGCAGGTTTCGTTCAGCTTCTGAATTGCCCGGATACTCAGGTCCCCTCCGCCATGTCGGATCTGACCTGGGATTCGCCTCCTGAATTCATTCCGGGTGCCCCAGGTCTCCTTTATGAGACCTGGGGTTTTTCGTGCGCTTCCCTCGCCGCCAACCGTCCCCTCGTCGTGCTAGAGTGAAATTCCACGGAGGGTACGATGGCGGCTGGAATTCAGCTTCCGGGCGGAGACGAAACTATTGACCTGCAGCAGCAGGTAGCGCGCCTGCAGGCGCTGCTTGAAGCCTCGCGGCAGGTCCACTCCACCATCCACGAAAACGAAGTTTTGGAACAGGTCTTGCGCATCGTCGTGCGCGAACTGGAGATGGATGGGGCGGCCTTTCCCTCTGCCGGCCTGGTCTATGGCCAGGAGCCTGTTGCCGCTGCTGATGGTGCGCCCGGCAATACTTTCCTCGCCTGGCCCCTCGATGGCCGCGACGGCAAGCGCATGACCGAGCTCGTCGTTGCCCCGCCCGACGGCCGCGAACTCACCATCTACGAATCCGACTTCATTGAGGGGCTCGCTCTTCAGGCCGCCGTTGCCCTTGAAAACGCCCGCTACCACAAGCGCAACATCGAGTTCGCCCGCGTGCAGCAGGATCTGGATGCCGCCCGCGCTATTCAGCGCTCCCTCCTGCCCCAGAAGCTGCCCTCCATCGCCGGCTATTCCCTGGCCTTCCGCACCGTCACCTGTTACGAAGTCGGAGGCGACTACCTCGATCTCCTTGAACTGCCCGACGGTAGCCTGCTCATCGTTGTTGCCGATGTCGCCGGCAAAGGCCTCGCCTCAGCCATCTGGGCCTGCAGCTTCCGCTCCGCCTTCCGTGCCATGGCCGTTACCGGCATGCCCCTCGACGAGCTCGCCACCCGCATGAACCAGCATCACTGGACAGAAGGTGAAGAAGCACGCCGCCGCTATCTCACCGCCATCTTTCTCCGCCTCCACCCCGAGACCGGCGAAATTGAAGTCGTCAACGCCGGCCACAATCCCGGCTTCCTCGTCTCGCCTAACGACCCGCCCTACGAGTTCAACGCCGCGGGAACGCCCCTGGGTCTGCTGCCCGGCATGCAGTACTTCGCCGAACGCAAGCCGTTTCCCCCCGGCGCCCGCCTCCTCTTCTATACCGACGGCCTTACCGAAGTCTTCAAAGGGGATGAAGAGTTTGGGCCAGAACGTCTTATGGATGAATTTTCTAGGTGCCGCGCCGACAAGGCCGATGGTATCCTCGATGCAATATGGACGGCCATTGATGCCTTTTCTGAAGGCGGTCCCCAGGGAGACGACATGACCGCACTCACGCTTTGCCACGGCACAGGCGCGTCGGAGTTGCTGGAATGAGCGAGAACAAAGCCACCACGGTGGAGGTGCGGCTGCCCTCGCGTATGGGCTACGAGAAAGTAGCCATGGGCACGGCCGCAGCAATGGCCAAGCTTGTCGGTTTCCCTCCGGAGCGCGTTGAAGACCTCAAAACCGCCGTTGCAGAAGCCTGTATCAACGCCATCGAACACGGCAATCGCCTCAATGAAAAACTCTCCGTCGGCGTCGTCCTTTCCGCCGGCCCCCACGAACTCGAAGTCAAAGTCATCGACGACGGCAAGGGCATGAACAAGCAGCCCGGCAAGCCCGACATCGACAAGAAAATGCTCGGCGAAGAAGACCCGCGCGGCATGGGCATGTTTCTCATCCAGGCCCTCGTTGACGAAGCTGAATGGGTCACCGGCACCGACGGCCACAGCAGTTACGTTCGCCTCGTGATTCGGCTCGACAAAGACTCCTGAATCACCAAAAGTTCCCTAAATCCCCTGGCATTCCTCAATCTTCAGGAATGCTTGATCGAACAGCAACAGATGCCATAATCATTCAGAACGGGAGATCATACGATCGTGCAAAGTGAAACCAAGTCACACGTCGAACAGCTCACTTCCCCCTCCGGCCAGCCGGTCACCGTTCTCCGCTTTGAGGGAGATATCGCCAGCACGTCCAAGGAAGCAGTCCTGGGCACCTACCAGGCCCTGCCCAAAAGCGACGTCAAGATCATCCTGCTCGACTTCACCAAGGTCGACTACATCAACTCCAGCGGCATCGCCCTCATCATCCAGCTCCTGATTGAGGCGAAAAGTGCCGGCCAGAAAGTTTCCGCTGTCGGTCTCTCCCCCCACTTTGTCAAAGTCTTCACCATGGTCGGCATCACCAAGTACGCCACCCTCACCGCCACCCAGGCCGAAGCCCTCGCCGGCCTCTAAATCTCCGCGGGAACATTTCTCTGGGCCGCTCCGTACAATCTTCTGTACGGAGCGCAGCCGATGAAAGCAATCGTCTACGACCACTACGGCCCGCCGGACGTCCTGCAATTTGAAGAGGCTGAAAAACCCCTCCCTTCGCCCGACCAAGTCCTGATCAAAGTACGCGCATCCTCAGTCAATCCCTACGACTGGCACTTCATCCGAGGTACGCCCTCCCTCATTCGCCTGTTCATCGGCCTGCGGACGCCCAAATTGCGGCGTCTTGGCGCCGACGTAGCGGGAGTCGTTGAAGCAGTCGGCTCCAGCGTCACCAGCTTCAAACCCGGCGATGCCGTCTTTGGAACGGCCAAGGGCTCTTTCGCCGAATACGCCTGCGCGTCCCCCTCGACTTTGGCCTCTAAGCCGGACAACCTCACCTGGGAACAAGCTGCATCGGCGCCCATCGCCGGCATCACTGCGCTGCAAGGGCTGCGCGATAAAGGCGGAATCCTCACCGGCCAGCACGTCCTCATCAACGGCGCATCCGGCGGCGTGGGAACATTCGCCGTGCAAATCGCCAAATCCCTGAAGGCCCGCGTCACCGCGGTCTGTAGCACCAGAAATGTCGAGCTAGTGCGCTCTCTCGGCGCCGACCAGGTCATCGACTACACGTGCCAGGACTTCCTGCACAGCGCCGCGCGCTACGATGTGTTCTTCGATCTCGTAGGCAACCAACCCTTGGCTGCCTGTCTGAACGTGCTGCAGCCCAAAGGCATCTACATCGGATGCGGTGGAGGAGGCCCCGACAGGCCCTCAACAGAACTCCTCGGCTCCATGCTTCACA
>Ga0265339_10003967_pt1 | contig 10224 bp, 2 predicted proteins | sample 4CB219metaG_FD_202085 | JGI IMG/M metagenome (GOLD analysis project Ga0265339, IMG submission 202085) | Rhizosphere microbial communities from Carex aquatilis grown in University of Washington, Seatle, WA, United States - 4-CB2-19 metaG | ecosystem: Host-associated > Plants > Roots > Rhizosphere...
GCGAGAACGGAGCCGGGAAGACGACGCTCTCGCACGTCCTCACCGGCCTCTACCGGCCGGACGAGGGGCGGATCTCCCTCTACGGCGAGCGGGTCGCCTTCGCCTCGCCGCGGGAGGCGATCGACGCGGGCGTCTGCATGGTGCACCAGCACTTCCGGCTCGTCGACCGGTTCACCGTCGCCGAGAACCTCATGCTCGGCGACCGTAGCGGCGCGGGCCGCAGCTTCCGGATCGACCCGAGCGCCGTCGAGAGCCAGGTGCGCGAGCTGGGCGAGCGCTACCGCCTGCCTGTCGACCCGACTGCGCGCATCTGGCAGCTCTCGGTGGGAGAGCAGCAGCGGGTGGAGATCCTGAACGCGCTCTACCAGAACGCACGTGTCCTCATCCTCGACGAGCCGACCTCGGTGCTGACGCCGGACGAGGCCGACACCCTGTTCGAGACCCTGCGCCTGATGGCGGGCGAGGGACGGACGGTCATCTTCATCTCGCACAAGCTGCACGAGGTGAAGGCGGTCTCCGACCGGGTCACCGTCCTGCGCGCGGGACAGGTGATCGCGACCGTGACCACCGCCGACGCGACCCAGCAGTCGCTCGCAGCGCTGATGGTGGGCCACGACCTCGAGACGGAGCGCCGGTCGCGGGGGGGCGAGCAGGTCGGCGCCGAGGTGCTGAAGGTCGAGGACGTCTGGGCGGACGGCGACCGCGGCGCGCCGGCGCTCAAGGGCGTGTCGCTGACGATCCGCGCGGGCGAGGTGGTCGCCGTCGCCGGCGTCGCCGGCAACGGGCAGCGCGAGCTCGCGGAGGCGATCGCCGGGCTGCGTCCGTGCACGAAGGGCACGATCCGGGTCGGAGACGAGCTCCTGGCGCACGCCGATCCACGCGACGCGTTCGACGTCGGAGTGCGCTACGTGCCCGAGGACCGCCTGGGCACCGGCGTGGCCCCGAACCTCTCGATCGCGATGAACCTCCAGCTCAGGTCGTTCCGCCGCACCTCGTTCGGGCCTCTGCTACGGCTGGGGAGGATGCGCGCGAACGCGGAGGAGGCGATCCGCCGGTTCGAGATCAAGACGTCGGGGCCGCAGATGCAGACCGCACAGCTTTCCGGAGGGAACTTGCAGAAGGTCGTGATCGCCCGCGAGTTCTCGGGGGAGATGACGGTGCTCGTCGCGGCCTCTCCGACCCGGGGGCTCGACGTCGCGGCTGTGGAGACGGTGCACTCGTACCTGCTCGACGCGGCCGAGAGCGGCACCGCGGTGCTGCTGCTGAGCGAGGACCTCGACGAGATCCAGGTCCTCAACGACCGGATCGTCGTCATGTACGAGGGCCGGCTGTCCGAGGTCGTGAATCGCGAGAGCATCGAGGAGATCGGGCTGCGCATGGCCGGCGGGGTGCCGTAGCCTTACCCGTCGTGCCCCGGGGTCTGATCGCGCTGGGACTCGCCGCAGCGAGCCTGGCTCTGGCCGCACCCGCCGCCGCGGACGGGTGGCTGCCGCATGCGCGCGGCGCGACCTGGGTCTACCGGTGGACGGACAGCGTGTACAACACGACGCCCACGAGCGAGAAGGTCACGGTCAAGAGCACGTCTGGCCCGAGCTTCGACCTCGCCTGGACGACGGACGGACAGAACAACCCGGACGGAGCGCCGTCGAGCCAGGGCACGGTCTCGTTCCAGGAGACGAACTCCGGCCTCGCGAACACCGACTGGACGAGCAGCGCGCCGCCGCCGGCGTTTCCTGTCCTCTGCCCGTCGCTCGTGCAGTGCGGCAACAGCCTCGCGAGCGCGCTCTACAACCTCATCTGGGGAGCACGTGCGCCGCTGCTCGCGGAGCCGCTCCTGAAAGGGACGAGCTGGGCGGCGGTCGGAGGCGCGCAGAACGACGTCTCGAGCAACTCCGACTACCTCGGCCTGGCGCGCATCACGGTTCCTGCCTTCCCGAAGGCCGTCCTCGCGGCGGAGGTACGCACGCAGATCACGCAGGCGGGCGCCATCGGAGATCCGTACGGGAGCGGCGTGCGCACGATCTGGTGGGTGTACGGGGTCGGCCCGGTGAAGATCGTCTTCGAGCACAGCGGCGGCAGCGGTGCGCCGGTGACCACGGTCGAGCTCCAGTCGACGAACCAGAAGCCGCTCGCTCCGCCTGGAGACACAAACTACTTCCCGTTGCAGGCGGGCGGGAAGGGCGTCTACCGCTGGACGAACACGCGCTACCTCAAGCAGCCGGAGGTCGAGAGCTTCAAGGTCGCCCGGGTCGGTAACGGGGTGGCCGTGCTCGACGTCGCCAGCGTGTCCGGCGAGCTGAAGGTCTCGGGCGCCTACCAGTTCGCGATCGGGCTGGACGGCCTGAAGAGCACGGCGAGCGCGACGAAGGCGGCGTCGCTGGCGAAGCTGCCCGCGCTCGGCCCGACGGCGCTGCCGCCGAAGAAGCGAAGGCATTTCTTCACGCCGTTCGACCTGATGACGTTCGGCTTCGGCCCGCTGCTGCCCGCGTATCCCGCGGCCGGCATGACGTGGTCGTCCAAGCGGTCGAGCCCCGACTTCGCCGTCTACGGCGTCTCCGGCTCGAGCCGCGTCCTGGGCATGCAGACGGTGAAGGTTCCGGCCGGAACGTTCCGGGCGCTCGCGGTCACGAGCACGCTGCGCCAGCCGGGCTTTCCGTTCGGGAGCGGTACGCGCACGAGCTGGTTCGCCCCCGGCCGCGGGCTCGTGAAGCTCGTGTTCCGGCACGGGGACGGCAGCGTCTCGGTCGTCGAGCTCACGCGCTAGGACCGTGACCCGGCGACTCTTCGTGCTCGTGCTGGCGCCTGCGGCCGTTGCCGTAGCGGTCGCCGTCGGTCTCGTGGTCGGAGGCGTGTTCAACCACCACTCCCCGTCGCAGACGGCGGTAGCCCGGTACATCACGAGCGTCGACACCGTCGAGCAGCAGATGCGCGTGCCGCTCACGAGCCTGCTCGCCGCCTACCGGAGCTTCTCGAAGAACGCGACGAGCCCGCGGACCGTGAAGAAGCTCGCAGCAGCCGAGAAGACGCTGCGAACGCTCCAGCGCCGCCTGTCCGCCCTCGAGGCGCCGCCGGCCGCGACGCAGCTGCGCGCGCTCGTCCTGCGCCTCGTCGGTGCCGAGGTCGCCGCCACGCACGAGGTCGACGAGATCGCGCGCTTCCTGCCGCCGTTCGCGGCCGCCGGGGCCGCGTCGAAGCGGGCGGCCGCCGCGCTCGCACGGGGCGTCGCTGCGGCCAAGCCGCCGACCCCGCACGCGATCCGCGGCAGCGCCGCGCAGATCACGCAGGCGAAGGCTGCGTACGACGCCGCCGTGGCGAAGTCCGCGCTCGCGCAGGCGGCCGCGGTCGACGCGTACGACGCCGCGCTCGCTGCCGTGCTGCAGCGGCTGCGTCCGTTGCATCCGCCGGCCATGCTGGCGCCCGCGTACGGCGCCCAGGTGCGCACCTTCGAGGCAACGCGGGCCGCCGGGGCCGCGCTCGCCCGGGAGCTGCGGACGAAGAACCGCACGCGCGCGCCGCTGCTCAGCCGGCGCCTGGCCCAGGCCGAGCGCATCGCGGCGGGCGTCACCGCGCAGCGGGCGGAGATCGCAGCGATCAAGGCGTACAACGCGCGCGTCCAGGCGATCAGCGGACTGCAGACGGACATCCAGCACGAGTTGTCCCGTATTCAGGCGACCGGCGCGTAGCCCGCTCGCCAGGCGGTCCCGCGGGGTGTCGGGTTCGTGCCGCCCGGGTTACAGGACGGAGAAGGCCCCTTGACGAGCACGGCCGGAGTGTGGGAACCTCCGCCGCGTCCGGGTGGGGGAACCCGGCTAATGGGGAAATGGGGGAGGGGCGACGGGCAGTTACGCCTCAGTCGCTGCGGCTCAACCGTTTGGCCTGGTGGCGATGCGCCGTCGCGGCGTGCGCTACTGGTGGTCGAGTCTCGGCATGGTCGTGCTGGTGCTCTGGTACGTGGGCCCGATCGGGGTCGCGTTTCGCCAGCACCAGTTCACGCGTCCTGTCGTAGCCACGCCGCTTCCCGCCCTCTCCCTGCCGTCGGTGACGCTCCCCCAGTTCCGCGTCCCGAAGGTGAAGCAGCTCGCTCCGCTCCCTTCGCTTCCCCATCACATCGTCGGAGCTCCCCCGGCAGGCACGGCGACGCCTGCGCGCGCTCAGGTGATCACGGACCAGCATGCGCAGGGGCCGGCGCCGCCGGCACAGGCTGCGACTGCGACGACGGATCCGTTCAGCAAGGCGCCGACGGTCGAGGACACCGTCGGCATTCCCACGCAGATGCCGGTCACGACGACGGCGGCGCCTCAGCCGCCCGCGAGCGCTCCGGCGCAGACCCCCGTGACGCCTCCTGCCGCAGCTCCCGCCGATCCGGCGGCGGCTGCTCCCGCTGCGAGCGACCACGGGCTGCAATGGGCGAGCGTCGCCGACGACCCGGCCCCGACCGGCAGCGACCCGGCTCCGACCGGCAGCGACCCGGCTCCGACCGGCAGCGACCCGGCTCCGACCGGCGGCGACCCGGCTCCGACCGGCGGCGACCCGGCGACGACCCCCGGTAGCACGACCACGACGACGGACTCGACGGCCGGCGGCACGACGACGACGACGAGCTCCACCACACCCGATCCGCCGGCGGCGTGGACGGTCACGCTCGCCGACGGTGCTTCCCACACCGTCTCGGCGTCGGTGAGCGGCGCGAACCTCGACGTCACGATCGACGGCACGACCACGAGCAAGGCGCTGTCGAGCGTCACCGGACTGTCGATCGCCGGCGGCGACGGCAACGACAGCTTCTCGATCGACTCGTCGCTCGCCTCCGCCGGGATCCCGGTCTCGTTCGACGGCGGCGCGGGGACGGACACGCTCTCCGGGCCGGCGGCCGACTCGACCTGGACGGTCGCAGGCCCGGGCTCCGGCTCGGTGGCCGGCGTCGCCTTCAGCGGCTTCGAGAACCTCACCGGTGCGGCGGACAACAAGGACGCCTTCCTGATCCAGGCCGGCGGAGGCGTCAGCGGTGTGATCGACGGCGGCGCGGGCGGCTTCGACAGCCTCGTGCTCGCCGGCCATCCCAACGCCGTGGTCTCCACGCCGACCGATCCGCACTCCGGGACGCTGGTGGTCGACGGAGCCACCCTCACATACACCGGTCTGGAGCCGACGGACGTCTCGGCGACGAACGTCACGATCAAGGGCGGCGAGGACGGCAACCCGAGCCCGGTGCCTCAGGGCGACACGTTCAAGGTCTCGCCGTACACGGACGCCGGGTCGGCGACCGTCGCCTGCCAGACGGCGGGCAACTGCATCCAGGTGCAGAACTTCGACGGGCCGACCGGATTGATCTCGGCCGGCGAGCTCAGCTACTTCGTGATCTCGAGCATCAGCTCGCTCACGATCAACGGCGGCGCCGGCACCGACCACACCGAGTTCACGGGCGACTACCTCGCTCCCGGCACGACCCTGACCGTCAACACGGAGACGATCAAGATCGACTCCGGCGTCACCGTCGACGTCGGCGGCGGCAATGTCGCGTTCAACGCGGCGGCGGCGGACGACGGGACGGAGCTGCTCGGCGTCGACACCACGCTTCTCGGCGACGGGGCGAGCATCGAGCTCGACGGCGCCACCCTGAAGGGGAACACGCTCGACCTCGAGGCCTCCGCCGGGAACGCGAAGACGACGGTGGACGGGGGCGGCCAGAACCTCGCCGGCGGCACGCTCACCGTCGCGACGACGACCCCCTTCCTCGACACCGGGAAGTTCACCGTCGCCGGGGTGACCGGCACCTGCTCGTACACGGCGACGACCGGCCGGACGCAGTTCACCGGCATCACGGGGTGCACCGGAACGCCCGCCGACGGCGCCGCGGTCACGTCGGTTGGCATCCTCGAGAACGGCAGCGGCAAGGGGATCAACCACGCCGCGCTTCAGCTGATCTACAGCGCGACGATCAACGTCCACGGCGCCTCGAGCATCACCGCCGGCGGCGACGTCACTCTCGCGAGCAGCGTCGACCTCACCGCCACCGCCAACTCGTCGGGCCTCGACAAGGGGACGTGGACGTCGGGCACCAACTACGCGAAGGGCGACGTCGTCACCGATCCGGCCGACAACAAGCGGTACGCCGCGAAGAACGACCTCACGCCCAGCACGACGGCGCCGAGCGCCGACTCCACGAACTGGGACGACGTCGACAGCAAGGACACGTCCGTCACGGCGTCGCAGGTCATGGCCACCGGGAAGAGCCAGCTCTCGGACACGAGCGTGATCTCGGCCTCGAACGGCAACGTGAAGATCACCTCCAGCGTCAAGACGAACATCACGTCGATCGCCGACTCCTCGCTCGCCGGATCGGGCGCCGGCATCTCCGTCGCCGTGCTCACGACCGACTCCGAGGCCTTCGTCGACAGCACCGCGCCTGCCCCGATCACCGCGAAGAACCTCACGGTCTCCGCTGACACCGACAACACGGCGCCGACGACCGGCACCGCGAGCCCGCGCGGCGCGAAGGGGAACGACGAGTCCGCGAACAGCGCGGACCGGGCGAACGGCAAGTCCACGACTTCCGACGGAAATCAGAACCTGACCGCCGCGCTGGCGGTGACCGTGCTCGTCGCCACCACCAAGGCGTACATCTCGCCGACCGACGCCGGCTCGACGCACACGATCTCCACGGCCGGTGGCGCCCAGACGATTCACGCCGGCGCGAGGAACGCGGCCTCCGCGATCGCCGACGCCGGAAGCGTCAAGCTCTCTCCCGACGCGCCGACTCTGTCGACGGTCTCGAGCGGCGGCACCCTCGCCGACGCGACGTACTACTACGAGATCACCGCGACCTCCGCCTCCGGCGAGAGCCTTCCGAGCACGGAGGCGAGCGTCGCCACCACCGGCGGGGCCACGAGCAAGGTCACGCTCTCCTGGACGTCGGTGGCGGGCGCGACCGGCTACAAGGTCTACCGCGGCAGCTCGAGCGGAAGCGAGCAGCTCCTCACCACCGTGGGTGCCGTCACGACCTACACGGACGACGGCAGCCTGACGCCCTCGGGCGCCGCGCCGCCGACGGCGGACGCGAGCTCGGGCGTCGGCGTCGCCGTCGCGGTCGACGTCGCCGTCGTCGACACGCAGGCGTATCTCGCGGGCAACGCGAGTCTCGTGGCGAGCAGCGTCACAGTCGAGACCACCGCTCCTGGGCCCTCTTCCTTCGCCGCCCGGTCGACCTCGGGCGCCGGGGGCAGCGGCGTGGGCGTCGCCGGCTCGATCGCCGTCAACGTCGTGACCAACAGCGCGTCCGCCGGCGTCGAGACGCCGGCTCCGGTCTCGGTTGCGGGCGACCTCACGCTCACAGCCGCGTCGAATCTCGACAACCAGGCGACTGCGGGCGCAAAGCAGGCGACCAGCGGCAGCGCCGCCGGGATCGGCGCCTCGGTCGCGCTCAACATCGTCAACGACACGGCGACCGCCGGCCTCGCCGACGGCTCCGCGCTCAACGGCGCGAAGAACCTGACGCTGACCGCGCAGAGCGCGGACACGACGACGACGACCGCCCAGAGCGGCGCTGCCGGCGGCACTGCGATCACGCCGGACGTTGCGATCTCGCTCTCGAACGTGACGACGGGCGCAACGATCGGCTCCGGCCCGGCTCTGAGCGTCACGGGCTCGGTCAACGCCTCGGCCACGCAGGCGGCGACGGTCACGACCACCGCGCAGGCGGCGGCGACCGGCACGAGCACCGCGCTCGGCGCCGGCCTCGCCCTCACGGTCTCCAACCACACTGTGACCGCGTCCCTCGCCCGCGACCTCAGCGCCGCCGGCGACGTCCACTTCACGACCCAGCAGGCCTCGACCACTTCGAGCATCGCGAGCGCGAGCGCGAACGGCGCCTCCTCCGGCTCGTCGAACGTCACCCAGCAGGTAGGCAACCAGCGCGGCCTGGGCGACTCGACCGCCCCCGTCGGCGGCGGCTCCGGCGGCACGGCGACGCCCGCGGCGAGCACCTCCGACGGCCCGGTGAGCGTGGCGGCGGCGATCGCCGTGAACATCTCGAGCACCTCGTCGACGGCGACGATCGGCCCCGTGACCGTCACGGCCGGCGGCGTCGTCGGCGTGAAGGCGACGGGCGACACCGACGCGAAGGCGAACGCCGACGGCAGCGTCGTCGGCGCCGGCTCGCTCGGCATCGGCGCCGCCGTCGCGATCAACCTCGCGAACGTCACGGTCTCGGCCACCGTCGGCACCGGCGGCACCGTGACCTCCGATCAGCTCGCGCTCGAAGCCGCGATGAACGGCGTTTCCGGCGACGGCACCCACCGCCTGAGCGCGACGTCGGTCTCCGGTGCCGGCGCGGGCACGGTCGGCGTCGCAGGCTCGCTCGCCCTGAACGTCGTGAATCTCCACACCTCGGCGCTCCTGAACGGCAGCTACGCCCGCGGCCCGCCGCTCGGGCCCACCAGTGGTGACGTCTCGCTCCGGGCGACCTCGCTGAGCGACTCTCAGGCGAGCGCGACGGCCGGAGTGACCGGTGCCGGCTTTGGCGCGTCGGTCGCGATCAACCTCGTGGACGACTCGACGCAGGCCGCCGTCGCCGGCGGGGCTGCGCTCACGAACGCGCACGACCTCTCTCTCCAGGCTTCCTCGACCGACTCGATGACGACGACGTCGAAGACCGGCACAGCCGGCGGCGGCGTTTCGGTCGCGGCGTCGGTCGCAGTGTCCCTTTCGAACGTGGCGACGGATGCGTCTCTCGGCACGGGCGGGCCGACCATCGTCGGCGGTGCGCTGACGGTCGCCGCGAGCCAGACCGCGGCGGTGACGACGACCGCGTCCAACTCGGCGAGCGGCGGCACAGCGGCGGTCGGCGCGTCGGTTGCAGTCATCGACGCGACGAACGTCGTGACCGCGTCGAGCGCGCGGTCGCTGACCGTCGGTGGTGCCGCAAGCGTCACGGCGAACGGCTCGAGCTCGACCAACGGGACGGCGACGGCGTCTGCGGCGGGTACGTCGTCCGCGGCTCCGTCGGGCGGGGTGGACGGCCAGGTCGCGGGCGAGCGCACGAACGCGAACAGCCATTCGACGGCGGCAGGCGGCTCCGGTTCGAGTTCGACGACGACGCCTTTGGCGTCGACCTCGGGCGGGCCGATCTCCGTCGCGGCGGCGGTTGCGGTGACGCTCGCCACCGCGACTGCGCAGGCGACCCTCTCCGGCGAGTTGAGCGCGGGCGGCGCGCTGACCGTTACGTCTTCGGAGACGCCGGCGGCTGCCTCGAAGGCGGACGGTCATGCGACCGGCGGCTCGGCGGCGATCGGCGCGGGCGTCGCGATCACGCTTGCGAACGTCGCGAGCGCGGCGGCGATCACCGGCACGGCCACCGCGTCGTCGCTCGACCTCGAAGCGACCACCGGCGGCGCCGGCTACTCGAGCGAAGGCATCTCCGGCGCGGCCGCCTCGGTGTCGGTCGCGGGCTCGCTCGGCCTGACGATCGCGAACGTGACGACGACCGCGAGCCTGCTTGGTTCCTTCAGCACGCCTGCCGCCGACGCGACGGTGAAGGCGACCTCGACGACGGTCTCGTCCGCCAAGGGCACAGCCGGCTCGACCGGATCGGGCGTCGGCGCGGCGGTCGCGCTGAACATCGTCGATGAGACGACGCAGGCGCATGTCGCGGGCGGCACGCTGAGCGCCCACAGCCTCACGGTGCAGGCGACGAGCACGAACTCGATGACGACGGCGGCGGAGTCCGGCTCGTCGGGCGGCGGCGTCGGGGTCGCGCCGGCGGTGGCGGTCTCGCTGTCGACGCTGACGACTGACGCGTCGATCGGCTCCGGCCCGGCGACGACGCTGGGCGGCGCGCTTGTCGTCTCGGCGACGCAGACGGCGTCGGCGACGACGACTGCGACCGGCGGGGCGCACGCGTCGACGGCGGCGATTGGTGCGGCGGTCACGGTGAACGACGCGACGAATGTCGTGACGGCGTCGAGTGCGCGGCCGCTTACCGTCGGCGGTGCCGCGAGCGTCACGGCGAACGGCTCGAGCTCGACGAACGGGACGGCGACGGCGTCCGCGGCGGGTACGTCGTCCGCGGCTCCGTCCGGCGGCGTCGCCGGCCAGGTCGGCGGCGAGCGCACGAACGCGAACAGCCATTCGACGGCGGCGGGCGGCCCGGGATCGGGCTCCGCGTCGACGCCGTCCCCGTCGACCTCCGGCGGGCCGGTGTCGGTCGCGGCGGCGGTCGCCGTGACG
>Ga0265339_10003968_pt1 | contig 10223 bp, 3 predicted proteins | sample 4CB219metaG_FD_202085 | JGI IMG/M metagenome (GOLD analysis project Ga0265339, IMG submission 202085) | Rhizosphere microbial communities from Carex aquatilis grown in University of Washington, Seatle, WA, United States - 4-CB2-19 metaG | ecosystem: Host-associated > Plants > Roots > Rhizosphere...
GTGGCCGCCGGGCGCGCCATTCATCTCGGCATCCAGGTCGTAGTCGACCAGGTCGTCGCGCGTGAGAAACTTCGACTGCGACCCCGACACGAAGATCACCACACCTTCGCCCATCTCGTAGTTGCCGACGCCGTACTTCTTCTGCATCGCTTCGGCGCGCGCCGGGTGGCGATCCGGGTCGATCACCTCGGCGTGAAAGCGGTCGGGCGCATAGCGCGCGAACCGGTCGCAGAGCTCGCGGACCATGCCGCCCAGCGCCCGCGCCCGCTCGCTGTCGCGGCCGGGATACATGAAGACATAGGCGTCGACGGGGCGCGACAGGTGCTGGAGCACGTTGATGGTCTTGTCCGACAGCGCGTAGAGCTGGGCGTGGGTCCAGTCACCGCGCGCGTAGTGCCGCCCGGCCAGGTAGTTGACCATCAGCGCGATGGCCAGCGTCAGCAGCGGCGTCATCACGCGCACGCGGTTGCGCAGCGCCACGACCGCGCGCCCCGCGCCGACCAACCCGACCACGGCGGCCGTCGCCAGCAGCACGAGGTGGCGCGAATCGACGATCCCGTGGCCGAAGTCCTCCATGATGCGGAACAGGCTCAGCCGCCGCAGCAGCGCGCCGAGGCGCGGATCGCCCACCTGGGCTTCGAGCGCGCCCAGCAGCAGGAGCACGAAGAACGACACGAACGACAGCGTCGCGGCGACGATCTGGTTGCGGGTCAGCGCCGACGCCAGCAGCCCCAGCGCCAGCGCCGCCGCGCCGATCAGCAGGGTTCCGAGATACCCCGCGGCGATCGGCCCGGCGTCGGTGGGCGCGCCGACGGCGTGCAGGTAGACGAGGTACGTCAGCGTCGGGGCCCACAGCGCGGCGTAGAAGCCCAGCGCCGCGAGCCACTTGCCGAGCACGACGTCGGTCGCCGTCACCGGCGCCGTCAGCAGCGTCTCGATCGTGCCGGTGCGGCGCTCCTCGGCGACGAGCCGCATCGGGATCACCGTCGCGAGCAGCGCGATCGCGATCCAGTACAGGATCGTGCCGCCGAAGAAGAACTCCATCACGCCGCCGGGTGGTGCGTCGGGGCGGCCGAGGAACTGGATGAACATCCAGATCACCAGCCCCTGCAGCGTCAGGAAGAGCGCCGCGATCGCGAGCCCGGCCGGCGAATGAAAGTACGCGGCGAGATCGCGCCGCGCGATGGCGGGGACGTTACGCATCGGGTGCGTCCGCGCGGCCGGTGGTGATGCGCGCGAAGATCTCCTCCAGCGAGGAGGATTCGCGTCCGAGCTCGCGCAGCGCCAGGCCGGCGGCGGCGGCGGCGCGGAAGATCTCCTCGGCCAGGTCAGGCGCGGCGGCGCCATCGCTGGTGGCTTCGCTCGCGGGCCGCGGCGCGATCGCCAGGCGACCGTCGGCGAGGTCGGCCACCGCGGCGACGCCGGCCAGCGCGCTCAGCACTTCGCGCGCCCGCGCCCGATCCTCCGCGCGCACACCGACGATCACGCGACCGGCGCCGTCGCGACCGGCGTCGTCGGGGCGCGCCGCGACCACCCGCCCGCGATGCAGGATGATCACGCGCGCGGCCAGCGCCTCGACCTCGGACAGGATGTGCGTCGACAGCAGCACCGTTGCCTCACGCGCCAGCGCCCGCACCAGCTCGCGCACGTCGCGGATCTGGTTGGGGTCGAGGCCGACCGTCGGCTCGTCGAGGATCAGGATCGGCGGCCGCGCGAGGATCGCGTCGGCCAGGCCCACGCGCTGCCGGTAGCCGCGCGAGAGCGTGCCGATGATCTGCCGCCGCCGATCGCCGAGGCCGCAGTCGGCGACGGCGCTGTCGATGCGTTGCCGCCGCTCGGCGCGCGCCACGCCGCGCAAGCGCGCGCGGTGGGTGAGGTACTCGTCGACGCGCATGTCGGGGTAAAGGGGAACGCCCTCGGGCAAGTACCCGATCTGTCGGCGCGCATCCAGGCTCGCCTCGAGGATCGAATGACCGGCGAGCTCGGCGTCGCCGGCGCTGGGCGCGAGAAACCCGGCGAGGATGCGCATCAGCGTCGTCTTGCCGGCGCCGTTCGGGCCGAGCAAGGCGACGATCTCGCCCCGCCGCACTTCGAAGGAGACGTCATCCAGCGCGCTTGGCGGCGCGCCGCGCCCGGGTCGGGCGCCGTAGCTCTTCGAGAGGTGGGAAACCCTGATCACGCGATCCGGAGCCCGCGCCGCGCTCACGCCGCCGGGACCGGAGCCGCTAGTCTGCGGCTCGCCGCGGCATCATTCAAGCCCGCGGTCGCGCAACGACCCGTCGTCCTCGCCGCGCAGGTGGCCAACCTCGTGCAGCAGCGTCCGCGTGATCGCGCGGTCGAGCTCCGCCTCGTCACCGACGGTGCGCAAGAGATTGCGGCGGTAAAGGACGATCGCGCGATCGGGCACGGCACAGCGCGCGCCGTCGCTGCGCGCCCCATTGCCATCGGCATCGCTGCCGGGCGAGTCATCGCTGCCGACCGCGCGGCGCGCCTTCTTCCCGCGCCCCGCCTGGCCGGTGCGGCCCGCGGGCGTCGGCGTGGTCGCGTCGGCCTTCCAGTCGAGCGGCAGCCCGCGGAACAGGCCCAGGATCGTCGGCGACAGCGGAGGCTTCTCTGCGGTGAGATCGTCGAGCGCCGGCAGCTCCGCCGCTTGCACCTGGATGCCGGCGAGATCGGCGGCGACGTCGGCCGGCAGGTTCGCCACCGCGCGCCGCACGTGCTCCTCGAACTGCTCGGCCGAGATCGGCGGCGGCGGCGGGAACGCCTTCGGATCGCGCGCGGTCGCCTCGGCGAGGCGCTGCGCGGCCACCGACTCGTCACCGAAACGCTCCTCGATCAGGCCGAGATGATAGAGCGCGTGCCCGTGATCCGGCGTGGTCGCGAGGACGCGCTCGAACATGTGGCGCGCGTCGGCGAAGCGGCACAGCTCGAACAGCGCGACGCCGCGCTCGTACTGCGCGGCGACCAGCTTGGGCGAGACCGCGAGCGCAGAGTCGATGCGATGCAACCCCTCGAGCGAGCGGCCGAGATCGACCAGGGCCTGCCCCTCGAGCAGCGCCAGCCGCGCGACGCGCTCCGCGTCGTGGCGCGACACGTGGTGGCTTCCCCGTCGCGCGTACTCGAGACCGATCTGCGATCGGTCGGCCGACGGCGCGAGCTGGTTGATGTTGAGATCGGCGGCCGCCTCCAGCGTCTCCGGATCATCGGGCGCGAGCGCGAGCGCCAGCGTCAGCGCGTCGCGCGCATCGTCGAGGCGGTCGAGGTGCAGCAGCGCGACCGCGCGGTTGTGGTGCGCCTCGACGGACCGCGGCGCCTGGCGCGCGGCTTCTTCGGCGCAGGCGAGCGCGCCTTCGTAGTCGGCGCCGTCGAACATCTCGGCGGCGCGATCGAGCAGCGCCGCGACGGGAGCGTCGACCCAGCTGGGCGCATCGGGGAAGCAGCGACGGAGCGGCCGCGGTGGCGGGTCGGCGGTGGCCGCGCCCTTCGAAGCATTGGCCGCAGGCGCCGAGCTGGCCGCGGGCGCGGCGTTGGTGGCGGGGGCCGCGGCCAGCGCCGGCTCGCTCACCGGCGCGTGTTCATGCGGCGCCGGAGACGCGCTCTCGACGGCGGGAGCGGCGTTGTGCCGGCGGCAGGCGGACAACGAGAGGGAGGTCGCGGCCAGGCTCCCCCCCAGAATCGCCGCCAGATGAAACACGGACAGCCGACGCATTGAGCGACTTCATCATACTTCACCTGCGCGATGAACGGATCAGCAGGTGCGCATTTTTCTCGTCGCTGACGTCCGGTGCGACGCCGTCAGTGTGCGTCGCCCCACGTCGGTCCGGCTCCCACATCGACGACGAGCGGGACCTTGAGCGCGTACACCGACTCCATCTCGTTCTTCACCCACTGCTTGAATGTATCGACAGCGCCTTGCTGGACCTCGAAGACGAGCTCGTCATGGACGGTCAGCAGCAACTCCGCGACCGGCGTCGAGGTGCGTCGTTGAGCGTCGTCTTTGCTGTCGCGCTGGTCTTGGCGCTCGCGTTCGAGCGCGGCATCGACGCGGATCATCGCCAGCTTCAGCAGATCCGCGGCCGACCCCTGGATCGGCGTGTTGCGCGCCATGCGCTCGCCGTAGCTGCGATCCTGCGCGCGCGCCGCACGGATCTCGGGCAGCGGGCGCCGCCGCCCGAGCAGCGTCGAGACCTCGCCCGTGTCGCGCGCGTCGGAGATCGCGCGCTCCATGTAGCGGCGGACGCCGACGTAGCGCGCGAAGTAACTGTCGATGTACTGGCGAGCCTGGGCGCGCGGGATCCGCAGCACCTGCGACAGCCCAAAGTCGGACTGCCCGAACACGAGCCCGAAGTTGATCGCCTTGGCGACGCGGCGGTGCTCGGCGGTGACTGACTCGGGCGGCACGCCGAACACCTCGGCAGCGGTGCGCAGGTGGATGTCCTGTCCGGTGCGAAAGGCGTCGAGAAACGCCGGATCCTCGGAGAAGTGCGCCAGGATCCGCAGCTCGATCTGTGAATAGTCCGCCGAGACGATCACGTAGCCCGGCTTGGCCAGGAACGCGCCGCGGATGCGGCGGCCCACTTCACTGCGGATGGGGATGTTCTGCAGATTGGGATCGCTCGACGACAAGCGTCCGGTCGCGGCGACGGCTTGATTGAAAGAGGTGTGCAGGCGCGACGTCGCCGGATCGACCAGCGCCGGGAGTGCGTCGATGTACGTGCCTTTGAGCTTGGCCAGCGCGCGGAACTCGACGATCTTCGCGGGCACCGGGTGCAGAGCGGCCAGCTCCTCCAGCGTGTCGGCGTCGGTCGATGCCCCGGTCTTGGTCTTGCGGATTACCGGCAGCGCCAGCTTGCCGAACAGCACGTCGGCCAGCTGTTTGTTCGAGTTGATGTTGAAGGTCTGGCCGGCGAGACGATGGATGTCGGCTTCGAGCGCGACCAGCGACGTGCTGACTTCGTTGCCGAGCGAGCGCAGGTAGTCGACGTCCAGGCGGATGCCGCGGCACTCGATGCGCGCGAGCACGTGGCTGAGCGGCAGCTCGAGGTCGTGATACAGCCGATCCAGGTGCGCCGTCGCGAGCCGGCGTCCCTGCGGCTCGGCGAGCGCGAGGGCCGCGTGGGCCTCGGCGGCGATGCGCGTGCCCACCTCCTCGACGGACAGATCGCTGCCGGGGTGGGCGTTGCGGCCCGTGCCCATCCAGCTGGTGCGCGCGACGACCTCGCCGCGATCTTCGGCGGCCGCGACCACGTCGAGGTCGTAGCGGGTGCGCGAGGCGTCGAGCAGGTAGGACGCGATCATCGAGTCCGACACCAGGCCCGCGAGGACGATCCCACGTCGCAGCAGCAGGACCTCCGCGAGCTTGGCGTCGTGCGCGTGCTTGTGCACGGCCGGCGACGACAGAATCGGGCCCAGCACGGCCAGCGCGTCGCTCTCGCGCAAGCAGACCGGCGCGCCCAGGTAGCGGTGGCAGAGCGGAATGTAGGCGCGCGCGCGCGTCGCAGACCCGGCGTCGTTCGTTGCCGGCGCCGGCAGCGCGAAGGCGATGCCGACGAGATCCGCGCGGACGCTGACGGGCCCCTCGGCGATCACCGCCAGGCCGACCTCGCCAGCGGCCGCGATCTCCGCGGCCAGCGCTTGCAGTCCGGCGATGTCGAGAATCACGCGCGCGGGCGGTGGCGGCGGGCGCACGACGACCGGCGCGGGTGCCGCCGCTTCATTATCCGCGCTCGCTCCGGGCGCACGCGCCGCGCCGGCACCGACTCCCATGCTCGCCATCGCGGCGGCGTGAGCGCCGGTGGCGCCGGGAGCCATCCCCTCGACCAGACGCGAGAACTCGAGCTCGCGAAACAGCGCCAGCAAGCGGTCGCGGTCGGGCTCCACGCGGTGGAGGTCGATCAGCGTCTTTGGCAGCGGTACGTCATCGCGGAGCGCGACCAGCTCGCGCGAGGTCTTCACCAGCTCGCGGGCCGCCGCCAGCGTCTCGCGGCGCTTGCCCTTGACCTCGCCGAGGCGCGCGTAGAGCGCATCGATCGAGCCGAACGTTCCGATGAGCTCGGACGCGGTCTTGGGGCCGATGCCGTCGACGCCGGGCACGTTGTCGATGCCGTCACCCATCAGCGCCAGCACATCGCCCACCTGCGCCGGCGACACGCCGAACTTCTCCTTCACCTCCGCCGGCCCGAGGCGCCGGTTCTTCATGGTGTCGAGGACGTTGACGTTCTCGTCACAAAGCTGCATCAAGTCCTTGTCCGACGAGCAGATCACGACCTCCATGCCGCCGGCGACGGCGAGTCGGGTCACGGTGGCGATGACGTCATCGGCCTCGAAGCCGGGCACCGCCAGCGTCTGGATCCCGAAGGTGTCGACCACGCGGTCGACGATCGGCATCTGGCTGGCGAGCTCGGGCGGCATCGGCGGCCGGTGCGCCTTGTACTCACTATAGATCTGGTGCCGGAAGTTCGGGCCGGGGGCGTCGTAGACCACGCAGATGTGGGTGGGCGATTGCTCGCGCGCGACTCTCAGCAACATCTGACAGAGGCCGTACACGGCGCCGGTCTCGACCCCCTTGGTGGTCGTCAAGTGCGGCAGGGCATGGAACGCCCGGAAGAGGTAGTTCAAGGCATCGACGATGTAGAGGCTGGGCTTCTTGTCGCCCTTGTCGCCCTTGTCGCCGCCTGCGCCACCGCCAGCGGGGGGCGGCGCGGTCACCGATGTGGGCGCCGGCATGTCGTTCATTGGATCCGCGTACCCTACCCCAATTTTCGCGCCGCGCAGGAACCGCTGTGGCAGATTGATAAGCTGCCGTGCCCGGCCCGCCAGCGTCGCATTTGTTCAAACGAATCTTTCGTATCGCTGGTATTGGCCTGGGCATTGGCCTGGCGTCGCTGGTCGCCCTGTTGGCGGTCGCGGTCCTCGCGGCATCGGTGATCCTGCAGGGGCCCCGGCTCGGCCACTTGATCGAATCGGCGCTGCCTGCGAACCGCGGCAAGATGGAGATCGGCGGCGTGACGTGGAGCCTGCGCGCGCTGTGCGACATCGTGACCGACGCGCCGAGCCCGATCACGGTCGACGGCTTGCGTATCCTGGATCCCGAGGGCACGGTCGTGCTGGACGTGCCGCACCTGGAGGCGCGCGTGAAGCTGAAGACGCTCATCGGCGGCAGCTTTTCGATCCATGACCTGCGCGTCTCTCAGGCGTCATGGCGGTTCGCTCAGATGACCAAGGAGCCGAGCATCGGCTTCATCGCCGCGCTTGCGCCCAAGGTTGCGCCGCCGCCGACGCCGGCCGGGACGGAGCCGGTCAAGAACGGGCCGGGCAGCTTCTTCGAGCTCGTCGACGCCGAGCTCGGCGACCTGAACGCGGTCTTCGATTTCCCGGGCGTCTGGGGCCTCGAGCTGCGGCACATGCACGCGACCGCGTCGCTGATCCAGTCAGCCGTCGATCCGGCCCATCCGATCTTCGGCTTCGACGCCGGCCCGGTGGTCGCCGAGGGCGGCGGCTGGCTGCGCATCATGGACGACAACCTGTTGCCGTTCGATCGCGTGGCGATCACGCGCGTCGCGACGACGCAGGCGCGCCCCGACGACATCATCCTCGACCTGGAGGCGGCCGACACGGGCCACTCGCGCCTGGTCGCCAAGGGGGCCTTCACCGGCATCTACGGCGCGACCTCGGAGCCGGGCATCGATCTGCACGCGCGCATCGACGACGCCGGCGACGCGCTGGGCGCGGTGGCCGCGGGCAAGAAGATCGACGGGCTCAGCGTCGGTGGCCACGGCGCCAGCGTGCGGCTCGATCTCACGCAGCCGTTCGCGAAGCTCAAGGTCGCGGGGGCCTTCCGCGGGCTGGACGTCGGGTTCAACGAATATCGCGCGCAACAGATCGGCTTCGATTTTGGGTTTGACGCGGGTGCCGGGCTGGTCGACCTCAAGCGGTTCCAGCTCGAGGCGCCGGGCGGCGGCCGGCTCAACCTGGACGCCCAGCTTCATACCGACACCCTCAAGCTGCAGCTGGAGGCGCGCGTGCGCGACCTGCGCACCGACAGCTATCTGCCGCCGGCGCTGCGCGCCATGGGGGCGGGTCGATTGGCGGGGCACATCCTCGCGCACGGCGATCTCGCGGCCAAGGCGGTCGACGTCAACGACCTCGACCTCGAGCTCAAACGCACGCGCGCCGCGCCGCTGCCGCCGACGGTGCGCGTGCACGGTAGCGCCCACCTGTCGCCGTCGCGCGTCGACACCTCGGGGCTGACGGTCGAGATCCCCGGCGCCAGCGCGACCGCCAAGGGCGAGATGGATCTGGACCGACAGCTGGTGCGGGCGGCGCTGGCGGTCGTCTCCGTCGATCTCGGGCGCGTGCTCCGCGACCTCGGCTTGCCGCCCCTGGCCAAGGACGCGCGCATCGATGTGGGCGTGACCGGGAGCCCCACCTCGCCCACCGCGGTCGGCGATGCCGTGATTCACGGCCTGGGCGCCGAGGGGCGCATCCTGCCCGAGCTCAAGGCGCGCTTCTCGCTGCGCGACGGCGTCGCGCGCATCGACGAGCTATCCGGCGCCGTGTTCGACGGAACGCTGCACGCGAACGGCGAGCTGCACCTGTACGAAAAGACCACGCGTCACATGCTGCGCACACCGCAGGTGGCGCTACAGATCGGCGGCCGCAACCTGAACCTGGCCACGATCACCGGGCGCTCCGACGTGAGCGGCCGGCTGTCGTTCGACGGGCATGCGAGCGGGCCGATCGACGCCGTGATCGCCGATCTGCACGTTCCGGCGGGGACGCGCGTGAGTCTGCTCGGCGACGATTTCGACGTCGGACCGATCGACGTCGCGCTCGCCGGCCCGCGCGTCGAGATCAAGCACTTGCACCTGTCGCGCGCCGGCGGCGGCGCCCTCGACGTCACCGGCACGGTGTCTCTCCCGCGGCGGGATCTGGACGTGAACGTCGCCCTCGACAAGCTGCCGCTCGAGGCGGTGGCGGCGCTCGCCGGGCTCAGCCCCGACCTGGCGCTCTCGGGCACCGCCAGCGCCAAGCTGCACGTCACCGGGACGCCGGAGCGACCGGTGCTGGCTGGTGACATTTCGCTCGGTCGGGTCAGCGCGCGCGGCGTGCAGCTCGGTGACGGGCACCTGACCCTGACGCCGGTGGCGGCGCGCGCCGACGGCCACGCCAACGGCCAGGATGCCGCGGGCGTCGTGGGCGTTGCAATCTTGGGCGAGCTCTTCGGCCGCTTCCAGGTCGACACCACGGTGTCTCTGGCGCCGGCGGGCCCGTCGGTGCACGGCACGCTCGCGTTCCAGCGCATCGCGCTCGAGACGCTGGCGCCCGAGCTGGCGGCGCTCGGCGACGGCCGCGGCATCGCCACCGGCCAGGTCTCCGTCGACATCGCCCCCGGCCAGCCCCTGGCGGTCGATCTCCAGCTGCAAGAGCTCGCGCTGTCGATCGCCCGCGCCGTCGAGCAAGCCGACGGCGCGACGACGGTGCAGCGGGTGCGCGTCGCCGCCGCCAAACCGATCCATGTCTCCGTCCGCGGCCAGAGCGTCGATCTCGACGACGTCCTGCTGACCACCGACGGCGGCAACCTGAGCGCGCACGGGCGGCTCGACGGCGACACGCGGCAGATCGCGGGCGAGGTCAGCGGCCACCTGGATCTCGAGCTGCTCCAGCCTCTGCTCGGCTCCTCGATCGACAAGCTCTCGGGCGATCTCAAGGTCGAGCTCGGCGCCGCCGGTACGCTGGACAAGCCGCTCCTGCACGGTGCGGTCGACGTGATCAACGCGGTCACGCTGCGCCCGCACGGCGTCGCCACCGACTTCGTGGTCGGCGCCGGCTCGTTCAAGCTCGACAACGATGGCGTGAGCGTCGAGCACCTGGCGCTGACCGCCGAGGGCTCGACCATGAACGTGTCCGGGCGCGCGTCGTTCGGACCCGGCTTCCAGCCCGACGACGTGCGCGTCGATCTCGACGGAGACATCAGCGCGCGCCTGCTCGCCTACGTCGCGCCCGACGCGGTCTCCGACGCGCAGGGCACCGCGCGCATCCGTGCGCTGGTGCGGGGCACGCTGGCCAAGCCCGAGGTGCACGGCCGCATCGATCTCAAGACCATCGACTTCCGCGTGCGTGATCTCGGCACCGAGGTCCAGGTGCAAAGCGGGCTCATCGAGATCAGCAACGGCGGCGTGGTGCTGCACAACGTGCGCGTGCGCCTGGACGACGGCGGCACG
>Ga0265339_10003973_pt1 | contig 10213 bp, 8 predicted proteins | sample 4CB219metaG_FD_202085 | JGI IMG/M metagenome (GOLD analysis project Ga0265339, IMG submission 202085) | Rhizosphere microbial communities from Carex aquatilis grown in University of Washington, Seatle, WA, United States - 4-CB2-19 metaG | ecosystem: Host-associated > Plants > Roots > Rhizosphere...
GATCAGATCTGCGAGGACAACCCGCGCCTGCAGCCGATGCTGGCGCGTTTCAAAGCCGCCACCGGCAGCACCAAGCAACATACGGTCATCGCGCTGAGCTACGATACGGCGCGCCTCATCGCCGAAGGCATTGCGATGGCAAACTTGCTGACGCCGGACGGGATCAAACGCGGCCTGGAGAAGGTCCGCATGGTCCCGGCGGTCAACGGCGGCCCGCGTACCCACATGTCGCTGGGCCCGTACGATCACAAGGCGTACAAGGGCGACTGGCTGCTCGTGCGCAGGATCGAAGGCGGCAAGACGGTCTTCGTCGAGCTGTACGAGCCATAGGCAGAGATCAAGGACGAAGGATCAAAGACGAAAGGCGGAAGACGAGAGCTATACGGCCGGACGACGCCGCTCCGGTCTTTCATCTTCGGCCTTTGCCAGCCTCAGAGTATGAGAACGCACGAATACGAGATCGAGTTGCCGTTCGCGGCGCGGCGCCTGTGGGCACTCTTTCAACGCTATGATCTATGGAAGGAGTACGCGCCGGCGGTACTGGATGTCGAAGTCGTCTTCCCGGGCGACGCCCAGGGCAACGGATTGGTGCGCAAGGTGACCTACCCGCTGCCGTTTGGCCGGCGCGGCGAATCGTTTGAGCTGGTGAAGAACGTGCAACCCGAGCGCGGCTACGACTACATCATGCTGCGCGGTGGCCTGACCGGATCGGTGTCGTTGGAGCGTGCGGCGGCGAATCGCACGCGACTGCGATTTCGCGAGTCGTTTCATCTCGGTACGCCGGTCCTGAAGTGGTTCGAGGGACCGATCTATCGCTTCATCAACAAGAAGAACGAAGAGTCGATGCGCGGCGCCTCAGCGTGGCTCGAGCGCCATCCCGAGTTTCATCCGGAGCTGAACGACTGATGAAGCGCATCGAGCGCAGACGACGCCCGATCAGCGTGCGCGGACGTGCCATGCGACGTGTGGCGGGTCCCGACAGCCCGCCGCCCTCCATGCTCCTGCCGACCACCCCGGGGTTTCTGCACTTGCAGGCACAGCGGCGCGGCGCGCGCGGCGGCCTCGTGTTCCGCGGCCGACCGATCTCGTTCGGCGCGCTGGCGGCGGCCGTCGACGAGTTGGCGGTGTGGCTGAGCGCGCGCGGTGTCGGCGCGACGCAGCGCGTCGGCGTCATGGCGGCGAACGAACCGGCAATGGTCGCCGCCTGCTACGCGCTGTGGGGGCTGGGCGCGACGGTGGTGCCGATCGCGGTGCGCTCGACGCCGGGCGAGACCGCGCTGCTGCTGGCGCATGCGCGCGCCGGCGCCTTGCTCTGCGACACCCCGCGCATCGACGCAGGGCGCGACGCCGCGATCGACGCGGGGCTGCCGCTGTTCGCCGTCGAGCCGGATCTGCCGCTGCGACCGCGGATCGCGCGCCGCACGCTCAGTCGCGTCGCTGCGGCGCGCGCGCCGCGCCCGACCGATCTCGCCGTGCTGGCCTATACGTCCGGCACCACCGGTACGCCGAAGGGCGTGATGCTGCCGCACGCCAATCTGTTCTGGGCCGCGCTGGCATGCGCCGGGGCACGCGGCGACAGTGCCGATTCGGTCGGCGCCAGCATCAGTCCGCTGACGCACACGCCGGTGTTCGTCTCGCATTTGCTGTGTCGCATCCTCAGCGGCGCGACAACCGTGCTGCTGGAGAAGTTCGATCTCCCCAACCTGTTCGAGGCCGTGGAACAATTCGGCGTCACGGACCTGCCGTTGATCGGCGGCATGGTGTTCGAAGTGGTCTCGCTTGGCGGTGTGCCGGCGACGGTCCGCCGGACGGTGCGCAAGGTCAGCGTCGGCGGCGCGCCGACGCCGATGAGCGCCAAGCGCGCTCTCGCCGCCTGCTTCGACGGCGCCGAGATCATCGAGGCGTACGGCCAGACAGAATCGACCGATGGCGTGACGATGGCGCGCGGCAGCAGCGTCTTCGACCGCCCAGGCACAGTCGGCGCGCCGAATCCGCACATCATGGTCGCCATCCGTGCCGCCGGCGGACAGCGCGCCGCCGTCGACGAGGAAGGCGAGATCGTCGTCGGCGGACCGACGGTCATGGCCGGATACTATCGCGACCGCATCGCCAGCGCCGCGGCGGTGCGCGACGGCTGGTTGCATACCGGCGATCGAGGCCGCCAGGACGCAGACGGCTATGTCTACCTCACCGGTCGCATGAAGGACTTGATCATCACCGGCGGCGAAAACGTCTCGCCGCTCGAGGTGGAAGAGGCGCTGCGCGCCCACCCGGACATTGACGACGTCGCCGTCATCGGCACGCCGCACCCGAAATGGGGCGAGCAGGTCACCGCCGTGGTGGTGCGCCGCGCCGGCGCACAGCTCGACGGCGACGCCGTCACCGCCTTCGTCGCTGCGCGCCTCGCCGGCTTCAAGAAGCCGCGCCGCGTCGAGTTCGTCGACGAGCTCCCACGCAACGCGGCCAAGAAGGTGATGACCGGCGTGCTCAAGGAACGCTTCGCACGCGACTAGGAGATTCTTTGGTGGTCGTATTGCTCGGCGATTTCGTTTCCGCGGCGACACGGCCGTTTCGGCCGCGTCAGTTTCCGAGCTAACAACCAACAGTTGACAGCTTAACAACCTGCATACTGATGTCCGACCAACACATCCTGTACGAAGCATCCGACGGCATCGCCACGATCACGCTCAATCGGCCCGAGCAGTTGAATGCCTTGTTGCCGGAGATGAACGACCGGCTGCCGTTGTTGATCGATCAGGCGGAGCGCGAAGATGCGGTGCGCGTCATCGTGCTGACCGGGGCTGGACGCGCCTTCTCGGCCGGCGCCGATATCAAGCGCATGAGCGAGCCCGGGCGACTTGGGCGCAGCGCGCTGGTCGGCCGGCAGCGCACGCTGCACGGCGGCGCGGTCGTCGAGCGCCTGCTGCGGCGCGAGAAGCCGATGCTGGCGGCGGTCAACGGCGTCGTCGCCGGTATGGCGTGCTCCTTCGTCCTCGCCGCGGATTTCGCCATCGCCGCCGACAACGCCCGCTTCGCCTTCAGCTTCACCAAGGTCGGCTTCATCCCCGACTCCGGTTGCACGTACCTGCTGCCGCGCCGCGTCGGCCTGGCCAACGCCCAACGCTTGTGTCTGACCGCCGAGCCGGTTGGCGCCGCAGATGCATTGCGCCTCGGACTGGTGACAGAGATCGTACCTGCCGCCGATCTGTCGGCGCGTGTGCGCGGCGTTGCCGCGTCGATCGCGGCGCTGTCGCCGCACGCCGTGCGGCAGGCGCGCGGCCTGCTCGAGCGCGCCGCGGCGAGCGACTTCCGCCATGCGGTCGAGGCCGAAGCCCTGGCACAGGGCATCCTTGGCGAGACCGCGGACCATCAAGAAGCGGTGCGCGCATTTGTCGAGAAGCGGCCGCCGGTGTTCACGGGAAAGTGATGGAAACGATCGGCGCGTTCCTGGATGCGGTCAGCGCGGCCCATCCCGATTGCGAGGCGGTGGCGCATGCGCCGGCGGATCGCGTCGTCGCACGTCAGACGTTCGCCGAGCTGCGCGCTGCCAGTCGCCTCGCCGCCAAGCGGTTGGTAGCGTTGGGTGTCGGCAAGGGAACACGCGTCGGGTTTTTGTGCCCGAATCGCCTCGACTGGCTGCCCATCGCATTCGGCGCGCTGCGTATCGGCGCGGTCCTGGTGCCGCTTTCCACGCTGTGGAAGCGCGACGAGATCGCTTACGGGCTGACGCACGGCGACGTCGCCCTGCTGATCGCGGTGCCGCGTTTCCTCAAACACGACTACGTAGAGCGCCTGCTCGATATCGCACCGCAGCTGCGCAGCTTGCGCGACGGCACACTGTACAGCCCCAACGCGCCGGCGTTGCGCCGGGTGCTGCTGCTCGACGACGGCGGCGCCGGCTTACCGCGCTTCGCGGCGACGCCGGCGACGATCGACGACGCCTTGCTCGATGCGCTCGAAGCGACCGTGGCGCCGACCGATCTGGCGACGATCTTCTTCACGTCCGGCACGACGGCGCAGGCGAAGGCGGTGGCGCACGCGCACGGCGCGCTCACCACGTCGGCGCGTCGGATCGCGGAATGCCTCGGTGTTACCGCCGATGACGCGTGGTGGGGCCACATGCCGCTCTTCTGGAGCGGCGGGTTCATTCTCGGTGCGCTCGCAACCCTGGCCGGCGGCGGGCGCTGCGTGTTGCAGGAAGTTGTCGAGACCGGCGCGGCCCTGACGCTGCTGGAAGCGGAGCGCTGCACTATTATGGCCGGCTGGCATCAGGCCGGTCCGCTGCTCGAGCACCCCGACTTCGCACGCCGGCGCCTGCTCCTGAAGAAGGGAACCTACAACGCGCAGGCGGAACGGCTGATGGGACCCGACCACTGCACGATCGGCGTGTACGGCATGTCCGAGACTGCCACCTGCGTCACCGCCGCGCGCTGGGACGATGCCGAAGCGATCCGCACCGGCACCTTCGGTCGCGCCCTGCCTGGCATGCAGCTGCGCATCGCCGACCCCGAGACCCGCCAAGCGCTGCCGCAGGGCGAAGCAGGCGAGATCTTGGTCAAAGGCTCGACGCTGATGGAGGGCTACTACAAAGTGCCGCGCGAAGCCGCATTCGACGGTGAAGGCTTCTTTCGCACCGGCGATCGCGGCTGGCTCGACGCCGCGGGCAACCTGCATTTCGGCGGACGCATCAAGGACGTGATCAAGACCGCCGGTGTGAACGTCGCCGCCGTCGAGATCGAAGAAGCGCTGGCGCGCCATCCGGCAGTGCAGGCCGCGCACGTCGTCGGCGTGCCCGATCCGGTGCGCGGCGAGAACATCGCCGCGTTGGTGGTGCTGCGCAGCGGTGCGGCGGCGCGCGGCGACGAGCTGCGCGAGTTCTGTCGCGCGGGGTTGGCCAGTTACAAGGTGCCGCGCCATGTTTTCGTGGTGGACGCGGCAGACGTCCCGCGCACCGGGACCGGCAAAGTCGAGAAGCCGGCGCTGCGCCGGGCGGCCGAGGCGCTGATGGCCGGCGACCGCACGGCGCAATCGTGAAGACGAATTGATCGCGCCGCTTTGTCGAGCGGCGCTCGTGCGCAGTCGTTAGCGGCAGCCCGACCGAGGCTGACGGCGCTCTGATCCTGCGGCAGTGTCAGGCCGCTCGCCGTCGGACGGGATGGCGAGCTTGACCGACGGCATCTCGAACAGGCACGTCCTGCCGCGTGTTCGGCTTCAAACACCGCCGCCGCGAGCGACTGCGTGCCACGCCGGTCCCCGCGGCGTGGCGCGCCATCATCGCGCGGCGCGTGCCCTTCGCGGCGCGCCTCGCGCCGGCTGCGCGGTCCGCGCTCGACGGCTTGGTGCAGATCTTTCTCGCCGAGAAGCGCTTCGAAGGCTGCGGCGGGCTGGAGATCACTGACGAGATTCGCGTCACCATCGCCGCGCAAGCGTGTATCTTGCTGCTCGGCCGTCTCGATGCAGACGTCTACCCGACGTTCCAGACCATTCTCGTCTACCCGCACGCCTACGTCGCGGCGCAGCCGATGCGCGGCCCGGATGGCACGGTGAGCGACGTCGGTCAGGCGCGACTCGGCGAAGCGTGGGCGCACGGACCGGTGGTGCTGTCGTGGGATGACGTGCTCGGCGGTGCGGCCGATGTGCACGACGGGCACAACGTCGTGCTGCATGAGCTCGCGCATCAGCTCGACAACGAGGCAACCGGCCCCGGCGACGGCGCACCGGCGCTGGCGCGACGATCGCTGTACGTCGCCTGGGCGCGAGTCCTCAGCGAAGAGTATGCGCACTTGATCGACGACGTCGCGCACCATCGCCACACCGTGCTCGACGCCTATGGCACCACCAGCCCGGCGGAGTTCTTTGCGGTCGCGACCGAGTGCTTCTTCGAGAAAGCCCAGGTGCTGCAGCACCGCCACCCAGAGCTGTACGAGCAGCTGCAGATCTTCTACCAGCAGGATCCGGCCGCGCTGCCGGTCGGGGTCGATAGCGCGGCCCCTGCGACCGCTGCGCCGCCGGACAGCGACTGAGAGCGACCGCGAGGTGAGGATGCCGTTCGTCGAGCGCGCCAATGCGAAGCTGTATTACGAAACGTACGGCGATGGACCCGCCGTCGTCCTGGCGCACGGCGCCGGCGGCAATACGCTGGTGTGGTGGCAGCAGGTGCCGCACTTCGCCGGCTCGCATCGCGTCGTGGTCTTCGATCATCGCGGCTTCGGCCGTTCCAGCTGTGCGCCCGAGCACGCGCAGGCGAGGCATTTCGCCGACGATCTGGTCGCCATTCTCGACAGGGCGGGCATCGAGCGGTGCGCGCTGGTGTGCCAATCAATGGGCGGCTGGACCGGTCTGCAGCTCGCGCTTGCCCATCCGCAGCGCGTGCGCGGGCTGGTGCTGTCTGGCACGCCCGCCGGCCTGCTGTTGCCGGCCGTGCTCGAAGCGCTGAGCGCCATCGCCGCCGGCGCGGCGGCGGCGCTGCAGGCGCCGGCGTGGGATCAGCCGCATCCCGCCCTGGCCGCCGACATCTTTGCACGCGATCCAGCGCGCGGATTTCTCTACGCGCAGCTCGCGGCGCTCAACCCGCCGTCGGCGCTGGCGCACGTCGCCCTGCACGAGGTGATGACCGAGCCGGAACGCCTGCGCGCCTGGGCGATTCCGACCCTGCTGGTCGGTGGCGCACACGACCGACTGTTTGCCCCAGACGTGCTGCGCGCCGTCGCCCGCGCCATCCCCGGAGCGCGGTTTCACGAGATCCCGCTCGTCGGCCACTCACCGTATTTCGAGGCGCCGAACGAGTTCAACTCAGTCGTGGGCCGCTTCTTGGACGAGTTGAATTAGCCGGGGCCAGGGAATGTGCGAAGGCGGGGATCTGCGCCGGCACGTGGGGCGATTGGGCTTGGAGCTGTGCTCACCAGTGGCGATTGTCTGGCGGGTTCAGGTTCGAAGTCTTTCGGGCGCAGAGCCCCATCACCGTGTACACGGCGGCGCTGTTTTTCGGTTTCCTCGTTCACGTCGTGCGCGTAGCGTGAAAAGATCGAATGATCCGTTCTTGTCTGCTCGCGGCGATGCTCGCGTTGCTTCTCGCCGGCTGCGGCTCGAGCGGCGGCGCGTCGGAGGACGATCCGGTGCTGCACTGGAACGAGATTGCCCAGCGCGTCGCCGGGCGCGATCACGAGCCGATCGAGCCGAGCCAGGATCCGCGATCGAACGGCTGGCAGGTCGGGCCGACGCGCACCAGCCGCGCCTTCGCCATGGTGCAGATCGCCGTCGCCGACGTCGCCGCCGATTTCTCCGGCGCCTACGCGCCGTTCTACGCCGCCGACCAACCGCGCCAGCCGACATCGCTTCCCGCGGCGATCGGCCAGGCGGCGCACGACGTGTTGGTGGCGCTGTACCCGAAGCAGGCCGACGCCATCGACGCGGATCTCGACACCTTTTTCGACGGCGTGCCGAACGATATCGCGAGAACGCGTGGCATCGCCTTCGGCAGCGCGCAGGCAGCCGCTGTGTTGGCGGCGCGCGCGCACGACGGCTCGGACTTGCAGACGCCGTTTCAGCCGGTCGAGTACGTGTACGGTCAACTGCCGGGTGAATGGCGCGCCGATCCGACGACGCTGCAGCTCAATCCGCTGACGCCCGATTGGGGCGCCGTGCTGCCGTTCGTCATGGCCGGCAGCGCGCAGTTTCGCGCTCCACCGCCGCCGGCACTCGACAGCCCGGAGTACACCGCCGCCTTCAATGAGGTGAAAGGGCTCGGCGGCGACGGCGAGCAGACCCCGACGCTGCGCAGCGAGGATGAGACACTCGCAGCAATCTTCTGGGCCTACGACGGCCAGCCGTTCCTCTGCGCACCGGTCAAGCTCTACAACCAGATCGCCGTCATGCTGGCGCGCCAGACGCACCTGACGACGCTGCAGAACGCCCGCCTGCTCGGGTTGATCAACGTCGCCATGGCCGACGCCGCGATCGCGTTGTGGGAGACCAAGTACTACTACAATTTCTGGCGCCCGGTCGGCGGCATTCGCGAAGCCGATTCCGGCAGCGGCCCGAGCGGCGCCGGCGACGGCAATCCGGATACGGTCGGCGATCCGACCTGGCGGCCGCTCGGCTCGCCGGTCGACTACAACGGGCTGCCGCTGCGCAACTTCACGCCGCCCTTTCCGTCGTACTCGTCCGGCCATGCCGGGTTCGGCGCGGCGCTGTTCCAGGTGCTGCGGCGCTTCTTCGCGCGCGATGACATGACCTTCACCGTCGTCTCCGACGAGCTCAACGGCGTGACCGTCGATCAGAACGGCGCCGTGCGGCCGCTGCGGCCGCGGACGTTCACCAGCTTCAGCCAGGCCGAAGAGGAAAACGCCCAGAGCCGCATCTGGCTCGGCGTCCATTGGGGCTTCGACAAAACGGCCGGCCTGGCGCAGGGCCACGCCATCGGCGAGCTGGTATACGAGCAGGCGTTCCGTCCGCGCAGCAAATGATCGATCTGTCGGTAGTACTGTGGTGCCGAGCTTTTATCGCCGATGTCGATGATGTTGACGTAGGATTTATAAACCGGCTTTACTGCGCGGAGCACGTCAGGAGGAGAAGGATGCATCATCGAGTGGTGGGGATTGCCGGGCTGGTGGGCCTGGCAGCGATGGTCTCGGCTTGCGGCGGATCCGGCGGGGGTGGGCAGGGCAACAGCTCGCAGTCGCTCGACCAGCGGGTCGAGAAACTCTGCGAAGAGAACAACCTCAAAGGCTCGCCGCATCTCGATGAGCCGGCGTTGACGGCGGATCAGCTCGCCATCCGCGACAAGCGTCGCGAGCTCGGCCGCTCGCTGTTCTTCGATCACGTGCTGAGCGGCGTCGAGCAGACATCGTGCGCCACCTGCCATCACGCCGCCTTCCAGTTCAGCGACGCGCGCAACATCGCGCGCGGCGTCTTCTGCGACGTCGTGCCGGACGTCAGCATCACCTGCCACGACGCGCCGCCGCCCGGCGAAGACGGCAACGTGCTCGGGCCGGATCGCCGCTCGCCGCTGAACAGCCGCAACACGCCGTCACTGATCGACAACGCCCTCTATCCGCGGCTGATGTGGAACGGCCGTTTCCGTTTCAACGACACGCACAGCACCGACGTCAACCAGCTCGATACGTCGCTCGGCTTCCGCTTCCCATCGCCCGAGGACGATCTCTACGTGCGCTCGCTGCTCTCCGGCCAAGCCGAGATCCCGGTCACCGAGCTGGTCGAGATGACCGGCGATTTCCCGCACTTCGACGGCACGATCGAGGAGGACGCGGAGGAAGCGCACGCGGAGATCCACGACGGCATCGCCGGTCGCGTCGATTTCATTCCGGCCTATCGGGCGCTGTTCGAGGACGCCTATCCGGCCAATCGCCCCGATCTGGCGCTGTCGCCGCAGGATCCGGTGGTCGGGCCGAACGACGACCTGACCTACGCGGCGATCGGCGATGCGCTCGGCCACTTCATGGAATCGCTGGTGATGACCAACGCGCCGTTCGACGCTTACTTGAAAGGCGACCTGACGGCGATCAGCGACGCCGCCAAGCGCGGCGCCGAAGTGTTCATGGAAGACGGGCGCTGCAGCTCGTGTCACGCCGGCGATCTGTTCAGTGATTTTCAGAACCACAACATCGGCGTGCCGCAGGTCGGCCCCGGCACCGGCTTCAGCTCGCCGCACGATCCCGCCTACGCCGGCAAGACCAACTGGGACTTCGGCCTGGAGGAGATCACCACCAACCGCGAAGACCGCTTCAAGTTCCGCACGCCGCCGCTGCGCGGCGTCGCGCTGACGTCGCCCTACATGCACAACGGCGCGTACACGTCGCTGGCCGACGCGATTCGTCACCACACCGATCCGGCGGCGGCGTATGCCGCGTACGACATCACGCAGATCGAGCCCGACATGCAGGCTTACGGACTGAACCCGGCCGCGCCGGTGTTCGATGCGCTCAATCCGGTCGAGCTCGGGCACGAGCCGGGGCAGAAGCGCATCGATCTGAGCGAAGCGCAGATCGACGATCTGATCGAATTCCTCAAGTCGCTCACCGATCCGCGCATGTTGGAGACCGCCAGTCTGGCGCCGACATCGGTGCCGAGCGGCCTGCCGCTCGACGTGCCGGGGCCGCGCCGCTTCCCGATCCTGCAATAGGAAGCCGCTCTGCGCTCGTCCTTCCTCATCCTTGTTGCCGCGGCGCTGCTGGCCAGCAGCGCCGCGGCGCAG
>Ga0265339_10003978_pt1 | contig 10210 bp, 8 predicted proteins | sample 4CB219metaG_FD_202085 | JGI IMG/M metagenome (GOLD analysis project Ga0265339, IMG submission 202085) | Rhizosphere microbial communities from Carex aquatilis grown in University of Washington, Seatle, WA, United States - 4-CB2-19 metaG | ecosystem: Host-associated > Plants > Roots > Rhizosphere...
TGAAGTTCAGCGCCGAAATATTTGACCTTTTCAACCATCCTCAATTCGCCGAACCCGGCGTAGGCCTTGGGCCAACCTTCGGTGTAGTGAATCATCAAAGCAGCATTCCACGCACTGTCCAGCTTGCTTTGAGGATTAGTTACTGAACGCCAGTCATCCATCCGGTCAACGACAGCGGCGCGCCAAAATCAAGGCGCGCCGCTGTCGTAATTCACAGAGGACCTCTAGCCCGACCATCTCCAGATAAGTATTCACGCAGGCGCCGAGGTAGATTCGAAAATCGCATGATTCGTTGCTTGTATCGCTTTCCAGTTCGCCTGCACGGTAGTGTCAAAATTCGAAACCGATACTCTGTGATGCTGATTGGGGCCTGATGCCACGACTTATGTTGCAGGCACCCCCGTCAATCGCAGGGCTCCGAGCTAGTCAAGCCGGTCGCGATCGTATTGCGCACTTGACCTAATCTGCCACGAGGCACATCGATGAATCATTCCGCGCTGATGATTGGGCTGGGTGAGGTCTTATGGGATCTTCTCCCAACGGGAAAGGTTCTGGGTGGCGCACCTGCGAACTTTGCTTACATGGTTAACCTGCTAGGAAACCGAGGGGTCGTAGCGAGTAGTATCGGTGACGATGTACTCGGGCGCGAGGCGCACCAGGTACTGCGAGGACTCACCCTCGGCACCGAGTATCTCCAGCACGACAATCGGCACGCAACCGGTACTGCTCAAGTGTCAATCGCGGAAGACGGTCAGCCAACGTTCACAATCCAGGAGTCAGTTGCTTGGGATTTTCTGCTATGGACTGAAGCTTGGCGGGAACTGTCCGCGCGCGCAGACGTCGTCTGCTTCGGCTCGCTTGCGCAACGTTCGCCGGTCTCTGCAGGCACGATCGATCGCTTTTTGCGAAATGCTTCCGGAAATGCAATTCGAGTGTTTGACGTGAATTTGCGTCAATCATATTACAGCGCAGAAATACTAGATCGATCGCTTAACCATGCTGACATAGTGAAGTTAAATGATCAGGAATTGCCTCGTGTCGCTGCGGTGCTGAGATTGGAAGTTGGCAATGAGAAAGATTTGGCTCGGCAATTCCTTGATAAGTACTGTCTGAAGTTGGTGTGTGTAACGCGCGGCGCAAAGGGAAGTCTACTGGTCTCCAAAGATAAAGAGGCGGAGCATAAGGGCTTTCGTGTGAAGGTTGCAGATACGGTGGGTGCTGGCGACGCATTCACGGCGTGTATGGCGCACCATTTTCTACGCGGGAAGTCGCTCGAAGAAATCAGCGAATCAGCAAATCGCTTCGCATCCTGGGTGGCCTCGCAAGTTGGCGCAACGCCCAAGTTCAATGACCCTTCTCTGCGCGAGGAAATGGCTTCCGAAGATACTCCGTACTGATCACCGCTCCGATCAGATATGGGGAGTGTCTGTTTCCTGAAATCTAGACTCAGCAAAAAAATACGTAGGATATTCATCAGTTTTGCTCGATTTGCTTCTGACCTGCGCCCCAGATCCGCGCGAATCCGAATACATTCCTTGAAGAAGCGAGGTCTTTGTGCCCAGATTGTGCCCAGGGATGTCGGTTGTGCCGATTTGAGCGATTCTGGCGATTCTGGAATCAGTAACTTACGTGTTTCGAACAGCGGCTAAGGTTCGACCCACCGGCACCATGGCTAACTTATTTCGGGCTGAAGTGAGGGCAACCTCGCTGATCGGCACACACCTGAACAAATCGTGAACATTTTGCGTCAGTTCGAAGTGGCGAACGCAAACGGGAAGACACAGCCCGTAACTTGTCGCGAAGCCGGAATCGCCGAGCAGACTTTTTACCGCGCTGGTCGGCCTTCAATCTGCCATACGCCCGGGAAGCTGAAACGGCGCGTAAGGGCCGCTGAGAGTGCACCAGCCGATTGCCAGCGTCATCGAAACCCATTTCAGATTCCGCGCACACGCTCCCACTGAAGTATCCCCTCCCAGCTGAGGAGGAATTCGCGAATCGTGTTCGTTGTCACATCCGAATGTGGCTTAGGCGAGTATGTTTTTTGCTGCGCTCTATATGGATAACGATTACCTCTCCGCAAGAATGGCTGGCGTCTTTGTTCCAATCAGTACGCCATTCGCTATAGACGAGTCGGTGGATCTCGACGCCCTCATCTACAACCTCGACCGCTATGCAGAAAGCGGCGTACTTGGCTATTTGGCACTTGGATCCAACGGCGAGAACCGCAGCCTGACGGAAGAAGAGAAACTGCGGGTACTTTCGACAATCGTCGCTCATAAGGCTGCCGGCCAGGTTGTGATGGCGTGTGCGACGTATGACGCCCAGCGCGACACGGAAAGCTTTCTCAAGAAAGCGGCTGACTTTGGGGCGGATTTCGGACTAGTGCTTTCGCCAGGATACTTCCGTAAACAAATGACCGATGAGGTCCTGTACCGCTACTTCTCGACACTGGCAGACACGTCTCCTATTCCGCTACTTCTCTACAATGCACCCGGCTTCTGCGGCGTCACGATTTCGCCGTCGCTGGCCTGTCGGCTCGCGGAGCACCCAGGAATTGTCGGCATGAAAGACAGCGCGGCGTCCGGGATCGAGCAGTTTCTCAAGCTGGAGAGCGACTCATTCCATGTGCTGGCTGGTTCGGCCAACTTCCTGTTTCCAGCCATGATGGGCGGATCGATCGGCGGCACTGTTTCGCTCGCCAACTCGTTTCCCAATATTGTGATGGAGTTATTTCGCCTGGGCCAAGCTCGCGATGAAGCGCGTGGCATTCCGCTTCAAGCACGCGTAACACGCGTGAACCAAGCTATTTCCGGGCCATTTGGCCCTTCAGGCGTAAAGGCCGCAATGGATTTGGGCGGGTTCAGAGGCGGCATTCCGCGGCGCCCAATGTTGCCCGTCACCCACGCGCAGATTGAAGAGATCCGCCGTGTACTTGTTGAAGAGGCAATCCTCTCATGAAAGACCACATACTCAGCATGGACGTTGGTACCACTGCCTTCAAGTTGGCCATTCTCACCCCGGAACTTGAAATCAAGGCTGAAGCATCTTGTACTTACGACGTCAACGTCTACTCTGGGGGCTATGCCGATATTGAGCCGGAAAAATGGTGGCGCGCACTGCGCGAATGCTGCGCAGAAGTCCGCGATTTCCTTTCGTCGGTGGGAGTCATCACGCTATCGGTCACTACTCCGGGCCTGACTCCCATGGCCGCCGACGGCCGTGCCCTCGGGCCCGCAATTCTGTTCTTCGACGGACGCTCCCACTCTCAGGCCCGCGCTATCCGCGCATTGGTGGGGGACGATCGATTCCTCGAGGAAACCTGCAACCTACCGGTTTCAGGCGGTTCATCCCTCTGCTCCATCCTTTGGATTCGCGAGAATCAACCTGATGTGTGGGCAGCTGCCGACAAGTTCGGCCACGCCAATACTTACATGGTGAAGCGACTCACCGGGAACTGGGCGATCGATCCTTCCACTGTGTCCATTACCGGGCTTTATAACACCTGCGCAAATGACCTCACCTGGAATAGCCGAGTACTTGAGTTGGCTGGGATCTCCGAGTACAAGCTCCCCCCACTGATGAACTCCTACGATGTGGCCGGAGAACTGCTGCCTGAGATTGCGGCGGAACTGGGCCTGCCCAAAGGCTGCAGAGTGTTATGCGGCGGCAACGACGCTACCCTGGCAGCGCTGTCCGGCGGAGTCACGGAGCACGGCAGCATCAATAATGTTTGCGGGACATGCGAGATCACATCTGTATGCGTGGACCAGCCGGTCTCGTCGCCCAATTTCAATGTGCGCTGCCACGTCATCCCGGGGCATTGGCTTACGTTCTTTGTCCTTAATACAGGCGGTAAGGCCCTGGAGTGGTTTCGCTCGGTCTTCTGCGCTGATATGCCGGAGAGTCGTTTTTACCGGGAATATATTCCCTCCGTTTTGGACGAATTCTTTGCAAGCTCCGATTGCGACCGAGTGGAGGCCGAACTGCCTGGGTATATCCCGTTCCTCGGCGGTAGCCGTTACAGCCTGGAAAAGATGAGAGCTGCCTTTAGCGGGATGACGTTGGAAACCGATCGAAAAGCATTGTTGTTGAGCTTGATCCGCGGCAATGCAATGTACCACGGTCAGCATCTTCGCGAAGTCGGCACCATGGTCAAACTGGGGCGGCGCGTTATTACCACCGGAGGTGAGGCCAAGATCCATGGCTTCACTCGAGTCAAAGAGCGCTGGATGGGTGATTTTGAGTACGAGTATCAAGATCAGTCTTCATTGATGGGCGCGGCTATGCTCGCCGGCATCCATGAGCAGGAGCCGAACGCGTGCTCGCACTTTATGGCGTCGTCTTAAGGTAGTTCAACAAGAGGAGATCAATCATGCCAGTCGTTCCAATGCAGCAGATTTTGAAACACGCACTCGACAATCGCTACGGCGTCGGCGCATTTAATATCGTCGATTCGGTCACTATGGACGCGGTGATCTCCGCCGCCGCTGAAGCCAAGTCGCCTGTCATCGTGCAGGTTTCCGTAAAGACGGTCAAGGTGATGGGAGCCAGGTTAATTCGCCTGATGTTTGAGGAGATGGCGAACCGGGTGTCGATTCCAGCAACCCTGCACCTGGACCATTGCCCAGATCGCAAAGTGATCGAGGATTGCATCGCGGCCGGATGGAATTCCGTTCTGTTTGACGCATCCAAACTCAGCTACGAAGAAAATCTGTCGCAGACCAAGGAAGTAGTGGCGCTGGCCCATCAGCACGGCGTTGCGGTCGAGGGCGAGTTGGAAGCGGTGAAGGGCATCGAAGATGGCATCGGAGACGAATACGGTGGACCAATCGTCGCACTGGATAAGGCCGTGGCCTTTATTCGCGAGACCCACATCGACAGCTTTGCGCCGGGCATTGGTACAGCGCATGGGCTTTACAAGGGCACTCCTAAAATCAACTTCGAGCGCGTTTCTGAAATCATGAACGTGGAGCCGATTCCGTTGGTGTTGCACGGCGGCACCGGCCTTTCTGACGAAACCTTCCATGAATTGATCAAGCGCGGCATGCCAAAGGTAAACATCTCCACTCAATTGAAGATCACTCTCGCAGATGCATACCGTGCTTATCTTGAAGCGCATCCGACAGAATATGATCCGCTCAAGTTGCTCGGTGCCGTCAAGCAGCAACTAGTCGCGCAGGTTGAGACTTTCCTGCATACCTTTGGCAGCGTGGGGAAAGCAGCATGAAGAAAGCGCTGATATTCGATTGTGATGGCGTGCTCGGCGATACGGAACGGTTCGGCCATCTGGTGGCCTTTAACCAGATGTGGAAGGAACTGGATGTGCCGTGGCAGTGGTCGGAAGAAGAATACGGGCGCAAACTGCTGATCGGCGGGGGCAAGGAACGGATGGCCAGTCTGTTTTCCGAACCGGCATTTCTCAAAGCATGGCCCGACGCTCCTTGCGATGTGCTTGCGCGTAAAGAAACCATTGCCGCCTGGCACAAGCGAAAAACTGAAATCTATAAGGAGATCATCGCCTCAGGTCTCATTCCAGCCCGCTCCGGTATCAGGCGCATTTGCGAGGAGGCCCTGTCGCACGGCTGGCTTCTGGCAGTGGCCTCAACATCTGCTCCAGAAGCGGTGAATGCTGTGCTAAGGCACGCCACCGGAGATGCCATCGCCGCACGCTTTTCTGCCGTGTTGGCTGGAGATGTGGTCAAGGCCAAGAAGCCAGCGCCCGACATCTACAACTTGGCTGCCCAATCGCTGAGCGTGCCGCCCGAAGCCTGTGTAGTGGTAGAGGACTCCAATAACGGCGTTGAGGCAGCTTATGGCGCCGGAATGAAGTGCGTCGTTACAGTCAGCAGCTACACGCGCGAAGAGGATTTTGCACATGCTTCCATCGTGCTGACATGCCTTGGAGATCCAGACGGCGAGAAATGCGAGGTACTTCAGAATCACTCGCAGGCCAAGCCCGTAGATTACTTCAGCATTTCCGATTTGGAAGCCGTACTCCAAAGCAATGGTTAGCCGAGTGGCCGCATTTTAATACTCAATAACTCCTACTGTTCCAGGAGAATTGGATATTTACGGCCTGCTTCCTAACTGATCTTGGCGTGAAACGGAAGCAATTTTGAAGTTTGAGAGCTGACCTTTCCACTCGAAGCGGGACAGCTAGCCGCCAACGTATGACCATCCGTGCCGGCGACTAACAAAACCCGATCGCTAGATTCAGTACGACATGCGTGCCAAATGGTCGATCAGCAACACGGCACGCCAAGTCTCATGCGGCCCGTAAGTTCGCCGCCTATCATGGCTCCTGGATGCCTGTTTCACACCTTTAGCTTCCGGCACGTTGGCTTGAATGGGCGTATGCTTGAGAGAGCAGCACTTCTTTCCCCCTCTGGCCTTCGGCATTCCATGCTTCGCTCCAGACGAGCACTTCTCAAGCACGCAACCTTTCAACTGGAACTGTCCATGAGCTTTGACATGCAAAGCGATGTAAAGAATCATCTTTCTCATCGCACTCGATCCCAGATACATCTGATCGAGCCGTTGAGCCAACCCGATGCCACAGGTGTCTCTGGGGTTGAGACTGCACCCGCGGAATCGCCTGAACGCAATCCGGTAGAGGGTACGCAGAAGCGGGAAAACGCTAACGAATTGGAAGCCGTTTGGAATCGCGCTTCCGATGTGAGCGATGTAGCTCAGTCTGCCGCGCCCCAAAGCGTGCAGGATTGAATCTGCATTCTGTCTTTCTTAGGAGCGGGTGCATCCTGCCGGATCGCTTAAACCCAGGCCTGCAACCAATCGGCGCTGAGTGGTCCCTGGTTGAAGAGATTCCTGCTCTTGTATTTGACACAATGATTCGCCAAACTGGTTGGCATTTTATGTGGCTTCAAGGGCGCTGTTCCCGAATTGGCTTTGGATTGACACAGGAAGCAGCGACCCGGCGAGCTTTGGCGCGGGCGCTCAATGGAATATCGAAATACTACAACGCGGCGGAGCTTGATTGTATTGAGATCACTCAATACCCGGGTTTCCAGATCGCGAACGTCACGGTACAAACCATCCAGATTCAGCAGAAAGCCTCGCTGGATGATATTTTCGAGCAACATCCACAGCCGGTGCCAGCAAGATAAGTCGAACCAGGATAGCGGGGATCTGGATCGCGAACCGCGCATCCGGGCGGCAGAGTGTATCGCATCCAGGCTTGGCCCGGACTTCCATTGAAAGCAGGACAAGATGCCTCTCCACGAAATCATACGTCCGCTCGGGCGAATTGAAGTTGCCGCTCCTTTGGCATCAACTCCCGTTGTGCTAAAAGCCTGTACGCCACCGTTGCCCACGCGTATTGCGTTTGTTGGAAATTACTTGCCGCGCGAGTGCGGCATTGCCACTTTCACAACTGACCTCTGCAATTCTCTCGCGTCCGAATACGGAGAAGGACGCTTCTTTGCGATCCCAGTCAATGACCCTGACTCTCATTACGACTATCCCGAGCGGGTTCGGCTGGAACTGACGCAGGAAGATATTGCTTCCTATGAACAGGCAGCAGAATTCCTGAACTTCAATGGCAACGATCTTGTCTGCCTGCAACATGAATACGGTATTTTCGGCGGTGTTGCCGGTCGCCACATTTTGGCAATGCTCCGCAGGCTGAAAATGCCCCTGGTCACTACGCTGCACACGGTTCTCCGTGAACCTGATGCAAATCAGCGTATTGTGCTCCAGGAGATCGGACAGCTGTCGGATCGCCTGGTGGTGATGAGTGAGCTTGCCGCCCAGCTCTTGTGCGATGTGTATGGGGTTCCCACCGGCAAAATTGACATAATTCCACACGGTGTGCCAGACCTCCCATTCATGGACCCCAACTACTTCAAAGACCGATTTGGCACAGAAGGAAAGTCCGTCCTGCTTACTTTCGGGCTGTTGTCTCCCAACAAGGGAATTGAGAACGTCATCCGAGCGCTGCCCACAATACTTGCCAAAAATCCTAACGTGGTCTACATCGTCAGTGGAGTAACTCATCCTCACATTCGACGGCGGGAAGGCGAACGCTATCGCGAAGAGCTCCAGGCCCTGGCAAAGGAGCTTGGTGTTTCACCGAATCTGATATTGAATAACAGATTCGTTAGTGATGAAGAGCTTGTGGAGCACATAGGCGCCGCTGATATTTACATCACGCCCTACAAGCAGGAGGCGCAGGTCGTCTCCGGCACGCTGGCTATCGCGCTTGGCGCAGGCAAGGCGATCATCTCCACGCCCTACTGGCATGCCAAAGAGTTGCTCGCTGAAGACCGAGGTGTGATTGTTCCTTTCGAAAACCCTGACGCGATAGCGCGGGCAGTCATGGAACTGCTGGAAAACGATGCGGCACGCCACGCGATGCGGAAGCGCGCATATCTTCACTCGCGCGGAACAACGTGGCCCAAGACGGCGCGGGCTTACATGGCGAGCTTTCAACGAGCGCGCTTTGAGCGCTCCCTGCTTCCACGAGCAGCGCAACCGGAGAATGCGACATTCAATCCGAAAGCTGCAATGGATGCGTTGCCACTTCTGAACGATTCGCATTTGCTGGCCATGACTGACGATACGGGCATGTTGCAGCACGCGATCTTCTCGATACCCAACACGCGTGAGGGCTATACGACCGATGACAACGCGCGAGCGCTCATCGTATCCACCCGGTTGGATGAGGGCAACTCGCGAGGACACAGTGTGGATCCACTTGATCTCTCGCGCAGATATCTGAGTTTTCTCTGGCTTGCATTTCATTCAGATACGGGAAGGTTCAGAAACTTTTTAGGTTATGACCGCAAATGGCTGGAGGATGTTGGTTCGGAAGACAGCCATGGAAGGGCGCTGTGGAGTTTGGGCAGTGTGCTTGGCCGCTCGCAGAATGCCGGCCTGCGCGGAGCAGCAGGCAGGCTCTTTGAAGCTGCCGTTCCTGCGTCACTGACTTTCAGCAGTCCGCGCGCATGGGCATTCAGCGTGCTCGGGCTGCAAGCCTATCTGGACTGGTTCCCCGGCGACAGGTCAATGCAGGGGATTCGTAATACACTCGCCAATCAACTTCTGGATATCTATCAGCGCAGTCGCTCCGAGACCTGGCACTGGTTTGAGAAAAGTCTTTCGTATTCGAATGCAAGGCTGTCTGAGGCGCTTATCTTAGCTGGCCGGCGCAGCAATAACAGGGACATGATTGCAGCGGGAATCGAGTCTCTAGAATGGCTCGTTGCGGTTCAGCACTGCGGTGATATCGACACTTTTGTCCCCGTCGGCTCCAGCGGGTTCTTCGCAGAGGGCGCGGAGAGAGCCCGCTTCGATCAGCAACCGGTGGAAGCATGTGCCACTATCTCTGCTTGTCTCGAAGCGTTCAGACTTACCCATGAACAGCGCTGGAGCGAAGAAGCCCACCGGGTCTTCAAATGGTTCCTTGGCAAGAATGATCTGCAAGTGTCGCTCTATGATGCGACAACGGGCGGGTGCAGGGACGGCCTTCATCCCGACCGCGTAAATGAAAATCAGGGAGCGGAATCAACGCTTTCTTTCCTGATGGCGCTCCTGGAAATGCAGGAAGCGAATGTAGCGCACGCAGAAGAAACCTCTCGCGAAATGAGTCTCACTTTTTGAATCCATCCATTCTCTCAAATGCGTCACAAGAGGCTACTACATTGGAAAAGCCGGATACGGGCGCCTGTGTAGATCGTTCGTTGTTCACGCGAATTCCCGGCAATCCTATCCTGAGCCGCGAGAATTGGCCTTATCCGATCAATAGCGTTTTTAATGCAGGAGCAGTTCGGCTGCCCAGCGGGGAGACCTTGCTGCTTTGCCGTGTAGAAGACCGCAGTGGCCTATCACATTTGTGCGCGGCGCGCTCAGACAATGGCATCAATGGATGGCGCATTGATCCCGAGCCAACGCTGATTGCCAATCCGCGCGACTATCCCGAAGAGATCTGGGGCATTGAAGATCCACGCATCACGTACGTCCCGGAATTGGAAAAATATGCGGTGGCGTACACCTCGTTTGCGCGCGGGGGACCCGGAGTTTCATTGGCGTTGACCAAGGACTTCATTACGTTTGAGCGATTCGGCGTGATCATGCCGCCTGAAGATAAAGATGCCGCTCTGCTGCCGCGAAGGATCAATGGTTATTGGGCGATGATCCACCGGCCAGTGACACCGACCGGAGCCCACATGTGGATTTCGTATTCTCCAGACTT
>Ga0265339_10003979_pt1 | contig 10206 bp, 8 predicted proteins | sample 4CB219metaG_FD_202085 | JGI IMG/M metagenome (GOLD analysis project Ga0265339, IMG submission 202085) | Rhizosphere microbial communities from Carex aquatilis grown in University of Washington, Seatle, WA, United States - 4-CB2-19 metaG | ecosystem: Host-associated > Plants > Roots > Rhizosphere...
TCACCGCTGCCACCAGCAGCGGCGAGCGTCCGCCGCGGCGACCCAGAGCGGCCAGCACGCGCCCCGGAACGGGCGATCTCGTGGCATCAACCATCTAGCCGCAGCTCGGCCCGCCGGCGGCGGTCAGCCACGCCTTGAGCGTGCGGATGCGCGCGCCGGCCCGGGCGAGCTCGGTGCGCAGCGCGGGGCTGCCGGCGGCGTCGGCGAGCAGGCTCGCGTAGCCCTGTCGGCTGACCCAGTCGCTCGTGTAGAGCAGGATGTCGACTCCGGCCTCGATCGCCAGCGTGGTCGCGTGTGGCGTGCTCACCGCCCCGGGAGCGTCGAGCGCGTCGCTGACGACGACGCCGTGGAAGCCGAGCGTGCCGCGCAGCAGGCCGGTGACGATCGGCCGTGAGAACACAGCCGGCCTCCCGCTCGGGTCGAGCGACGGATAGGCCGCGCTCGCGACCATCACGAGCTTGGCGCCGGCGTCGACCGCGCGGCGGAAGGGATCGAGCCCTCGCTGCAGCAGCCCGGGCGCGGCGCGGATCGTCACCGCGCGGTCGTCCGTGTTCACCGTCGCCGTGCCGAGGCCGGGGAAGTGCTTGGCGGTCGCCGCGACGCCGGCCGTCTGCAGCCCCTGGACGAACGCGGCCGCGAGGCTGCCGACGAGGGCGGGGTCCTGCCCGAACGAGCGGCTGCCGAGGAAGCTCTTCGCCGACGCGCGCGTGTCCGCGACCGGCGCGAAGTCGACGTCGACGCCTGCCCGGCGCAGCGCGGCGGCCGCGGCCGCCGCCTCCTGCTCGACCCGGCCCGCGTCGTCGAGGCGGCCGAGCTCCGCGGGCGTCTCGAACGGCGCCGCCCACGGCAAACGCCGGACGACGCCGCCCTCCTGGTCGACCCCGATCAGCAGCGGCTCGCCTGCCGTGCACGCCGCCGCCTGCAGCGTGCGCGTCGTCGCCGCCATGACGGCGGCCGACGGCCAGTGGCCGACGAGGATCACGCCGCCGAGCTCGCCGGCGCGCACGCGCGCGAGGAACGTCGGCCCCGGCGGCCCGGTGAGTGGGCTCATCACCGTCTCGCCGGCCAGCCGCGCGAGCGAGACCGCCGGCCGTGCGGGCGCAGAGGCGGCCGACGCGCACGCTGCCGCGCACGCGAGCGCCAGCACGGCTGTGGCTCGTCTAGGCAGAGGCCGTCGCGACCGCGGACACGGCGGGCGCCAGGCGCAGCCCGCTGTCCGGGTCGAAGAAGTGGAAGCGCGCCGGGTCGACGGAGAGCCGCAGCGTCCGTCCGGCGTGCGCCGAGCTCTCGGGGTCGATGCGCGCGGTGAAGAGCGCGCGGTCGTTGGGCAGGAGCGCGTCGTCGTCGCCGGCGGCCGCGCGCACGTCGCCGACGTCCACCGGCGGCGCCTCGATCGGGAAGATCACGTGCGTGTCCGGGCCGAGATCCTCGACGACGTCGACCGGCACCTCGAGCTGCGGCAGCGACGCGTCGGCGAGCGCAGCGTCCTCGAACGCCTCCGGGCGGATGCCGACGACGACGCGCGACGAAGACACCGCAGGGCGGTTCTGCGGCGCGAGTGGGATGCGGAACCCGGCGAACTCGATCGTGCCGTCCGAGATCGCGGCCTCGACGAGGTTCATCGCCGGCGAGCCGATGAACGCTGCAACGAAGAGGTTGAGGGGGTTCGCGTAGAGCAGCTGCGGCGTGTCCACCTGGAGGATCCGGCCGTCGCGCATCACCGCGACCCGCTGGCCGAGCGTCATCGCCTCGACCTGGTCGTGTGTCACGTAGATCGTCGTGGTCTCGAGGCGCGCGTGCAGGCTGGCCAGCTGCGCGCGCATGCTCACGCGAAGCTTCGCGTCGAGGTTCGAGAGCGGCTCGTCCATCAGGAAGGCCTTCGGCTCGCGCACGATCGCGCGGCCCATCGCCACCCGCTGCCGCTGCCCGCCCGAGAGCGCGGCGGGGCGGCGGTCGAGCAGATCCTCGAGTCCGAGCATCTGTGCAACCTCCTCGACGCGGGAGGCGGTGTCCTTCTTCGACGTCTTGCGCACGCGCAGCCCGTAGCCGAGGTTCTCGCGGACGGTCATGTGCGGGTAGAGGGCGTAGGTCTGGAAGACCATGGCGATGTCCCGCGAGCGCGGCGGCAGCTCGGTCACGTTGCGGCCCTCGATCGTGATCGTCCCCTTGGTGACGTCTTCGAGCCCTGCGATCATCCGCAGCAGCGTGGACTTGCCGCAGCCCGAGGGGCCGACGAGGACGAGGAACTCGCCCGGGGCGATCTCGAGAGAGATGTCGTTGACCGCGGCGACGTCACCGCTGAAGATCTTGCTGACCTTGTCGAGGACGATTCCGCTCTCGTTCACGCCGTCCAAAGTCTATACCGCGATCGGCGGACAACTTCAATGGCATTGACCACTTTCTGACCGGTGGCTATAGTCGAGAAGGAGATGAAAGCGGCAGGATGAGCATCGCCCCGAAGGTCACGAAGCAGAGTCACACGCGCCAGCAGGTGATGGATCTGATCCAGCGCCTGGGCATCGGCACGGCCATTCCTTCAGAGCGGCAGCTGAGCGCCGACCTCGGCGTCTCGCGGCTCACCGTGCGGGCGGCGCTCGACGACCTCGCGCGCGAGGGCTATCTGGTGCGCCGCCGCGGCAGCGGCACCTACGTCCAGCAGCCGAAGATCTCCCAGGAGCTGACGATGACCTCGTTCAGCGAGGACATGCGCCGCCGGGGCATGGTCCCGGGCAGCCGCACCGTCACCATGAGCACGATCCTCGCCGGCGCCCGGCTGGGCCGTCTCCTCAATCTTTCCCCTTCTGAGCAGGTTCTTGTCATCAAGCGGCTGCGGCTCGCGGACGGCGAGCCGATGGCGATCGAGACGCTCCACATCCCCGAGGCGCTCGTCCCCGGGCTGACGCCGAAGGCGCTCAGCGGCTCCTTCTACGAGCTCATGGCGGAGCGGTACGGGGTCGTGATCGCGAGCGGCACCCAGGCGATCGAGCCGACCGTGACGAACGAGGAGGAGTCGGCCGCGCTCGGCGTCCCGCTCCACTCTCCCGCCTTCCTGTTCGAGCGCACGAGCCGCGACCAGAGCGGCCGCACCGTCGAGTTCGTGCTGTCGGTCTACCGGGGCGATCGCTACCGAATCGTGACCGAGCTGAACCGCCGCGAGGCCTGATCTCCGCCTCGGCCCGGGAGGGCTTGACAGTGGTGGTCTTGTGTGCGATCTTCCGGGCGTGGCCAACTGGTACAGACCAATCGGCGCATCAACTATCGCGCGCGGTCCCACCGGCCACAGGGGCACTCCAGCGCCGAGGTTCCGCGTCGTCGGCTCGAGGAGACTTGCATGAGATCACGAGTTCTCGTGGCGGCCCTGGCGGTCGTCGCGCTCGGGGTCGTCGCGGCGACAGCGAGCGCTAGCGGCAACCGGGTTCAGGCCAAGACACTCACCGTCTGGCTCCAGGTCGACGCACAGTCGGGCTGGCCGGACGTCGTGGCGGCGGCCGATCAGCAGTTCCAGACCGATCACCCGGGCTGGACGGTCAACGTCCAGTACCAGAACTGGGGCGACCACCTCCAGAAGTTCGACGCCACCCTCGCCGGCGGGAACACGCCGGACGTCATCGAGATGGGCAACACGGAGATGACGAAGTACATGGCGGCAGGCGCGTTCGCGGACATCACCTCGAGCAAGTCGAAGTTCGCGAACTCGAGCACGTGGCTCAAGGGCCTCGCTGCCTCGGGCCAGTTCGGTGGCAAGGTGTTCGGCGTCCCGTATTACGCGGGCTCGCGCGTGGTGACGTACCGCACCGACCTCTACAAGAAGGCCGGGATCGCGAAGCTCCCGACCAGCCTCGCCGCATTCACTGCGGACGCGCAGAAGCTCGCAACGAAGAACGCGAAGGTCAAGGGCTTCTCACCCGTCTACAGCGCGGGCACCGACTGGTACTTCGCGATGGCATTCGTCTACGACTTCGGCGGGTCGATCGCGAAGACCCACGCCGGCAAATGGGTCGGAAACCTCGACTCGAAGCAGTCCGTCGCCGGCCTGACGGCGTGGAAGAACTTCTACAAGGCGACCTCCAAGGCCCCCGCGACCTCGGACGAGAACCACCCGGCCCCGTATGACGTGTACTCGCAGGGCCAGGCCGGCTCGATCATCGGCCCCGGCTGGTTCAGCTGCTGCGTCGGCAAGACCTACAGTGCGGTCACGGCGCAGTTCGTGATGCCGAGCCACACCGCCGGTCAGGCGATGCCGGGCTTCCTCGGCGGCTCCGACCTCGCGGTCCCGGCGCCGAGCGGCAACCAGAGCCAGGCGGTCGACTGGATCGCCGACTTCACCAACACGGCGAGCGAGAAGGCGCTGCAGGCGAAGGGCAACATCCCGAACGCGACGAACCTGCTGGGCACCAGCGTGAACGAGCGGGCTGCAGCACGCAGCTGGTTCGTGCCGGCCGCCAAGCACTGGGTCGACGTAGAGAACGGGAATATCCTCCGCAACATGCTGACGCAGATCCTCACCGGCAAGCTGTCCGTTCTTCAGGCGGCGTCGTCGGCGAGCGACAACATCACGTCGGTCCTCAACGGGTCGTAAGCCGCTGAGCGGCAGACCGTCCGTGCCGGGTATCGCCGCCGAGACCACCGCGAGGTGGTCTCGGCGGCTCCCCCGCACGTGGGGCCGCCTCGCGCGCGGCTCCGTCCCGTACCTGCTCGTGCTGCCCGTCGTCGTGGTGATGGGCACCGTGCTCGGGTACCCGATCTACAGCCTCGTCCGGATCTCGCTCGAGAAGTACGGCCTGTTCGAGCTGATCCGCCACCAGGGCGAGTACATCGGCCTGCACAACTTCGGCCTGATCCTCCACGACACGGTCTTCTGGCACACGCTCCTGCGGACGGTGGTCTTCACGATCGCGAACGTCGGCCTCGTGATCGGGCTCGGCACGCTCCTGGCGCTCCTGCTCGTGCGCGTCAGCACCCTGGTGCGGATCCTGCTCACGGCGGGCCTCGTGCTCGTCTGGTCGATGCCGCAGGTCGTCGCCGTGCAGGTCTGGTACTGGATGACGAACTTCCAGAACGGCGTCGTCAACTACGTCCTCACCGAGCTCCACGTCGGCGACTACTTCCAGCACGACTGGTACGCGACGACGTTCTCGCAGCTCAGCCTCGTGACCGCCCTCATCGTCTGGGAAGGGCTGCCGTTCGTCGCGATCACGGTGTACGCGGCGCTCTCGCAGGTGCCGGCCGACCTGGTCGAGGCGGCGGAGATCGACGGCGCGAAGCCGTGGCGGATCTTCTTCGACATCACCGTGCCGATCGTGAAGCCGGTGCTCCTGATCCTGACGAGCCTGTCCATCCTCTGGGACTTCGGCGTCTTCACGCAGCCGTTCCTCCTGATCGGGCAGGCCCATCTGCATCCGGGCAACTACCTGATGGGCGTGTACCTGTACGAGGAGGGCTACCTCAAGACCGACTTCGGGCGAGGCGCCGCCATCTCGATCCTGATGCTCCTGATCGTGGCGGCGATGAGCGTCGTCTACGTGCGCCGCATGGTGAAGATCGGAGACGTGGATTGAGCGCCCGCACCGCCCGCCGCACGCTCTGGAACGCCGTCGGCGTCCTCCTCTTCGTCGTCATGGTCTTTCCCGTCTACTGGATGGTCTCGACGGCGTTCAAGCCCGACCAGCAGGTGAACAGCCTGACGCCGACCTGGTTCTCGGTCCACCCGACGCTCGCCCATTTCGGCGACGCGATCCACAAGCCGTTCTTCTGGGTGGACGTCAAGAACAGCCTGATCGTGGTCAGCGTCACCGTCGTCGTGTCGATGACGCTCGCGTTCCTCGCCGCCGTGGCGCTCGCGAAGTACCGCTTCACCGGCCGCAAGCTCTTCATCGTGCTCGTGATCGGGGTCCAGATGCTGCCCGGCGCAGGCCTGATCATCCCGCTGTACGTCGTGCTCGCGAAGTACCACCAGGTCAACGTGCTGAGCGGCGTGATCATCACCTACCTGACCGCGGTGCTGCCGTTCTCCGTCTGGACGCTCCGGGGGTTCATCATCGGCATCCCGAAGGACCTCGAGGAGGCGGCGATGGTCGACGGGAGCACGCGCATCGGCGCGTTCGTGAAGATCCTCCTGCCGCTCGTGGCGCCCGGTCTCGTCGCGACGTCGGTGTTCGCCTTCATCTCGACCTGGAACGAGTACATCTTCGCGCGCACCCTTCTCAACGACGGCTCGAAGCAGACGCTCACGGTCTGGCTCTCGTACTTCCTCGGCACGAGCCGGCACACGGACTGGGGCGCGCTGATGGCGGCGTCGACGCTGACGGCGATCCCGGTCGTGATCTTCTTCCTGCTCGTGCAGCGGAAGATCGCCTTCGGCCTCACGGCGGGCGCAGTGCGCGGCTAGAACCGGTCCCCGGAGTCCGAAAATTGGTATTGACCACATTGGAGCGGTATGAAAAGATGCGGTCGGGCAGGCCGGCCCGGCGTCCGGTCCCCCGCAAGGAGAGCGACCTGGATCTGACCCTCCATCCGAGCGACCCGGCCGCCGCCGACGATCCGGCCGCCGGGTCGCAGGTCGCTCCGTGAGCGCCGGCTGCTCGTATTTCGGCGTGCGGATCGTCCGCCACGTCCGGCGCGACCTGGCCGACCTCGTCGCGCGCGGGTACACCGGCGTGCTGCACACCTTCTCGGAGAACGACCTCGCCTACTACCGCGGCACGATCGGCGAGATCGTGGCGGCGTCGCACGCTGCCGGGCTGACGGTGCAGCTCGGGCCGTGGGGGCTCGGCCGGACGTTCGGCGGCGAGGCGGAGAGCCGCTTCGTCGCCTTCCATCCTGAGGAGTGCCAGGTGCTCGACGACGGCCGGCGTGTCGCGGCTGCGTGCCTGAACAGCTCCGTCTACCGCGCGTTCTGCAAGGAGTGGGCCGACGCCGCCCTCGAGGCGGGCGCGGACTCCGTCTTCTGGGACGAGCCGGCCTGGGTCGTGCCGGTCCATGTCGGGATCGAGGACCCGTCGCGCTGGAGCTGCCGCTGCGAGCGCTGCGCCGAGCGCTTCGGCGGGCCGCTGCCGGTTGAGCTGACGCCCGAGGCGCAGGCGTTCCGCGAGGCGTCGGTCGTGGACTTCCTGCGCGAGATGGTCGCGCACGTCGCGGCGCGCGGCGGACGCAACACGGTCTGCCTGCTGCCCGCGACCGAGGGAACGCACGGGATCTCGGACTGGAACACGGTCGCGTCACTGCCGGGGCTGACGACGTTCGCCACCGACCCGTACTGGAAGCACTGGGGCGAGCCGGCGGGGCCGTTCGTGCGCCGCTTCTCGCGCCTGTTGCGCGAGACGTGCGAGCGGCACGGCGTCGGCGCGCAGCTCTGGGTGCCGGGGTTCGGGCTGGCACGCGAGGACATCCCCGAGCTCGAGGACGCCATCACCGCGGCCCGCGAGGAGGGCGTCGACGACCTCTGGACCTGGGGCTACGAGGCTTGCGCGCACATGACGAGCCTCGCCACGCCGGACTCGCCGCTCGTCTGGGAGGCCGTGAGCGCGGCGCTCACCGGCCGCCAGCAGTCGCCCACCGAGGCGCCGGCCGACCGGTTCGCCGATCTCGAGGCGCGCTCGACGCGCGAGCTCGTGTCGCTGCTCAACGAAGAGGACGCGACCGTTGCCGGTGCCGTCGCCGAGGCCGGCGACGAGCTGGCCGCGGCGATCGACGCGATCGCCGGCCGGCTCGCACGCGGCGGCGGGCGGCTCGTGTACGTCGGTGCCGGGACGTCCGGACGGCTCGCCGCGCTCGACGCGGCCGAGTGCGGGCCGACGTTCGGCTCGACGCCCGAGGTCGTGGCGGTGTTCGCCGACGGCGAGGACGCGGAGGACGACCGGGCGCGCGGCGCGGCCGACCTGCGCGCGCTCGGGCTCGGCCCGGACGACGCCGTCGTCGCCGTCAGCGCGAGCGGCGCGACGCCCTACACCGCCGCCGCGCTCGAGGCTGCGCGTGACGCCGGTGCGCTGTGCGTCGCGGTCGTGTGCGCGCGCGGCAGCGCCCTCGCCGCCCTCGCCGAGCACGAGGTCGCGGTCGTCGTCGGGCCCGAGGCGATCGCCGGCTCGACTCGCCTCAAGGGGGGCACGGCGCAGAAGCTCGTGCTGAACGCGATCTCCACGCTGACGATGGTCCGCCTCGGCCGCACGTACGCGGGCCTGATGGTCGGCGTCACGCCCGCCAACGAGAAACTGCGCGCACGCGCGCGCCGCAACCTCGTGCTCGCCAGCGGCGCGGCCGAGAGCGCGGTCGACGCGGCGCTCGACGCCGCCGGCGGCGACGCCCGGGTCGCGCTCGTCACTTTGCTCGCCGGCGTCGACCCCTCGACCGCGCGCGAGCGGCTCGACGGCGCGGGCGGCTCGGTCCGGCTCGCGCTCGGGAGCCCGACGTGAGGCTCGGCGTCGAAGCGGCGCTCGTCGGCGGCGAGCTCGTGCTCGGCGACGTCGAGATCGACGACGGACTCATCGTCGGCGTCGGTCTCGGCGGCGGAGAGCGCGGCCGTGTCGCGGTCCCCGGCTTCGTCGACCTGCAGGTGAACGGGTTCGCCGGCGTCGACTTCCTCGCTGCGTCGGGAGAGGACTACGCGCGCGCAGGTGAGGCGCTGCTGCTCACGGGCGTGACGTCGTACCAGCCGACGTTCATCACGGCGGCGGAGAGCACGCTGCTCGAGGCACTGCGCGCGATGCCGGAGAACGGCGGCCGGCCGCGCATCATCGGCGCACACGTCGAGGGGCCGTTCCTCTCCGATGAGCGGATGGGCACCCACCCGCGCGAGCATCGGCGCGACCCCGACCTCGCGCTGCTCGACCGGATCCTGGACACCGCCCGCGTGACGGAGTTCACGCTCGCGCCGGAGCTGCCCGGAGCGGCGCCGCTGATCGGCCGGCTGCTCGAGCGGGGCGTCGTCGTCTCGGCCGGACACACGAACGCGACGGCCGCGGAGGCGCACGAGGCGTTCGACCTCGGCGTCTCGACCGTTTCGCATCTCTTCAACGCGATGCGCCCCTTCCGGTCGCGTGATCCGGGGATCATCGGCGTCGCGCTGACGCGCCGGGACGTGTTCGTGCAGTTGATCGTCGACGGCCACCACCTCGCCGACGAGACGGTGCTGCTTGTCTGGGCCGCCGCGGGCGACCGCCTCGCGCTCGTGAGCGACGCGACCGCGGGCGCGTCGATCGGCGGGGGCACGTACCAGCTCGGCGACGTCGAGATCGAGGTCGCGGGCGGCGTGCCCATGCGTGAGGACGGCGTCCTCGCGGGCACCGTCCTGACGATGATCGACGCGGTGCGCAACCTCCACGCACTCGGGATCTCGTTCGCGGACGCGGTCGGCGCCGCGACCGCCGTCCCGGCGCGGATTCTCGGCCGCGCCGACGCCGGCGTGCTCGAGCCGGGAAGCCGCGCCGACGTGGTCGTGCTCGACGACCGGCTGGAGATCGTCAACGTCATCTGCGCCGGTGAGGCCCGTGTCGTTGCTTGACACGGAGCTGCGCGAGCAGCCGCAGGCGCTCGCCAGGCTGCTCGAGCGCCAGGGGCAGCACGCGGAGCAACTCGCCGCCGCGTTCAGGCGCGACGACATCCGCTACATCCTGATCGCCTCGCGCGGCAGCTCGTCGAACGCGGCCCGCTACGCGCAGTATCTGCTCGGCCGCGCCAACCGCGTGCCGGTGATGTTCGCGACGCCGTCGCTCTACACGATCTACGGGCAGCCGCCCCGGCTCGAAGGGGCGATCGTCGTCGGCATCTCGCAGTCGGGCGCGTCCCCGGACGTCGCTGCGGTGCTCGCGGAGGCGCGCCGCCAGGGCCGCCCGACGCTCGCGCTCACGAACGACGCCGCCTCGCCGCTCGCGCAGGAGGCGGACGAGGTGCTCGCGCTGGAGGCGGGCGAGGAGCGCGCGGTCGCGGCGACGAAGACGTTCCTCAACTCGCTCGGTGCGATCGCGCTCCTGTTCGCGGCGATCGGCGACGACGAGCAGGCGCGCACGGAGCTCGCCCGTATGCCGGACGCGCTCGAGGCGCAGATCGCGCTCTCGTTCGCGCGCGCGCCGCGTCTCGAGGAGTACGTGTACGGAGCGGGGGCGACGGTCGTCGCCCGCGGCGTCAACTACTGCACGGCCTTCGAGGTGGCGCTGAAGATCCGCGAGCTGTCGGGGCTCGTCGTCGAGGCGTACTCGCCCGCCGACCTGCTGC
>Ga0265339_10003981_pt1 | contig 10205 bp, 7 predicted proteins | sample 4CB219metaG_FD_202085 | JGI IMG/M metagenome (GOLD analysis project Ga0265339, IMG submission 202085) | Rhizosphere microbial communities from Carex aquatilis grown in University of Washington, Seatle, WA, United States - 4-CB2-19 metaG | ecosystem: Host-associated > Plants > Roots > Rhizosphere...
GCTTGGCCCGGGCCACTTCGTGGTGCTCAATCGTGGCAAGCGCGATGGCGTCCAGGTCGGCAACCGCACCTTCGTGATCCGGCGCGGTGACGGCTATCGCGCCAATCTCGAACAGTGGGAGATCCATGACCCGGAGTCGCCGAGGGAGGTGGTCGGAGAGATCCTGGTGGTTGACGTTCGCGACGATGCTTCGGTGGCTTTGATCGCTCGCAGCAACAAAGAACTGAAGGTCGGCGAGCTCACTGAAATGCGGAAAGGCCACTAGGCTCCGCCCAAGACCGCTGCACCCAGATGGCGCGGCTTGCCTGCAAACTGCCGCGTTGCACAAGTGGTGCAAGTACCTTGGATTCCGCGCACTTTTTCACAAGTGCTTGATCTTCTTCGGGTCAGGCGCTATCAGCTTGCCACTCTATGCAGTCGGCCGGAAACCCAGAACGAGATTTGCCGAGAAGGTCAGGGATGACTTTTTCGCAGACCAAGCAGCGCGGATTTCCGACCGATAGACCGGCTACGCAGCAGATTGAACCCGGTGATGCCACCTATCCCGCGCGCCTGCGCGAGCTGCCGGCACCACCGAAGTCGCTGTGGTTTGTCGGGCGACTGCCCGCGCAGGGACAGCGGCTTTTCGCCATCGTGGGCGCCCGGGCAGCCACGCGCGCTGGCTGCGATTGTGCACATGCTTTGGCGGCAGAGCTGGGGCGCGGCGGGGCCGCCATTGTCTCGGGCGGCGCGTTTGGTATCGATGCGGCCGCCCACGAGGGCGCTTTGGCCGGCGGTGCGCCCACCTTCGCGGTCCTTGGCTGTGGGACGGATGTTGTCTACCCGGATCGCCACGCTGCCTTGTTCGCGCGTATCGCTGCCTCGGGCGGCTTGATCTCGGAGTACGCGCCTGGAACCAAGCCGCGCGCCGGCCAGTTTCCGGCCCGCAATCGCATCATCGCGGGAATGGCCCTGGGCGTAGTGGTGGTCGAGGCCGCCATGCGCTCGGGCGCGCTCATCACCGCGCGCCTGGCTCGCGCTTTCGGCCGAACCTTGTTCGCCGTTCCTGGCAGTCCGGGCACGGATGCCTACCTGCGCGCGGGCCTTGCCCTGCCTGCGACCTCGGCCGCGGACATCGAGCGCGTGCTGGCCGGCGGGCAGCCGGTGGCGATACCGACGCCGCCTACGCCAGGGCCGCTTTTCGCCGTGCTCGAGGCTATCTCGCTTGGGGCGGACGCACCCGCGAGTCTGTGTGACCGATTGGGCATGCGCTTGCCTTCTGTCTTGGCGATTCTGGCCGAAGCCGAGCTTGAAGGGTTTGTACGACGTGCGGCTGGCAACACTTATGAGGTTATCGGACGTGCCTGCTGAAAAGAAACCTCGCGCGAAGACCACCAAGAAAAAGGCCAGCGCCAGCGTTGGCGAAAAACTCGCGACTGTGAAGGCCAAGCCCGCGCGTGCGTCGAAGCGCGCCGGCGGAACGCTGGTGATCGTCGAGTCGCCAGCCAAGGCCAGCACCATCAAGAAGTACCTGGGCCCAGGGTTCGAGGTGAAGGCTTCGGTCGGACACGTGAAGGACTTGCCCAAGGCCACCATCGGCATCGATATCGAGCATGATTTCCAGCCCAAGTACGTCGTCATCGACAGCAAGAAGAAGATCATCGCGGAGATCAAAGCCGCGGCCAAGAAGGCGTCGCGGGTCTTGCTCGCGCCCGATCCGGATCGCGAGGGCGAGGCCATCGCGTGGCACATCGCCGACGAGATCCGGGAGTCGAACGCCAATATCCATCGCGTGATGTTCAATGAGATTACGAAGAAGGCGGTGCTGGAAGCCATCGAGCACCCGCTCGAACTCGACGCCAAGAAGTATGAATCGCAGCAGGCGCGGCGCGTGCTCGATCGCTTGGTCGGCTACCAAATCAGCCCGATTCTGTGGACCAAGGTCCGGCGCGGGCTCTCGGCGGGCCGAGTTCAATCCGTGGCCGTGCGTGTGCTCGTCGAGCGCGAGGAAGAGATTAAGGCCTTCCAGACCGAGGAATACTGGTCCGTGGAGCTCCAGGTCGAGGGCAAAAGCCCGCCGCCGTTCGCCGCGCGCGTGGTCAAGGTCGACGGCGAAAAGCCGGTTCTGGTCAGCGAAGAGCATGCGACCCATGCGCTGGAACTCATCCGCCAAGCCGCGCCCAAGGTGGCATCCGTCGAGTGCAAAGAGCGGCGCAAGAATCCGCCGCCGCCGTTCATCACATCCCGCCTCCAGCAAGAGGCTTCAAGCAAGCTGCGCTTCTCGCCCAAGCGGACCATGGGCCTGGCCCAGCGCCTGTACGAAGGTCTAGAACTTGGGGCCGAAGGTCCGACCGGTCTCATCACCTACATGCGTACCGATTCCACGCGCATCTCCGACGATGCCGTGCGCGACGTGCGTGAATTCATCGCCAGCCGCTTTGGCGCTGCCCACCTACCGGGCGAGCCGAACGTGTTCAAATCCAAGAAGAGCGCGCAAGACGCGCACGAGGCCATCCGCCCCACGCTGCTTGACCACGATCCAGAGCGCGTGCGCGCCCTGCTGGCCGATTCCGAGGCCGCCCGCGACGCGCGCGAAATCGAGGATCTGGTCAAGCTGTATACCCTGATCTGGAACCGCTTCCTGGCCTGCCAGATGACGCCCGCGGTTTTCGACCAGACGACCATCGAGATCGAGGCCGGCCGGGTTGGCTTGCGCGCCAACGGCCAGGTCATGCGCTTTCCCGGCTACCTCGACGTGTACGCGGAATCCCAGGAGGACGCCGCCTCCGACGACGACAACAGTGGCGCCTTGCCCGACGTCAAAGAGGGCGAAGTCCTTCGTATCATCGGCGAGAATCCCGAGCAGCACTTCACCCAGCCACCACCGCGCTACTCCGAGGCGACCTTGGTGCGCGAGCTGGAGGAAAAGGGCATCGGCCGGCCGTCCACCTACGCGGCAATTCTGTCGACGGTTCAAGATCGCGGCTACGCCGAGAAAAAGGAAGGCCGTCTGGCGCCGACCGAACTTGGCGGCGTGGTGAACGGGCTTTTGGTCAAGAGCTTCCCGGACATTCTCAACACCGACTTCACCGCGCAGATGGAAGAGCAGCTCGACGAGGTCGAGGAGGGCGCGGCCGACTGGATCAAGTTGCTGCGCGACTTCTACGTGCCCTTCGAACGCGACCTCACCCGCGCCAAGGTGGAAATGCGCGACATCAAGCGCGAGGAAGAGCCCACCGAGGAAGTCTGCGAAAAGTGCGGCAAGCCCATGGTGATCAAGTGGGGGCGCAATGGCCACTTCCTGGCTTGCTCGGGCTATCCCGAATGCCGCAACACTAAGGAATACACGCGCAATCCCGACGGCACCTTGACCGTGCTGCCCACCACGCGGCCATCGGATCAGACCTGCCCGGCGTGCGGCTCGCCCATGGTCGTGCGGCGCGGGCGCTTTGGCGAATTCCTGGCATGCTCGCGCTATCCTGACTGCAAGACGACCAGTCCGATTTCGCTCGGCGTGGCGTGCCCGAAGCCGAACTGCGGCGGTTACCTCACGGAAAAACGCTCGAAGCGCGGCAAGACCTTCTTCGGCTGCTCCAACTACGCCAAGTCGAAATGCGATTTCGTGTCGTGGGATCGCCCCACGCCGAGGCCCTGCCCGCAGTGTGGTGCCGTCTTTGTCGTGCAGAAGGTCTCGCGCTCGGGCGCCCGACTGCGCTGCATCGCCGTCGGCTGCGGCTGGGCCGCCGACGTTGAGGAAGCCGCCCCCGTGCCCGAGGTCCAGGCCTCGTAATAGAGAGCACGGAGGGGGACGAGGGCACAGAGGGTTTGAAGTAAGTCCGCCTTATTGGCGCTTGCCACACACCGAGACTAGGATCGGACGAGATGGAGCCCCTTCTCGAACTTTTTCGCCAGCATCTGGAAAGCGAGAAGCGTGCTTCGCCCAATACCGTGCGGGCGTATTTGGCTGACCTGGAAGAGCTGATGGCGCACGTTCGTGCGCGGCGGAGGGATGGTCCGGACGCGGCTCCGCTTGCGGGCAAGGATCTCGATACCCTGGCTTGCCGATCGTTCTTGGCCAGTCTACACGGCAAGAACGATCCGGCCAGCGTGGGGCGCAAGCTGTCGTCGCTCAAGACTTTCTTTCGCTTGCTGGTCCGGCGCAAGGTCATCGCCACGAGCCCGCTTCTGTCCCTGCGCGGTCCCAAGCGCGCCCATCGGTTGCCAGCGTTCCTGGGCAAGGAAGAGGCGTCGAGGTTGCTCGATGGCAGGCCGGCAAGCGTGCATTCCGCGTTCGAAACCGTGCGCGACCAAACGTTGTTCGAAGTGCTGTACGGCAGCGGGCTGCGCATCTCCGAGGCCTGTCACCTCGACGTGGGCGACGTGGTCGCCGACGGAGACGGTGCAAAAATCACCGTTCGCGAGGGCAAAGGCGGCAAGGATCGCATCGTGCCCGCGGGCGGCAAGGCATGGCAGGCGCTGGTGGACTACTTGCCTTTGCGGGCGAAGCTGCTCGCGCAGATCGCCGCGCAGGATAGGCCGGTGGATGAGCGGGCGCTTTTTCTCTCGCGGCGCGGGCTGCGCATGGGCGACCGCGAGGCTCGGCGTAAACTCGACCGCCGCGAGCTCGAAAATGAGGTCAAGCGTGTTTCGCCCCATGCCTTGCGCCACAGCTTCGCCACGCACCTGCTCGGCGAAGGAGCGGACTTGCGCTCGATTCAGGAGATGCTCGGCCACGCCAGCCTGCGCACCACGCAGCGCTACGCCCAGGTGGATATCGATCACCTGATGCGGGTTTACGACAAGGCTCACCCTCGCGCGACGCTGCGAACGCGGTAAGCTGCGCGCATGGCTTCCCCCAAAACCCGTTCCACCACTGTTCTGGTCGTGCGCTCTGGCGGCAAAGTCGTCATGGGCAGCGATGGCCAGGTCACCATGGGCCAGACCATCGTCAAATCCACTGCGCGCAAATTGCGCCGTCTCGGCGACGGCAAGATCGTCGCCGGTTTCGCCGGCTCCGCGGCCGACGGGCTGACCTTGTTCGAGAAGTTCGAGGGCAAGCTCAAGGAAGCGAGCGGCAACCTCATGCGCGCGGCGGTCGAGCTGGCCAAGGACTGGCGCACCGACCGCGTGCTGCGCCGGTTGGAGGCCTTGCTGCTGGTCGCCGATCACGAACACATCCTGATGCTTTCTGGAACCGGGGACATTATCGAGCCCGATACCGACGTGGCCGCCATTGGTTCGGGCGGCAACTTTGCCCTGGCCGCGGCACGGGCGCTGATGGCCGAAACCAAGCTGTCGGCGCGCGAGATCGTCGAGCGCAGCCTGGGCATCGCGGCCGAGATCTGCGTGTACACCAACACCAACTTCGTGTTCGAGGAGCTGTAGACCATGCCGGGTCCGATGTCGGGAAATTCGAAGCGAGCCCTTGCTCTCACACCGCGCGCTATCGTCGAGGAATTGGATCGCTATATCGTCGGCCAGCACGCGGCCAAGCGCGCGGTGGCCGTGGCCCTGCGCAATCGCTGGCGGCGGCAGCAGGTGCCGGGTGCCATGCGCGACGAGATCTCGCCCAAGAACATCATGCTCATCGGCCCCACCGGGGTGGGCAAAACCGAGATTGCACGGCGTTTGGCCAAGCTCGCTCACGCGCCTTTCATCAAGGTCGAGGCGTCCAAATTTACCGAGGTCGGCTACGTGGGCCGCGACGTGGACTCCATGGTGCGCGACCTGGCGGAAACCGCGGTGTCCATGCTGCGCGAGGAAGAGCGCGAGCGCACCAAGCCCCGTGCACGGGAAAACGCAGAGGAGCGCCTGCTTGATGTCCTCTTGCCGCCCGCGCGTCCACCGCGAACTCCGTCGGGCGCGATACCCCTGCCGGGCGCCATCGCCTCGGCCGAAGCCGCGCCGTCGCTCGAATCCACCACGCGCGAAGATCTCCGCCGCCTGCTCCGCGACGGCAAGCTCGACGACAGGATGGTCGAGGTCGACACCAGCGAGGGCGGACAGCCGTTCGCCAATGTCTTCGCGGGTACGGGCATGGAAGACATGGTGCTCAACCTGCAGAACATGTTTCCGCAGCAGGGCCGCACCAAGCACCGCCGCTTGAGCGTGCCCGAGGCCCTGGAGGCGCTCACCGACGAGGAAGTGGGCAAGCTCATCGACATGGATCGCATCACCAAGGAGGCGATTCGCAGGGCCGAACAGGACGGCATCATCTTCATCGACGAGCTCGACAAGGTGGCTGGGCGCGAGTCCGGCGGGCACGGCCCCGATGTCTCGCGCGAAGGCGTGCAGCGCGACCTCTTGCCCATTGTCGAGGGCTCGACGGTGTCGACCAAGTATGGCCCGCTCAAGACCGACCACGTGCTCTTTATCGCCGCGGGCGCCTTTCACGTGGCCAAGCCCAAGGATCTCATCCCCGAGCTGCAGGGGCGTTTCCCGATTCGCGTCGAGCTGGAATCGCTGACCGACGCCGACTTCGTGCGCATCCTGACCGAGCCGGAAAACGCGCTGGTCAAGCAATACACGGCCCTGCTCGCCACCGAGAAGGTTCACCTCGATATTCAGGCCGACGCGGTGGCCGAAATCGCGCGCTTCGCCGCCGACGTTAACGCGCGCATGGAGAACATCGGCGCGCGACGGCTGCACACCATCATGGAAAGGTTGCTCGACGAGCTTTCGTTCGAGGCCCCGGAGCTCGGTGAGCAGACCGTGCCCATCACGGCGACCTACGTGCGCGACCGCTTGCAAGGACTGCTCAAGGACGAAGATCTCTCGCAGTACGTTCTGTAGGTATTTCCTCGCCGGCGGCGGCCAGTACAACGCGCGGATCGATGCGACGGTGAAAACGCACGATGCGCGCGTAGAGTGGCAAAGGATCGTCGCTGCAGACCCGTGTTTCGTCGACGCACAGGATGAGATTGCGGATGCCAGCCTCGCGCAACAAAGCGAGTTTGCGCGCAAAGTAGTCCGCGGACCAGAAGCCGAGGATCTCGATGAAGAACCGGCGCTGCGGGCAGAGCCTGTGGCGTAGCAAGAAATCGGGAAAGATGAGGGTGCGTCCCGCGGGTATGGGCTCGGGCTCGCGCAGAAGATCCCAGTCGGGTGCTGCCCGCTTGAAATCACGAGCGAACCGCTCCTCCAGTTTGCTGTCGAAAGCTTTCAGCTCCTCAACTGGGAAAATGGGATCCCCGGATTGCACATCCAAGATGGCTTCCTGGTCGCGCAGCACGCAGTCGGCGCGCAGCTTGAAGTGGGCGCAGTGGGGAAGGAATTGGACCAGTTCGCCGAGCGCGCGGCCGTAGAGCAAGGTGTGTCGGAACACAGTGAAAGGTCCGGACACGTCGAGGATGGGCGGGCTGCCGTCGGTGACGGTGCATAGGAGGCCGCGCAGTTTGGCCTGGCGGACGATGGGTCGGGTCGCGCCCTCGGCCTTGATGCGGACACGACGGGCGTGAAAGAGCAGGCCGCGAAGGATGAGCTGATTCGTGCGCAGGGCGATCTCGTCCGCTGAAGGCATGTTGGCCGGAGCACATACCAGCTTCTCGCCGGGGAGATCGGCGAACAGGGCTCGTTCGATGTCGGCAGGCGCCACGGCAAGCGCTTGCGCGGCCTCTGCGAAGGCAGCGGCTCGGTCGCGCTCGATGGGAGCCGCTGCCGCGCAAAACAAGATCTCGCGAGCTTTCTCCGGCGGCACCTTGGCGTCGAGCTCGCTTTTCCACAAGCGCAGTACCACCGCGATGGCGGCGCGCAGTTTGAAGGGCGGCGTTGCACAAGGCAGCGGTTGGCGCAGCCGTTCGAGCAATTCGCGCACCGGTAAGGCACGAAAACGATCGACCTCTTCGACCAGGACGCGCAGCCACGGAATGTCGCGCGCATCAAGAAATGCAGGCAATACTCGCCCGCCCACGATACGGAAGGGAATGGCCGATTCAGGCAGCAAGGGCGCTCCTTCGCTTGCGCGCCTGCTCGACCTCGGCCGTCGAGCGGACCACCAGTTCGTAGACCAAAGCGCGCTTGCCTGGCCGCGGTCGCAGCACCCGGCCCACGCGCTGCACGTGTTCGCGCTCGCCCTTGCTGCTGGCGACGATGATGCCGACCTCGGCGTCGGGCACGTCCAGGCCTTCGTTGAGCACCTGGGCCGAGACCAGGGCGCGCAGTTTGCCTTCCTTGAACAATGCGAGCACACGCTCGCGCTCTTTGCGCTTGATGTCGCAGGTGAGCGGCATGATGAGGTGCTCGCGACTGATGGCGTAGGCGGTGGGATTGTCGGCGGTAAACACAATGGTGCGGGCCGCGCGGTGGCGCGCGAGCAGGGCGCCGACCATGGTGCGTTTGGCCCTTGGAAAAGCGGTGATCTTGCGCGCGCGATACCAGGCCGCGATGGCGCGGCGGCCTTCATCGGTTCGCGCCGCGGACTTGGCGAATTCGTCCCAGGTGGCGCCGGGATTGAAACGCCGGAATCTGTGCATGACGTCGCGAAAGACCGCCATGAGCGATTCATACTCCGTGCGCTCTTCCGCGGTGAGATCCAGGTGTAGCACCACGGTGTCGAAGGGCGCGAGAAACTCACCGGTAAGATCGTCGACGCGCAATTCGTAGATCGTGGGTCCGACGAGTTCGTCGAGCCGTGCAGCCGCCTGGCCCCGCGGTTTAGTGGCGGTAAGCCCGAGGCGAAGCGGCGCCGTACACATGTCCAGCGCTTCGTCGCGCATGCCAGTGCCGAAGTGATGGGCCTCGTCGACTACGAGAAGACCGAACTGGTTTCCCAGGCGGTGCATGTGGCGCCAGGCGCTTTCGAAGGTCGCCACGGTCACGGAGTCGACGCGATATTCGCCGTCGCCCAACCGCCCGGGCTCGAAGCCCAAGAGTTCGCGAATCGTGCGCGCCCATTGGTCTAGTAGAACGCGCGTAGGCACCAGGCAGAGCGCGGGAACCTTCATGCGCGCGATGGCGGCGATGGCCAGGCGGGTTTTGCCCGAACCCGTGGGTAGAACCGCGGTGCCTCGACAGCCTGCGAGCTCCCAAGCCACGAGCGCCGCTTCCTGATAGGACCGCAGATCGACCGAGGCAGGTTCCATCACCGAAGTGGCCGGCCGGCAAGCCACCTCGTCCGCGAACCGGACGCCGCGCTGACGAAGATCGGCCACCAGGGCCTGATGAAATCGCGCCGGGCAGCGCAAGGCCGCGATACGCGGATCCCACAGCGCGCCCGGCAGATCTGCAAGATACCCCGGCCCAAGTGACGGCCGATCTGTTGATCCATCAATGCCCAGGAGAACGATGGTTCCGCGATCGAATACGAGACGCATACCGGGTGCTTGTGCACGCGACATGCCATCCGCAGAAAGCCGCGTTGGCATCCCGAAAAAGAAAGAACCCTCGGGGGATTGATTTCCGAGGGTCCTTTTTCCCGCGCAGAGCGCGGTTGGGCCAAGCCCAGTGCGCGCTACTTCTTCGGTGCCGGTCCGCGCTTGGGCGGTGCCGAGGCCGGTTTGGGCTGCACCGGCTGGGGTCCAGGCTTGCCAGCCGACGGCGCACCTGCGGACGGAGCCATGGGAGCCGGTCCACGATGGGGAGGACCGCCTGCCTGGGCAGGGGCCGGCTGCTGTGGCGTGGGTTGCGGCTGGCCACCGCGCGGTGGGAATGCGTTACCGCCCGGGGCAGGGCCAGGGGTCGGCTGTGGGCTGAAGGCGGGTCGACCTTGCTGGGGCGGAGCTTGCCCTTGCCCACCTATTTGGCCTGGATGGTTCATGGGCTGCTGCGGCGGCGGCATGGCCCCGGGATGCCCTGGTCCAGCCATCGGAGCTGCGCGGCCCATGGGTTGCTGCTGCGGCGGTGGGGCAAACCCGCGATGCGGCTCGGGCGGTGGCGGTGCTCCATGGGGACCCATGGGAGCTGCGCGACCGGGACCAGGCGGCGGCGGGCCAGGCCGGCGCCAGTCTTCACGCGGCGTTCGGTGCTCGTAGGGCCGCACATACTCTCGGTGCCCTTCGCGGTCGTTCCAGTAGCCACGCCGATATTCCCAGCGACCATTCACGATGACGTAGGTGGGCTCGACGTAGATGTGTCCGGGCGGCGAGTACTCCCAGTAGCCGGGCACCCAGTCCCACCGGTAGCCGCCCCAGTTCCAGTAGCCACGAACCCAGAAATAGTTCGGGCCAGGTGCCATGGGGATGAACTCTTGTTGGGGTGGCGGCGGCGCGCCCGGCACGAAGACGGTCGGT
>Ga0265339_10003984_pt1 | contig 10203 bp, 8 predicted proteins | sample 4CB219metaG_FD_202085 | JGI IMG/M metagenome (GOLD analysis project Ga0265339, IMG submission 202085) | Rhizosphere microbial communities from Carex aquatilis grown in University of Washington, Seatle, WA, United States - 4-CB2-19 metaG | ecosystem: Host-associated > Plants > Roots > Rhizosphere...
GCGACGCCGGAGACCGCGCCGGGCGGCAGCGCGGGCGCGCGGCCTTCCTTGCCGGAGCGCGCGTCGAACAGATGGACGCGCCCGATCCCGTTCTCGTTCACGACGACCGCCAGGTTGCGCCCGTCGCTGGAGAGCTCGACCGACTCGACGTCCCAATGGATGTGATCGCTGAAGTAGGTGTGCTTCCCGGTTGCGAGATCCAGGCGCGCCAGTCGGAAGAACTCGTTGTCGCGATCGGTGGCCACGAACAGCGAGCGCCCATCGGCGGCCCAGCGCGCCGAGCGGTAAGAAACCGTCTCGCCCGCGACTTTTTCGGCTTCGCGACGAGGGGTCAGCGCCGTGCGCTCGCCGGTGGCGACGTCGAACGACCACAGGTAGCTCTCGTTGATCGAGATCTCCTCGCTGACCAGCACGCGATCGTCGTTCGGTGACCAGTCGACGACCTCCCAGCCGCCGCCCTTGACCTCGGCCACGCGGTGGTCGCTCTTGGGGTCGGTGGGATCCACGATGTAGAGATCGTTGTTGGCGCCGTCGCGGCGGGTCGAGGTGTACGCCAGCCGGTGCCCGTGACGCGAGAACGCGCCCATCGTGTTGCGCGAGCGCCCGTCGGTGAGCAGCGTGACCGCGCTGGTCTCGAGGTCGAAGCGATAGATCTGCCAGAACTCGCTGCCGCCGGTGTCCTTCGCGAACACGAAGAACGGATGCTCGCCGAGTGGCGCGCGCGGATAGGCAGCGCTCGAAACGCGATCAGGAAAGAACGTGAGTTGCGTTCGCGCGCCGCCGGCAGCTACGACACGGTGGATCTGAACGGTGTCGGCGAAGCGCGTTCCGATCAGCATCTCGCGCCGCTCGGGATGGAATGAGACGAAGCCCGCCCCGCGGTACTCGGTATAAGACCGTGAAACCGCGGCCAGGTCCGCCGGGATGGCGGGCACCCCGTCGACGACCAGAGTCTCGGGCGGCTTGATGGCCTCGGGCTCGGGAGTGCGGTTGGGAGCAGGGGAGGTGTTTGGTGGCGCTGCGGTGGCGAGACCAGCCGCTAAGAGGAGGAGGGAGAGCACGCCCTACTTTAAGCCATTGTTCGTGCGATCCTCTCTTCCCATCTCGGGGCGCCGGCGGCCCAGACGCGCGTGCATCACGCGCCCAGCACTTGAGAGCATTCCCGGCGCTGGCGTCATGACCTCGTAGAGGCCGAACACCGTATCGGCACCCGACGGGCAAGCGACCTCCAGCCGATTGGCTTGATCGATGCCACACGTCGACCAGCCATCGAGGCCATTTCGCCCCGTCCCGCGATGGCCTGGTAAACTGCGCAGCATTGATGCGATCATGCGTCCCGGAGGTTCCACCGAAATGAAATGCTGTCTCTCGCTCAAGCACATCCTGCTCGCTGGCGCGCTGGTCCTCGTTCAGGCTTGCAGCAGCAGCGGGTCAGGCTCCTCGGGAGCCGGCGGCTCGGGCGCGGGCGGTTCGTCCACCGGCGGCGATACCGGAACCGGCGGTGCGGGCGGGACGGCAGTCACCGGTGGACTGCCCGGCGCAGGCGGCTCCACGCACACTGGCGTCTGGAACGTGATGATGCTGGGCGATTCGGTGACCGAGTCGACCTGCTACCCGCAGCTCACCAACCAGCAGCTGCAGGCGGCGAGCCACACCAACTATCAGTTCGTGGGGACGGAGACGACGAACCAGTCGTGTGGCGGCGCGAGCAACGTCAAGGACGAGGGACACGCGGGCTACGGCGTCACCTATCTGCCCATGGGCAACACGCGCAGTGCCTGCACGAAGAGCACCGGCTGCGGAACCTACGCGGAGCTGCAGACCTGGGCCGCCGAGGCGCCGGACATCGTCTTCATGCACTTCGGCACCAACGACGTCTGGGACGGCATCAGCACCGCGACGATCCTGTCGGCGTACCAGGCCGTGATCGCCGAGTTCCGCAAGCAGAACCCGAACGTCATCTTCTTCGTCTCGAAGATCATCAAGCTGAGCCCGGCCGGTTGCACCCTCTGCCTCACGAACGTGGGGGCTCTGGCCGACGCGCTGACGCCGAGCTGGGCGACGTCCAACTCGACGGCCACATCGCCGGTCTACGTCATCGACCACTACGGCAGCGACTTCGATCCGACCGACACCGCCGATACCGCGGACGGGGTTCACCCCACGCCGGCCGGCGCCGCAATCATGGCGACCGTCACCCTCGACGCGGTCGCCGCCACAGGATACTTCTGAGCCGCGGATCGCAGCCCTGCTAGACTGAAGACAATGGAACATCCACCGCTCGAGCCTGCCAACGAGCCCGTGGCAGTGGACACGTCGCTGATCGAAGAGATGCTGCGGCTCTCTCCGGCTGAGCGCCTTCGGCAAAACGATCGCATGGCCGCGCTGGCGGCGAAGCTGCAGGGGGCTTTTTCGGCTCACCAAAAGGCATGGCAGAACCCCGAGACCTGACCTCGATCCTCACCGTGCTGTTGGAGGAACAGGTCGACATGGTGCTCGTGGGCGCACTCGCGGCGGTGGCGCAAGGTGCTCCGATCACCACCCATGACGTCGATGTCGTTCACGCTCGGTCGACGTCGAACGTGACCCGGTTGATCGCTGCGCTCGGTCGATTGAATGCTCGCTACCGGGGGCGCCCCGCGTTCGCGCCTCTCCCGCCCGATCCGGTCGCGCTGGCCGGGCCGGGACACTCGTTATTCATGACCGATCTCGGGCCCCTCGACTGCCTCGGAACCATCGAAGGCGGGCTGAGCTATGACGCTTTGCTGCCCCTCTCGATACAGATCGACTTCGATGGTCGACCATTGAGAGTGCTCGGCCTAGAAACGATCGTCCGCCTCAAGCGCGGTTCCACGACTCCCAAGGATCGTCTCGCACTACCGATCCTCGAGGAGACACTGCGCAAGAGTCGGGGATGATCCACGCATGACGTCCTGGACTCCCGCCAATCCCGCCTTCGCCCACGCGGTGCGCGCCAGCTTCGTGCGCCAGTCAATGATGGCGACGTTGGGCGCCGAGATCGTTCATCTCGCGCCGGGCGAGGTCGATCTGGCCGCGCCGTTCGCCGCGCAGTTCGGGCAACAAAATGGTTTCTGGCACGCGGGCGCGGTGGCCAGCCTCGCGGACTCGGCGAACGGCTATGCCGCCTTCACGCTGGCGCCGGCGGGCACTGACGTGCTGGCGGTCGAGTTCAAGATCAACCTGCTCGCGCCGGCCATCGGGGATCGCTTCGTCGCGTGCGGCCGGGTGGTGCGGCCCGGTCGAACGCTGACCGTGTGCCAGGCCGACGTCTTTGCGGAGACCGCCGCTCGCGAGGGGGCCGCGTCGAAATCGGCGCGCAAGCTGGTGGCGACGATGTCGTCGACGCTGATCGTCCGGGCACGCGCTGACCGCGCGGGCACCGGTTAGTCGCCGCAGCTCGATGACGGTGCCGGCGCGTTCGATGCAACGACGTCGGCGTCAGTGAGCGTGCGCAGGAAGCAGATCAGGTCGTTCACCTGCTGTTCGGTCATCGGGGGCTTCGAGCCGGCGGCACGGCTGTCGAGCGGCAGCTGGTTGTCCAGGTTCTTGCGGTGGCGCGCGGGCAGGTCGTCGTACTTCTGGACCTTGCCGCCGTCGTAGGGCCTGGTGACGAGCCCGTAGGTCGGGAAGTCGGGATGAGGCTTCGCCTTCACGCGGCCGCCCGTGGTGGGGTACCAGAGCTCGGGACGCGTGTCGCGCGTGTTGTAGAAGCGGACAGCTTGCTCCAGCGTATGCATCACGCCGTTGTGAAAGAACGCGCGCCGCACGGCCACGTTCCGCAACGTCGGGGTCTTGAACAGGCCACAGTCTTCCGTGAGCTGAACGTGATCGGTCCGCAGCGGCCCGCACAGGCCGAGATCGACGTGCGCGTGGTCGCGGTTGGCGGGAATTTGCGGGTTGCGAGGAACGCCGATCGCTTCGAATGAATAGTCGGTCAGCTCGGGTGGCGCGCCATCGTCCTGGCTCGCGTCGGCCAGGTGGCAGCCGGAGCAGTTGCCGGTCTTTTCGTCCTTGAACACTTTCAGGCCGCGCTCCTCGGCCGGTGTCAGCTCGCCGCCGGGCCGGTTGTAAAGGTGCAGGTCGTATTTGCTGCTGTAAGGGTGAAAGCTCGGGTCCTCGAGCTGGAACGACTGCAGCGCCAGGCGAAGCTTGTCGTAGGCGACCTCGACGCTCGCCAGCGCCGCGGCGCCGAACGCGCGCACGAACGCGGCCGCGGATGTCGAGCGGCGCAGCCGAGCCACGACGTCGGCGGCGCCGGCGTTGGCCATCTCGAACGGCGAGGTGAGCGGCGCCTGCGCCTGCTCGGCCAGCGAGTCGGCCCGCCCGTCCCAGGCGAAGCCGCCGCCGGGGCCGGGGATGCTGAAGCCATCGGGATTGTCGAGCGTGTCGCGAAAGCCGGGCGTGAACTCCTTGTAGCGAATCGAAGGGACGGCCCGCAAGCCGGGCGACGCGCCCTGTGGGCCGCCGAGCTGGACAGCCAGATCGTTGGTCGGCCCGTAGGCGTGAGCGGGATCGTGGCAGGTCGCGCACGCCAGCTCGCCCGACGCCGATAAACCTTTGTCGAAGAAGAGCTGCTTGCCGACCTCCGCCGCTGCGCTCAGCGGCCGGGGGCGCGGAGCTGCGGGACCGACGAGCGGTGTTGCGGGGGGCGTTGGCGGCTGGCGCACGTTCACCGAGCCGTCCGCCTTGGAACATGCGGCAGCGGCGGCGAGGATCGCGGAAAGCCATGCTGCGACGTTGATGTTGCTCATTCGTGGAGAGCTCCGTAGATGCGTCCGGTCCCCTCTCCCGTCTGGGGGAGAGGGTTAGGGAGAGAGCAGACCTTGCGAGAGCCGACGCCAGCGCGCTCCGCGTCTCGCAAGGCTTGCCCTCGCCCTAACCCTCCCCCCGCGGACGGGGGGAGGGGATCAGAGCTACTGATTGAAGTCGAACATGTCCCACAGATCCGTCAGCGCCGGCGAGTTCGTCGGTACGTACGGGTTGTCCGTGGTGGTCGTCGGGTTGGGCAGGTTGTCGCGGCTGCGGCCGGTGATCGTCTGCAGCTGCCAGTTGCGCTCGATGAACTTCAGGATCGAGACGTGGTCGGCGTATCCGTGGTTGATCTTGCCGCCCTTGCTGTACGGCGAGACCGCGATCAGCGGGATGCGCGTGCCGTCGCCGAAGAAGTCGATCGGCTGGATGTAGCCCGAGTCGTAGTAGCCGCCGCCCTCGTCGAAGGTGACGATGACGACGGTGCTCGCCTCGAGCGCCGGGTTGGCATGCAGCTTGGTCAGGATGTTCGCGACGTAAGCCTCGAACAGATCCAGCTTCGACGACGACGGGTGGCCGTCGAGCGTGCCGTCGGGGTGCGCGTACGACACCGCGGGGAGCGTGCCGTTGGCGATATCGGTGAACATGTCGACCGTGTCCTGGATGTGCGCCGCGCGGAACGTCGGGTCGGCCATGACCTGCGTCTGGTACTCGAACGGATCGCAGATCTGGCAGTAACCGCCGTGCCGGGTGAAGCCGCCGCCGTAGTTCTTCCAGGAGATGCCCTTGTCGCCGAGCGCGTCGCCGATCGAGCGCTGGATGGTAGCGGGAACCACGTTGCCCGTCTGCTTGTTGCCGTAGGGATCGAACTGCGGATTGGTGTTGTTCAGGTAGTAGTAGGTGTTGGGCGCGCAGTTCGGGTTCGGGTGATTGGGCAGCGAGGCGAGGTACGAGAGAATCGGGCCCACGCCCGGCGCGGTCGGATCCGAGCAGTTGCTGAAGTTGCTGTCCATCGTGTACTGGTTGTTGCTGCCCGCCTTTGGAAGCGGGTTCGCAATCAGCGCGGCCGGCGGCGCAACCGGGTTGCCCGCGCCGTCGGTCCAGGCCACCGCGTCGCCGAACATCGCCAGCGAGTGGTTGGCGCCCGTGCCGCCCATCACCGACTGGTGCATGTTGTCGCTCATCCCGTAGTTGTCGGCGAGCATCTTGAAGAGCGGCATGTCGCCGTTCTGCACGTTGGTGAAGCCCATCGAGCTGCCCACGCCGTTGTCCGAGGTCGAGAATGAGATGGCAACGTACGGGAACAGGTCGTTGAGGCAGCCCTGCGGGTTGGCAGGCGTCGCGTTCAGGATCGAGCAATCCGCCTGCTGCCACATCTGATAGAAGCGGTGGATGATGTCACCGGTGTACGAGTCGTAGGGCAGGGTCGCGCTGGTCAACTGAAACACGCCGTTCGGCAAATTCGTGGCGTTCGGGACGCGCGTGTCGACCGTGCGCGCCGGCAGCCCGGTGGCCCCGGTCGTCATCAGGAAGGCCTGCGACGGATCGATGTCGGTCTCGAACGTCAGGTCGGCGGTGGGCACGAACGGCGCCCCCGTGGTCCGCTGCGCGCTGGGCGCACCCGAGGTGCTGGGCGGCGGCAAGATCGCATACGGCGTCTTGGCGTCCGGCGCGACCCAGAACGTCGCCTGCGACGCGGCCTGTGACTGCGCCGAGAGGCCGAAGTTCGGGCCGGGCGTGCCGTCCGCGTTGATGATGCCCTTCGAGAGCAGGTTCGACACCGTCTGACCGGACTTGGGCACGTAGGTGCCGAACGAGTGATCGAACGAGCGGTTCTCGCCGAGGAGCACGATGACGTGCTTGATGGGCGAGATCGGCGACGGCTCGGAGCAGACGACGTCGACCGAGAACTGCGAGGCGCAGGCGGGATCGCCGTCGGACGCGGCCAGGGTGACCGTGGCGATGCCGACCTTGTTGCAGGTGAGCGTCGGCGTGGCGGTGTCGGCGCCGGCGAGCGTCCCCGAGGTGCTGGTCCAGCTGTAGGTGACCGGCGAGGGGCCGTGGTCGATATCGGCGACCGTGCTCGAGAGCGCGATCGAGCCGCCGAACGCGACCTCACCCGGCGTCGCTGAGACGCCGTCGATACGCGGGCAGACGTTGATCTGGCCGTTGACCGAGATGCTGCCGACGCCCGGCTGCACGTTGCAGGTCAGGTGCACGGGGACCGACGTCGTGCCGGGGGCGCTGACGTCGAACGTCGCCGAACCCATGCAGACGGCGCGGCCGTCGATGGTCGTCGCGTGCAGACTGATCTGATAGCCGACGCCGAACGGGATGCCGCTGATGATCGCGCTCACCGTCGAGCTCTGGGTCACGTCGATCGTCCCCATGCGCGTGAAGCCGACCGGGCCCGTGATGGTGTAGCTGACCGTGTTCACGGTCAGGCCGACACCGACCTGAAGATCGAAGCTGACCTCGCCGGTCTGTTCGGTCTTGTTCTTCGATGAATCGGTCGGATCGGTGATACAGCCGCCGACCCAAGCGCCCGCCCCGAGGCCCCCCAGCAGAATGACACTGAAAATCGGAATCCTTTTCTTCATGGAACCGTCCTTTCCAGGAACCTAGCCAAACCGCCCTCTGCATCCGCACGTGCAGGCCGAGAAAGCGGCGTCGCTCATTTACGTGGTCGCGCGTCGCGCCGTGGTGACGATTGAGCATCGCCTTCGCGAGCGCGCAGTCACCGCGGTGTGACCGACGGGATCGAACGAGCAACGAATTCGTAGAAATCGTTCTACGAATGGTGTCGCCGGCGGCGCTGCAGGCTCGGACGTCGCGAACGGCGCGGCGGGCAGCGGCGATCGCATGTGGCACGACAGGTGCTCTTGTCTCCTCGTCGAAAGGAGACCGAATCCCATGCGCACTTCATCCATGACCCTGAAAGCAATCGCTCTTTTGACCGCGAGCATCGGCCTCGCCGCCTGCAACGACGTCGAGAAGACGACGCCGAAACCGGTGCCCACACCGTCGGTGGCGACGGAGGCGCCGAAGACGCCGGAGATGCAGCCGCCGGTGCCGAGCACGCCGCCTCCCGAGGTGAAAAAGGAGGAGCTGATCGTCAAGAAGGCAGTGACCAAGGAGGACGACGACAGCAACGCGATCGAGAACGGAACGCTGACCGAGTTGTTGACGCGCACGCGCGAGGCCCTGTCGACGGGAGAGACCGACCGCGCGCTCAAGCTCGCGGCCAGCGCGGTCAAGAAAGCGCCGAAGCGTTCGGCGGGATGGAACCTTCTCGGGCGCGCGCAGCTGCAGGCCGGCAAGCACAAGCTCGCGCTGTCGTCGTTCGAGAAAGCCGTCGAGCTGAATCCGAGCAACTCGTACGCGCAGAACAACCTCGGCTTGATCCTGATCTACCAGGGCAAGTACGACGACGCGATCGACGCGCTGGAGGTGGCGACCGAGCACGAGCCGGTCGAGGGCTTCATGTGGAACAACCTCGGCATCGCCTACGAGCACGTCGACCGGCTCGACGAGGCACGCGAGGCCTTCCGCAAGGGCGCCGACATGGACAACGACAACGCGCGCGAGAGCCTGGCGCGGCTGCAGGGCGTGAAGTCGGTCATGCGGACCGCGAAGGTCGACAAGACCGACAAAGTCGACAAGACCGACGGTGATGCGAAGACCGGGTCGAAGGTCGAGGAGAAAACGCCGGTCAGCGCGACGACGCAGTAGCGGTGTCACCGATCCTTTCCGATCCCCTCCCCCCGTCTGCGGGGGGAGGGTTAGGGAGAGGGGGCTCAGTCGACGCGGTTGTCGCCGCCGCCCGGCTGAAGCCAGCACCAGTGATCGTCAGTCCAGGTGACGATGTTGCTCAGCGAGTGGCCGGTCCGTTGAATGCGCGGGGCGACTTTGGAAAAGGTCCGCGGGATCGTCGTGAATGCAGCGGGCGCGTAGCTGTCGCCCACGAAGTAGTAACGAACCGTGGCCTCTTCGTTCCAGTTGACGAAGACGCCCGCATCATTGGTTGGCTTGGTATGGGCGCCACTGCCAAAACCGGCGATGCCGGCGCTGCGGAAGCGGGCGAGCGTGGCGGTGAGGCCCGCGGCGACCGGGGCCAGATCGGCAGCCGCGGCCAGGTCGGCCTGTTGAAAGTAAACGGTCACGATCGGCGGCAAGATGCCTTCGTCGTAGATGTCGTGCTCCGCGACGGTGTAGACGCGCGCGACGGTGAAGCCCGACCGCCCGAGTTCCTCGACCAAGGGGCGGAGCAACTCGGTTGCACGGTTCCCCGGGTCGAGGCAGCGCACGGCGACGGCGCGCGGCACCGGTGCGGCGTCGGGCCGGGCAGGTGTTGTGCGCGGCTCCAGCATGCGCTGCGCCTCCTCGGCCATGGCCCGCGCATTCGGGTGTCCGAGCAGGGTGTAGAGGGCCGCGAGGTTGTTCAACGTCATCCCGATCTGAGGATGGGAATCGCCGAACAGTTGTTTCTTCAAATCGAGCGCCAGCGAGAGCGACTTCTCGGCGCGCAGGTAGTCCCCCTTCTGGAAGTACAGAGCCCCCAGCTGATGATGGGTCGCTGCGATCGACTCCTTTCGCGCCTTGAGCACGGTGTCGGACAGCGACAGGCACTCTAGGAAGAGCTTCTCCGCGGTGTCGTATTGCTCGAGCCCGAGGTGCGTGCTTGCGAGGTTGTTCATCGCGGAGTAGAGGTCCTCGGTTCGTTCCGGGTAGTGCGCCTTGAGGATCACGATCGCTTCTTCGATCAATGCAAGGCCGTCGCGGTGGCGCCCGCACGCCGCGTAGGTCGTCGACAGCGCATCCAGCGTCGCGAGCCTCTCCAGCGACGGACGAGGCTCGATTGCCTTCAGGATGGCCAGCATCCGCTCGTAGATCGGGGCGGCCTTCGCGGGCTGGCGTAGCTTGAGATACGTCTCCGCCGCGGTGCGAAAGGCGACGACCTTGTCGGGTGAGTCGACTGGATACTGCTCCTCGTAGACGTGGAGAAGCTCCTCCACCTTCTTCCTCGCGAGCTCCTTCGGGTCCGACATCCGTCTCGACTTTCGCCCGGGGAACGATCGCGGTCAAGGCGCCCGTCCGGGCCGCGTCGCGGCGCCCGCGGTCCATGCGTGATTTTTTCGCACGAAGCTGACGGGAATTGGCCGGTTGCGGGTACTAAAGTGACGATGGGGAACGTTCGCACAGCGTCAGCGAAATCGGTCCTGCTCGTGCTGCTGATTCTGGGAAGCGTGAGCGGGAGCTCGGCCGCAGCGAACCGCGGCCAACGCGGCGTGGCTCAGCAGGTGACGGCGCTCGACGACGAAGCCGTCGCCGCCTACAGCGCCGGAAACTTCGACAAGATGAGAAAGGCGCTGACCAAGGCGATGGCCCTCGGTCAGGATGAGCTGGACGATCAGCCGATCATGGCGCGGGTCT
>Ga0265339_10003985_pt1 | contig 10202 bp, 3 predicted proteins | sample 4CB219metaG_FD_202085 | JGI IMG/M metagenome (GOLD analysis project Ga0265339, IMG submission 202085) | Rhizosphere microbial communities from Carex aquatilis grown in University of Washington, Seatle, WA, United States - 4-CB2-19 metaG | ecosystem: Host-associated > Plants > Roots > Rhizosphere...
TATCTCGACGTGAAGCCGGACGATCTCGACGTGCAAACCGACCTGGCCACCATGCTGCTGGCCGACAAGCAGTTCGAAGCGGCGCTCAAGGCCTATGAGGCCGTGCTGACCAAGGACCCGACCTTCTTCCAGGCGCAGTTCAACCTCGCCATCGCCTATCGCTCCGTGGGCGACGAGCCGAAGGCGCTGGCGGCGCTACAGCGCGCGCGCGATTTGGCCAACGACGCGCTGAGCGCCGCGCAAGCCAAAGCCGCCGCGGCGACCGGCACCGACGCGACGCGTGCGGCGAAAGCTGAATTGGACGAAGCCAAGGCGACCTTCGACCGCGTCAATGCAATTCTCGCGCGACCAGCTGCGGGAGCCGCTTCCAACGTCGCCGATGCGGGCGCGGCGGCGCCCGGCGATCTGCGCACCGATGTCGAGGCGGTGTTTCGCGCCCATCCGATTGCCGGCTCGCGCATCGACCGCGTCGAGTGGTCGACGGATCAGCTGGCGCGCGTCGTCTTGCGCGATTTCCCGATGGACGGGATGCCGCCGCCGGTGCGTGAGAAGTTCGTCGAGCGCATCCGCAGCGGCGTGCGCGAGGCCAAGGCGCGCGATGGCGCGAATGCGCCGCTGACCATCGAGTTGGTCGACGCGGAGAGTAGCCGTGTCATGGAGACGGTCGTCGTCGGCGACGGTGCGGCGCCGGCTGCGAGCAGCGGCGGGGCGCCACCCGCCGGCGATCTGCATACCGACGTCGAGGCGATCTTTCGCGCGCATCCGATCGTCGGACCGCGCGTCGCCGGCGTCGAATGGCCCGCCGCACAACAAGTGCGCGTGCTGCTGCGCGAGTTCCCCATGGAGGGCATGCCGCCGATGGTGCGCGACAAGTTCATCGAGCGCATCCGCAACGCCGTGCGCGAGGCCAAAGCGCGCGATCACGTCGGCGCGGCAGTGACCATCGAGCTGGTCGATGCGGACAGCGGTCGCGTCATGGACACCATCGTGGAGTAGGGCGCCCCCTCTACCCGCGCTGCGCCGCGCATAGTACGCATACGGCCATTCCCATGGACGAGCCCCCTTACTATTTGGCGATCGGCGACGAAGTCGCGGTGTTCGAGGCCGCCTACGCATGCCGCCTGCCGATCTTGCTGAAGGGGCCCACGGGATGCGGCAAGACGCGTTTCGTCGAGTACATGGCGCACCGCCTGCGCGGGCGCGGCGAGCACGGCATCGAAGGCAACCTGATCACCGTCGCTTGCCACGAGGATCTCACCGGTAGCGACCTGGTCGGACGCTACCTGATCAAAGGCGACGATACCGTGTGGGTCGACGGACCGCTGACGCAGGCCGTGCGCGTCGGCGCATTTTGCTATCTCGACGAGATCGTCGAAGCGCGCAAAGACACCACGGTGCTCATCCATCCGCTCACCGACCACCGGCGCATCCTGCCGATCGACAAGCGCGGCGAGATCATCGAGGCTCATCCCGACTTCCTGCTCGTGATCTCCTACAACCCCGGCTACCAAAGCGTACTGAAGGATCTGAAGCACTCGACCCGACAGCGCTTCGTCACCATCGATTTCGACTACCCGCCGCGCGACAAGGAAGCGCAGGTGATCGCGCATGAGAGCGGCGCCGGCGTCGAGGTCGCGATGGATTTGGCGAAGCTCGGTGAGAAAGTCCGCCATCTCAAAGCGAGCGGCTTGGAAGAAGGCGTCAGCACGCGTCTGCTGGTGTACGCCGGCCAACTCATCGCTCGCGGCGTGCCGGCGCGCCGCGCCTGTCAGGTCTCCGTGGCCAAGTCGTTGACCGACGATCTCGAGAGCCAGCGCGCCATCGACGAGCTGGTCGGCTCGATCTTCGGCAGCTGACGCCATGCGCGCCGCGCCGTGCCGGCGGCCGAGGCGAAGATGACCAACGCCCTGCGCGGCGTATGGCTCGGCAGCCATCTGCTCGACGACGCTGACGGGGCTGCGGCACACCTGGCCGCGCAGGCGCTCGGCAGCGCGCCGCATGCGCAGATGCTCGCCGCCGGCGACCGCCTGGCCGCGGTCTCGGCGGTGCTGGCGCAGCGCTACTACGTGCGTGCGGCGGCGGCTTGGTCATCGTTCGGCGCCGACGGCTTCGCGCGCTGGCTCGCGTTCGGCGAGGACCTCGCTGTTGGCGACCCGGCTTGCCGCGACGGCGCGATGGCATACTTCACCCTGCTGCCCGCCGCCTTTGGCAAAGGCGGTCTGGAGACCGCGGCGGCCTGGTGCGCATTGGCGCGCGAGTTGGCGCAGACGTCGCCCAAGTTGGCGGCGACATTCTTGCGCACCACCGGCCCGCTGCTGCGCCGCCCTGAGGCGTTTGGGTCGCTGCCGGCGTGGGTCGCCGTGGGCCGCGGACTGTACGGTCAACACGGCTGGCAGGGCGAGTTCCTCGCACAGGCATATTTCGCCGCCGCACCGCATGCGGTGACGATCCTCGAGCCGGCGACCTATCAGCTGTGGGCCGGCGCCGGCGCCGCGTTGTATCCGGCGGTGAAGGAGCGCGACTTTTTCGGCCAGCTGCCGCGCGTGCTGCGCGGCTGGTCGAGTGCGGAGCGCACGTGGTTGCTACGACTGGTGATCGGCTTGGCGGCCCCGGCGCCGAAGGAGGCGTACGCGGTGTATCGAACGCTGCCCGCGTCGATTGCGCCGCTGGCGGCCGAGGTGCGCGCCGGCCTCCTGCAGGCGCTGGTGTCGGCAGGGAAGCGTTTGGTCGGGGCCGTGGCCGATATCGCCCCAGTCGCCGGTGCGCTGGTGCAGCAAATTCCGCCCGCGCAACAGCGCGAAGCGCTCCAGCAACTCGAGCGCGTTGCCGGGGTGTGTCCCACCGCGGTCGTCGCGGCCCTGCGCGCACTGCCACGCGTCTATGAGGATGCGTCGCCGCAGTTGGTGCGCGGTTGGTTCGATGCCGGCGTGGCGCTGGCGCGCGACAATGCCGACGCCGGCATGGCGTTCTTCGCGCTGGAGTCGCGCACCAGCCTCAAGGTGCTGCGCGCCGCGTCGATCGCCGCCAGCCTCGACGAGGTGCAGGGCCTGTTGCGCAAGTACGTGCAGATGCTGAGCGGCGTACCGGCGGTGGTGCGCTCGCTCGACATCGTGCGCCTGCGTCCGCCGCTGGAAGAGCTTCCCGCCGAGAACGAGATCGCCTTACCACTGCGCATCGACTGGTTGGCGACGCACGAAGACAATCAGCGGTTGTATCGCTATATCGCCGCGCAATTGGCCGGACGGCGCCAGTTCGGCACCTACCAGTTCGTCGCGTCAGACGGCGTGATCGATGCCGACGCGCCGCCGGGCAGCGCGCTGCAGACCTATCTGAGCGACCCAGCTCGTCCCGAATCGCTCGAGGAGCTGTTCCTGCTCGCCGAGGGCGTGCGCGTCCACCACCAGCTGTGTGCCGAGTATCGCGGCTTGCGCGTCGAGGGACGCTGGGTGGGGCAGCGCGTGTTGGCGCGTTGGACGGACAAGGGTGCGGTCGGGCGTGGCCAACGTCTCGACGCGCTCTTCGCGTGGTTGATCGGCGACGGCTCGCCGGCACCGACGTGGCTGCTCGATGCCGGCACGACGCTGATCGAGCGTTGCGTCGCGCCGCTGGCCGACCCGGCGGCGTGCGTGGCCGATTCGATGCAGGTGGCGGAGTCGCTCGCCGCGGCGTTGGCGGCGGCCGAGCCCACCCTCCTGGAAAGCGATCGCGAGCTCGACGGCTTCATGCTCGATCGCATGACCGGCGACGCGCTGCTCGACCTCTACGGCGATGACGACAGCGAAGCGCCGAGCGGCGAAGCGGCACGGACGCAGCCGGCGGCGTCCGGCGCTGAGCCGTCGGCGGAGCAGGAGCGCACCCCGCTGCAGTTGTCGGAAGATGACGAAGGCGCCGGCGGCGCCATGCCCATCTCGCCGGAGGAGTTGAAGCGCCTGTTGGAGAGCGGCGCGAATCTCAAGATCTCACAGGGCGCTGCCGACGACGACATCGAGGGGCTGGGACTCTACATCAGCGATCTGCTCGGCAAGGTACCGAGCGAGCAGCTCGAGGCGCTGCGCCAGATGCTCGGCGAGGCCGACGACACGCCGCGGCGCAGTGCGCGACGGCTGCGCGACGAGACCAGCGACGGGTCGTATTTCGCCTACGACGAATGGGACTACCACATCGACGACTATCGCAGCCGCTGGTGCAAGCTGTACGAGCTGTCGATCGACGGCGACTCCGGCGAGTTCTTCACCCGCGCCCTGAACGACTATGCGCGCCTGATTCCAGAGATCCGCCGTCAATTTCAACGCATCCGTCCGGAGATGTACCGAACGGTGCGCGGGTTGGAAGATGGCGAGGATTTCGATCTCAACGCGGCCATCGCCGCCCGCATCGACCGGCGCGCCGGACAGGCGCCGTCCAGTCGCCTCTATGTGGCGCGTAAGCGCGAGGAGCGCGACGTCGCGACGTTGTTCTTGGTCGATATGAGCGCGTCCACCGACGAACCATTTGCCGAGACCGGCGCCACGGCGGCGCGGCGGACGAACGGCAAGGCGCGTCGCATCATCGATGTCACCAAGGAGACGCTGGTGATCATGGCGGAGGCGCTGGAAGAGATCGGCGATTCGTATGCGATCTACGGGTTCTCCGGCCACGGGCGCGAACGCGTCGAGATGTATCGCGTCAAGTCGTTCGGCGAGTCGCTCAACTCCGGCGTCAAAGCGCGCCTCGGCGGCATCGAGCCGAAACGCAGCACGCGGATGGGCGCGGCGCTGCGCCATGCAGTGGAGAAGCTTGCCGGGGTCAGCTCGCGCGTGAAGCATCTGTTCCTGCTCAGCGACGGGTTTCCGCAGGATTACGACTATGGGCAGGACCGGCGCAGCAACATCTACGGAATCCGCGATACCGCGGTCGCGCTGCGCGAGGCGGAGGCGGCCGGCGTGACGCCCTTCTGCATCACCGTCGACAAGGCCGGCCATGACTACTTGCGCCAGATGTGCGACGAGAACCGCTACATGGTCATCGAGGACATCACGGCCCTGCCGCGTGAGTTGCCGAAGATCTACCAGCGCGTCGTGCGCGCGTGAGGTCGCGCCGCGCGCGGCCGTAGCCTGGGTGCAAGGCCCGCACTGATGCCGGAGGGCGCGATCGTTCGCGTTGTGCTGGTGCCGGCGCCGGGGCGCCTCGCGCCGCTCGACTACCATGCGCCGCAGTTGCTGGCGCCCGGCACGCGCGTGCTGGTGCCGCTCGGCACCCGGCGCGCGATGGGTGTCGTCAGTGGTCCCGGCGGCGAGACGGCGGGCATGGTGTTGCGCGAGATCATCGCGGTGCTCGATGACGCACCGGTGCTCGACGCATCGATGATGCAGCTCGCGACGTGGATGGCCGGTTACTACCTCGCGACGCTCGCCGAGGTCTTGGGAACCGCGTTGCCGGGCGCCTTGCGCATCGAGACCGAACGCCGCGCCGAGATCGTCGAGACGCCGCCGCAGGATCTGCCTGGTGCGCAACGCGACGTCGTCGCGCTGCTGGCCGACCGGACACGCAACACCGATGAAATCGCCGAGCGTCTCGGTGAGCGAGGCCGGCGCGCGCTCGCGGCACTGCAGCGCCGCGGCGTGGTCATCGTGCACGAGCGTCTGCGCCGCGAGGTTGCGCCAACGCGCCGCCAGCGCTTCTACGAGGCGGTCAGCAATGGCGCCGCCTCCGAGCTGCTGCAGCGTCGGCCGGCGCTGCGGGCGCTGCACGCTTACTTGACCGCGCATCCGTTCGGTCGCGCACCGGACCACGAGCTGCGACACTCGTTTACCGACGCGACGGCCAAGCTCCGCGCGCTCGAAAGGGCCGGGTTGGTGCGGGCCCGCGAGGAAGAACAGTATCGCTCCGTGCTGCCGCCGATCGCCGCGCGCGACACGGTCGTGGCGCTCACGCCGGCGCAGACGGTTGCGGTCGATGCGATCACCGCGCCCGGCGATGGCTTCGTCGCGTGGCTGCTGCACGGCGTCACCGGCAGCGGCAAAACCGAGGTCTATCTGCGCGCCATCGCCGCCCTGCCAGCGCATGCGAGCGCCCTGGTGTTGGTGCCGGAGATCTCGCTGACGCATCAACTCGTCGAGCGCGTACGAGCGCGCTTTGGCGAGGCGGTGGCGGTGCTGCACAGCCAGCTGAGCGTCGGCGAGCGCTGGGACGAGTGGCGCCGCATCGCGCGCGGCGCGGCGCGCATCGTCGTCGGGGCGCGCTCGGCGGTGTTTGCGCCGCTGCGCAATCTCGGCCTCATCATCGTCGATGAGGAGCACGATACCTCCTACAAGGAGGCGGAGGGGGTGCGGTATCACGGTCGCGATGTCGCGGTGATGCGCGCCAAGCTGTCTGGCTGTCCGATCATTCTCGGATCGGCGACCCCGTCGATGGAGAGCTTGGCCAACGCCCAGCGCGGGCGCTACCGCCTGTTGGCGCTACCCGAGCGCGTCGCGGCGCGCCCTCTGCCACCGGTGCGGCTGATCGACCTGCGCAGTCGCGACGGCGCGGCGCCGCCGATTCTCACGCCGGAGATGCTCGCCGCGCTGGCCGCCAACCTGGCCGACGGCGGGCAGAGCCTGCTGTTCCTCAATCGGCGCGGCTTCGCGAATTTTCTCCAGTGCCGCGCCTGCGGCGAACCCCGCATGTGCCCGAACTGCAGCGTCGCCTTGACCGTGCATCGCAGGTGGCGCGCGCTGCGCTGTCACTACTGCGACTACACGATTCCGCCGCCGACGATCTGCGGCGAGTGCGGCGAGCCGGCGCTGCGCGAGTGGGGCATCGGCACAGAACAACTGGAGCACCTGCTGCGCGCGCGCTTCCCCAGCGCGCGGGTGGCGCGCATGGATCGCGACAGCACGCGCCGTAAGGGCAGCCAGCAAAAGCTCCTCGCCGATTGGCGCGCCGGGCATTTCGACATCCTCATCGGCACCCAGATGATCACCAAGGGCCACGACGTGCCGGGGGTTACGCTGGTGGGGGTCGTGCACGCCGATGCAGCGCTCAACTTCCCGGATTTTCGCGCCGCTGAGCGGACCTTCCAGCTGCTCGCCCAGGTGGCCGGCCGCGCCGGCCGCGGCGAGCGACCGGGGCGCGTCATCGTGCAGACCCTGCAACCCGATCATTACAGCCTACGCGCCGCGGTACAGCACGACTTTGCGACGTTTGCGGCGCAGGAGCTCGCCACTCGCCAAGAGCTCGGCTACCCGCCGTTCGCGCGCTTGGTTCTGCTGCGCTTCGAAGGGGCAGACCAAGCGGCGGTGGAAACAGCGGCACGCGACGCTGCGCGTCTATTGCGCGAACGCGCCGCCGGGCGGTTTACCGTACTCGGCCCGGCGCCGGCCGCGCTGGAGCGGATCCGGCAGCGCCATCGCATTCAACTTCTTCTACGCGCCGCGGACGGGAGCACCATTCGCAGCGATCTCAATATCGTGCTGCCGACGCTGCGCAACGGACTGCGCGGACGCGCTATCCGGCTGATCGCCGACGTCGATCCGCAGCATATGCTTTGACTGTGAATCTACGCCTCGACGAGGGTTTGGGCCGGTCGTTGGCAGCGGGTTCTAGTTCAACGTAATCAAGCGCTTAGAAGCCGCGCATGCGCTCTGACGTATTACTGGTCTTAATCTACGGCATGAACTGAATAATGTTGCTTGCCTGACGCTTTGCCGTCAGCGTGGGCGTTAGCAAACTGAAAATTGTGGGTGCCGGATCTCGCGCCACCATCGGGGCGGAGATGAGGTCAGTCGAGGAACCGGGCTCTGGAGAGAAGCGGAATGAATCCTACCGGTTTCCGTGTGCGGAGCACTGTTGCGTCGATCGGCGCGCTACTGTTTTTCGCCGCCAGCCCTGCTTTGGGCACGATCACGCATGTAAAATCCGTCGGTACCAATAGCTCCAAGACCAGCGGAACGACACTTCAGATCTCCGTCCCGGCCGCTGGGGTCGCTGCGGGCAACAGCATCGTGATCACCTTCGCGATGAGCACTACCTCCGGAACAGTGAGCGCCACGGACAGCGCTGGTAACACGTATAGTGCCAACGCCGATGTCACCAATTCCAGCGGCGTGCGGACGGTGGTCCTGTCGGCCCTCAGCGTCAGCGCATTGACGAGTGGTAATTTCATCAAGGTGACGACCAGCAATAGCTCCAGTGCACGCGCCATGTCTGTCGACGAGTTTTCCGGCGTTCTGTCGGTCGACAAGACCAAGACCGACCAAGGCAACGGCACCGTCGCGTCCACCGGGCTGTCGGTCACCACGACGCAAAACTACGAGCTGCTGATCGGCGGCATCGGCGTCAAGGGCTCGACTGGCGATGCCTTCACAGCCGGAGCCACCTTCACCGACTTGACGCGAGCGGGGACGACCGGAAGCCCGTCCTCGTCGAACATCACGATCAATCCCGAGTTCCGCATTGTTTCGCTGACTGGGCAGTATGCCGCCACCGGGACTCTGGAGACCAGCCGCGACTGGGCGGCGGCGCTGGTAACCTTCAAAGGCGTCTTTACTGCGCCGTCGCTGACGACCTCGAAGACCGCGGTTTCACTGGCCGCTTGCGGACAGGCCGCGATCACCCTCAAGGTCAACGGCAGTGGCGATCCGTCGAGCGAGCATGTCCCATTGGATGTGCAGATCGTTTTCGACCGCTCGACCTCGATGGAGGGCGATCCGCTCGCCAACGCCAAGGCCGCTGCAATCACCCTGATCGACGAGCTCGATCCGACCACGGACCACGTCGGGCTGACCTCGTTCAGCGACACCGCGACCTTGAATCAGCAGCTGACGAGCAACTTCTCAGCAGTCGAGTCGGCCATCAACGGCCTGGTTGCGAATGGTCGCACGGCGACAGCGAGCGGCGTGCTGAACGGTCAGACCGAGCTCAACACGCACGGCCGGCCCGGTTTCGCGGTGCCGATTCTGATCGTGCTCTCCGACGGTGTCGCCAACGTGACTGCCGGCGGCGTGGACTGCCCGATTTCGCCGACCACTGCCAACGCTTGTACCCAGAGCGCCATCGATGAAGCGCAAGCGGCTAAGAACGCCGGCACCACAGTATTTACGGTCGGCTTGAACCTGCAGAACATCACGCCCGCGTCGAGCCAGACGCTGGCCCGCGACACGTTGACCTCGATGGCCTCCGACCCGAGCAAATACTACGAGGTGCCGACCAGCGGCCTGGAGACGGCGTTCGACGCCATCGCGCAGTCGGTCCTGTCGATCGCCGGCACGAGCGCGATCATTACCGACATTCTCCCGCCGGGCGTGTCGTACATCAGTGGCTCGGGTGCACCGGCGCCGACGTCCGTCAATGGCCAGACGCTGACCTGGAACCTCGGCCTGGTCAGTGTCGGCGCGATGAGCACGATCACCTTCAACGTGCAGCTGGATCCAGGCGGCGCCAACCAGCTGGTCGATGTGTACCCCGATTCGCGCGTCGACTACGTCAACTATCTCGCCCAGGCCAGCTCGGCCGTGTTCCCGCAGACCTTCGTTTCGACGACGCTGTGTCCGACGAAGACGCCAACCGCGACCGCGACCGCGACGGTGACTCTGACACGTACCTCGACAGGCACGGCGACGCGCACCGGCACGGTAACGCAGACGCCGACGTCGACGGCGACCAGCATGCGTACGCCGACGATCACCAACACGCCGACGGCGACGATCACGCAGACGCCGACGGTGACGGCGACGAACACGCGCACGGCCACCATCACCAACACGCCGACCGCGACGATTACGCGTACGCCGACGATCACCAACACGCCGACGGCGACGATCACGCAGACGCCGACGGCGACGGCGACGAACACGCGCACGGCCACCATCACCAACACGCCGACCGCGACGATTACGCGTACGCCGACGATCACCAGCACGCCGACGGCGACGATCACGCAGACGCCAACGGCGACGGCGACCAACACGCGCACGGCCACCATCACCAACACGCCGACCGCGACGATCACGCAGACGCCGACGATCACCAATACGCCGACGGCGACGATCACGCAGACGGCGACGGCGACCAACACGCGCACGGCCACGATCACCAACACGCCGACCGCGACGATTACGCAGACGCCGACGATTACGAATACGCCGACGGCGACGATCACGCAGACGCCGACGATTACGAATACGCCGACGGCGACGATCACACAGACGCCGACGGCGACGGCGACCAACACGCGCACGGCC
>Ga0265339_10003991_pt1 | contig 10195 bp, 10 predicted proteins | sample 4CB219metaG_FD_202085 | JGI IMG/M metagenome (GOLD analysis project Ga0265339, IMG submission 202085) | Rhizosphere microbial communities from Carex aquatilis grown in University of Washington, Seatle, WA, United States - 4-CB2-19 metaG | ecosystem: Host-associated > Plants > Roots >...
GCCGACGATGTCGAGGGCGTGGGCGCAGAAGGCGCCGTCGCGGAGCCATGCATACCGGTAGACGGGAAACGCTGGGCTCGCGATCAGGGCGCCGGACTCGGCCTGGCCTTGCTTGAGCACCTCAACGCTTCGGCGGGCCACCGTGTCGGCGGTCGAGATTGCCATCACGCCTTCACCGCCCCGGTGGCGATGCCGGCGACGAACTGGCGCTGGAAGGCGGCGAAGATGGCGATCACCGGGCCGATGGCGATCGCCGAGGCGGCGAAGACAAGCCCCCAGCTCGTCGTGTGCTGTCCCTGGAAGAGCGCGATCCCGATCGGGAGCGTGTACTTGCTCGGGTCGTTGATGATGGTCAGCGCCCAGGTGAACTCGTCCCAGCTGGCGAGGAACGTGAAGATGGCGACCACCGCCAGCGCCGGCCGCGACAGCGGTAGGACGAGCCGCCAGAAGCGCGTCCACGGGCCGCCGCCGTCGACGACCATCGCCTCTTCCAGCTCATGCGGGATCCCCTGGAAGAAGCTCCGCAACAGGAACGTGTTCAAGGCGAGATTCCCACCCGTGTAGAAGACCACGAGCCCCCACAGCGAGTTCAGCAGCAGCAGCTTCTTCGCGAGCAGGAACTGCGGGATGAGCATCATCATCCCAGGCACCATCAGCCCGACGAGGATCAGCCCGAAGGCGACGGTCCTGCCGGGGAAATCGAAACGCGCGAGGGCGTAGGCCATCATCGCCGAGAGGAGAACCGCGGCCACGGTGGTCACGACCGCAACCCACAGCGAGTTGAAGAAGTAATGACCGAACTGGTTCGAGGTCCAGGCATCGGTGTAGTTCGACGTCGTCGGATGATGGGGGAAGAACTGCGGCGGGATCTGAAGCACGAACGCGTTCGGCTTGAACGACGTCGCGAGCATGTAGGCGAAGGGAAGCATCATCACCACGGCCCCGAGAGACAGCAGCGTGAAGCGTCCGCCCATCAGCGCACGCGCGCGGCGACGGCTGCCGACGACCATTAGCTGCTCGCCTCCGACGGGCGGCGGAACAGGCGCATCTGGCCGATTGCGAGGACGAAGACGATCAGGGTGAGGATGAAGCTGATTGCCGAGCCATAGCCGAAGTCGAGGTAGGAGAAGGCCCACCGGTACATGTAGGTGAGCAGCACCTGCGTTTCGTCCAGTGGCCCGCCTTTCGTCATCAGGAAGACCGAGATGAAGACGTTGAAGCTGCCGATGACGAGCATCACCGTCACGAAGGCAACGACTGGACGGATGGCGGGAAGCGAGACGGCGCGGAAGCGCGCCCGCGCCTTGGCTCCGTCGGTGGCTGCCGCTTCCTTGAGCTCGACCGGAACGCCCTGAAGTGCGGCGAGGAAGATCACCATCGCCCAGCCGATTCCTTTCCAGATGCCGAGGATGCTGAGCGCGAGCATCGCCGTCCACCGTGCGCCGAGCCAGTCGATGTTGTGCCCGACCAGATGGAGGTTGTCGTGGATGATCCAGTTGATCAGGCCGCCGTCGGTGATGAACAGGTACTGAAAGAGTAGAGAGACGACGACCCAGCTCGTGACTACCGGGATGTAGAACAGCGTCCGAAACAGGCCACGCGCAGGTAGCCACGCGTCGAGCAGCACGGCAGCAGCGAGGCCGAGGACGATCTGGCCCGGCACGGTGACCGCCATGTAGAAGCCGGTGTTCTCCAGCGCGCGCCAGAAGATCGGGTCATGGATCGCCCGGTTGTAGTTGTGCAGTCCGAGGAAACGGCTCGCCGCTCCCGGCACTAGCGACCAGTTGTAGAGGCTGATCTGGAAGGCGCGGACGATCGGGTAGAGGATGACCAGCGCGAACAGGAGAAAGCCCGGCGCGAGAAAGAGGTAGGCGGCGCCGAGTTCCCTGCGCCGGCGACGGTTTGCGAGATGGATCCGCGGGCGCAGCGCCGAGGCGCTGCGCCCACTGGAATCCGCGGCGCTGCTATTTGAGGAGGCCGTCAATCTGGTGCGCCGCGTCTGTGAGTGCCTGCTGCACGGTCTCCGAGCCCTGGAACGCCTTGGCGACATCGGTAGTGATCACCTGGTCGATCTGGGTCCACTTCGGGGTCGGGGTTCGCGGCAGGGCGGTCGCGAGCTGCTTGACGTAGGTGGCGTAGTAGGGATGCACCCGCGTCAGCCACTTCGCCGACGAGGTCAGAACCGGCATCTGGCCCGCCAGCGCCAACTGCGCCTGCGTTCCGTAGCCGAGCATGTAGCGCAGGAACGTCAGCGCCGCGGTCTTGTTCTTCGACGCGTTCGTCATGACGATGTCCTCTCCGCCGACGACGCTGATGCTGCCGGCGGGGCCTGCAGGAACGAGACTGCCCTGGACCTGCGTCTTCGGGTAGGCCGCCTGGAAGATCGCGTCCATCCATGGCCCGTCAAGGGTGGCGACGTACTTGTTCTGGTTGATGCCGTCGTAGGTTCCCAGGCCGGCGTTCGAGTTGACGATGATGCCCGGCATCTCGCCCGCCTTGTACAGGTTGACGAGCATCTGGATCCCGGCAACACTCTTCGGCCCGTTCAGGAAGCCAGTCGCCTTGGTGTACGTCTTGTTCGTGATGCTGCCGCCGTTCGACCAGATCCACGGGCACACGTTCCAGCAGCTCGTGCCGCTCTCGGCGTACAGGTCGTAGCCGTCCGCCTTTGCCTGCGCGGACATCGAGATGAGCTGTGCGAACGTCTTCGGCGGCGCGCTCGCGCCGATCGTCGAGAGCGCGGCCGGGTTGTAGTTGAAGATACGAGTGTTGGTGTCAAGCGGCAAGCCGTAGTAATGGCCCTTCCAGTAGTTCGTCGCCAGCGGTCCGGGGAAGACGCGCTTCGCATACGCCTGGAAGTCCGACATGACCTTGTCGAGCGGGGCGAGCACACCGAGGTTGGCGAGCTCGGGCACCCAGATGATGTCGGTGCGAACCAGGTCGGGAAGCTGGGAACCGGCGACAGCCGTGATCAGCTTGGTGTGGAGATCGTCGTAGGGGATCGTGACGTCCTTGACGACGATCCCTGGATGGGTCTTCTCAAAGCCGGGAATGACGACGTTCTCGAGCGTCTTCACCTCTCCGCCGCCTGCGCTGTAGGCATCCCAGAAGGTGACTGTCGTCGTCTTCGGGGTGCTCGTGCCTGCGCTTGCCGTCGCGGCCATGATCGCCGCGGCTGCGCCGAGAACGAGCGCGATCATCACTTTCTTGAAGCTCATGCTCTTCTCAACCTCCTCTTGAGGTCTCGTGTCCCTCCGTTGTGCGGCGGTGCGTCCGCGACGCCCCTGACCGATCCAGCTCCGGCCTGCGATCCGCTCAGGCGACCACCTCCGCAGCGGTCGCGCCGGCTTCGATGCGGGCGCGAACCCGGTCGTGTTGCTCGCCATCCAGCGGTGCGGTGAAGGTCGCCCGCAAGACCAGGCTGGCGGCTCCAATCGCCCACTTGCCGTCATCCCAGGGCTCGACTTCGACCACAACGTCGGCGAACGTTGGAAACAGATGCGCACGCAGCTCCCGCTCGAACGCGGGCGCGAGCGCCTCCCAAGCACGCGTTCCTTCGCCGCTCAGCAGAACAAGCTCAGGCGCCAGGACGTTCACCAGGTTGGACACCGCACGCCCAAGAGCCGCACCCGCGTGTGCATACACCGCGAGAGCGCTCTCGTTACCCCGCTTGGCGAGCGCGTCCAGCCGAGCGATGCCCTGCCGACGAGGGAGAACCCCCGCGGCACGCGCTTCCGCGATCAGCGCAGGATCGCCGATGACCGCTTCGAGGCAGCCTCGCTTCCCGCAGCTGCAGCGGGGACCGTCGTCGACGATCGTCACGTGGCCGAACTCGCCGGCGCCGCCGCGGAAGCCGCGATAAATGTCACCGCCGACGACGATGCCAAGCCCGACGCCTCGGCCGATGGTGACAACAATGAAGTCCTCCACCGCCGTGCCCCGCCCGTACAGACGCTCCCAGACGGCGAGAGTGTTGACGTCGTTGTCGACGAAGACGGGCACGCCCAGCCGCTGCTGCAGCTGGCCGGCCACGTGCACGCCGTGCCAGCCGAGAAGGGGCGAGTCCAGCGCCTGCGTGCTGCGGTCGAACACACCCGGTACGCCAAGACCGACGCCCAGCAGCGGCGCATAACCATCAGACGCGCCCAGCCAATCGGCGAGGACGTCGCCGAGACGATCGACTGCGCCATCGGCGGCAGCGTCGAACTTGCACTCGAACCGCTCCAGCACCTCGGCCTCGAGGTCGACTCGGACGCCGACGAGATGGTCGATCGCCACCTTCGCTCCGAACGCCGTAGCAGCACCGCCCACCAGCTCGAGCAGCAACGCCGGCCGTCCACCCCGCGACGGGGCACGCTCGGCGACACGGATCAACCCCTGCTCGATCAGGCCACGCGTGATCTGCGTCACGGTCGCCGAGCTCAACCCCAGCTGTCTCGCAATCTCGTGCCGGGCAATCGGCGCCGAAGAGCCAATCAGCCTCAGGATCGCCGACCGGTTGACATCACGGGTGAAGCCCGTCGAAACCGTCCGATACGTCGAACCGCTGTGGCGGGTGCGAGCCCCTTCCATTATTTTATGAACTTAATTTAGTTACAGAAAAAAGTCAAGCGAACTGCCGCGACGGAAGACCTCGCGGTCACGACCGCGCCCAAGACGTTGACGCGATGTGTTGACCTACCGGCGATAGTCGAGGGTGGAGGCCGGCGCCGACGTTCCTTCGTTGTCGCGGCGCTCGCCCGTTCATCTACGTCGGCGAACACGTCCTCGTAGACCGGATGTGCGCTTAGACGTCTATGCCGAGCACTCTCGCAACGGCGTCCACTCACCCCCTTCGGGCATGAGCGACGATGCCGCCGATGAACATGGCGATCCCGACAAGCAGCCATGGCAAAGGGTTCAAGTGCTGGTCGCATCCGCTCGCCGTGGCGGTGTGCCAGCAAGTCGTTCCCGGCCCGGCGCGCTGTACCCAAGAGACGTAGACCAGAAGAACGCCACCCCCGCTGAGAAGGCCGAACGCCGAGCGACGGATCGTCCGCCGCGATGCCATAAGCGCGCCAACGATGGCGACCGGCGCAAGAACGAGTACGCCAAGCGACACGAAGCCGAGCGCTGCGGCACATCCGAGAAGCGCCCACACCCAAAACCAGCGGCATCCGGTGATATGAGCGCGAACCAGTGGTCTGGAAGTCGCCGTATCTGGCCTCCCTCGCGTCTACACAGTATGGGAGGTGTGACAGACGAAGGGGCCGTGACGTAAGGATGCAGAGATGAGAGCTCGACTCACCGTTGTCCTCGCAGCCGCTTCATGCGGGTTGCTCCTCGCCGGGTTCGGCGCCGCGAGCCTTCGCGCACCCGCAGACCGCATCAGTGTGCGCGTCCGGGTAACGACACATCCGGCGACTATTCAGAAGGTGCAGTTGTTCTCCCTCACCTGTAACCCGACCGGCGGCACCTTGCCGTTTGCCGCGCGCGTCTGCCGAGATATCAGCCTCCATCCGAAGGCGATGCTGGCTCCTCCCCGCCGAAGCCCGGGCGGAAAATCAAGCGTTTGCAGTGGCAGCGAGTTCATGCCCGTGCTATCCGTGACCGCGACTGCAAACGGCACGACACGGCGCTTCACCGGTACACCTGGGTGCTCGTGGCCGGGTGACCAGGCGGTCAGCGTCTACTTCGATGCCGCCCAGAACAACAAGAAGGATCTTCCGAGAAGCGAGGCACTACTCCGTTGCGACGAGGATTCGGTTCTGTTCGTAGTCCCGACCCCGCTCGCAAGCGTCGTCGCCTGCACTCATGGCCTCTGGACGCCCCGCGCGGAGCAGCTGATCCGGATCGCGGAGAAGACGCCGGCGCTCGCTGGGCTGCAGCCGGCGCGGTTGTTCCCACGTGACATTGGAGCGCTCCGCTGCATGATCCCAGCGGGCGGATTCGTGCGCGGCAGGAAGCTCTCGGGCCTGTGCGGCGTGACGATGAAGAATGTCTGGTCGAAGGCAACGGTCTCGTTCACGGAGGACTGGCCCAGTGGAGCCGGCGAGACAGCGCGCCACGTCTGGCACGTCGTCGTACAGGGAAGACGCGTGGTCGCGACCTCCCAGAGCGGGCCGGTGCCACCGCAACTCCGGCGCTGACCTCGATGATCTCCTTGGCCAGTGGCTCGCGGGAGATGCGTCATCTCGGACCTCGTGCGCGAGTCTCGCCGTAGACGAAGGACCGATGACGTTCCGGCTCGCATTCGCCCTCGCCCTCTGCTCGTTCGCCGTCGGAGGAGCTGCCGCGGTGACACGTTCGGCTTCTCTTGCGCCACCTCCACCGCGGTTTCAGCCTGCGGCCGGATGGATAGTTGCCAAGCCCACCCGCTCGGAACAGCCGGACACGTTCCCCTCGATGGTGATCGCCGTCACGACCGATGACGTGGCCGTTCTTCACCCGTTCGCGTCCTTCGTCAGTCTCAAGCGGTTGCGGCCGCGAGGAATCATCATCTGGGCGACGACGCTCGGACGGGTCGCAACCTCGCCGTTTCCCTCGTTCGCGCGCGCGCGCTGGCCGCTCCGTCTTTCCGCCTTCCGGCTCGATCGCGGTTGGGAGGGACAGCCCGCGCCGAACATCCAGCAACGGCTACGCGCGGTCTCCATCGGCGGTTGGAATCTCGAAGTGCGCCTCTACTTCGCGACCCAGCACCCCGACAAGAAGCTGCTCGCGGAGGCACAGACCCAGCTCGATCGCCTGCTCCTGCCTTCACGCTGAGCGGCCGCCCGAGTCCCTTTGCTGCGTTGCCTTGTCCCGACCGCGCTCCAGATCAGCCGCCGCTGCACGCCGCTCGCCGAAGCCTGGATACCGTGGCAGTGATGGCATGGGACTCGTCGCAGTGCAGTCTCCGTATGACGAGCATGAGACGTTTTGCACCGCTCATTGTCGCGTTGCTTCTCTTCACCTGCGCCGGTTCGGCGAGCGCTCGCCCTGCCAGCATGCTCGACGGCTACGGGCTGAGCTTGAGGCTCGCCCCCGGCTGGCATGGACTCGCTGATCCCGGTCAGCTGCAGGCCGCCGACTTTCCACTCGCGCGAGACGTCCTCGATTCAGCTGAGCGTGCGCATGTTCCTCGTCGTCACGTCCATCTGATCGTCTGGGACTACGGCCCAGCCGTCCCCTACCTTTCGTTCCCGCCGGCTCGAGCGCCGCTGACGCTTGGCCGACGCGACCTCACCGCAGGCCCGCTCGAAGGCTTCCCCGCTTCTGACGCGTACGCGGTGCGCAGTGTGTTGCTCGGAGGAGAGCAGCTCGAGGTCGTTGCAGATCTTGGCCCTAAGCCGCTCGCCGCGAACAGCCTGCAGAAGCTGAACCGTGTGCTGGTCACGCTCCGGGTGCAACCGCCGCGCGTACTGCTTCCCGACCGTGGCCGCTTGGCCTCGGGCGGCGTGGCGCTTCGCCTGCTTCCCGGATGGTCGGGGAGAATCGAGATTCCTGCCAACCAGGCTGCCGCACAACTCGTCCTGCGCGCACGACACGGTGACGTTCAGGTCGTCTTGCTCCAGATGGCCGGCGCCCAGGGCCGTCATGCGGACCTGCCGATCACCCTCACCACCAAGAACGTCCTTCATCGGCGTGCGGTCGCGATCGCGCGCCGGGTGTTCTCGACGGCCGGCCGTAGCTTCGACCTCTCGGTCACCGTCCCCTCACGAGGCGATCTAGTGCAGGCGAACAAGCTGCTCAAGTCTCTGACAGCGGAACCGCGGCCGTGGACGTTTCGAAGCTGCGATCTCAGCCTGCGCCTGCCCGGCACCTGGCGCGCGGCGATCAACTCCCGCAGCGGCTGCTACCCGGTCATCACCTTGCGCGCTCCAGGGGTCCGCGTCGTCCTCACCGAACTGCGAGCACCGGAACATGCGAACGGCCGCGTCCTTCGCAAGTCGGGCCGGCGGTTCCGCGTCGAGATCATGCCGGCCTCCGCGACACGCCAAGCCGATGCGGTGCTGGCCACCTTGAGCGCGACTGCGCGGAGATGAATCCGTCCCAACACTCCGGCACGGCTGGATCTTTGCCCGTATTGACCCGCACAGCGCGGCGCGATGCGTCGAAGCCGACGCGGCTCCGCCTCCTGGCCGTCGGGATTCTCCTCGTCGCGGTTGTTCTGCTCGCAGCGCCGTTGGCGCGTGCGGGCGGCGACTTCGTCGACCTCGCCGTCGGTAGCACCCGCGTCTGGTTTGTGGGCGAGCCCGGTGTGCGCGAACTGGACGCCCGCAGCGGACGCACGATCGCGAGCCCCCAGCTCGTCGGTGCGGCTTACCCGCTCAGCGTTACGCTCGCCGGTGGCGCAGCCTGGGTTGCGAGCGTCGAGAACGGCTACGTCTGGGGAACGCTCACCCGGATTGATCTCCGCACACAGCGGGTGCGGGTGCTCTGGCGCAAGCAGGACAGCTCCGTTCAGTATGTCGCCGCCGGTTCCGGCGGGGTCTGGGCGCTAATCGGCTCCGCAGGGGCCACCGAGATCGCCCGCTTCGCTCTGGCAGGCCGCGTGGAGCGTGTCTGGAAGATCCCTGATGCAGGTCGGATGGCCGCAGACGCGAGCGGCTGCTGGATCTCAACCAACCACTGGCTACTCCACATCGACCCGACCGGACAGATCCACCGGGTGATCCAGGCGCAACTGGGCGACATCAGCACCGGCGACGGCGCGGCCTGGCTGCCGCAAACCACCACCGTGCTCCGCATCGACGAGCACACCGGCCAGACTCGCACGCTCCACACCGCCCAGCTCCGACTCGGCGGTTTCCAGCACGACCTCGCCGCCGGCGACGGAGCGCTCTGGGCACTCAACAACGCAGGCCGCACCCATACCACTCTCGAGCGCTTCGACCTGCAAAGCGGCCGCCCGACCGGCAGCCTCGACGTGCCCGGCATCGCCGACGCGCTGATCGTCAAGCCAGAAGCAATCTGGATCGCCACCGTGATCGCACCCCCGAACCAGCCAGCGAACGGCTACGACGTCATCCGCATCAACCCACACACGCTCCGGCGCACCCTGCTCGTCCATCTCCTCTTACAGTGCCCTCCGTGCCGCACGATGAACGGGCAGGCGTGCGCACATACTTTGGATCAGTCTCACCACCTCTTTTCGCGAGGCTGAGCCGTTTGCGCTTCAAATCGCCCAGGTGTAAGGACGCTCGCCCAGGCGAGACCTACGGGTGCGGGTGAAGTGCCAGTTTGTCGACAACCTGCCCACGTGCGTCGTAGAAGACGAGGCTGGCAACTGACAGTTCTGCGGGAGCGTAGACCAGGTAGTAGCCGCCCTCGACCGGCTCGGTCGTCGCCGTGACGCCGTTGCTGGCTAGTAGCGCGACTTTCGTTGCGGTAGAGGTCGGGGTCGGACCGGCGACGATGGCGTATGTGACTCCTGACGGCGCCTGCCAGTCAAAGATCCCTGCCTGCGCGACCGCCGCACCAGGTGCCCCGCAGCTCGTCATCAGATGCTGTGATCGTCCCTGGGCGTCCTTGACGGCGATCGCCGTGCAGTCCGCCTGGCCTGTATCGACCGTCACCGTGTTGGTGACGACCTCGAGCGTCGTGGACGCGGGCCCTGACACAGAGAGCCGTACGGTGCTTCCCGGCACGGCGGCTGGGTCTGCCGACGTGGCGAACGGGGAGCTCATCCCCGACCGCATCGTCTGCACGGTGTTCCACCAGGGCAGCACACCGGTGGCAGCGGCGACTCCTGCTCCTACGACCGTGATGGCTGCACCCACCGCGGCGATCAGCATTACGCGCCTCCGTCCGAAGCGTCGCCTCGCGGCCGCACGCAGTGCTCTGCTGGCGGCATCGTGACCGAGGTAGAGATCTTCGGTCTGTTCTGTCATCACCTCGCGAACGAGGTTCTCCATGTCGATCATCTGTACGCCTCCTGGTTGAGGTCAGCGGGCACGAGCGTGCGCAAGCGGTCCAGCGCCCGGCTGACCGCCGACTTGACCGTCCCGACGCTGATGTCAAGCTCGCGCGCCGTTTCCTTCTCGCTCAGGTCGAGGAAGTATCGGAGCACGAGCGCAGCGCGCTGCTGCGACGGCAACTGTTGCAGCGCTGCGACAAGATCCCGCCGCAGCAGTAGCTGATCCACACCGTCGGCGATCGACGGCTCGTGGACATCGTCGAACACCTCCTGCACGCGGGCACGTCGCCGCCGCCACCGGTCGGTCGCCGCGTGCAG
>Ga0265339_10003992_pt1 | contig 10195 bp, 5 predicted proteins | sample 4CB219metaG_FD_202085 | JGI IMG/M metagenome (GOLD analysis project Ga0265339, IMG submission 202085) | Rhizosphere microbial communities from Carex aquatilis grown in University of Washington, Seatle, WA, United States - 4-CB2-19 metaG | ecosystem: Host-associated > Plants > Roots > Rhizosphere...
CGGTTCAGAATATAAGAAACTTACAATAATGAAAGATAAAGATAAGGCTATTGAGAACGGCCTGGTAATTCATACTGACGGGGAAACCTTTTGTAAAACCTGTCATAATCCGGATAGCCCGAGCTATAAGGAATTTAAATATGACGAGTTCTGGCCTAAAATAAAACACGAAAAACCAAAGAATTAGTATTTTGAAAAGCCATTTTGTTGAATTAAGTCAAAATGGTATTTACAGATTAACAAGCGCGTAAAGTAAATTCTGCGCTGCAATTAAATAAAATGTGCATAATATTTTTATAAAAGTATTTGTGCAGGGATTATAATATTAATTGAGCGCTGTTGTAATTAGTATATATACATAGCTATAATGTCAAAAAATTACTAAGCCTATGAAAAGTAAATTACTAGTTTTATTTGTTGTTCTTTTATCTGCGGGCCCTTTGTTTTCGCAAACGATAAACCTGCGGTTCAGCGCTTATTTTTACAGCTGGCAAAGAATTGACAGTCTTGACCAGGTTTCCCCTCCGAAAACAACTCATATCAGAGGCTTCCAGAACGTTTTATTCGATGTCAACAAAGAACAGTGGGGCTTTAATACGCTGTTCCAGACTGAGGAAGATGTAATCCATAGAATTGATAAGGGGTTCAATTACCGGTTCTATAATATTTACTTCAGAGGCACAAACCTGTTTAACATGGTCGATTTCAAGCTTGGAAGGCAGTATGTTTTTGCGGGAGTAGGCAAGGGCGCCGTTGACGGGCTCTATATTAAAGTTAAAGCAGGTAAGAACAAAGAATACCAGACTGCTGTATACGGCGGATATACAACGCCTTATGATTATGAGTTTAATAAATATCCGAAACTAAAAGAAAATTATTCTGTTGGCGGCCAGTTTTCATATTTTGGAGTGAAAGACCTTGTAGCTTCGGTAAGTTATCTTAACAGGCGCAGAATTTTGGAGCCGTATGACGCTCTTAGGTTTGACAGCCTTCTGAATGTTTACTCAACTGTAATTGTTCCTGATTCCCGTGCAGAACAAACCGCGGGGCTTGATTTTACTTACACTTTTAAAAACAGGTATAACTTTTTCGGTAAAGCGTATTACGACATCTATATTAGGAAATTGTATAGAGGCGAGTTTAACGCGAGCGCCAACCTTTCAAAAAAAGTAACTGTTTCAGTCGGTTATATATATCATTTGCCTCAAATTAGTTATAATTCAATTTTCTGGGTGTTTGAACATGAAAAGACAATGGAAGTTGAAGGAGGAGTTGATTACAAACTGCCAAAAGGATACAATCTTTATGCAAGAGTATCTAATGTATTCTATAGCGCAGCTGATGCTGAAGACGGAACAACAAATAATGTGATAGCAAACGACAAAAATTACGCTCTCAGAATTACGGGCGGGTTTTCTCATCCAAACTACGGATTATCATATGTAAAATATACCGGGTTCGCAGGCGAATCAGACGGCGTTAATGGGTACTATAGCAGGGAAATTCTAAAAGACATGCTGTCAACCACTGTATCGCTGGGTTATTCCAGTTACAGGCTTGGAGAGTTTACAACCGCAGCTGACGGATCGACAATAAGTAAGTTGAATCAGCTGGCGGCAACGCTTGGGTTTACTTACAGGCCGACTCCGCAGATCTCAGTAGACGTTCAGGGTCAGTTTGCTAAAAATGAAATTTATAAATCTGATGCCAGGTTCCTGATAGGCTTTAATTACTGGTTGTTTAAGAAATTCTAAAAGTTTAAATATAATCTTATGAAGGTAACAAAATACTACATTTTGCTTTTGACGGGAATCCTGATCTTCCTTTCGACTACAGCTTACCTGATGAGGGAAAACACAGGCTCGTTTGGTTTGGATAAGATTTTTTCAAGCGGGGAGCTCGCGGATACGATTCAGCCGACTTCGCTGAATCCAACTCTTGTCCATATACAGGACCATAGTAAGGTTCTTAAATTCAACCACCAGCTTCATATTAAGGATCTGTCGATTGCATGCAAAGATTGCCATACATCGGCGCCGACATCAACTTCCGCTAAAGATGACTTGAATCCAAAACAGGAAGTCTGCGCTTCATGCCATGACGTGAAAGACGAAAAGAACTGTAACTACTGCCACTTTGATAATAAGCCTGTAAAGATGAAATCATCGAATACTCATCTAGTATTCAATCATAAGGACCATATTGAGAAACAAAATAAGCAGTGTATCGATTGTCACCAGGGACTTGATAAAGTAAAGTATGCTAAAGAATCGCCCGGCGTGTTCCCGGCAATGGAAACATGCGCGACATGCCATAACAGCGAGAAAGCTACGAATAATTGTTCAGGATGCCATACTAAGACCGTTGGGTTGGTTCCATTGACTCATACACAATCGAATTTTCTAAACGAGCACAAGTTTGTAACAGGCGGGGTATCAAACGCCAATAATAAATGTATGATGTGCCACACCGATAATTACTGCCAGGTGTGCCACTCCGCGCCTAATTACCAGGGACAAAATACAAAGGACAATTTCTTCGTCCCATATTATACAAAAGAAGGGGCTACAAGAATTGACCGCGCGGACCTTCAGAAATTAACTACTGTGCATAATCTTAATTACCGGCTCACGCATGGACTGGATGCGACAAGCAAGAGCTTTGAATGCAAAACGTGCCATGACCCGGTTACTTTCTGCGCCTCATGCCACAACAATGGAGGCGAGCAGTTGACAGGCGTATTGCCACAAAGCCATTTGCAGCCTGGGTTCACAACTATCGGCGTAAATACCGGAGGCGGAATTCATTCACAATTAGCCAGAAAAGATATTGAGTCATGCCAGTCATGCCATGATGCGCAGGGCTCTGACCCTGTTTGCGTTAAATGCCATTACGATAATGACGGCGTTAAAGGGACTCATCCGAGAACTCACGAACCGAATTTTTTGCATGATGAAAACGGGATCTGGCACAGCACGCAGGGCGCTGTTTGTTATACATGTCATACCGACCCGAATGCCCATCCGAACGGCATTAAAGGCGTTGGGTTCTGCGGTTACTGTCATGCTAAGTAGGTTTTGAAAAATTGTCTGACACTGAATGTTGGTTATTTAATTAAGCGCTATAAATTTTATTATAAATAGCATATGAAAAAGATTTTAGTATTTTATATTGCATTTTTCATTTTTATCGTTTCGCTCCTGGCTTACCAGGGATGCGCTGAGCTTGATAAAAGTTTGGTAGCGCCGCAAAGCGCGCCGGGCGTACATCCTGCCGGATGGGCGGATTCGACTAATGTTAATTTCCATGGCGCTTATATTGCCAAGACTAACTGGAACCTGAAAACATGTAAAACATGCCACGGCGGCGATTTCAAGGGCGGTACGGCGGGCGTTAGCTGTTTTACCTGTCACACCGGTAGCAACGGTCCTGAATCATGCAATACATGTCATGGCAGCAGGGACCCAAGCTACACTCATTCATGGCCCCCGCAATCACTGAGTCACTTATGGGATGAGACAGATAGGGGAGTGGGCGCTCACAATCACCATCTTAGCCCTGATTCAACTGAGAGATATTCGGCCCGTGTCGCCTGCAGCGAGTGCCACCTGCATTTGGCTTCGTTCGACGATCCAAACCATATTGATTCTACAAGACACGGCGCGGCATTAATTACATTCGGGGTATTGGCGCACAATTCAATTGGCGGAGGCGTAACGCCTAATCCAACGTATGACCCTGTTACCAACAGCTGTTCACAGGTATACTGCCACGGGTATTTTAAGAACGGCAATTTGAATTTCCAGCCGACATTTAACAATCCCGAAAGCGTCACATGCGGTTCATGTCATGGCGATCCTATATCTGGGAATCCAACTCCCGGCGCGCCAAATAATTTCCAGCCGCCGCATTATTCGTTCTTTACTATTAATACATGCTGGCAGTGCCACAGTTCGGTTATCGATTCTTCCGGAACGATCATTGCTCCAAGCCTGCATATCAACGGGCAAATAAACGTATTCCCTGAGGATAAACACTCTCCGGGAAAGAAAAGCATGTTTAAGAACGCAGGCGACCAAAAACGGACTGAATAAACGATCATAATATTTTATAAAAGGCTTGATTTTATCAGGCCTTTTTTGTTTTACGTAAGCGACCTTTTGCAGCCTTCAAACGTCATATTAATACATGATTTTTTCCAAATTATTTCAAATTACAAAAATGTCAAAAATAAAGAGAATTCTATTCGCCCTCTTTATGTTTTGCTTATCTGCAAACTGTTATGCTGACGATTATCCGGAAAAAATTGACGGGCTCATGAATGAATATATGAAACTTGACTTATTCTCCGGCGTAGTGATGCTTGCCAAAGACGGAGCGCCCGTGTATGAAAAAGCATTTGGTTATGCCGATTGGCAGAAACAAATACCAAACAATACAAAGACGCTTTTCAACATAGGCTCGCTTAACAAAGTATTTACGCACTCAATGATACTCCAGCTTCAGAATGAAAGTAAGCTAAGCGTTAACGACCCGCTGAATAAATATCTTTCGATCTTCCCCGATGAGGTTGGGGGCAAGATCACGATTCAGATGTTGCTGGATATGAAAGCCGGACTGGGAGATTATCTAATGGACCCCGAATACAATAAGGACCCCACCAAGTATAGAACGGTGAATGATTATCTTGAACTGATTGCCAAAGAACCTCTGCTTTTTGAACCGGGAACTGATAACAGGTATTCTAATTCAGGGTTTGCCGTTTTGGGCGGAGTAATTGAGAAAGTGACAGGTAAATCTTATACCGATAATCTGAAAGAAAGATTTTTCACGCCGCTGGATATGAAAGATATTTATTATAAACAAATTGGCGATATGATTCCTGACTGTGCGTCAGGAACCATGCTTGATTATTCCGGTCAAAAACATAGCATGCCATTTGATGCTTCGCCTTCTCCCGCAGGCGGAATGTTTACCAACGTTGATGAACTCCTTAAATTCGATAATTACCTTCGAAAATCAAATATTCTGGGCGGTCCGATTGCGAGAGCCGGAGGCACGCCTGTATGGAACGCGGTTATAATTGAGTATGAAAACGGTTATACTTTTATAGCGGTTTCAAATTTTGGGCTGATGTCTGAAGAAGTTGAAAAACGGGTAAGAAAGATCCTCAAGAACGAGCCATACGATAAGCCTGATCTGCTGCCCGAAATGAAATTCTATAAACTGCTCAAAGATGGCGGCGCAGATGCTCTGGAAAAGGATTTTAAAACAATACTTGATGCCAATCATCTGATGTACAATGACATGCATTTAAATAGTTTTGGATACAGCCTTATGCAAAATGGCGAGCTTGGCCTGGCAATCGTAGTATTTAAGATCAACGTTAAACTCTTCCCAAACTCTGTTAATGTTTACGATAGCATGGGCGAGGCTTACATGAAAAAAGGCGAAAAAGACCTGGCAATTGAAAATTACAAAAAAGTAATTGATATGGATCCACAAAACCAAAATGCTAAGCGCATGCTGGATAAACTTACAAAATAGAAGCCAGCTTGGTAACAAAAAAAATCCGGATTCAAAATGAACCCGGATTTTTTATTATTTCTAAACGCTTAAAAGCGTTTCTTTATGCTAACTGATCCTTATTTTACAAGTACCATTTTCTTTGTATCGGTGAAACTGCCTGACTGAATCTTGTAGAAGTAAATTCCGCTTGCAAGATTTGTGGCATTGAAATCAACTGAATATGTCCCTGCAGTTTTGTATTCATTTACAACTGTTGCAACTTCTTTTCCAAGAATGTTGTAGATCTTCATTGTAACGTTTCCGTTCGACTTTATTGCAAAGTTGATCTTTGTTGATGGGTTAAACGGATTGGGATAATTCTGGGCGAGTGAATATTTTGAAGGTACGCCCGTGCTGATTATATTTACGCCGAGAAGATTCTCAGAATAGATCTGGGTATTTGTTACTGCTGCTGTGCCGTTATACCCTGAAGCAACAATTAAGGAAATAGTATTAGCTGTTACGTTCCAAACGCTTCCAACATAAGCGCCAAGCACCGGTGTTGTCAGGTTAGGCCTTGCGGTCCATGTGTTGTTAGTGGGATTATATGCATAACATGGATTCGGATTATCCGGCGTCCACCATGTTGCAGATGATGCTGATGATGTTCCGGTGGTCATTATAACCTGAGCAGGTCCCCATGGGGCCATATCGGTTTTCCACATTGTTCCGCCCGGATAAGCAGCGCCGGTGGTCCAGGTGATCTGGCTTCTGTCGGTCTGACTGATTGCGCCTTTAAACGTAGCTGAACCGGGGACTGTTCCCTGAATTCCGCCCGAATATACTAAAAAGTTCGCAGCAATCGCGAACCCGCCGCCAAAACATCCTGTTGTTAACGGTGTGCATGTTCTCCATGTTGCGCTTATTGTGTTGTACAGATATACTGATGTTTGAGTTGTGCCTGCTGCATCGGCTCCGCCGACTACATAGATCAAACTATCCTGATAACCTGAACATTTACACCACCCTAAAGTAGCGGTTGGCAATGGGGTACCGGTTGTCCATGTATTTGCAAAAATATCGTATTTGTACAGTGTATTAAAGTAGCTTGTTCCGTCGCTTCCTGCAATTGCATACACATATCTTCCGGCAACTGCTGACCCGAGCACAACTCTTCCGCCCGGCATCGGCGCGCCTGCCGACCATGTGTTTGCAATAACATTATATTTATATATAGAAGTAAGATTAGGTGCATTTCCGCCAATTGCGAATAAATAGGAAGTATCACCCATTGTGTTGCAATAAGCAACGCCGCTGCCCAAATATGAACCTGAGGTCATTGCAGAGCCTGTCGACCAAACAGCGCTTGTAATTGTAATCGGAAATACCAAAGTATCATTAGTGCGGTCAAGATCGGTCCCTAACTGAGCTATGACTTTAACTGAATAAGAGCCGTTTGTTGCAGCCCAGTCGTCAAATGTAACCTGGTTTGTCGATCCTACCGCTAAAGATGTAACATTCTTTGTAGATGTATAACTGCCCGGTGTAATTGCCATTGTTACTGGGAAAGTCTCAACGTTCGTGCCGTTATTTTTGAATGTTGCTTTCGGAGAAATTGTTCCCGGCATGTGCGGGGTAACCATATCTATCGATTGAGTAGCGGCATCATGAGCTAACAGCGGAATTATTGAAACATCGTCAACGTAGCAATCATTGCCATAAGCGCTTGTTGCTTTCAAAACAAGGTAATTTGTGGCAGTATTGAATGAAGCTGGAATAGTAAACTGATAGTAGTACCATCCGTCTGCACCTGCTTCTACAGGAGCCAGTGTTTTAGATCTGTTGATGGTTCCCAATAACGTAGCGCCTGATGATGATGGCGTCGTGTTGATCATAAAGTCAACTTTATCAGTGTTTGTAGCATATCCGGCATCCCTGATCATCCAAAATCCGACTTTTGACTGTCCGCCAACCAAGCTGAAGGACATAGATACCAGCGAGGCTGCAACGCCTGATGAATAGCTGAAGCTGCCGAAGCATGTCATGCCGGCTCCGCTATGAGGAGTGAAACCGCTAGGATATGTAGATGTTGTTACGCGTGTCCATAGCCCTGTTCCTGATTCCTGAAGGTTCAACCAGCCTGTCGGCGGGAATGTTGCCGCATCAAAGCTTTCAGTCCAGAGAGGTACGTCGTTTATAAAAGATGGAGTTCTATCGTGATTTGAAGGAGCCTGGTATTTCAGCATTTCCATTGATGTAGGAATGCTTGTTGCGTTAATCTTCTGCGGATCGGGATCCTTTTTGTTATAGAAGCTAAACCCTAAAACGAGAATCGCCGCAAAAATAGTAACTAATTTGAGTCTTTTTGTCATGGTATTTATTCCATTTAAGTTTATTGAGATAGTTGTTTAAGAACAGGAAAAAATAAAAAAAGCCAGGTTTCCCGGCCTGTTTTATTTTTGCAGTAAAACTACTCTTAGTATTATGATTTATTTCCCGGGCAAGTCTGGTAAAAACATTCTTTTCGTAAAGAATATTTACCGGGATGAATTGTTGAATGCGGAGTGGTACAATGTGAACGAATTTATAACTTATCAGCATGTTATCAATAATCAAGATTATCAATAATGAACACTCTGACAACAATCAGAGGCTATTAAATCACTCGTCGATTAATTCTTAAAATTACTACAACGTAAAATTATCAATCAATTACAATCAATTCAATGCAATTTTCTCGACTTAGTAAGGTTTTCTTGTATATAATTGTAACAGGTTTATAGCCACTTGGAATTCATAGCATTCTAAATTATTGATAATTGATTTGTAAACATGTCATAATTATTATTTTATTATTTTTTAGCGAATTTAAATTTTTGTGTCACATGCAAGTTTTCTTAAGATTTTGACCGCAAAAAAAATCCGGATTTAAATGAACCCGGATTTTTTGATAATTAATTTCTGCGAATTTTAGCTTATCTCTTCAGGTAACTTCGCTTTCTTTTTAAAACCGTTAGTTTTATTGTGCCCGTTGCCGTTTCCGTTAACAGTGAGCAATTCTTCTTTTTTGTTTTCAAGTTTTATCAGCCTGTATCGGTTTAACAAAGCTGTGAAGAATCCTAGCACCATTACAATTGTCCCTCCCCATACAAGATTTATATAAGGCTTTATACTGGCTGTTAAAACAAGTGTCTCAGGTGACTGATCGCTCTTCGGCAGAGTATTATCAACTACGGCTATTCCGACTTTTGATTCGTTCTGCACACTGATGTTGGTCAGGTAAAATGTATACCTGTCATTAGAGCTGAGCTGTACCGGTAAGTTATCTGTGTTGCCCTGTGATATCTTTTGCTCGGCTGTAATTGTTTCTTTCTTGCCGTCCGCTGTAACTTCAAGCGTTGCGCCCATTACGCTCTCTTTGCCTTCCTTCATCGCATCGCGGTTGAATTTTGAGCGGTCAAAATCAATAAACTTAACCTTAATGCCCTTGGTTTCCATTGTCTCGCCTTTAGAGATGTTCACAACGTCCTTATCAGAGTAGTCCTGAGGCACTTCAAGCGACATTGGCGAAAGATATAGATCTTTTGTAACAAGATTTGCTATGTCGGGATTTTTCATGATACCCTGCGAGTATTCGCTGTAATACATTATCGGCTGGAGCAGGAATTCATTCCCGTCTTTTTCAACAACTACGTTGAAATGATATTTATCTTCCGTGCCCGGAATTAAGGTGGCTTTTTTGTATGTAAACTTATATCCAAGCCCTTCTTTCGGCTGATTGATAGGCAGCGATAAATTTACTTCCTGTGAATATCTGGATGAACCAATTATTCCGAGGAACAACAGCATAATCCCAAGATGCGCGATGTATGCGCCTGCTTTTACCCGCGTCTTTATAAATATCCTGTAGGCGATTTCAATGTTAATGAAGAATGCAAAAAATGCCGCGGCAGCAAAAACTGCTATAAGAATTTCATGTATTCCAAGTATTACAAGTAAGATCGTTACCGCAGCCGTGAGCGCAAGCGGAATGTACATGCTCTTTAAAAATTGTTTTTCTTCGGAGTGCCGCCATTTTAACAGTATGCTGAACCCGTTTATGGATGCGATCATTATCGCAAGCGGCAGGTTCATCCTGTTGTAGAAGGCAGGATCGACTGTGCCTTTGGCAAATATCGGCCAGCTTGTTCCGACTGCAATAACCAGAGCTGTTGCGCATAGCGTTATCACACCGATAAACAGCGCCGATTCACGGGAAAGCACATTAGTGCGTTCCGACTTTTCGGTCTTTAAACTCTTTAGCCTGTATATTAATAGCCCGATTCCCAGCGCGCCAAAGAGCGAAAGGAACACTACCAGGAATAAATAAACTTCCTGCCCGGGATCGACAAATGAGTGAACTGACGCATCGCCAAGCACTCCGCTTCTCGTAAGAAAAGTTGAGTACAGAACCAGCGTGTAAGCCACAATACAAAGCAATAAACTTGTTTTCTTAAATTTTCCGGTTCGTTCTTCGGAAATCATGGTATGTATTGCAGCAACCATCGCGATCCACGGAACGAATGAAGAATTTTCAACAGGATCCCAGCCCCAGTAACCGCCCCATCCAAGTACGCCGTAAGCCCAGAAGCCGCCAAGCATAATACCTGTTCCCAGCACGCCTGCGCCGAACAGCGCCCACGGCAGC
>Ga0265339_10003993_pt1 | contig 10194 bp, 8 predicted proteins | sample 4CB219metaG_FD_202085 | JGI IMG/M metagenome (GOLD analysis project Ga0265339, IMG submission 202085) | Rhizosphere microbial communities from Carex aquatilis grown in University of Washington, Seatle, WA, United States - 4-CB2-19 metaG | ecosystem: Host-associated > Plants > Roots > Rhizosphere...
CAGCGCTGCATCGCTATTATGCGGCGTGACGCCTGCATAAACGACCGAAATCAGGCCGGCTTTAACGTTTACCTTGCATCACGGCTAACGCGCGCGACGCGATGGTTAAGGCGCGCGCGTTAATGCGCCGGCGCCGTTTCTTTCTTCTCCGCGCCGTCGAGGCCGAGGCCTTCGAGCTTGCGGTAAAGCGTCGAGCGTCCGATCTGCAGACGCCGCGCCACCTCCGACATCTGCCCGCGATAATGCGCGATGGCAAAGCGAATGACTTCGCGTTCGATGTCTTCGAGCGCGCGCACATCGCCGTTGGCGTCGAGCAGTGGCATCGTTGAACCAGTGATGGTTAACGCCGGCGCCGGCTTGCCCGGACCGGGGCCGGCCGCGAATGACGCAAATCCTGGTGAATCCGGAACATTAGGTACAATTTTAATCACTGTGTCGTGAGCGTGGTCACCAAGCTGCGCCGCGATCTGCGGGAATTCGGCGACACCGACTTCCTCGCCTTCGGCCAGCACTACGGCGCGGAAGATCGCGTTCTCGAGCTGGCGCACGTTGCCGGGCCAGCGATGCGCGGCCAGCATCTGCATCGCCTGCGGCGCAATGGTGCGCACGGGCTTGCCTTCCTCCGCCGAGAAGCGCGCGAGGAAATGCCGCGCCAGTTCGGCAATGTCCTCCGGCCGCTGCCGCAGCGGCGGCACCGAAATCGGAAACACGTGCAGGCGATAGAACAGGTCCTCGCGGAAACGCCCCGCCTTCACGTCGGCGATCAGATCGCGATTGGTGGCGGAGATGATGCGGACGTCGAGCTTGACCGGCCGGCGGCCGCCGACCGGCTCGACTTCGCCCTCCTGCAGTGCGCGCAGCAGTTTCACCTGCGCCGCGAGCGGCAGTTCGCCGACCTCGTCGAGGAACAGCGTGCCGCCGTCGGCCTCGATGAATTTGCCGGCGTGCTTTTCGGTCGCGCCGGTGAAGGAGCCTTTCTCGTGCCCGAACAGAATCGACTCGACGAGATTCTCCGGCATCGCGCCGCAGTTGACGGCAACGAACGGCTTGGCGCGGCGCTCGCTCGAGCCGTGGATCGCGCGCGCGATCATGTCCTTGCCGACGCCCGATTCGCCCTCGATCAGCGCCGGGATGTTGGAGCCTGCCGCTTTCTCCGCTGATGCCAACACCTTGCGCATGGCGGCCGAGCGCGTGACGATGTCTGCCATTGTCATCGTGCCGTCGCGGCTGCGCGTCAGGCGGCGCAATTCGCCGGCCAACGCCTTGCTTGCGAGCGCGTTGCGCAGCGTCACCTGGAGCCGCTCGGGGCTCGCCGGCTTGACCACGAAGTCGCAGGCGCCGGCCCGCATCGCCGATACCACGTTATCGATGCCGCCGTGGGCGGTCTGCACGATCACCGGTACGTCGAGGCTGGCGTCGCGCATGCGCGCCATCACGGCGAGCCCGTCGAGATTGGGCATCACCAGGTCCAGCACGACGCAGTCGATCGGGCGCTTGTGCGGACCGGTGAGGATGTGGAGGGCGGTTTCGCCGCTGTCGGCCAGAACGGCTTGATACCCGAAGCGGCTGACCATGTTCTCGATCAGGCGGCGTTGCACCGGATCGTCATCGACAACAAGCACAACTGCGGACATGCGCACTCCAAACGGTGTACCGATTTGGTGCAATGTCGCCGTTCTTGCTTAATGGGGTGTTAAATAGATGAGCCCGGCACTAGATATCGCCCTTGCCGGTCCATCCCATATCGCTCACGAATGTGCCATGCCCCGAACCGCCGTCAGAAAATCCGCCAAATCCTCCAAAGCCCCGTCGAAGCTCGGCGCGCTGCCCGAGTGGAACCTCAATGATCTTTATCCCGGCATCGACAGCCCCGAGCTCAAGCGCGACCTCGATCAGGCCGACGGCGACTGCATCGGCTTCGAGCAGGCCTACAAGGGCAAGCTCGCGGCAATGGCGGCGGGCGAGGGCGCCGGCGAGAAGCTCGTGACCGCGGTCAAGCGCTTCGAGGCGCTCGACGACAAGCTCGGCCGCATCGGCTCCTATGCCTCGCTGATCTATGCCGGCAATTCGACCGATCCGCTGCGCGCCAAGTTCTACGGCGACGTGCAGGAGCGGCTGACCGCCGCCTCGCTGCATCTCCTGTTCTTCACCCTCGAGCTCAATCGCATCGACGACGCGGCGCTCGACGCCGCGATGGCCGATCCCGCCCTCGGCCACTACCGGCCGTGGATCGAAGACGTTCGCAAGGACAAGCCGTACCAGCTCGAGGACCGCGTCGAAGAGCTGTTCCACGAGAAGTCAGTCACCGGCTATTCCGCCTGGAACCGGCAATATGACGACACCATCGCCGCGCTGCGTTTCAAGATCGGCGGCAAGGAGCTGGCGATCGAGCCCGCGCTCAATCTGCTGCAGGACACCGACGGCAAGAAGCGCAAGGCGGCGGCCGAGGCGCTGGCCAGGACCTTCAAGGAGAATCTGCGGCCGTTCACGCTGATCACCAACACGCTCGCCAAGGACAAGGAAATCTCCGATCGCTGGCGCGGCTTCAAGGATGTCGCCGACGCGCGCCATCTCGCCAACCGCGTCGAGCCGGAGGTCGTCAACGCGCTGGTCGCCTCTGTCCACGCCGCCTATCCGAAGCTGTCGCACCGCTATTACGCGCTGAAGGCGAAGTGGTTCGGCAAGAAGAAGCTGCCCTACTGGGACCGCAACGCGCCGCTGCCCAAGGTCGCGCAGCGCACCATCCCCTGGAAAGACGCGCGCGCGACCGTGCTGACCGCCTACGGCGCCTTCTCGCCGAAGATGGCGGAAGTCGCCGACCGCTTCTTTGAGCAGAAATGGATCGACGCGCCGGTGCGCCCGGGCAAGCAGCCCGGCGCCTTCGCGCATCCGACCGTGCCGTCGGCGCATCCTTATGTGTTGCTCAATTACCAAGGCAAGCCGCGCGACGTCATGACGCTCGCCCACGAGCTCGGCCACGGCGTGCACCAGGTGCTGGCGGCGCGCAACGGCGCGCTGATGGCGCCGACACCGCTGACGCTTGCCGAAACCGCGTCGGTGTTCGGCGAGATGCTCACTTTCAAGAAGTTGCTGGCGCTGACCACCGACAAGAAGCAGCGCAAGGCCATGCTCGCCGCCAAGGTCGAGGACATGATCAACACGGTGGTGCGGCAGATCGCCTTCTACAGCTTCGAGCGCAAGGTGCACCTCGAGCGCCGCAACGGCGAGCTCACCGCCGACAAGATCTGCGAACTGTGGATGTCGGTGCAGGCCGAGAGCCTCGGTCCGGCGATCGAGCTGAAGGAAGGCTACGAGACCTACTGGACCTACATCCCGCACTTCATCCATTCGCCGTTCTACGTCTACGCTTACGCCTTCGGCGATTGCCTGGTGAACTCGCTGTACGCGGTCTACGAGAAGTCGGCCGCCGGTTTTGCCGAGCGCTATCTCGACATGCTCGCCGCCGGCGGCACCAAGCACCATTCCGAGCTGCTGGCGCCGTTCGGCCTCGACGCCCGTGACCCGAAATTCTGGGACGGCGGCTTGAGCGTCATCGCCCGGCTGATCGACGAACTGGAAGCGCTGGAAGGCCGCTGATGGCGGCGCCCACCGACCGCGAGAAAAACCGCTTCACGGCCCGCGCGCGCCGCTACGCCCGCGTCGGCACGCAGGTCGGCGGCGTGGCCGCGCGCATCGCCACCTCCCGGGCGCTTGGCCGCCGGCAGGACCGCCCGGGCAATGCGTTTGCGCTCGCCGCCGCGCTCGGCGGTCTCAAGGGCCCGATCATGAAGGTGGCGCAGCTCCTTGCCACCATTCCCGACGCGCTGCCGCCGGAATACGCCAACGAGCTGATCAAGCTGCAGAGCCAGGCGCCGCCGATGGGCTGGGCTTTCGTCAAGCGCCGCATGCAGGCGGAGCTCGGCGCGGGCTGGGAAAATAAGTTCAAGAGCTTCGAGCACCAGCCCGCAGCGGCCGCCTCACTCGGCCAGGTGCACCGCGCGGTCGCGCTCGATGGTTCGGAGCTTGCCTGCAAGCTGCAGTATCCCGACATGCAGTCGGCGGTCGAAGCCGACCTGCAGCAGCTGCAATTCCTGTTCGCCATCCGCAAGCGCTTCGACCCGGCGATCGACGCCTCCGAGATCGGCGTCGAGATCGGCGCGCGCCTGCGCGAAGAGCTCGACTATATCCGCGAGGCCAAGCATATCGCGCTCTACCGCGCCGTGCTCGCCGGCGAGAAGTCGATCCGCGTACCGCACGTCTTCCCCGAGCTCTCGACCGGCCGTCTGCTCACCATGGACTGGCTCGAGGGCCGCAAGCTGCTCGAACACAAAGGCGCGCCACTCGCCACGCGCAACCGCATCGCCACCGCGATGTTCACTGCGTGGTGGTTTCCGTTCAGCCGCTTCGGCGTCATCCATGGCGACCCGCATCTCGGCAACTATTCGACTTTCGACGATGCAAAGGGCAAGCCAGCCGGCATCAATCTGCTCGACTACGGCTGCATCCGCATTTTCCCGCCGAGCTTTGTCGGCGGCGTGGTCGATCTCTATCTCGGATTGTTGCAGGGCGATGACGCGCGCGTGACGCACGCCTACGAGGTCTGGGGTTTCAAGCGTTTGAGCAAGGAATTGATCGAGGCCCTCAATATCTGGGCGCGTTTTATCTACGGCCCGCTGCTTGACGATCGAGTGCGCTCCATCGCCGATGGCGTCAAGCCGTCGGATTACGGCCGTAGGGAAGCCTTCCGCGTGCACCAGGCGCTCAAGCGTCTCGGCCCGGTGACGGTGCCGCGCGAATTCGTGTTCATGGACCGCGCCGCGATCGGCCTCGGCGCCGTCTTCCTGCACCTCGACGCCGAGCTCAATTTCCACAACTTGTTCAACGCGGCGATCGAGAACTTTTCGGTCGATGCCGTGGCGGCGCGGCAAAAAGCCGCTTTGGCCAAGGCCGGCCTCTAGACCCTTCAGATTGCCGGGCGTTGCCCTTGCCGGGCAATTGCGCTAACCCCGTGTCCAGCCCGCCTTTTCAAGCTTTCCGGAGACCCCCATGGCCGACCACGGCACCGTCGAATACTCCACCGCCGCCGGCAATGATTACCCCGCGCACGAAGGCACCTACGAGAGCTTCGTCCATTTCACCTTTGTCGGCATTCTGCACATTGTCGGCATCCTGCTCGGCCTCACGGTTGGCGGGGTGAAGGGCGATTGGCTGCTGGGATCGGTCATTCTGCTTCTCGCGACCTTCGGGGCCATACCCGGTTTGGTCAGCCGGTCGCGGACGCCGAGCACCGTCATCTTCGTCATCTGTTTCCTGATTTTCGTTTACGCCTCGGTTTCTTAGCGGCGTGGCCTGACGCCAGCGGGGCCGGGAGGGGCGAATGCGGGTTGCCGTAGCGCGTGAAACCGACGCCGGTGAGCCGCGCGTCGCCGCCACGCCGGAAACCGTCAAGAAGCTGGTTGCCCTCGGCGCCGAAGTCGCGGTCGCGCGCGGCGCTGGCGTTGCCTCCGGCATCGCCGACGGCGAGTACGAAGCCGCCGGCGCCAAGGTCGGCGACAACGTCACCAAGGATGCCGACGTCGTCCTGAAAGTTCGCCGTCCGGCCGCGGCCGAGCTGTCCGGCTATAAGCGTGGCGCGCTGGTCATTGCCATCATGGACCCTTACGGCAACGAGGCCGCGCTCAAGGCGATGGCCGATGCCGGGCTTGTCGCTTTTGCCATGGAACTGATGCCGCGCATCACCCGCGCGCAGTCGATGGACGTGCTGTCGTCGCAGGCCAACCTCGCCGGCTACCGCGCCGTGATCGACGCGGCGGAAGAATACGGCCGCGCCCTGCCGATGATGATGACCGCGGCCGGCACCGTGCCGGCGGCCAAGGTCTTCATCATGGGCGTCGGCGTCGCCGGCCTCCAGGCCATAGCAACCGCGCGCCGCCTCGGCGCCATCGTCACCGCGACCGACGTGCGCCCCGCCACTAAAGAGCAGGTCGAAAGCCTCGGCGCGAAATTTCTGGCGGTCGAGGACGAGGAATTCAAAAACGCGCAGACCGCTGGCGGCTACGCCAAGGAAATGTCGAAGGAATACCAGGCCAAGCAGGCCGCGCTCACCGCCGAGCACATCAAGAAGCAGGACATCGTCATCACCACCGCGCTGATCCCCGGCCGCCCGGCGCCGAAGCTCGTCAACAAGGACATGGTGGCCTCGATGCGCGCCGGCTCGGTGATCGTCGATCTCGCGGTCGAGCGCGGCGGCAACGTCGAGGGCGCCAAGCCGGGCGAAATCGCGACCGTCGGCGGCGTCAAGATCGTCGGCTATCTCAACGTGCCGGGACGCATCGCGGCCTCGGCCTCCGCGCTCTACGCCAAGAACCTGCTGACGTTTCTCGAGACGATGATCGACAAGAAAGACAAGACGCTCGCGATCAACTGGGACGACGAACTGATCAAGGGCACCGCGCTGACCCGCGACGGCGCCATCGTGCATCCGAACTTCCAGCCCAAGACCGCGGCCTGACGGAGACGCCCATGTCCGAACTTGCCAACGCCGTCGACCCCTTCGTCTTCCGTCTCTCGATCTTCGTGCTGGCGGTGTTCGTCGGCTACTACGTGGTCTGGTCGGTGACGCCGGCGCTGCACACGCCGCTGATGTCGGTGACCAACGCCATTTCCTCGGTGATCGTGGTCGGCGCGCTGCTCGCGGTCGGCGTCGCGCTGATCGCCAACGACAACGGCACCGTCCTGGCGCGCGCGCTTGGCTTCGTCGCGCTCATCTTCGCCTCGGTCAACATCTTCGGCGGCTTCCTCGTCACCCAGCGCATGCTGGCGATGTACCAGAAGAAGAAAAAATGAGCGCCAACCTCGTCGCGCTGCTCTACCTCGTCGCCGGCGTCCTCTTCATCCTGGCGCTGCGCGGCCTGTCGTCGCCGGACACCTCCCGCCTCGGCAACCGGCTTGGCATGATCGGCATGACCATCGCCGTGCTGACCACGCTCGGCTCACACCCGCCGTCCGATCCCGTGTCGTGGGCGCTGGTTGTCGGCGGCATCGCCATCGGCGGCGGCATCGGTGCGGTGATTGCGCGGCGCGTGCCGATGACCTCGATGCCGGAACTGGTCGCCGCCTTCCACTCGCTGGTCGGCATGGCGGCGGTGCTGGTGGCGGCCGGCGCCTTCTACGCCCCGGCGGCCTTCGGCATCGGCGAGGAAGGCCACATCCACCAGCAGAGCCTGATCGAGATGTCGCTCGGCGCCGCCATCGGCGCTCTCACCTTTACCGGCTCGGTCATCGCCTTCCTTAAGCTGTCGGCGCGCATGAGCGGCAAGCCGATCACGCTGCCGGGCCGCCACGTCATCAACATTGCGCTGGCGCTGGCGCTGATCTTCTTCATCTACGGCTTCTACGTCTCGCAGAGCCCGATGGATTTCTGGCTGATCTGCGCGATCTCGTTCACGCTCGGCGGTCTCCTCATCATCCCGATCGGCGGCGCCGACATGCCGGTCGTGATCTCGATGCTCAACTCCTATTCGGGATGGGCGGCCGCCGGCATCGGCTTCACGCTCGGCAATACCGCGCTGATCATCACCGGCGCGCTGGTCGGCTCGTCCGGCGCGATCCTGTCCTACATCATGTGCAACGCGATGAACCGCTCGTTCATCTCGGTCATCCTCGGCGGCTTCGGCGGCGAGGTGGCGGGACCCGCGGCCGGCGCCGAACAGCGTCCGGTCAAGCTCGGCTCGGCGGAAGACGCCGCCTACATCATGAAGAACGCGCAGAAGGTCATCATCGTGCCGGGTTATGGCATGGCGGTGGCGCAGGCGCAGCACGCGCTTCGCGAAATGGCCGACAAGCTCAAGAAAGAGGGCGTCGAGGTGAAATACGCCATCCACCCGGTCGCCGGCCGCATGCCGGGCCACATGAACGTGCTGCTCGCCGAGGCGAACGTCCCCTACGACGAGGTGTTCGAGCTCGAGGACATCAACTCGGAATTCGCCCAGACCGACGTTGCCTTCGTCATCGGCGCCAATGACGTGACCAACCCGGCGGCGGAGGACGACCCGAAGTCGCCGATCTATGGCATGCCGGTTTTGCAGGTGTGGAAGGCGGGCACCGTGATGTTCATCAAGCGGTCGCTCGCGTCCGGCTACGCCGGCATCGACAACCCGCTGTTCTACCGCGACAACACCATGATGCTGCTCGGCGACGCCAAGAAGATGACCGAGCAGATCGTCAAGGCGATGTAGCTACCGCGCCCAGGGAAACAGCGCGGCCGGGAAATCGGCCGCGTGGCGATGCTGCTCCGGCTTGTGCGGCTTCGGTCGCGGGCTGCCGTCGACTTTGACCGCCTTGCGGTAGAGGTGCCAAGTGGCGTGCGCCAGCACCGGCACCACCACGGTCAGGCCGAGAAACGCCGGCAGCGAGCCGAGGAACAGCAGCGCCGCGACGATCAGGCCCCACAGCGCGACGGTCACCGGGTTCTTCACAACCACCCGGAGCGAGGTTGCCAGCGCCACCGCCGCGCCGACGTCGCGGTCGAGCAGCAACGGGAACGACACCACGCTGATGCACAGCACGACGATGGCGAACACCAGGCCGATGAAATTGCCGGCGAGGATCAGCGTCCAGCCGGCCGGCGTCGTCAGCACGTCGTCGATGAACTGCCCGATCGAGGCCGGTGTCGCATATCCGAACGTGGCGATGTAGAGATCGTTGGCGATCGCGACCCACAGGATGAAGATGCCGAACAACAGGCCGGCCAGCGCCACGATCGCGCCGATCGAGGTCGATTGCAGCACGTCGAGCGCGTGGCCGGCGTTGGTGTCGAAGCCGGCCTCGCGCCGCCGCGACAATTCGTAGAGCCCGAGCGCCGCGACCGGGCCGATCAGTGCAAAGCCGCTCGCCAGCGGATAGAGCAGCGGCAGCACCGAATAGCCGAAGGCGAGCCGCGCCAGCAGCAGGCCGATCACCGGGTAGACCGCGCACAGGAACAGCGCGTGCGTCGGCATTGCGGTGAAATCGTCGAGGCCTTTTCTGAGGGCGTCCTTGAGATCGGCAACGCCGATTTTCCGGACCGTGGGCCGCACATGCGTCTGGGCGCCGAGCAACGTGTGGGAATAGGCCATGATCGCTTCCTCCCTCTTTGTGTCGCCGGTGCCGGCGTGGCGTCGTCTTACGCGGGCGTCTCCACCGGCAATGGCACGGTGACGTGCACGCGCACGCCCTCCGGCCGGTAATCGATCTCGGTCTTGGCGCGGATCTGGCCCGGCAGCACGAAGTCGAGCAGCCGCGTGCCGAAGCCTTCGCGCGTCGGTTTCTTCACGGTGGGCCCGCCGCTCTCGACCCAGACGAATTGCAGGACGCGCCGGGTCGCCTCGATGGTGACGCTCCAGACGATGTCGACCTTGCCGCCGTAGACCGACAGCGAGCCGTATTTCGCCGAATTGGTGGTGAGTTCATGCACCGCCATGCCGAGCGAGACCGCAAGCTTGGAATTGATCTCGACCGGTGGACCGCTGTAGCGCACGCGGTTCTCGGTGCCGTCGTCGAAGGCGTCGAGCTCGTTGCGCAGCAACTGCTCGAAGGCGATCCCGGTAGAGTTCTCGTCGCTCAGCAGCAGGTGAGTCTTGGCGAGCGCGCCGATGCGCCCGATCAGTGCGGTCTTGAAGTCCTCGACGGTCTCCGCGGTACGCGCGGTCGAGCCCATGATCGCCTGCACGGTGGCGAGCGTGTTCTTCACGCGGTGATGCAGCTCGCGCACCATCAGCGAGTGCTGCTCCTCGGCGCGTTTGCGCTCGCTGATGTCGATCAGCATGTTGACGGCGCCGACCAGCTTGCCGTTCTCGTCGTGCAGGGGCGTGGGGTAGGGCACAAACGGCACGCGGGTGCCGTCCGGCCGTTCGGCGATCGCCTCCATGCCGCGCACGCTCCGGTTCTCATGCAGGCAGAGCGCCATCGGGCACTCCTCATGCCGCATCGGCGTGCCGTCCGCCCAGTAGAGCTTCCAGGACCCGCACCACTCGCTGACGCCAAGCGGCGGCCGCTGGCCCCAAAGCTCGGCGGCGGTGTCGTTGTAATAGGTGATCCGCCCCTCGGCGTCGGTGGTGTAGACTGCGGCCGGCAGGGCATCGAGCAACTCGCGAAACCGGCGCTCGCGCGGGCCTTCCGGCTCGCGCCAAGGACCGGCAAACATAACGACGTTTT
>Ga0265339_10003995_pt1 | contig 10192 bp, 7 predicted proteins | sample 4CB219metaG_FD_202085 | JGI IMG/M metagenome (GOLD analysis project Ga0265339, IMG submission 202085) | Rhizosphere microbial communities from Carex aquatilis grown in University of Washington, Seatle, WA, United States - 4-CB2-19 metaG | ecosystem: Host-associated > Plants > Roots > Rhizosphere...
CATTTCTTGCATGTGTCGGTTCCCACGCCACAGCCCAGGGAGGAAGGATTTCGGACGATCGTGCACGTTCCGCCACCTCCGTTGTCCGAGCAGGAGCAGTTGTAATTTCCTTCAACGATGTTCCCTCCACCGCCGCTGATCATTGCGCTATTGCCGTCGATCTTAACGGTGGCCCCAGCCGGGATCTTGACAGTCGACTCCGCCGCATGTGCGGACAGCGCGAACAGGCACGCGGCAAATGCGATAATCGTAACGCGGCACTTCGTGCTCATGGCTTGTCTCCTCCCATCAAAAAACCCGCTGGTCGCCGGCGGCGCAGTGCGATCCTAATCGAAACCGCCAAGCAAGCCAGCCCGGTCGGCCGGCCACACAGGGCTACTTCTTGCTGCCAGCCGCTGGCGCCTGCATGCCGGCACCACCCTTCGGCGCGCTTGTGTTTGGCGGTGACAGTGCGGCAGGGCCGACGACCCCCGTTTGTGTCGTTATTAATTCGCAGGTGCCTTTGCAGGTGCTCGTTGTGCCCTTATGGCAGCTTAGGGAAGTCGGGGATTGAACGTACTCGCACGTTCCCTCCGCTCCGGAGCAACTGCAGCTGTAATGCCCGGTGGCTCCTGCGCCGCCGCCGCCACCGCCACTGATAATGGCGGTCTGTCCGCTGATATGGACGGATGCGCCGGGCGGGATTTTCACCGTCGACTCCGCCGCAGTCGCGGACATCGACAGCAAACAGCCGATTGCGAAAACAGCAATCGCCGTGGTGCCCCGGATTTTCATGGCATCTTCCCCTGTCTGAACTCGCCGTTGAATTTGCGGCGCTGGCAAGACTAGTCGGTTTTGTTAACCAAGGCAGCCCCGCTCAGGGGCCTCCCGCAAATCTTAATGCGCTCTTAACCGCGATTCTCCGCGCCGCGTACGGCTTCGTGCGTACGCGCCGTCATGGGTACTATTCCGTTAAAAAACGTCGTTAAAAAACAAGGTTAAGAGCCACTTAACGATTTGCTGCCACTGTCGCGCATCCCTCCGCCGTCGGACGTCCGGCGGATTCGACAAAGGATACGCGATGGTCGGTCTGCGTCTCGGACTTTGCACAGTCGCTGCAGCTTCGCTGCTCGCCGCCACGGCCGCGCGCGCGGCCGACTATCCGCAGCCGCCGCCGCAGGTGATCTACGTGCCGCCGCCGGTGATCGAGGAATTTTCCGGCTGGTACCTGCGCGGCGACATCGGCTTCAGCAATCAGCAGGTCGGCAGCCTGTTCAACGACACCTATAACAGCGGCGGATTTACATCCGTCAGCAACATCAACAAGAGTTTCGACGCCGCGCCGATCTTCGGACTCGGCGTTGGCTACTATTTCAATGACTGGTTGCGCTTTGACGTGACCGGCGAGTATCGCGCCAAAGCGAACTTTCATGGATTCGATATCGGCGCGATCCCAGGAGGCGGCTTCATCGACGATCGTTACACAGCGAGTAAATCCGAGTGGACCTTTCTCTTTAACGGTTACATCGATCTCGGCACTTGGGAGAACTTTACGCCGTTCGTCGGTGCCGGCGTTGGCGCGAGCTACAACACCATCAGCAATTTTGGCGATGTTTCTACCTGCGTGAACAGCAACAATTGCACCCTTGGCGGCAGCGATGCCTACGCCAGCGACTTCAGCAAGTGGAATTTCGCTTGGGCGCTGTATGCCGGCGTCGCCTACAAGATCACCAAGAACGTCTCGATGGAGTTCTCTTATCGTTACATCGACCTTGGCGAGGCGCAGACTGGAACCGTCACGGCGTTTGATGGCACGACCTGCGGCTGCTCGAATTCGCTCCAATTTCGTCACCTGACATCGAACGACTTCAGGCTTGGCATCCGCGTCAACCTTGACGCTTTCGCCGCGCGGCAGCCGGTCTACTACGCGCCGCCGCCGCCGCAATATTACGCACCGCCGCCGGTCTATTCGCCGCCGCCGGTTTACGCCCCGCCGCCGCCGCTCCGCAGCAGGGGCTAACCTATGCGTAGCAACCGCGTAGTTTTGACGGGATGGGCGCGGCGAGCGGCGCTAGGCCTCGCGGCGCTGGCGATCGGCACAGCCGCCGCCGCCGCAGCCGACATGCCGCTGCCGGTCCCGGCGCCGAGCCCGTATGCGGTGCCGCTGTTCTCGGGCTGGTACCTGCGCGGCGATCTCGGCGGGCATTGGGGCGTTCTCGAAGGCGCGCAATCCGCGGCGCCGTTCTCGAGCCCGACCAACAGCAAGCTCAATCAGGGGCTGGACGTCACCATCGGCGCCGGTGTCAAGACCGAATGGCTGCGCACCGACGTCACGCTCGATTACATCTCGGCGCTGAAATACCAGGGCTCGATCGTCAGCAGCAACGACACCACCGCGAAGATCCAGGCCGATACGGCGCTGTTCAACGGCTATATCGATCTCGGCACCTGGTATCACGTGACGCCTTACATCGGCCTCGGCGCCGGCGCCGCATACACCGACGTGTCCGGCTATTCGAGCCCCGGAGCGCCACCGTTCACCGGCGACACCGAGAAGAAACGATGGGGCTTTGCCTGGGCCGCCATGGCCGGTTTCGCCGTGCCGATCTCGCGCAACATGATGGTCGACGTCGGCTATCGCTATCTCAACATCGGCGACGTCAAAACCGCCAGTGATGCTTTCGGCGCCATGACCTTCAAGAACGTGGCCGGGCACGAATTCCGCGTCGGCCTGCGCTGGAACTTCGATGATCTCCCCTAGGCGCCGGAACGGCGATGCTGCGGGTGCGTCGGTTCGCGCCGGCGCACTGACGCTCGCCGCCGTCGGCGTGCTGATGCTCGCGCCGGCCGCGCATGCCGAGGACATCGACGTGTTGCGCGGCACGTTCTCGAATCCGTTCACCTCGCCGACCTACCGTCATTGGGAGGGCTTCAACGTCGGCGCCGCGTTCGGCCTCGCCAACATGCACACCGACTTCGGCGGCAGCACCAGCAACCAGGTCGCCTACATCCTGCGTAATACGACGCTCGAGAATGAAGCGCGGCCGTCGAGTTGGACCTCGCTGCCCGCCAAGACGACCGATGGCCGCAGCTTCGGTGCCTTCATCGGCTATAACTTACAGTGGGATCAGCTGGTTCTCGGCGTCGACGGCGCCTACAACCACATCTCGTCGTTGCAATCGGCCGCCAGCGATTCGATGACGCGCATCCTCACCACCAGCGACGGTGTTACGCACACGGTTACGATCACGTCGTCGTCGTCGATGAAGCTCATCGACTATGCCACGCTGCGCGCGCGTGCCGGCTATGCGTTCGGGCAATTCCTGCCTTATGCCTTCGTCGGCGGCGCCGTCGGGCGCTTCAATTCGACCAGCAGCGCGACTGTGAGCGACCATCAGGTTCAGGGCTTGACCGTCATTGATTTCGGTCCGGTCACGCAAAGCGATAACCGCAACAACGCCGTCACCGGCGGCTTCACGCTCGGTCTCGGCATTGACGTGGCGGTGCTGCCGAATGTCTTCCTGCGCGGCGAATGGGAATTCGTCGGCTTTGCCCAGGTCAACGGCATCCGCAGCACCGTCAATACCGGCCGCATCGGCCTCGGCGTGAAGTTCTAGCCGGCATCAAAATGGGAAAAGAGCGTCTCGCGGCGTTCAGTGACGGCGTCATCGCCATCATCATTACCATCATGGTGCTCGAGTTGAGGGTGCCGCACGGCGCCAGTTGGACGGTGCTGATCGGGTTGTTTCCGAATTTCGTCAGCTACGTATTGAGCTTCATCTACCTGGCGATCTACTGGAACAATCACCACCACCTTGTTCATACCGTCACCCGGGTCGATGGGCTCATTCTCTGGGCCAATTCAAATCTGCTGTTCTGGCTGTCGCTCATCCCGGCCGCGACCGCGTGGATGGGTGAAAACATTCTCGCCCCGGTCCCGACCGCGGTGTACGGCATCATTCTTTTGATGCCGGCAATCTCCTACTACCTGCTGCAAAAAGCCATCGTGCACCAGCAGGGCGCGAATTCCGTACTGGCGAGCGCGCTCGGCAGCGATCTCAAAGGCAAGCTGACTTTGGTGCTTTACGCTAGCGGAATTGCCGCCGCTTTTATCAGCCCAGGGATGTCGGTTCTTACCTACGTCCTGGTTGCCGTGATTTGGCTCATCCCGGATCGCCGAATCGCAAAGGTTTTGCGCGAGACCTGATCGGGTTCTTTCCCCCTGCGCACAATTACCGAGGCGGCGGCAGTTGACTGCGGCTTCGCTCTCGCTTATTTCCACCAGTGGGACACCTCTCCCCAACGAGAGGCGACTATCTGGAAGGATAGATCATGACGACAGCGAAGCCCGGCGTGCGGCCGGCTATTCCGCACTTCTCGTCCGGCCCCTGCGCCAAGCGCCCTGGCTGGAGCCTTCAAGCCCTCACCGACGCAGTTTTAGCCCGTTCGCACCGGTCCAAGATCGGCAAGGCGAAGCTCAAGCGCGCCATCGATATGACCCGCGAAGTGCTGGACGTGCCGGCGGATTACCGCATCGGCATCGTGCCGGCTTCCGATACCGGCGCGGTCGAACTGGCGATGTGGTCGATGCTGGGCGCGCGGCCCGTCACCATGCTGGCCTGGGAATCGTTCGGCGAAGGCTGGGTCACCGACGTCGAGAAGCAGCTCAAGCTCAAGGACGTCACCGTGCTCAAGGTGCCGTACGGCGAGCTGCCCGATCTGTCCAAGGTTAATTCCGACACCGATATCGTCTTCACCTGGAACGGCACCACCTCCGGCGTGCGCGTTCCCAACGCCGACTGGATCAAGGCCGACCGCAAGGGTCTGACCATCTGCGACGCGACCTCCGCTGCCTTCGCGCAGGCGCTCGATTTCAAGAAGCTCGATGTCGTCACCTTCTCCTGGCAGAAGGCGCTGGGCGGGGAGGGCGCGCACGGCATGCTGATCCTGTCGCCTCGCGCCGTCGAGCGGCTCGAGACCTACAAGCCGGCTTGGCCGCTGCCGAAGATTTTCCGCATCACCAAAGGTGGCAAGATCAACGAGGGCGTTTTCGTCGGCGAGACGCTGAACACGCCGTCGATGCTGTGCGTCGAGGATTATCTCGACACGCTGCAGTGGGCGAAGTCGATCGGCGGCGCGAAGGCGCTGCGCGCCCGTGCCGACGCCAACGCCAAGGTGATGATCGACTGGGCCGCGCGCACGCCCTGGATCGCCAATCTCGCCAGGGACCCGGCGACCGCGTCGAACACCTCGGTCTGCCTGCGTCTCACCGACCCGGCGGTCACCAGCCTGCCGGCCGAGGCGCAGATCGCCTTCGTCAAGAGCATGGAAGCGATGCTCGACAAAGAAGGCGTCGCCTACGACATCGCCAATCACCGCGACGCGCCGGCATCGTTGCGCATCTGGTGCGGCTGCACGGCCGAGAAGAGCGACGTCGAAGCGCTGACGCCGTGGCTCGACTGGGCTTTCGCTCAAGCCAAAGCCGCTCTGTCGAAGGCGGCCTGACCATGCCCAAAGTTCTCATTTCCGACGCGCTGTCGCCCGCGGCCGTGCAGATCTTCAAGGATCGCGGCATCGAGGTCGATTTCCAGCCCAGTCTCGGCAAGGACAAGGACAAGCTCGCCGCGATCATCGGCAACTATGACGGCCTCGCCATCCGCTCGGCCACCAAGGTGACGCCGAAGATCCTGGAAAACGCCAAAAGCCTGAAGGTCATCGGCCGCGCCGGTATCGGCGTCGACAACGTCGATATCCCCGCCGCCACGGCCAAGGGCATCATCGTGATGAACACGCCGTTCGGCAATTCGATCACCACCGCCGAACACGCCATCTCGCTGATGCTGGCGCTGGCGCGGCAGATCCCGGAAGCCGACGCCTCGACCCGCGCCGGCAAGTGGGAAAAGAACAAGTTCATGGGCGTCGAGATCTTTGCCAAGACCCTGGGTGTCATCGGCTGCGGCAACATCGGCTCGATCGTCGCCGAGCGCGCGCTCGGGCTGAAGATGAAGGTGATCGCCTACGATCCCTTCCTCTCGATTGACCGCGCGGCCGATCTCGGCGTCGAGAAGGTCGAGCTTGACGATTTGTTCAGGCGCGCCGACTTCATCACGCTGCACACCCCGCTCACCGACAAGACCCGCAACATCATCGACGCCGCGGCGCTGAAGAAAATGAAGAAAGGCGTGCGCATCATCAACTGCGCGCGCGGTGGACTGGTCGACGAGACGGCGATCGCCGAGGCGCTCAAATCAGGCCACGTCGCCGGCGCGGCGTTCGACGTGTTCGCCACCGAGCCGGCCACGGAAAGCCCGCTGTTCAGCCTCCCGAACGTCGTCTGCACGCCGCACCTCGGCGCCTCGACCAGCGAGGCGCAGGAAAACGTCGCGCTGCAGGTCGCCGAGCAGATGTCGGACTACCTGCTGCGGGGCGCCATCACCAACGCCATCAACTTCCCCTCGATCAGCGCCGAGGAAGCGCCGAAGCTCAAGCCCTTCGTCGCGCTCGCTGAGAAGCTCGGCTCCTTCGCTGGCCAGCTCACCGAGAACGCCATCAAGGAAGTGCGGATTACCTATGAGGGCGCGGTGGCGGCGATGAACGTCAAGGCGCTGACCTCGGCGGTGCTCGCCGGGCTGCTGCGGCCGATGCTCGGCGACGTCAATGTGGTGTCGGCGCCCGTGATCGCGCGCGAGCGCGGCATGGCGGTCGAGGAGACGACGCGCGAGGCGGAAGGCGATTACGAGAGCCTGATCACCGTGACGGTCGTCACCGACAACCAGACGCGCTGGGTGTCCGGCACGGTGTTCGCCGACGGCCGCCCGCGCATCGTCAACATCAAGGGCATCCGCATGGATGCCGAGTTCGGATCCTCGATGATCTACATCACCAATCTCGACAAGCCGGGCTTCATCGGTCGGTTCTCGTCGACCTTGGGCGAGGCTGGCATCAACATCGCCACCTTCCACGTCGGCCGCGAGGCGCCCGGCGGCAACGCCATAGCGCTCATCGAGATCGACGGCGAACTGCCCGACGCCGTGCTGGCCAGGGTGCGGGCGCTGCCGCAGGTGCAGCAGGCCAAGCCGCTGCATTTCTGACGGCCGGCCGCTCACTCGAAGTGAAAGGGGACGATGTAGGTGAGTTGCTGCGCGGTCATATCGGCTGGCGGCGCAGGGAAAGCCGTGTTTCGCACGGCGGCCAAGACCGCCTCGTCCAGCGGCCCATGACCGCTCGAAGCGGTGACGCGCGCAAAACGCAGCTTGCCGATTGCGTCGAGGGCGAAAGTTATGGTCACGGTGCCTTGGCGGCGGAGCTCGCGCGGCTTGTTTTGCGCAAGCGCGACGCGCACGCGCACGGCATAGCGGCTGACCGCGCCTGCACTGGCAGAGGCGGCAGCCGCCGCGCCCGCCGATTCGACGGCGGCGCGCGAGGTCGCGCCGCTCGGCACCTTGGCCGTTTCCGTTTGCTTCGGCGGCGGCTTGGGCGGCTCTGGCTGCGGCGGTGTGTCGGATTGCTCGACCTGTGGCTGCGGTTCCTGTTGCGGCGGCGGCTCCTGGTCGCTTCGGGGCTTTGTTTCGTCAGTCGGCGCTTTGGGCTTCGGTTTATCCTCGGCCTTGGCCGGGGCGATATCGGCTGTGCTGCCGCCATTCTGCGTGGCGGCCTGTTGCGGCACTTGTGATTCCAGCACCTGCGACGGCACCAGCTCGACGCTGATCGCGTCGAGATATTGCCCGCCGCCGCCGGCCGGTTCGACGGCCCACAGATTGAACCAGAGGGCGAGCAAAATACCGAAATGCGCGGCGCCGGCCGCGGCAGCCGTCAGCCATGGGCCGTAGTCATTCGCCCTTGCCGCGCCCGGCGCCACTTCGGCAGGAACAACGTCGAGCCTGCTCTCTGTGTCCTCCTCGCTGGGCGCGTGTCTGCCCGCGCCGTGCCGGCGCGCCGGGTCAAACACGATGATGGTTGCCCGCTGGTTTCGAATGGGCCGGGCGCTCCGTTGACAAAGCCGGTAACGTTATAACATAACTCAATCAGCGGGGCGAGAGTGTGGCGGGGCTTGCGTATGAGAGTTTCTATCCACGGATGGGCTTGTGTCTTGGCGTTCGGAACAGTGCTGGCAGGAGCGAGCCAGCTCGCGGCGCAAACGGTGTTGCCTGAAATCGTGGTTCAGGCGCAGCGGCCCGCGCCGCCGCGTCCCTCAGACGTGCCGCAGTCCGGCGCGGCATCGCCGGTCGCCGCGGCAAATACCAACCTTGATGTCGCGCGCGATAATCTGTCGCCGCGCTTTGGCGCCAGTTCCTTCGACATGAATCGTGCGGCAATCGAGGCGATGCCGCAAGGCGCCGATACGCCGATCGAGAAAGTGCTGCTGCAGGCCCCCGGCGTGTCGCAAGATTCCGCGGCGGCGGGCGACATCCATGTCCGCAACGAGCACGGCAATGTGCAGTACCGCATCAACGGCATTACCTTGCCGGACGGCATTTCCGGTTTCGGTCACGTCTTCGACACGAACCTGATCGGCAGTCTGGCGGTGATTACGGGCGCGCTGCCAGCGCAGTTCGGGCTGCGCACCGCCGGCGTCGTGGACATCCAGACCAAAAGTGGCAACGCGCTGATGCCGGGCGGGCAGATCGGTATCTATGGCGGCAGCCATGATACGGTGACGCCGACCTTCGATTACACCGGCCGGTTCGGCAACACCGAGTATTTCTTTGCGGGCCGCGGCTTCACCAGCAATCTCGGCATCGAGAATCCGACGCCGGGCGCCAACGCCATTCACGACCGCACCTGGCAGGGCAACTTCTTCAGCTATACCTCGACCCTGATCGACGATTTCACGCGCGTGGCGACGATCTTCGGCAACACCACCAACCGCTACCAGATCCCGAACAATCCGGGGCAGGTGCCGGTTGTTGCATCGGCGTTTGGCGTGACGTCGCTCGACTCGGCAAATCTGAATGAAAGGCAGGCCGAGCAGAACAATTTCGCGGTTGTCGCCGTGCAAAGATCGATCAACGGTTTCGACACGCAACTTGCGTCGTTCACGCGCTATAGCACCTTGCGTTTCTTGCCCGATACCATCGGCGACGTCCTGTTCAACGGGCAGGCAACCGACGTCTATCGCGAAAGCGTTGCCAGCGGCCTGCAAGGCGATGCCGCCTACGCCTTGAATGACGCCCACACGCTGCGTGGCGGCTTTACCGTCAGCGGCGAGCACACGCGCGTCAGCAACGTCTCGACGGTGCTGCCGGCGAGCGGCGCCGATGCGCCGTTTACCATTGATGACGGCACGCAAAAGCTCGGCTGGATCGGCGGCCTCTATGTGCAGGACGCGTGGCGCATCACTAATGAGCTCACGCTCAACGCCGGCCTGCGCTTCGATCAGATGTGGCAATATGTCGACGCCAACCAGCTCAGCCCGCGGCTCAATCTCGTCTACAAGCCGCTCGACGGGACGACCATCCACGCTGGCTACGCGCGCTACTTCACGCCGCCGCCGCAGGTCCTGTCTGGCCCGGTCAATGCCGCCGCCTTCGTGCCGACTTTCGTGCCGCCGGACACCACGCAGCAGGACCCGGTGAAGCCGGAGCGCTCGCATTACTTCGACGTCGGCGTCGTGCAGATGCTGGCGCCCGGACTGCAAGTCGGTGTCGACGGCTACTACAAGATCGCCAAGGACCTGCTCGACGATGGCACCTTCGGCCCCGGCCTGGTGTTCGATGCCTTCAACTACGAGAAGGCGAGGAATTTCGGCATCGAGTTCAGCACGACCTACACCAATGGAAACTTCAAGGCCTATGGCAATCTCGCCTGGGCGAAGCAACTCGCCACCAACATCGTCTCCAACCAATATCTGTTCGGTGCCGACGAGCTCGCCTATATCGCCGCGCATTACGTCTATACCGACCATGCGCAGACCTGGACGGGTTCGGCGGGCGCGTCCTATCTGTGGGGCGGAACGCGTTTCAGCGCTGACCTCATCTACGGCAGCGGTCTGCGCAGCGGTGACTTCAACACAAACCACGTGCCCGGTTACGCGCAGGTCAATGTCGGCGCAAGCCGCGATTTCATGCTACCCGACGGCGAACGGTTCTCCGCGCGCTTTGCCGTGGTCAATGTGTTCGACTCGACCTACTTGATCCGCGACGGCAGCGGCATCGGCGTGTTCGCGCCGCAGTACGGACCGCGCCGGGGATTTTTCGTCGGCCTCTCGAAGAAA
>Ga0265339_10003996_pt1 | contig 10192 bp, 8 predicted proteins | sample 4CB219metaG_FD_202085 | JGI IMG/M metagenome (GOLD analysis project Ga0265339, IMG submission 202085) | Rhizosphere microbial communities from Carex aquatilis grown in University of Washington, Seatle, WA, United States - 4-CB2-19 metaG | ecosystem: Host-associated > Plants > Roots > Rhizosphere...
GCGACGTCACCGTCCAGACCAAGATCCTGCGCGGCGGCGGCAGCCAGGACATCGCCGTCGACTATCGGCTGCGCCAGCCCGACGGCCAGTGGAAGATCATCGACGTCATCATCGAAGGCGTCAGCCTGGTGTCGAACTTTCGCTCGCAGTTCCAGGACATCGTCGCCCAAGGCGGACCCGACAAGCTGCTGGCGCTTTTGAAAGAAAAGAACGCCGCCGGCGAGCCGTTGAAGGCGCCGGGCGCGGACTAGCGGCAGGCTGTTTCGCTTTCAGGTGTGAGGTCGGAGAAAGTCATCTGACCTCACCACCGCCGTGCCTAGAACTTCTTATTGAAGATGTTCGGCACGACGTAGGGCAAGTCGACGTTCTGATACAGCGTCGTTTGCGACCACGCTTCGTGCTCTTGCTTGCGTAAGAGGCCGTCGTGATCGGTATCGGCCTTGTCGAACTCCCGCTTGAGCTCCGGCACGGCTTCCGCCTCTTCGCGGCTGATGTAGCCGTCGTGATTGGTATCGGCTCCTTCCCACTGCTTTGAGCTGGTGGTCAGGTAGGTAGCGATCTCCCACAACGTGATGGTGCCGTCCTTGTCGGCGTCGACGTTGGCGAAGGCGGATGACGAGTAGCCGCTCTTGATCGCTTCGTCGCGCGTCAGCTTGCCGTCGTTGTTGAGGTCGGCGACCTCGAACTTCGTCTTGACCTCGCGCGGCACCAGATCCGGCGTTGGCTGCGGCTGCGCGGCGGCGACCGCGGTGCAGCCGAGCACGCCGAGCGCGAGCAGGAGCCGTTTCATGCGCCGGCCTTGGCCGTGCTCAATGCCGCTTGCAGCTTGGCTTCGTCGTCATGCGACAGCGACGTCTTCAGCACCTTGCCCCCGACGCCGCGCACCGCCTCGAGGACCTTGTCCGGCGTCGCCTTGCGCACCAGGACGAACAGCGCCGAGCTGCCCGGCTGCAACGTCGAGGCGAGCTCCTTCATGAAGTTGTCGTCGATGCCGATATCCGACAGCGCGCCCGCTGCCGCTCCAGCAGCTGCGCCGACTGCGGCGCCGAGCAACGGATTGAGGAAGATCGTGCCGATCAGCAGGCCCCAAAATCCGCCACCCACCGCACCGGCCGCCGGCAGCGGGTAGCTTTGATGGAGCTTCACCTTGCCGTCCGACTTGCGCACCGCGACGACGGCGTCCTCCAGATCGATGAGGTACTCCTTCTGCATCTTCAGCAGCTGCAGTCGCACCTCGTCCGCCTTGAACGCATCGTCGAACCCAATCACCACCAAGTCGCTCATCGGGACCCTCCTCCGCCGCATTCCAGCCCATTGGTGCGGGAAGTCAACTGGAGGAGGGTGTCCGGATCGGTGTCGGGTGTCAGAGTTGCGAGCCGCTGGCGGCCGCGCGTACGCAATAGGCGCGCCCTGCTGTATCTTTCCCGGCCGACACCTGACGGCTGATCCGGAGCCTGACCCTGATTTGACCCCACACCGGGTTCTCGATAGCCGGCGCGAACGGACCTGCCATGCACGCAGACAGCATCCTGCTCGATATCGGCATCTCGATCCTGACCGCGACGGTCTTGGCCTATGCGGCACGCCTGCTGCGCCAGCCGTTGCTGCTCGCCTACATCGGTGCCGGCTTGCTGATCGGACCGTCCGGACTGGCGATCGTGCACGACGACAAGCGCATCTCCGAGCTCTCCGAGCTCGGCTTGGCATTCCTCCTGTTCATCGTCGGGCTGGAGATCGACCTGAAGAAGCTGCTCAGCGCCAGCCGTGTCGCCGCGCCGGTTGCCGTCGGCCAGGTGGGGCTGTGCGCGCTGATCGCCGTCGGCGCCATGCACCTGTTCGGGTTCTCCGGCCTGCCGGCGGTGTACCTGGGCGTCGCCTCGGCCTTCTCCAGTACGATGGTGGTGGTCAAGCTGCTGTCGGACAAGAGCGAGCTCGACACCGTCGACGGCCGCCTGACGATCGGCATTTTGTTGGTACAGGATGCGCTGGCAATCATCGTCCTGGCCTTGCAGCCGAATCTTCAGCAGCCGTCGCTGCAGCCCATCCTGCTATCGCTCGTCGCCGGCGTCGGGCTGGTGGTCGGCGCGCTCGCCGTCGCGCGCTTCGTGCTGCCGCCCGTGCTGTCGTGGGCGGCGAAGAGCCCCGAGCTCGTGCTCATCTCGGCCATCTCCTGGTGTCTGCTAATCGGCTACCTGGCCGTGCTGGCCAACTTCTCGCTCGCCATGGGCGCGCTGATTTCCGGCGTGACGTTGTCTGCCCTGCCCTACACGCTCGACGTCGCGGCGAAGATTCGCGGCTTGCGCGACTTCTTCGTCACGCTGTTCTTCGTCGCGCTCGGCATGCAGCTGGAGCTCGGTGCGCCGCGCGTCCTGATCGCCGCGGCCGCGCTGTCGGTGGTGGTGGTGCTCAGCCGTTTCGTGACCGTCGGTCCGCTGCTCTACGCGGCCGGCTACGGCACGCGCATCGGCATGTTGAGCTCCCTGGCGCTGGCACAGACCGGCGAGTTCGCGCTGGTCATCGTCAGCATCGGCTTGTCGCTCGGGCACGTCGACCGCGAGGTCGCCTCGATCATCGCGCTCACGCTGGTGGTGAGCTGCACGTTGTCGACCTACATGATCATCGCCAACCGTCAGGTCGCCAAACGACTCACGGCGCTGCTCGCCGGACTGGGACTGCGCGACGGTCCGCGCGTCGATGCCCCGGCCGAAGGACACGGCCACCGGGCGGAGATCGTCCTGCTCGGTTTTCACCGCACCGCCAGCTCGCTGCTGCATGCGACACAGTACGGCGCCGAGGGACGCCCGCTCCTCGTCGTCGATTTCAGCCCCGAGGCGTATCAGAAGTTGCGCGCGCGCAACGTGCCGGTGGTGTACGGCGACATCAGCCACCTCGACACCCTGGAGCACGTCGGCGTCGAGCACGCGCAACTGGTGGTGTCGACGGTGTCGGACGATTTTCTGCGCGGCACCGACAATATGACGTTGCTGCGCCAAGTGCGGCGATTGAACCCGGCGGCGCGCGTCATTTTGTGCGCCGAGTCGCTCGATCAAGCGCGCCGCATGTATGCGGCCGGCGCCGATTATGTCGTACTGCCGCGCGTCGAAACGGCGCGCGCGTTTCTCGACATTCTCGCCGCCGTCGAGAGCGGCCAGCTCGACGATTTGCGCCGCCGCGCCTTGAACGAGCTCGGCGAACGCGACGAGGTGCTGGCGTAAGACGCGCGCCGCGGCGTGTTGACCGCGCGCACGCTTCCGGCTACCCCGCCGGTGTGTTTACATCCGAGGCAGTGACCCGCCAGATCCGCGTCCGCGTCCAATCGAGCTATGTGCCGGAGCGCTCGGAGCCCGAGCACGGCAGCTGGTTCTTCATCTATACCATCGAGATCGCCAACCACGGCGAGGAAACCGCCCAGCTGGTCAGCCGTCATTGGATCATCACCGATGCCAACGGCGCCGTGCAGGAAGTGCGCGGGCCAGGTGTGGTCGGCGAACAGCCGGTGCTGGCTCCGGGCGAGTCGTTTACGTACACGTCCGCTTGCCCGCTGGAGACGGCGTTCGGCACGATGCACGGCACGTATCAAATGGTCACCAAATCCGGCGAGCAATTCGACGCGCAGATCGCGCCGTTTTCGCTCGGCGAGCCACACGCCATCAACTGACGAGGTGTCCCATGCTCAATCCGCGTGAGTGCGTGCTGTACAGCGGCGGCCTGCGCGGCGCCGAAGCGGCGTTCGGCGCCCTCGCCGAGCAGCACGGCGTCGAGGAAGTGACCTTCACCTTCGACGGCCACGTCATCGAACGGCAGCGCGGCGTGCGCACGTTGAGTCACAGCGAGCTGCTGCACGGCGACGTGAGCCTGGCGTACGTCTCCAAACTCATGCGCCGCCACTATCCGGAGACCGACTACATCAAACAGGTGTTACAGACGATCTGGCACCAGGTGAACAACGCGCAGGAAGTCTACGCCGTCGGCAAGGTGCTCGACGACGACACGGTCATGGGCGGCACCGGCTGGGGCGCCGAGTTCGGCAAGCTGTGCAACAAGCCGGTGTACGTCTTCGACCAAGATCGCGACGGTTGGCTGGCATGGACCGGCACTGCCTGGCAAAGCGGCGAGCCGACCATTCGCCACTGCCACTTCGCCGGCACCGGCACGCGCCATCTGCGCGACAACGGCCGCAAGGCCATCGACGCGCTCTACCGGCGCTCGTTCGCCGCCGCGTGAGAGCTGCACGGCGGGCACTTGACGTGCCCGCCGCGCAGCCACTTCTCGCGCCGCCCCTCAGTCGCGGGCCGAATAGGACGTCGGCTCGTTCCGCTGCACTTCGTACGACTGATAGACCGAGTGCCAGCAGCCGCCGGCGGTGTTGACCAGCTGCACGGTGACCTGGCTCTGCTGGTGGAAGAGCTGCGTCGGCGAGGCGGCCGCCGGCAGCGGGAACGACGCGCCTTTGCCGGTAAACTGCACTTGGTCCTTACCGGGCGTGCCGCTCTTCACGACCAGCTTCTGCGCACCGCTTTCGGCCAGAGTCGGATCGCGGAACGACCAGCCGCGAATCGGCAGGTCGCCAATGTTATGCCAGCGGTTGACCGGTGCGATGTGCACTTCCGTCACCAGCGCCGGCACCAGCGCCGTTTCGTCGTAAATGCACAGCGCGTACTCCGTCGCGCTGAGTGGATTGCCGAGCTCGGCAGCCGGCGCGTCGCCCTTGAGCCAACGCCAGGTGACGCGCAAGTGATCGGGCGAGCTCGCCTTGATCGTCAGCTTCGACTTGCCGGCGTCCCGACAGACGCCGCGCGGTGTGGTGTCGCAAAGCGGTGTCGCGGTCGGCGTCGCGGTGGCCGTCGGTGTTTCTGTCGGAGTGCTACTCGGCGGCACCGGCGTCGCGGTCGGGGTGGCCGTCCGCGTCGACGTAGCCGTGCTCGTGCTCGTGCGCGTCGGCGTCACTGTGCGGGTCGCCGTCGCCGTCGACGAATTGGTCGGCGTCGATGAATTGGTCGGCGTCGCCGTATCGGGCTGCGGGATCGTGTTGGTCGCCGTCGAGGTCGGCGGCGGCGGCATCGTCTCCGTCGCCGTGGCTGTCGCCGTGGCGGTCGACGTCGGCGAGACGTTGAGCGGCGTGCTGTTCGGATCGGCCGGATCCGATCCGGCGTCTAGCTCGTCGGCATCGAAATAGCCGTCTTCGTCGCGGTCGACGCCGGCGCGCGTGGCCGAGCCGAGCGGCGCGGCGGTGTACGTCAACTCCTGGCCGGCGGTCGCGGCGACGGCGCGCAGCGCTGGATCGGTCAACAGCGGCTCGGCGGCGCGATCACTGCGGAATGTTCCCGCGGCCGTACGGTACCAGCCACGCGGCTGTCCGCCGACCGTTCCCTTGACGATCACATCGCACTCACCGGCGGTGGCGCGGGCGAGCAGCAAGGCAATGCGGCTCGATACCGAGCCGGAGTTGCTGTTGGTCAGCGTCACCTGCTGGCCGATGATCGGCGCCAGGTCGTTGTCGAACGCCAGGACGAACTGCTCCACTTGCCGGCGCTGCGCATCGCCGCCGGAGAAGCCGACGCCATTGCTGTTGTTGAAAACGGTCGCCTGCAAGAAGCGGAAGACGGTGTCGACCGAGCCGTCGTGCAAAAAGCCGAAGCCGCGGATCTGATTGCCTTTGAAACCGTTGTCGCTGTTGTTGAAGAAGTCGACGCCGGTCATGCCGAACATGCCGACCTTCTGGTAGAGGTTGCGCAGCTGCGCGACCTTCATCACCTGCGTCTCGTTCTCGAAGCTCGCCTCGCCGTCGGTGCCGAAGAAGCCCTGGCTGGCGTCGAGCACATGACAGCCGACGCAGTTGAAGCCGAACCCGTTGCCGGTGACGATGCCGTCGGCGCGCCGACTGCCGGTCATGAAGCTCTTGCCCGCCGTCTGATCCGCCGTCAGCGAGTTGTCGAGATTGCGGATCGGGTTGGGCGGCATCATGACCTGCAAAATGAAGTCGGAGAACTTCTGCATGTCCGCTTCCGGAATCTGGCTGTCGCGGCCGACCAGGCCGGGGAACGCGACGCGGAAGTTCCGGAAGGCGATGTCCTCGTTGAAGATGTCGCCGTTCTGATCGGCGCGATCGCCGCGCCAGTGCATGGCACCGTGATGCGCCATGCCGCGCAAGGTCTGCACCGTCATCGGTCCCTTCATCGGATGGAAGTTGTCGAAGTCGACGTTGGTGCCGCCGATCTGCGCGATGGTCTGCAGCTTCTTCGGCAGCGGATTGGGGATCTTCACGTCGTCGGGGTTGCCGAGATCCCACGCCAAGCTGTCGAAGTCGCCGAAGATGTGGCAGCTCGAGCACGACGCCTCGCCGTTGCTGGAGGTGAAGACGGCGTCGTAGAGGAACGGCCGCCCCTGCACGATGCTGGCCGGCTCCGGATTGTACAGCGTCTGGTGCGACGCCTCGCTGGCGGTGTCGGTGTCGATCACCGACAGCCCGTTGTCGAAGCGGGTCAGCACGTACAAACGGTGCCGCGCCTCGTCGAGCACCAAGCCGTTCGGCCCGCCGCCGGTCACCGCGATATGACTGCTCGCGTCGGGGGTGAAGGTGTCGGCCTCCAGCTGCGCGGTGTCGAAGACGCCGACTGCGCCGGAGCCGAAGGCCGCGACATACAGCGTCTGGCCGTTCGCCGTGACCGCCATGTCGAGCGGCGTGGCGAGACTGCGTTCCTTCACGCCGGCCGGTGCCGGGCGCTGGCTGTAGTTGATGTGCTTATTGAGATGGCGCGGAAGGACGTTGCCGTTGTCGAGCACCGTGATGCGGTATTCGGCGAGATGGCCCTGCACCGTCGTGCTGGTGATGCCCGGACCCTCGAAGCGCGTCTCGTTGCGCGAGTCGGCGTTGCTGACATAGACCTTCTGGCTGACCGGGTTGACGGCCATATTGAACAGGATGGTGCCGACGCCGCTGTAGACGTTGGTCTGCACCGGCGGCGTCGCATTGGCGTTGATCGCGAACACGTCCTGATCGGGCAGGCTGAACTTGACCGCGTTGTCCCAGCTGCGCCCGAGCTGGTCGACCCAATGCGCGCCGTTGTATTTCACGATGAGGCCGACTTCGGGCCGCTGATCGCCGGCCGAATTGCGATGCGGCAGCGGCAACCCACCCGGCATGGTGACGCCGTTGATCGTGCACGAGCCCTGCACCGTGTTGTTGCTCAGGTGGGTGCTGTCGGTGTCGCACACCGCGCCTTCCGAGATCGTCGTCGTTTGATTGCCTGATTGGAAGACTGCGGCGTACACCGTGCCGCCGTCGGGCGTGACCGCCAAGGCGCGCGGCGTATCGCCGAACAGCGTCAGAATCGACAGCGGCGTGCCGCCCAGGGCGGCGCCGAGGTTGGTCGCGTCGAACACCCACACGTCGGCGCGGCCGATGCCCGCGGTCGTAAGGTCGCTGAGGATTTGCGACGGGGTGGGGTTGTTCTGGCCGCGGTGCGCGGTGGTGATGAAGGCGCGATTGCTGCCGGATCCGGCGAACACGACGTCGCGCGGCTCGTCGCCGACCAGCAACGTGCGCACGACGCGCGGCGGTGCGCTGGAGACGTCGACGATACTGATCGAGTCGGACAAATGGTTGACGACCCAGACCTCGCTGTTGCTGCGCGCCGCGACGGCACAGGGCTCCAAGCCGACCGGAACCGACGCGATGTGCACAGCGCTGCCTCCGGTGAGATCGAAGATCTCCAAGCGGCCGTCCGGCACGTTGGTGGCGAACAAGCGCGTGCCGTCTGGCGACATCGCCAGCGGCCGCACCGGGCCGGTCTCGAACTCGGTGTAGGCCGCCACGACCGGCGTCGCGCCGATCAGCAACCAACTCACCAGCGCCGCGATTGCGGCAACTCCCCCCCGACGGCCGTCAGACGCAAATGATCCCACCGATGTCGCCCCCCTGCGCGCACGTAGTACGGCGGCGCAGCGAATCACAAGCGACTTCGGTTGAAACGTTTTCGCGGACTAGACCGCGGCGCCGGTTCGATCGATCGAACCGGCGCCCCCCGTTCGGCGGCGACGTCAGTTCGTACCCAGCACCCAGGCTGCAGTGTCGCGCGGCAACTCCGGAATGTGGGCGAGAAATTCCTGCACGTCCTCACCCACCAGCTTGCCGCCCAGATTGGCACGCAAGAAGTCGTGGAAGTGCGTCGCGACGCGCTCGCTCAGCAGCCCGCAGCGGCGCAGGGTCGGAATGACGAATCCCTGCACCGGGCCCAGCCGGCGACCCTTGAGGTTTTGATGGCGCGTCAGCTCTTCGCGCTCGCGGCCGACGCAGGCGAACAGCTCGGCCGGATCGATCCCCACTTCCTGCCAGATCTTCATGACCGCCGTCGCCAGCGTTTGTTCGTTGCGGCTGTCGATCAGGGTGCGCGCCGCCTCGAGCGCGAAGTCTTCCAGCTCGCGCGTGGCGGCGGCGTCGAGCAGCGGCACGCAGCGCTCGACGTACTGGACGCCATAGGCATGGTGACGCGACTCGTCGCGCGCCACGTACGTCAACAGCTCTTTCAGCAGCGGCTCTTCCGTCAGGTTGCGCATCTCGCGAAAGCTGTAGAGCGCCAAGCCTTCGACGACGATCTGCATGCCCACAAGCTTCTTCAGCCAGTCGTCGGTCTGCAGTGTCGCGTCGAGCACGCGCTTCACCGGCGCTGCGATCGGGTGCACGTCGTCGAGCTTGCGAATGTACTTGGCGAAGACCTCGACATGGCGCGCTTCGTCCATCGTCTGCGTCGCGGCGTAGAACTTCGCGTCGGTATGCGGCACGGCGTTGACCAACTGCGCTGCGACCATCAACGCGCCCTGCTCGCCATGCAGAAAATTACTGAGGCGAAACGCCGCCGTGCGACGCGTCAGCTCCCACGTCGTGTCGGCGTCGAGCGATTTCCAATAGGAGCACTGCTCGATCGGCACGGCGGTGCCGAGCGGCGTGCTGGCGAATTTCGCCCGGTCGATCGGGCGATCCCAGTCGATCTCGCGCTCGGCGATCCACTGCGCCTCGGTCGCCTTGCCGTACAGGCGGCGCAACTCCTCAACCTGCGGCTCGTAGTTCCACTGGTAGATCACCTGCATCGCAGTGGCGATGCCGGGCTCCTGCGTCGCCGTCTCCAAGGTGAAGTCGTCCATTTGTCGCTCTCCTTAGGAATCGTTCAGGACGCGGCGCGGCTGCGCGTGCGGCGCAGGCTCAACACCACTTCGCCCATGGCGTCCATGTAGTGGCGTAGCGCCACCAGGGCGTCTTCCGGATGGCCGCCTTCCAATGCGCTCAGACAGCGGTCCATGGTCGGAACGATGTAGCCGGGATCGCGGCGCAGCTCGTGGCGCGCCTGGCGCATCGGTGCGGAGCGCAAGAAGGCGGCGGTCTTGCGCGCCAGCATCTGCCAGACGCGATTGCCGGTCATGTCCGATATCAGCTCGAACACCTGGCGGACGGCCTCGAAGCGCTCTTCGCGCTCGCGCGCATCGTCTGCCACCACTTCGCGTAGCGCCCGCAAGGCGGCCAATTGCGTCGGGCGAAAGCGCGCCACTGCGAGGCGCGCCATCTCGTAGAACAGCGGCGTCAACACCTCGGTCACGTCCGCCACCGCCTGCAGGTCGGTGTGACCGCCGCGATGGATGAGGAACGGCAAGATGCTCAACGAGGCACCGGTGAGCGGCTGTACGGTGGCGCCGTCTCCCTGCCGCACGGCGACCAGACCGAGCCCCTCCAGCACTTTGATCGCCTCGCGCACCGAGGTGCGGTTGACCTGAAATTCCGCCGCGAGCTCGCGCTCCGGGGGCAACTTGCGGCCGGCGGAAAACCGCCCGTCGAGGATGGCGTCGCGCAGCTGCTGCGCCACCGATTCGTGAATGCGACGCCGCGGCGGCGGACGGAACGGAATCGGCGACTTGCCGCGCATTCGACCAGTTATCCAATGGTCCAACCAATTGTCAATGGCGCCCAGGCGGCGCCCCTGCGGGCGCGCGGGGCGACGGGCGGCCATCGGTCTGAGTAGTCGCGATGTCGCGCTGCAACGCGCTTCGATCCGGCTGCGCCGGCCACTTCCGCGGCCTGCAAGCGGCGCGCGCTTACTGACCGCCTGCCGCCGCAGTGCTCGGCGCGGACGCGGGCGGTAAATTTGCTCGTTTACTCAGCGTTTTCAGTAGTGGTAGTCGTCCGGATGGGAGAAGGATTTCC
>Ga0265339_10003999_pt1 | contig 10191 bp, 6 predicted proteins | sample 4CB219metaG_FD_202085 | JGI IMG/M metagenome (GOLD analysis project Ga0265339, IMG submission 202085) | Rhizosphere microbial communities from Carex aquatilis grown in University of Washington, Seatle, WA, United States - 4-CB2-19 metaG | ecosystem: Host-associated > Plants > Roots > Rhizosphere...
ACCCTCCGGTTGCACTGCAAATCCCTGTACGACCCCTGGCCTCGGCAACACCGGCAGAAACCAATTCCGCGGCCCCGGTTACATTCAGGACAACTTCTCCATCGCAAAGAAGTTCACCGTCTATCGTGAACTCGCTTTGGAAACTCGCCTCGACGCCGTCCAATTGAGCAATTCTCCGCAATTCGGCCTGCCCAACAGCAGCATGACCTCCTCCAGCTTCGGCCAGATCTCCACCACACTCGGCAGCGGACAAGGCACCGTCAACGGCATCGGAGGCGGTCGCTCCCTGCAGGGATCAGTGAAGTTCTCCTTCTAAATCTCCGTCACTCTAATCCGCAACAAAAAGGCCGGCCAACGCATCTCGCGTTGGCCGGCCTTTTGCTGTCGAAACCTCCAATCGCGACCCTGTCTTGAAGGGGCGGCAGGCGGTCCGCTCATCAACCCTGAAGATTCGCAGTGTTGCCTTAGGGGGCTGTGCCCCATTCATCACGGCCCTATCGTGATGAGTGGGTCTTCGGAACAGAGGGAGCCACGCAGTTCGTAGCGAAGGGTCGGAACGCAGATCACCCCACCGAGCAGCCTCCCCGTTACCCGTCTCTGAGTCGCAGAGTCCCTTTTGTTCCCCGTCTCCTGTCACGAAAAACCGCGAAAAAGCACCCAAAATGGCGCTAAGAACGCGCTAAGTGCGCCTAAATAAGCCCATTTAAGCCCCATTTAGACACCTAATCGGGTAGTAATATGCGAACCAAGTGCCTTTTTCCGCACTTTATAGACCAACTCGACACAAATTTAGGTGGTCTGGAAGGTTAAGTAACCTCAAAACTGCACCCTCCTGGGCGAACATTCGGGGTGCATTCGCAACCAGTTAAGCGAACATTTCGCGCCTTCGCATAACCAGTTAAGCGAACATTTTGGCTCTGCCAGCAGTCAGTTTTCAGCCTCGTTATCGCCCGCAGTCAATGTCCTGCGACGCCGTCTTTCCATCCAGCAGGAAGCACGCAGCCCCGCCCGTATCGGTGCGAAGCGTCCGCACCTTGGCCGCTTGCAACTCCTCCAGAATCTCCGGCCGGGGATGTCCGTAGTGGTTCCGCAAACCGCATGAAATCAATGCCCACTGCGGCGCTACCCTCGCTAGAAATGCCGGTCCGGTCGAAGTCAAACTACCATGGTGCCCCACTTTGAGCAGCGTGCTTCCCAGGCCGGCTTCACCCAGCATCGCCTCTTCCACCGGCGCTTCCGCATCGCCCTCCAGCAGCACCGAAGTTGCACCATAGCCAACATGCAACACCATTGAATCGTTGTTCTTAGGCTCGCTCCCCGGCTTGTAGCCGGCCACCGGAGCAAGCACGCTCACCTGGCTGTTTCCAAACGGAAATCCGTCCCCTGCCTCGAGCGTTCTCACCCGAATATGCAGCCCCGCCGCTTCATCCAGCAGCTCCTGATAAGCCTCCACGCGAGGATTGTCGCCAACCCACAATTCATCCGGGTGGAAGTTCCGCAAAACAGTCGGCAATCCGCCCATATGATCCGAGTGCGCATGGCTCAACGCCACCGCATCCAGATGCCTGATTCCCCGTGCCCAAAGAGCGGGAGAAACCACTTCCTCGCCGATGTCGAATTCCTGCGAAACCTGCCGCGGCCCTCCCCCAAATCCCCCTCCGTCCACCAGCAACGTCTTTCCGTCCGCCGTTATCACCAGCAACGAGTCGCCCTGCCCAACATCAATTGCCTCAACTAGTTGCGCATTGCGAGGATGCTCGATCTTGCGCGGTGCCACTGCGGAAACCGCGGCCAGCACAAGTGCCGCCCATGCAAGGCGGCGCTGCCAATGCGTTTCGCTGGCTACGCTCAAGTGAGCCAGTACCGTGGCCAAAGCAAGCAACCCACAAAAGGCTGCTGACTGCCAGATGAGCGGGTCAGGAATGCGAATATCTCCATAGCTGAACGACCCGAACACATGCACCAGGCCCACCCCCAGATGAAGCACCAGTGCCACAATCATCGCCGGCACCACGGCCAGCGCCGGCCACACGAAAAGCAAAAACAAAGTCAGCAAAGCCGCCGGCATTAACACCGTAAGAAGTGGCAAAATGAACAAATTTACCGGCAACGCAAATAAAGTAATGCGATGAAAATAAATTGCCATCGGCAACGTCATCGCCAACTCAACCACAAGAGACACAGTCAGCAATTCGAGCAAGCGGAGAAGAAAGCGTATCGTCCAGGGAAAGACATTCCATGCAAGTCGGTAGTTTCCGATCTCCTGCAATTGCACTGCGATCATCCGCAGGAAGCCGCGAAACTGCGCCAGCCGTGGCTCCAGTTTTCCATCGATTGCAGTCAGGCCAAGATCGCGTGTCGCATTCAAAAAGGGATGGGCTGTACCTCGCAGAAGCGGAGCCGCCACTCCTGCAATTGCCACCACCGCAAGCAACGTCATCTGCAAGCTTGAGTCGAACAAACCGCGGGGACTCGCTGCCAGCAGGCACAACGATGCAAACCCGATAATGTTCAAGGCGCTCCGTTCCCGGTAGACTAGCCTCCCCAGCAGGTAGAGAGTCACCATCCAGAGCGAACGTTGCACCGGAGTCGCGAATCCTGTGAAAAGCGCGTACGCGAAAGAAATGAAAATCGTGAGAAACGTGGCCGGAACGCGTGCCAGGCGCACCCGGCGCGCAAGCCAGAAAATACACCCAGCCACGATGGCAAGATGGAACCCCGAAACCACCAGCATGTGAAAAGAGCCGGTGCGCTCAAAGCCCACGCGCAGTGAATGCGTCAGGTAGGTGCGGTCACCGGCGACCATGGCGGCCAGCATGATTGCGTCATCCTGGGTAAGCCGCATGGGCGCGGGCAACCTGCGCATAGCTGCAGGCAGTGCCAGCAGACGGCTGGTGGTGGCATGTTGCAGTCCGCTGAGGCGGCAGGCTAGAAGTGTGCTGGCGCTCGCAGGCTGGCCCAATCGGGCCACGTGATCGTTGGCGACGCCGGAAGTCGAAGTAATGCCTTGGTCGATCAGGAAATGGGCCCGGCTCCAGGCGCCCGGGTCATGATAGGTCTCTGGCGGCAACAGACGGACGACTGCGCGCACCCGCTCTCCGCACTGAAAAGGTGCAACACCTCTCTCCGTCGTAGCGCCTTCTGGCCAGCGCACTGTCAGCCTTACACCACCTGGGATGGGCGTCTGCACATCTTCTGCATCTGTCACCGTTTCGAGGCTTGAAACCTCAAGGTCGATTCGCTGTGTCAGTTCCGTCGCTGGAGTCGCGCCGGCGAGAGCATCGTCATTCAGGCTTTGCTCCGTCTCCGTGCGCACCGCCCCAGCATCCACCACTGTGCCTTCCACGGTTCGAAGCAGGCCGTCGGAAAGCGAGGCCAGCGCAGGTGCGGGAGCCGGATGCGGCTCCATCAGTGCGCACCAGGCGCCCAGCATGCACCACAGAATCGCCATCGGAGCCCAGGCGACGCGCGGTCCGCGCAAAGCAGCTACGCCGCACAAAATGACTACGAGAGCCAGAGCAGCCAGCACCAAACTCGGTCGCAGCCAAAACCAATGTGTGAAGGCAATTCCAATCGCAAATAAACACGCAGCGAGGAATAAAGGCACGGCGCTCAGGCCGGCAGCAGGCTCTCGGGTGGTAGGGGGATCAAATTGCATTGCGCCCAAAAATTAGAAAGGATCTATGGGGTCAAGCCTATCAGCACCGGCGCAAGTGGACCACTGTCTCCAGATGGAATGTCTGGGGAAACAGGTCGGCGAGCGTAATGGACCTGATCTCATATCCCGAGGCGAGCAGTGCACGCAGGTCGCGAGCGAGCGTCGCCGGATCGCAGGAGACGTAAGTCAGCCCGGGCGCGCCAACTTCCGCCAGCAACTTCGTGATCTCCACGTCGAGACCGGTTCGTGGCGGATCTACGACGACAAGGTCGGGGCGTTCAGCTTTGTTCCTGCGTTGCAGAAATTCAATGGCCGATGCGCGCACACCTGAACCGCTCGTCCCGCGCAGGTTCTCGTTAAGAGCTGCGATCGCACTTGGAGCAGATTCCACTGCAATCACGCGAGCAAAGCTTTCGGTCAGCTTTCGCGCGAACAGGCCAACTCCCGCGAACAGGTCCCACGCCAGCGCGCCTTTTCGGCCAGTAGTCACTTCCTCCACCAGCCCATCCACAAGCCACCGATTCACTTGGAAAAATGCTCCATGATCCACTCGATAGCCAAAGCCCCCGGCGTGATAAATGAGTCCCTGCTCTCCCCACTGCGCAACAGTTCGTGAGGAGGGAAGACTGCGTCGGCTTCCGGCAGGCTCTTCCGCGATAAACTCGATGCCCTTGAGTTCCGGAATCCGTTCCGCGAGTGCACTCGCGAAATCATCAAAATTGTTGACACGCCCCTTGTGCTCGCCAACCATGAAGATGCTGACTAGAAGAGACGTTTCACCCCTATCGCAGAAGAGCGAAACCTCCTTTGGGCGCACCTGCGGCGAAAATGACCGAAGCACCTCAGCGAAATTCTGCGCAGCCCTTACCAGCAAGGGTGCAGCAATAGGGCATTCAGCAATTGCAGTCACCGCATGAGACCGGCGTCCGCGATAGCCGGGATTCCCGTCAGCGTCCAGGGCCAGACGGATGCGATTTCTATAGCCCCAAGACTGCGATTCCGTTGCTGCGGAAAGCACAGAGATCTCTTCCGGCGCCCGAACTCCCCCGCGCTCCAGCGTTTCGCGCAAGATAGCTTTTTTGAAGGCGAGTTGCGTTGCGTAGCTTGCGTGCTGATAGCTGCATCCGCCGCATATCCCGAAATGACAGCATGAGGGAGTCGCGCGCTCCGGAACGGCCGTGACAATCTCTTCCACCTCCGCTGTCGCATACCCGCGCTTGCTCTCGATAACGCGCACGCGAGCTTTCTCCCCCGGCAAAGTCAATGGCACAAAAACAGCTTTGCCCTCGCTGTGGGTCAGAAAGGCGCCGCCGTAAATAGGCTTCTCAATCTGGACGAGCTTTTCGATTCCGCCAGCCTCAACTGGCGCCGATGGACGTCCTTCGGACTTTCGCGCGAAGCGATTGCGTGGCGCTTGTTTGGCTCGGGGCGTTTTCATTGCTGGCTCATATAGAACAGGCTGAGGCGTGGCAGGCAATAGTGCACCAGTAACTGCTTCTGCACAAACTGGCGCTCCACCTGGCGCAGTTGCACGGCGCCCATGCGGCTGCGATAGGGCGCAAGTTCGCGCGCCGCATGTTCTTTTAGCCCCACCAGTAAATCTTCCGGAGCCGCTGCAGTTAAAGCCGCAAACAGTTTCTCTTCAAGCACGGTGAGGGAGCGCTCCAGCGCTTCAAGGTTCATCTCCGCAGTTCCCTCCGCAATCGACGCTCTTACGTCACCAGCGAGTTCGCGCAGCCGCAAGGCGGTTGCAGCGCAAGGCTCAGCGGCAACTGTTGCGGCATCCAAGGCTAAAGCAGCGGCCTCCAGATGCGTCGCGATCCGTTCGTGTTCAAAGCCCGACTCGTTCGGTGCAGATGTTGTCAAAGCCGCGCCCGCCGAGGCCTCATTCAACTCCACGGCGGCTTCCATCACCGCCTGCGCACACCATGCCAGCCCGTTGATGCGCCTCATGCGCCCGCGCTTCTGCCGCGCCTCATACTTGTCGAAGGCCGCGTCAATCCCGCGTAGCGCTGCCTCCAGCGGAATCCCGGCCTCGCGCCAGGTTTCAATCAGCGCCCAGTCGAGTGTCGAGAGCAACAGCAACGCCCCGCGCCGTTTCTGGAAACGCTCTTCGATCTCAGTAAAATAATTGAAATAATTCAGCACAGGCACCTCAGCGGGGCCGGTTGCGCTGGCGGGCCACGCGATTGCGCTCGAAGAGAATCCGCAAGCCATCAATGGTGAGCCATTCATCGATCTCCTGGATGAACCGCGAATCTTCCGCGATCATGCGCGCCAGACCGCCGGTAGCAATGATGCGCGGCTCCACGGCTGGGTCAGCCTGCTTCAGTTCGGCAAGTATGCGTTCCAGGATTCCATCCACAAGCCCGATATAGCCAAAGTAAAGTCCGCTCTGCAGGTGCCCCACGGTGTTGGTCCCGATCACCTTTGCCGGGCGCTTGATGTCCACACGGCTCAGGCGCGCAGCGCGGTTGAAGAGCGCATCGGCACTCAATCCGAGGCCGGGCGCAATGGCCCCGCCCATATACTCGCCGCGTGCCGAAATCACTTCGAACTTTGTAGCTGTCCCGAAATCGACAACGATGCAGGGACCCCCAAACCGCTCAAACGCTGCGATCGAGTCGGCCAGCCTGTCCGCCCCCAACTCCGTGGGATTGTCGATCAGCATCGGCATGCCTGTCTTGATCCCCGGCTCAACAAACATCGGCTCAACGTGAAAATAGCTTTCGCAAACCTGGCGCAGCGTGGAGTCCACCGGCGGCACAACGGATGCGATGATGATGTGCGTTACCTGGCTCGGCGCCATCCCATGCATCTCGAATAAATTCACAAAGAACACGCCGTATTCATCCACCGTCTGGGTACGATGGGTGGTCACGCGCCAGTGTGCCGCAAGCTCCGGCTTTTCACCGTCCAGGCGATAGAGCCCCAGCACCGTATTGGTATTCCCGACATCGAGAGCTAGCAGCATTGTCTTCTCAGTCCACGTCTTTCATTCCTTCTTGCACGGCTCGGATACCGCCCGTCTGTACCGTCACGATTCCAGCGTCGGTGCGCACAAGCAGGAATCCGTCCTCATCCAATCCCACCGTTTCGCCGCAGCACGATTGTGGCCCATGCACCTCTACTCTACGGCCGCGAACCCAGGTTGATGCCGCGGAAACGCGCGCGGGAATTGTCTCCGTTGCCGCTCTCTCGGCGAGCCTTGGCGCCTCTCGCTCCAGAGATTCTAGCAGGGAGATGAGCAGTGTTTGCCTTGAAATCGTTCGGCCAGCCTCCATGTCGAGCGATGTTCCAGGCGTACTCAGGCCCGGATCAAAGCTGCGCTGATGTACGTTGATGCCAATGCCCACAACAGCAAACGCTATGCCACTGGACTCCATGTGAGCTTCCACCAGGATGCCACCTGCCTTGCGCGAACCAATCAGCAGGTCGTTTGGCCAGCGTAGGTCTACTTCGAGCCCTGCGGTATCGCGGATCGCCTCGGCTGCTGCAAGCCCTGCGGCTAGCGGCAGCAGCGGCAAACGTGCGGCAGGAATCTTCGGCCGCAGAACCACGCTCACATAGAGACCTTCGCCGGCGGCAGAGTGCCACGCATGATCGCCGCGACCCCGCCCGGCCGCCTGCTCATCTGCAAAGTAGACGGAGCCTTCCGCCGCGCCATTGCGCGCTGCCTCCAGGGCGTCATTGTTGGTGGAGTCTGTAAGTGCAAGAAAATGCAGTTTGCCTGCGAAAATTGTCTCAGCAAGTGCCAACTCAAGCGCGGCCAGATCGAACATTGGCTGGCTCACTCCGCCGTGATGGACATGGCGATGTCGGCCGCTCTCGCCGAGTGAGTCAGCGCGCCCACGCTGATAAAGTCCACGCCGGTTTCGGCATAGGCGCGGATATTCTCAAGTACGATGCCCCCGCTCGCCTCAGTAGGAATCCATCTTTCAGTCTGGCCTTCGGTTTCTTTACGGATACGTTCGACGGAGTGTCCCACTTCCTTCACCGTCATGTTGTCTAGCAGAATGGCCTCGGCTCCGTGCGCGAGTGCTTCTTCCAACTCCTGCGCTGTGCGTACTTCCACTTGTACCCGCTGGCCCATTCTTCGTTTTGCCAGAGCACTCTTCAGTGCATTGGTCAGGCCGCCGCCCAGTGAAATGTGGTTGTTCTTGATCAGGATTCCGGAGGCAAGATCAATGCGATGATTGGTACCCCCGCCGCACTGTACTGCGTATTTCTCCAGAACCCTCAGACCAGGAACTGTCTTGCGCGTGTCAAGCACATGGGCGTGCGTGCCTTGAATCGCGTCTGCGTATTGGCGCGTGAGCGTGGCAATTCCGCTCAGGTGCTGCAGCAGGTTGAGGATTACGCGTTCGCAGCTCAGCAGTGCGCGGGCGTTGTGCCGAATCACGGCAAGCACCTGGCCAGAGCGAACCCGGACGCCGTCAAAAATCTCCGGATGACTGACAACTTCAAAACGGGTTTGAGCCGGCGGACGCGGGTCAAGGCGGGCAAAGATCTCGAAAAAGTGCGGCACCGAGCCTAGCCCGGACACCACCAGCTCTTGTTTGGCGACAATGGCCGCTGACGCGCGCAACTCGGGATCAATGGTTAAATTGGTCGTAGAGTCGAACACGGCCCGGTCTTCAACCAGAGCCTGCTCCAGCAATGCGTCGATGCGGCTGCTTTTCCAATCCATAGAACGGTTCTCTGGAATTACCTGAATTGAGCTTTCATCCTGAACAAAAGTCGCCGCGGCGACTGGAGAAGAAGGATCTGCCCTTGCTTTTGACTCTCTTTCTCACTCCGCCGGCAGGGCACCTAGCGCCGTACGCGCCTTTTCCAGCAACAACCTCGTTTCCGATTCCTGCTTCTTCAGCCCCTCCACAACATTTGCCGGCGCCTTGGCCAAAAAGCTCTCATTCCCCAACTGGCGCTCCGCGGCCGCTAGACCTTTCTCATACTTGGCAATGTCTCTTGTCAAGCGCTCCCGCTCCGCGAGCACATCAACAGTGCGTTCATATTCCACGGCAACATCGAAAACCGGTGTTGAATGTTTGGCCAAACCTGCCCCGATCTCAGCCACGAAACGAACTTCGCTTACCCGCGCAAGACGCTCAATTATGGCGTTGTTTTGCTTAAGTGCGCTCTGCATCTTGGGCTCGGTTCGGACCTCGATTGGAGTCGTCGCCTTTTCTTCCACTCCGATTTCCTTACGCAAGGCGCGGACTTCGGTAATCAGGCTCTGCAGTCCGGCCATGTCGAGCATGGCTTCATCGTCCAGGTGCGCAACTCCCGTCGGATATCGTGTCAGCGCAATCGACTTCGCCGGCGGATCGCCATCGTAAAGTGCATGCCAGATTTCCTCGGTGAGGAACGGCATGAACGGCGATAACAATCGCAGAGCAGCCTCGAAGACTGAAACCAGCGTGGTCAGTGCGGTCTTCGTAGCGGCCTTGTCAGCCGTCTCCGCGAAATCCAACCGCAGCTTGACGATCTCCAGATACCAGTCACAGAAACTTCCCCAGAAAAACTGGTAAATGATGCTGGCAGCATCGTCATAGCGATAGTTTTCAAGCGACTGATTCACTTTTGCCGCGGTCGAGGACAGTTCGGCAACAATCCAGCGTTCCTCGAGCGGCGCATCGGCTGCGACCACGGGCATCGAGCCAAGCGCTGAAGAATCGACCGTGATTCCAATCTCCGCCGCACGATCAACATTCATAAACAGGAACCGCGCCGCGTTCCAAATCTTGTTGGCGAATGCGCGATAGCCTTCCGTGCGCGCCACGTTGAACGCAATGTCCGTCCCCGGCGAAGCCATCGAGGCCAGCGTGAACCTCACCGCATCGGTCCCGTACTGCTTCACAATCTCAATCGGGTCGACAACGTTGCCCTTCGTCTTCGACATCTTCTCGCGGTTCGCGTCCCGCACGAGGGCATGGATGTAAACCTCGCGAAACGGCACGGAGTCCGCAAGCGATCGCGGGCTGCCGTCGGGCATGGGAACTTCCCCGGCAAACCAGCACCCCAGCATGATCATCCGCGCAACCCAGAAGAAAAGGATGTCGAAACCGGTGACCAGCAGGCTCGTTGGATAGAATGCGTCGAAATCCGCGCGATTCGTCGCCGTAATATTTGGCCAGCCGAACACCGAAACCGGAAGCAGACCCGAAGAAAACCAGGTATCGAGTACGTCGGTCTCCTGCTTGATCTCGGCTGCCCCGCAGTGCGCGCACTGCGCCGGATCTTCCCGCGCCACGGTAATCTTGTGGCAAGCTCCGCAATGCCACGCGGGTATGCGATGCCCCCACCAAAGTTGCCGCGAGATGCACCAGTCGTGGATGTTCTCCATCCAGTTCAGATAGGTCTTCTCGTATTGCTCGGGCGTGAAGCGGATCGCCTTTTCGCCATCCGGCCCCGGCTTGACTGCGGCAATCGCCTTATCGGCCAACGGCTGAATCTTGACGAACCACTGTGTCGAAAGCCTCGGCTCCACAACTGTCTTGCAGCGGTCGCAGTGGCCCACATTGTTTGTATAG
>Ga0265339_10004001_pt1 | contig 10190 bp, 4 predicted proteins | sample 4CB219metaG_FD_202085 | JGI IMG/M metagenome (GOLD analysis project Ga0265339, IMG submission 202085) | Rhizosphere microbial communities from Carex aquatilis grown in University of Washington, Seatle, WA, United States - 4-CB2-19 metaG | ecosystem: Host-associated > Plants > Roots > Rhizosphere...
GTTGAGCCAAGGCGCCATCTCCGGCTTTACCGTGAATTCGGATGGCAGCCTCTCCCAGCCGACTACGGCGGCGACGCTGGGACAACCCGCACTGGCTATGGCGCCGACCGCGGCCGGCGATTTCCTCTTCGTGATTTCATCTCCTGCAAATCCGTCGCTAAGCAATGAGCCCTTGCTTTCTACGTTCAGCACCAGCCCCGGGTCTACCAGTGCGACGTTCGTGAGCAGCGTTTCTCTGCCTCGGGTTCCGACTGGTGTTTCCACCGTAACCTTTACGCCCCCGAATGCCTCCGCGCAGACCATGGTGTTTGTGAGCAGCAACCTCGATCTCACTGGGGCTCACAACGACAGCGAACTGAGCGCCTTCGTGGCCGATTCCTCCGGCAACTTGACCGAGCAGTCCGCTTCGCCCTATACGGCGCAAGCGCCGAATCCGCTCTCGGTATTCGCGGTGAACACAAATCCTCCGGGCCAACCCGCGTTGGGCGGAGTCTTTGTATTTGTGGGAAGCCAGGCGGCCGTTGCCGGATCGGTGAGCAGTTTTGAGGTTTGCACACAGGTCGACGCGAACTGCACGCAGGGCGATGTGACCAACGAGAATTTAAGGATCTCGGTGAAGCCGACGAATGTCGGACAGAATCCGATTACGATGATCACCGACCCAACCAACACCTTTCTCTACATCGCGTGCAACGTAGGCAACAACGTGTATGGATTCAGGATGGGGACGGGAACGGGATCTCTGACGCCGCTATCGCCCGCGCTACAGCCGACCGGCGCCGGTCCAGTGTCGCTGGCGATTCATCCGAGCAACAATAACAGTAACGAATTCCTCTACGTTGCGAACAACACGGCCAGCACGATTGTGGGCTACACAGTGAACCTGACCAGCGGAAATTTGAGCAATCCAATGGCGCCAGTGATCTTTACCCCTGGCAATCCTTATGGGATTGCGGGAAGGTGAGGTTATCGGGTCATCCCCATCGGGTCATCTCACCATCGGGTCATCGGGCCATCTAAAAACCAAGAACGCGCTGCTGGGTTTTGACTTTCAAATGACCAAATGACCGAATGACCGAATGACCGAATGACCCGATGGCCCGATTCCTCCTCAGGTTGGCATCCGCAGGATTAAGTAGCCGCCTATAAATCCAAAGACCAGGTTGGGGGACCACGCCGCCACCGTCGGCGGGAGTTGGCTTAGATTGCCCATCGCTTCGAATAAGCCTGAGATTGTCCAATAGATCACTCCGATTCCGACAGCGGTCGCTACACCCGTGAGCGCTCCACGCTTGGCCGTCGAAAGCGCAAATGGAATGGCCAGCACCGCCATCACTAGGGTGATCAGCGGGTAGGCGATCTTTTTTTGCAGTTGGACCCGCAGGCGCACTACGTCGAAGCCGCTCTGCTCCAGGTCGTGGATGTAGCGGCGCAGCTCTTCGTAATTCATTTCCGACGACTGCTTCACTTCCTTCTTGAAGTACAAGGGCGGTTCACTGAACTGCGGGAAGGTGGTCGCTTCAAACCTCTTGTAATTGTCTATGGCCGCGCCGTTCAAGCGCCGTTCCCAGCCCTGCTCGTAGACCCACCGATTGAGCTGCACCGACCATTGCGCGCGGGAGGCAGAGACGCGTTGCGTAATCTGGAGCGTGTGGGGATCGAATTGAAAGACGGAAATCCCGCCGAAGGTGTCACGGTCAGGATCGAACACCTGGTAGTAGTAAATGTCGTTGTGCTGGCCGAAGATCCACTTTCGGTCGGGCCGCAGATAGGTCTGGGCCGGCTTGCCCTTGATGCGGTTGCGCAATTCGTCCTGTCGCTTATTGGTGTAGGGCAGATAGAACTGGTCGGAGACGAAAAGGACACCGGCTACTACCGCCGACGCCAATAGGACGGGAATCACAATTCGATAGAGGCTGATGCCAGTCGCCTTGATGGCCGTGATTTCGTTGGAGCGCTGGAGCAGTCCGAAGGTGACCAGCACCGCCAGCAGCATGCTCATGGGGGCAATGGGATAGTAGAGAAAGTAGGGAGTGACGTTGAGCAGATACTCGCCGACGGTGAGCGGCGAGATGCTGTTGCGCAGGATGTCTCCCAGTAACTCGAAGAGCGTGAAGACCAGGAGGAGCATGACGAAGGCGCCGCCGATCATGGCGAGATAGAGGAGAAAATCGCGCATGACGTAGTCGTCGAGGATGGTGGGGAAGCGAAGATTGAAGAGCCGCCAACTCCTCGGCCCATGCCGCGAGTCGGTTTGGCGCTCGGCCTTTACGCCCGCAGGAACTTTGGATGTTTGCGGGGCGGCAGCGCCCGCGCCGTTTCCGGGAATTGCGAGCCGTGAAAGTTCCTCCTCGGACTTGCGCTTCCCAATGCGCAGCCACGCCAGGCTGATGGGGCGGCGCTCCGACTGCCATAACAGGAAGGCTCCGCCAACCAGAAAAAGAAAATCGGCGAGCCAGACGCCGGCCATGGGGGAAACCCGCGCCTGCCGGGCCAGCGAAACTCCAATCAGCGAGAGCGAGTAATAGAGGAAAACCAGAAGAATCGTGAGGACAAAGCCGCTGGACTTGCCGCCCTTTTTCGACGAGAGCCCGAGCGGAATGCCGACCATGGCGAGGACGAGGCAAGCGGTTGGGAGCGCGAGGCGGCGATGAAATTCGATCAGCGTCCAGCGGCGCGTGCTCGGGTCGGCGGTACGCGCGACGTAAAGCAAGGTGGAAACTTTCATCGCGGCGAGCGAAGCGGGTTCGGCCTGCTGATTGTTCGCCGACGCCGGAATCTGAATTGGAATGTCGGTCGTGTCGAAGGTGGAAATCTGATAGCGGTCGGGATTGCTGGGATCGGTCTCGTGCGTCGAGCCATTGGTGAGGTGCAGATCGAGGGAGTCCGCGCCCTCACTGACGAGCAGGCCTTCGCGCGCAAGGGTGACGCGCGGCGCGGCGGGATTGGAGAGATCGGCGAGGAAGACACCCTTCCAGATTGCGCCCCCGGACATCGCTTTGACGTCTTCGACGTAGAGGACGGTCTTAGGGAAGCCTTCATAGAAGACGCGGGGCTGCACTTCAAATGACGCCTGCGACGAGCGCAGCCGGTTCTGAAGTTCGTCGAGAGAGGCGAGCGAGCGGGGCGCCACGTAAACGCTGTTGGCCAGCGCCGCGAGCCAGGCGATGACCACAAAAATCGAGCAGATGCGCAGGAACGACCACACGCTAAGTCCGCTGGCCCGCATGGCAGTGACTTCGCTATCGGCGGAGAGGCGGCTGAGTCCGATCAGGATGCCGACGAGGACGCCCATGGGGACGGTGTAGGTCAGGGCAACCGGAACGGTGTAGAAGAAAATCTGCGCGATGCTCGGCAGAGGCGCGCTGTTGCGGACGACAAGCTCGAGGATGCGGCCGAGGTCGCGAGTAAACAGGATGAACGTGAAAACGGCAGCGCCGATCAGCGCGTGAGAGACGACTTCTCGCAGAATGTAGCGGGTGAGGATGCGCATCCGCGGAGGACGAACTGATTCGAGTCTAGCACGGGAGGGATTATTCACCACAGAGACACGGAGGCACGGAGAAAACCTGAACCTTTAGGAATTCAACAGCCAACCGATTTTCTCGGCATGCCGAGTCGTGTGTTTCCGCGGGCCGGTGTTGAAAGAACCGGAGCAGAACAAAAAGGGCATCCTGCCAGCAGGATGCCCTTTAGTGCCCAAGGGAGGGCGAACTCTGGTTGGGCTATAGGCGGGACGAAGTCCCGCCTATGGCTGGGTTAGTTATTTGCCCGTGCCCGTCAGCGAGACCGACTGCGGACTGTCGGAAGCGTTGTCGGTGAAGTTGACCGAGCCAGTCCGGGTGCCGGTCTGGGTCGGAGTAAAGCTGACCTTGATCTCGCAAGTGCCGCCTGCGGCGATGACGCTGCCGTTGACGCAAGGCGTAACCTTCTTGGTCTGCTTTACCGGAACCAGGGCGAAATCGCCAGTGGTGGCAACGGTGCTGATGTTGAGGTTGGCATTGCCGGTATTGGTAAGGACCACTTTCTTCTTACCGACCGTTGTGCCGACCGCAACCTTGCCCCACTTGAGCGAGGTCGGAGCCAGGCTAACCGCCGGACCGCCACCCCCGCCACCGCAGTTCGGGAAGCTGAACGATCCGACCTGCGTACTCCAGTCGAAGGTCGCCGTTGTCAGATAGTACTCGGTGGTGTACCAGAAGGTGCAGCCGTCCTGGTCGATGCGCATGGAACTGTAGTCGCCCCAGCGGTTCGAGGTGTCAGGTTGCGAACCGGCACCGGCCACGAGTTGCAGTTCCGGTTCAAGGGTGCCCGCGGTGTCGCTGGGCGTGCGGCCCGCAACGAAGATCGAGGGATACATCGACGTTCCACCGGGACAAGTGTCGCCGCACGACTCGCTGTAGCCGACGAGGATGTCACCCGATTTGTCGCGAGCGAGTGAACCCATCCAGCGCCAGTTTCCGTCGGGAGCCAACGTGCCTTGCTGAAAAACGCTGAGGCTGGCTGGGGTCGCTACCGACTGAGGCGCGGTGATTTCCATCCAACGCACCGCGTTCTGACCGCCCGAGGCAGTCACGTCAAAGTCCACCAGCCAGTGCTGCACTCCCGCACTGTCGTTCGAGTAGGCAAAGCGGTACATCAAGCGATCGCCGAGAGAATCGGCCAGGTCGGTGATGCCCTTCTGCGGAACGCACGCGCCGCCATACCCGCCATTGCAAGCCGGGGTAAAGCTGGCAATGGGAAGCAACTGCGAGTTGCCGTCGCCGGTGAAGGTCGCGCCCTGCGACCAGTCGGCGGGGTTGTTGATGTGGGCCGAATACAGTGAGAGGTGCGAGGTGTCGACATCGCCCACGCTGCCGATGAAGAACTGATCCTGACCCGAGGGAGGATTGGTAATGGAATCCTGATCGGCGGGCAGCAGGCTGTCTTCGGTGGCGGTGTACTGGTGGCAAATCTGCTCGGCGGTTGAGTCACCGGCGAGAAGCTTGGTCCGGTTGTAGACGCAAGCCAGAGGTCCCTTGAATCCGCTGCCGCCCGGACCAAAGTTATTCTGCGCCTGGCCATAGTTGGTCGGCCAGATTCCCCATTTTGGATAATCGGGAAATCCGTTGCCGGGAATCTTGAACTGGTAGAGAAAGTAGGTGCCGTTCGCGTCGCTGGTGGTGGAGATGGCCAGGCAGACGGCGTAGGGAGAGGCGAACACATTCTGGGTCAGAACCCAGCGATGCGCAGTCGCGTCCCACTGCGAAATGATGTCGCCATCATTTTGGGATTTGCACAACGGATTTCCCGAAAGACCAGACCACAGAACGTTGCCTTCAACGGCTGGGCCGCAGGTATAGGGAGCGGTCTTCGAACACACGGTGTATGAGGTATTCACCCACTGCACCACCTGTGTGTCGCCGACGGCCATGTTGGTGTCGGGCGGGGCGTCAGGCACGCTGTAGTTGGGGAAGCCATTGCCGACGCCGAGGAAATTCGCGCCGATGCTGTAATTGGCTTGCGGGCCGTTAGGATAGTTCTGTTCGGCCGGATCGACCATACCGCCGGTAGCACGCTTAGGAATGCGCCGGACCGGGTTCGCTTCGTGAAATCCATAAGAGGGAGCGTGGGGCATCTTCGCCAACTCGCCGAGAGGCGCGGAAACTCCAAATGCTTGAGGATGGTTGACTGCGTCCTGGGCGGCTAGCGGCAGGCTGCAAATGAAAAAAGCGGCCGTGGCCAGACACAATGTCACAGTGATGCGCTTTCTATTCATAGTTTTTTTGGGTCCTTTTGTCGCGGTTCTATCGTGCAGAGAGGCGAACTTTTGAAAGTTAAACACACTACTACAGACAATACAACTATTTACTCCGTAGTTAACTGCAAGCGTTTGCACCTTTTAGGAAGCGGCATTTCAACTATGGGCTTTGGAAGTCCGCACCGGGGGTCATATACAAGTAGTTATCCCCCCGGGCGGAGCGAGACGCGATCAACGATGTGCGGTCGTCGTGATACACTCCGAGGTCTTTTAGCCAATGCGGAGGGGCCAACGACAATCACACGATTCTTCGGTATGCGAAAAAGTGGAGCGGGAGTGCTCCTCGCAGTAATGGCGATTCTGACTCTGGGCGCAGATAGCGCGTTGGCCCAGCACACCGTCGTGAAAAAAAATGGCGTCGGAGGAAGAATCGAAACCGACTACAACGCAGCCGACAAAGCGATCGAGATGCGCACCATCGGCCCCGATGGCAAAGTCGAGCAGAAGGTAAATTACGAGTACCTGCCGGGCTATCACGTCCCGCAGCAGACCGACACGACCTACTGGCCAAATGGCCAACTCCGCAAAGTGTCACGCCACACGTATGACGAGAACGCCAACTTCACCGGCGAATTCATCCAAACCTTCGACGAAGGGGGCAAGCAGATTGCCGGCCATAAGCTGACTCATGATCCGTGGAAGGGAACCTATCGCTGCGCGGAGTGGAACGCATCGGCGCAAGACTACCGCGCGGTTGCATGTCCTGCGGGCGAAGAAGAGGGCGGCGGGGGAGCGCAGGAGCTGACAAAGTTTACTTATGACGAGGTGATGAAGAATCTCGATGCGGCCCGGAAAAACGCGGCTCGCGACAAGGAGAGGTCGGGAGGCGAGAAGGGTGAAGGCGCGGGGCGTGAGGCGGCGGCCTTAGCGGCCAAGTTCGAAGCAGGGATCGTTCTGCCGGCGCAGTTCCGCCGAGGCGAACGGATTTCGGGACGCGTGGTGGAGGATCCCGATCATTACGTCGACATGCGGGAGGTGACGGTCACTCGCATTCGCGTGCCGTTCGAAGCTGGAGGAGGAGGATCCCAATTGCGGGGCTGGTTGGTTGAGGTGGCTGGCGAAAAACCGCGCCGTGCCGATGGGCCGATCACGCTGGTTGTTCCAGGCAATGGGCCGCTGACCATCATGCTTCGGCAGGCGGACAACCCGGCGCATTTCGTTTCGCATACGCTGAATCTTCCGGACGAGCCGGCGAAGAAGTCGACTGGCACCCATTCGTTCGAGGCGGATGCACTTTGCATGAAGGGAGCGCTCTGCGCGGTCAGGGGGCCGTTTGGCGGCGACAGCAGCAGGACCTTCGCTGCGTTTGAAGATCGGCCAGCCGCCATAGTTGCGGAAACTTCTGACGCCGTTTATCTCAGCATTCCGCAACAGACCGAGGCCGGGCCGCGTCCACTTTTCATTTCGGAAGAGTCGGCGGGACAAGCGAAAGTAGTCGCTCTGCCAGTGGTGGTGGGTCAATTTTTCATACGGAATAACGCGCGCGAGGTGCAGGCGGGCGAGACGATGATTACCTTCCCGACTCTGGAGGGGCCTTCGGGATTGCAGGATGCGGCGTGGCAGGGCAACAGATTTCCGGCCGCGAGCTTCGAGCGTGCCCGCCAGTTGATTCCTGGCTTCGAACTGGGCGGCCCAAAATGCGAGGCTCATGAAAGGGAAGAGTCAGAAGAGAAACGCGAGGCTGAGGAGAAGGAAAACGCCCGGGAGAAGGATGGGGAGGACGACATGAGAGAGAAAGAGTCAGAAGGACGGATACTTGTCGTTCTCAAGAACCTCGCGCCGGAACAGACTTCGCTGCACAGTTCGCGCGATGAGACGGTCGTGTTTTGCTTAGGTGACGAAGCGTTCCAGCGCGGCGATTTCAAATATGACCTGAGAGTCGACGCGCGGAAGGCGGGCAAAATCGACGTCAGGGGCTACGTGATTCCTTTTTTGGCGCCCGTCGCCGGGCAGGAGTTCGGCGTCAAACCTGCGCCGTAGGCGGAGTTCAAATCGAACGCGCTCCGGCCAGATCGGCCATACCGGTTCAGTTGTCGCGTGCAGTGCCGAAATGCGGTTTCCCGCTCGATCTATTCTCGGATTCCGCATACTGCTCGGCGAGAAGAAGGCGCAGCTCGGCGATCAAGTTGATGAGCTTTTTCGAATCTTTCTCGGCAGCGATTTGCGAACAAAGTTCCCGAAGACTAGCGGCTTGCATGGCGAGGGAATTGTATGAAATCGAACGTTCGGTGTCTCTACGGAAACGTCCCTAGCGCTTTGGTGGTGTGGGCAGGCCTACACCGGGACACCCTCTGTGCCATGCGGCAACACTGGTCCGGATTCAGCTTCACCGAATTTCCACGTTTCGTCCGGATTGGTGGAGAGTAACGGCCAGCCCTTCGAAAGTACGAAGCGTAACCACGCTCCGGCCATCTGCGAAGTGACCACGGCGGTGATAACCAGTGTGGTGTAGAAGGCGGCATTGATGATGCCTGCGTCGTAGGCCACGCTCGCTAAGACGATGCCCGGGCCTCCCCGGGCATTTGTGGTCAGCGCGATGTTGATCACATCAAGCCCGCGGAACCCGCCGAGCCACGCTGCCAGTCCTGCCGAAAACACCGAAATCAGCGACGAACCCACCAGAAATACCAGCAGAATCGCGAAAGAGAATTGCCGTCCGAACACCAGCCGATAGCCGATGATTCCAAAGTAAATGGGCACGAAGACACCAAAAGAGACTTTGGAGATGGCGTCGATCGGGGCGGAGAAGCGCTCACGCTGGCTTCCATACAGTCCTCCGACGATGCCATACCCGGCCAGCAACGCGGCGAACTGCAGGTTGACCTCGAAGATCGCCGCGATGGCGCAGTAGGTCATCAACACTGCCATTGCGTAACCGACTAGAGAAGCTTTATAGAGCACATTCCAACTGGCATTGCTCAGCCTCTTCAGCAGTCCCGGTGCAACGATCAATCCGGCGAACGTATAGATCAGAGTGCCGATGACGTGCGAGGAGACGGTGCTGGTGACATGCTGTTGTGCGAGCGTCGCCGACGCAGCGATGGCGGTGGCAAACGCCAGCACAACCCACAGAGCGAGGTCTTCCAGCAGGGCGTAGCCGAGAATCAGGCTTACGAAGCGTGTCCGCATGATGCCAAGGTCCCAGAAGATGCGCGAGATCACCGGAATAGAGCAAACAGCCGTGGCAATCGCCACGATGAGGAGAGTCGAAGTCGATTGACCGGAGGTTCCGGTCAGCAGGTGCAGCGGTATCAGACCCGCAAAACCCAACCCCAGTACGAGGGCAAAGCTGGCGAGATCGGAAACGGTGAGCAACAAAAAGGTATTGCGCCGATTCTCCTTGGCCAGCAGACGGCGGGTCTCAGCTCCGGAGCAGAACATCAGCAGGATCAAGCCAAGCTGATAGAGGAAGCCCATCACCGTACCGGCGCTGGGTGAGAACGAGAAAAGCTTGTCGAACGCTGTGGGGGCCAAAAGCCTCAGCACAAATGGTCCGAGCAGAATGCCGGCCAGGATTTCTCCCACGATGCGGGGCTGCTTGAGCCGTTCGGCAAGATAGCCCAAGCCATGCACGGCAACCAGCAGTATGGCAATGGTGAGCACAAAATGACCGAACTCGACGACCGACATTTCCTCCTCCAAATAACGGGAGTAGTGAGATGAGTGCGAGGTTTGTTGTGTTGCTCGGCAAGAGCTTGCCCGGCGTTGCGGAAGCGGGCCGCGGGTTGTTTATCTCGGAGGGACGAAGATCGTCGTGCTTTCGGAGTGGTTGCACCCCTCGCGATCTGGAGATTCTCTGGGACTCGGCGTGACCGACAGCTTACGCTCGCTTGAGGAACAGCGCTCCCAGCGGCGGCAAAGTCAGCCGCAGCGTGAAGGGCCGGCCGTGCGTCGACTCAGGCATAGCTTCTGCGCCACCCATGTTGCCGACGCCGGTGCCGCCATATTCCTTGGCATCGCTGTTGAGGAGTTCCCTCCAATACCCGCCGTGTGGTACGCCGACCATGTAGCCGAGACGCGGCACCGGCGTGAAATTGCAGACGACCAGAATGCAATCGTCTTCCGACTGGCCCTTGCGCAGCAGCGAGACGATGCTTGCCGGCGCGTCGTTGCAGTCCACCCACTCGAAGCCGCGCGGGTCGTTATCGAACCAGTGCATCGGCTGCTGGCTGGCGTAGAGACGATTGAGTTGCTCGACCCACGCCATCAGGCCACTGTGGACGGGATACTGTAGGACATTCCAGTCGAGGCTACGGTCGTGCGACCATTCGCTGACCTGGCCGAATTCGTCTCCCATGAAGAGGAGTTTCTTTCCCGGCTGCGCAAACATATACCCGTAGAGCAGGCGCAGGTTGGCGAATTTCTGCCACTCGTCGCCGGGCATCTTGCC
>Ga0265339_10004003_pt1 | contig 10188 bp, 9 predicted proteins | sample 4CB219metaG_FD_202085 | JGI IMG/M metagenome (GOLD analysis project Ga0265339, IMG submission 202085) | Rhizosphere microbial communities from Carex aquatilis grown in University of Washington, Seatle, WA, United States - 4-CB2-19 metaG | ecosystem: Host-associated > Plants > Roots > Rhizosphere...
CACCGCCGGGCCGATCAACGGGTGCGCCTGCGGCAGGAACAAGCGATCGACGATGCGATCGCCGCCGACCTCCAGGCCGACGCGGAACGCCTCGTCGACGGCGGCGACCTCGCCGGTCACCAGCACCAGGAACTTGCCCGGGCTCACGGGGCGGCAATCGGCGAGCACGACGGGCGCGCGCTTGACCATCGCGTCGGCGACCGGATAGCCGCGCGCGATCGACGACAGCTCGATCATCGCGAGCGCAGGACCGGCGCGGCCGTCGTCGTGCGCGGATCCGGCAAGATCGGCAACGTCAGCAACGTCAGCAACGTCTGATCGGTCGCTCATACGAAGCGGAAGTATTCTTTCAGCGTGCAGCGGCGCTCGCGCGTGAAGTTGAGCACCGTGGTCAGCCCCTCGCCCGTCGGCGACGCGATCGTGAACGACGTGTAGCCCTCGCCGCCCAGCCCCAGCCCCGCGAGGTTCGACGCGTTCTTGACGAAGATCGACGTATTGATCGTGCGCGCCATCGCGTGCAGGTTCTCGATGTTGCGCGAGTACATCACCGCGGTGTGGCCGAAGCCGTGCTCGACGCGCTTGGCCATGGCGATCGCCTCGGCGGCGTCGGGGGCGCGTACCAGCGGCACGACCGGCATCAACATCTCCAGCTGCACGAACGGATGCTTCTCGTCGACCTCGGCCATGAGGAGTCGGAGCTCGTCTCCGGCGCGCACGCCGATGTGCTTGCCGATCACCGCGGCGTTCTTGCCGATGAAGTCCTTGTTGGGGTGACTTCCACCGCCCGCAGCCGGGTGCAGCACCGTCTTTTCCAGCTCCCGCAGCTGCTGCGCGTTCACGAAGTGGCATCCGTTGCGCCCGAGCCGCTCCTTGAGCGCGTCGGCGATCGAGGCGACCGCGATGACCTCCTTCTCGGCGGTGCAGATGATGTTGTTGTCGACCGACGCGCCCAGCACGATGTGCTTGGCCGCGTTGTCGAGATCCGCGGTCTCGTCGACGACGGCGGGCGGATTTCCCGGACCCGCGGCGATCACCTTCTTGCCCGCGTTCATGGCGGTCTTCACCACCGCGGGACCGCCCGTGACCACCAGCAGGCGCACGCCCGGGTGGCGCATCAGCTCTTGCGCGCTCTCGATCGTCGGTTTCTCGACGCACGAAAGCAGGTTCTCCGGGCCGCCCGCCCCGACGATCGCGTCGTTGAGCAAGTGCACGAACCAGGCGCTCACGCGCGCTGCGTACGGGTGCACATTGAACACCACGGCGTTGCCGCCCGACACCATCCCGATGCCGTTGTTGATGACGGTCTCGGTCGGGTTGGTCGTCGGCGTGATCGATCCGATGACGCCGTAGCTCGCGCGCTCGATGATCGCCAGACCGTCGTCGCCCGAGAACGCCACCGGGCGCAGCATCTCGGGCCCCGGCGTCTTGTTGACGCAGAGCAGGTTCTTCCGCACCTTGTCGTCGACGCGGCCGTACCCCGTCTCGGCGACCGCGTAGCGCGCCAGCTCGTCGACGTGCGCGCGCGCGGCCTCGCGCATCGCCGCCACCCAGCGCGTGCGCGCTTCGAGCGACGCTGATTCGTTCTGCTCCCAGGCGCGCCGCGCGGCCTTCACCGCCGCGTCGACGTCGGGGAAGACACCGCGGCGGCCGCGCGGGACGTCGACGTCGCGGCGCCGCGCCGGCAGTGCTGGCGGCGGCGGCGCGTCGCTCGATCCCGAGAACCCCGGCGGCGGATTGCGCACCGCCTCCGCCGGCGACGCCGGCACGTCGCCGATGCGCGCGAGCACGCGCTCGACGATCTCCTGGATGCGGGCTTCGTCCATCGGCGCGAGCAGTTTAATCGCGACGCGGCGAAGTTCCTAGCCGGGCGCGGGAGCGTCGAGTGTGCGCCGGATGGCGCGCAGCAGACGATCCGGATCGTAGGGCTTGCGCAGCAGCTCGTGAGCGGATCCGGTCAGCAGCGCCGCGACGTTGGTCTCGGCGGTGTAGCCGCTCGACAGCAGGAAGCGCGCGGCCGGCATCAAGACTCGCAACCGCTCCAGCGCCGCCTGGCAGGTCATGCCGGGCATCACCACGTCGAGCAGCACCAGGTCGAAGGGTCCCTCGGCGGCGCGCAGGCAGGCGGCCTCGCCGTTCTCGGCCGCGACGACGGTGTAGCCGGCGCGTTCCAGGATCCGCTTGACGACGCTGCGCACCGCCGCGTCGTCCTCGGCGACCAGGATGCGCTCGTGGCCGGAGACGACCGCGCCCTGGATCTTGTTGCCGACGTCGCGGACCGCGCGCGAAAGCACCGGCAAGTAGACCTTGAACGTGGTGCCGACGTTGACCTCGCTGTAGCAGTTCAACATGCCGCCGTGCTGGCGGACGATGCCGTAGCAAACCGCCAGACCCAGGCCCGTGCCCTGCTGCTCGCGCTTGGTGGTGAAGAACGGCTCGAAGATGCGCTCCAGAATATCGCGCGGCATGCCGATGCCGGTGTCGGTCACCGTGACCAGCACGTAGCGCCCCGGCTGCGCCCACGGATGCGTGGCGGCGTACGAGCCGTTGATCACGACCTGCTCGGTCTCGATGGTCAGTCGCCCGCCCGCCGGCATCGCGTCGCGCGCGTTGATGCACAGATTCATGAACACCTGGTCCAGCTGCGAGGCGTCGGCCTCGACCAGCGGCAGGCGCGCGCCGGGAATGATGTCGACGGAGATCGTCTCCGGCAGCACGCGGCGCAGGAGCTGTGCCAGCGCGGCAAGCCGCTCGTTCATGTCGAGCGCTTTGAGGTTCAGCTCCTGTGATCGGCTGAGCGCCAGCAGCTGGCGCGTGAGATCGCGCCCGCGCTCCGCCGCCTCGATCACGATGCGCAGGTCGGCGCGCGCCTCGTGGTTCGGCAGGGCCTCCTCCGCCAGCGACGCCCCCGACAGGATCACCATCAACAGATTGTTGAAGTCGTGCGCGATACCGCCCGCGAGCATGCCCAGGCTCTCGAGCTTCTGCATCTGGAACAGCCGCCGCTCCAGCGTCTGCTTCTCGTCCTGCGCGCGGGCGCGCTCCTCGAGAAAGCGGATCCGCCCGGCCGCGACCGAGATCTGACTCGCCATCGCGATCAGGTAGTCGAGCTCGGCGCCAGTCGGCGGACGGCACCCCTCGTCGCCGAAGCTGCCGCAGCCGAAGACGCCGAACGGCTTGTCGAGCAGGCGCAGGGGGATGTTGATGATCGTCCGGTTGCCGAGCTGGGCGACGATCTCCTTGTTGGTGCGCGGGTCGATGCGCGCGTCCTCGACGACGACCGGCACGTCGGAGGTCATGACCTCCTCCATCATGCGGTCGCCCTTGATCTTGAGCACGGGCGCCACAGACCAGATCAGCTCTTTGTCGGAGCCGGCGTAGTCGATGAGCCGGACCTCGTCGGCTTCCTCGTGATCGGCGACGAAGAACCAGACGCGCTGGTAGCCGATCGCCGCGCTCACCTCGGCGCGCGTGACGTCGAGCAGCTCGCCGAAGCTGGCGGTGCGCTGCAGGTCGCGCGCAAAGGCCAGCAAGCGTCGGGGCAGCGAGATCTCGGTCGCATTCACCGCGTCAGTTTACGCGCGATCCGAACGCCGTGCTGGACCGGCGACGAGCTTTGCGCCAGGGTGGAAGGCGCACGGTCATGGCCAACGATCCCCACGCCTCGGATCCGGCGGCGCCGGAATCGCTGGCGGCGTTGCTGGCGCACGCGCGGGCGCTGGTCGGCGTCGACCTCGGCGAGATCGCCGACGGCCTGGGGTTGCCGGTGCCGGCCGGACAGGTGCGCACCAAGGGCTGGTCGGGACAGATCCTCGAACGCGAGCTGGGCGTCGAAGCCGGTGGGGTGCGCGGCCCCGACTTCGCGGCGCTGGGCATCGAGCTCAAGACCGTGCCGGTCGATCCGGATCTCACACCGCGCGAGTCGACCGCGGTCTGCCAGATCGATCCGATCGCGATCGCCGCCGAGTCGTGGGAGACGAGCTACGTGCGCGAGAAGCTGCGCCGCGTGCTGTTCGTGGCGCTGGAGATCCCGCCCGACGACGAATCGGTGGGCGCGCGGCGCGTGGCGGCCGTGCGGCTGTGGTCGCCCGACGCCGGCGAGGAGCGCGCGCTGCGCGCCGACTTCGAGCTGTTCGTGCGCGGCTATTTCCGTCGCGGCCGCACCAGCGAGATCACGGGCCACCTGGGCGAGGTGATGCAAGTGCGCCCCAAGGGCAAGAACGCGCGCGACCTGCGCGACGGCTACGACGCCGCCGGCAACCCCACGCGCGTCGGCAAGTGCGGCTTTTACCTGCGCCCGTCGTTCGTGAGCGCGATCTTGCGGCGGGCCTCGCTCGACCCGCTCTAGCCTAGAACGGCATACCGAATTGCACCACCCAGGGCTGGTGCTCGGGATCAGCGATGAACGAGATCGTGCCCAGCAAGAAATCGTACCAGAAGTGCACGGCCGTGTTTCCCAGCAGCGGAAATCGCTCTTGATGAAAACCAGCCCGAGATAGCCGCCGGTCGCCATCAGGTACGGCACGGCGTACCCCGCGCGCCTGAACTCATCCCGGCTCCCGTCGAGGTAGTTGAAGACGTGAGCGCCGCCGAAGATCGCCGACGCCGCCGCCCAGCCGCCCCAGAGCCCGAGCGACGTCTCGCTGAGGCCGGCTTGAATCACGCCGCGGAACAGCGACTCTTCACCGACGGCGACCGGCAAATAAAGGCCGGCGTCGTAGGTCTCGCCGAGCGCGACGCCCCCGGCCGTGCCGTAGTGGTAGCCGAAGAAGTTGACGCCTTTGCCGTCGGTGAGCGAGCGCGACCCCGCGCCGAAGACCGTCGGCGACACCAGCCTCGTGAGCAGAACGCCGGCGCCGAGCAGCGCAGGCACGCCGGCCCAGACCCACGGGCTCTTGAGCACGCGCGGGTTGAAGGGGGCCGCCAGCAGATCGGCCATCTGCTCCTTGGCGACCGGATACCGGTAGCCAAGGTCGGCGCGCGCGACGCGCGCATCGCGATAGGCCGCGAAAATTCCGTAGAACCAGAGATTCTGCACGGCGGCCACCGTGAGCTGGTCGAGCGGATCGTCGTGGTCCTGCAGGCGCAACCCGTTGGGCGTGGTCGGGTTGTCTTCCTCGACGTGCAGCGCGAGCAGCACCATCGCGCTCGCGCTGCCGAGGTAGGTCGCCGCGCGGACCTTCCGATGAAGATAGAAGTAGCCGCAGCCGGGACAGAGCGTGGAGTACGCCGCCGCCCACTTCGGACTGACGGCGAAGGGCGTGAGAGCGTCCGCAGCGCGGGTCGCGGCCTCGCGCACGCCGGGACCCTGATCGGAATCGGCGGCCCAGCGCAGCGCCTGGATGTGCTCCGGGTTGTGCGTGGTCCCGAGCGCGCGCGCCGCCGCCGCGCGCACGCCCGGGTCGTAGTCGCGCTGGAGCATCACCACCAGCAGATTCTCGGCGCGCATCGTGCGCAGCTCGGCCAGCTCCGCTGCGGCGGCCACGCGCTCGGCGGGCTGCATCGAAGCCGCGCGCGCGAGCAACGCGGGCGGCAGCCACGGATCGTCGGGGATCGACACCGCGCCACGCGCGACCGCGGCGAAACCGGCGAGCACGGCGAGCATCGCCAGCCCGCACGCTGGTAGAATTCCGCCTCCCGGATGAGACGCCAAGGTCCCCTATTTAGCCGCAGCGGGCGGCGGAACGCCACGGCGAGGCTCGCCGCCGCGGGCATGGCGATCGCGACCTTGCCGGGATGCGCGTTCGTGTTCAGCCAGGGACCGCCTCCGCCTGAACGTCAGGCCCAGGACACATACTTCGATTGCAGCGATTCGTGGGTGCCCGCGATCGTCGACGCGTTGCTGACGACAGGCATCGGCATCAGCGCCGCCGCTTCTTACGACGATCAGACGATCTCCAATCCGCACGAGGTCGCGGCGGTCTCGGCCGGCCTGACGGCGATGTTCCTGGCGTCGGCGATCTACGGCATCTCGTCCGTCGCCACCTGCGGCAGCGCGAAGCACGCCCGGCTCGAGCGGAAGCAACGGGAGACACTGCTGCCGCCGCCTTACGGGACGCCGCCGTGGGGGCAGCCGCCCCCCACCTGGCCGCCGCCGGTCGCGTTCTACCGCGCGCCCGCGCCCGGGCCCACGCCCCAAGCGACGCCGCAGTCGCCGGCGACGCCCGCACCAACCGAGGTACCGGCGCCGGCAACGCCAACGCCCGCGCGACCGTCGCCGGACGCGCCGATCTTCAAGCCGGCGCCGCCCGCGCCCCCGCGCGGCTCGTGATCGCTGCTCAGCCCTTGCTGTCGGCGCGGCCGAGCGGCAGCACCATGTCGACGTTCACGTGCGGGCGCGGAATGATGTGCACCGAGACCATCTCGCCGATGCGCTCGGCGGCGCGCTGGCCGGCCTCGGTCGCCGCCTTCACCGCGGCGACGTCGCCGCGCACGATCGCGGTCACGAAACCGCCGCCGATCTTCTCGTAGCCGACGAGCTCGACCTTCGCCGCCTTCACCATCGCGTCCGCGGCCTCGACCATCGCGACAAATCCTTTGGTTTCGATCATACCGAGCGCGTCTGCCATGGGGTCTCCTCTATTTGTCCACGAACTTTTCACCGGCGCGGCCGGAGAGGCCTTCGACCGCCGCGATCGCCGCCGCGGCGGCCGCGTCGATCTCCGCCTCGGGGCCCGACAGCCAGAGCCGTCCGAACGCGCCGTAGGGTTGCACCTGCACGAGAAAGATGTGCGCTGCCTTCTCCGCCTCGTTCGCCGCGAAGGCGACGTAGCCGGCCGGCTCGGTCTCGAGAATGAACAGCGACTGCCCGGGCAGGATCATCATCCCTTGCGAGCTGCGGTTGATGATCTGGGCCTGCGTCGGCTCGATCGACCGGATGATCTGGTTGGTGACGACCTTGGGCTTGATGCGGTCTTCCTCGCGCAGCTCGAGGTGCGCCAGGATCGCCGCGCCCGCGTTGCGCACGTCGCCCTGATCGTCGGCGTGCACCTCGAGCAGGCCGTAGGCGCGCTCCACGATCTGCAGCGCCGGCACGACCCGCGTCGCCTTGAGCGCGACGTCGGTCACGCGGTTGATGGCGATGCCGGGCGCGATCTCGACGAACAGCGACGCCTGCCCCGGGATCGGCAGGAACCCGCGCGCCGTCTTGCCCATGAAGCTGGCCAGCTGCGCCTGCAGCGCATCGAGGAACGTGTAGCAACGCAGGGTCGAGTTCGACATGGTCGGGGTGGACGGTCCGCGGTGCTCAAAGCTACACGAGCTGCTAACTTATCGCCATGGCTGCGATGCCGTCGCGCGCGATCCCCTGGTATCTCTGGTGTGCGCTGCTGGCGTCGACGTCGGTGGCATTGGGCGTGCACTGGGACATCGCCTGGCATCGCTCGATCGGGCGCGACACCTTCTGGTCACCGCCGCACCTGATGATCTACGCGGCGGCGCTCCTGGCGGCGCTCGCGTCGGGATCGCAGATCTTGAAGGCGACGTTCACGCGCGGTGAGGCGCCGGGGACGGTGCGGGTGCTCGGTTTTCGGGGACCGCTGGGCGCGTTCATCACCGCCTGGGGCGGCATCACCATGCTGACGTCCGCGCCGTTCGACGACTGGTGGCACAACGCCTATGGGCTGGACGTCAAGATCCTGAGCCCGCCGCACGTCCTGCTGGCGATCGGCATCGGCGCGATCCACGTGGGCGTGCTGATCTTCGTGCTCGGCCGCATGAACCGCGTCGAGGGGCGCGCGCGCCAGGTGTTGACGCTGGCGTTCCTGTTCGTGAGCGCGATGCTGCTGCTGGCGCTGATGACGCTGTTCATGGAGCGCACGGTGCGACCGTTCATGCACGGCGCGCCGTTCTACGGCATCATCGCGGCGATCGCGCCGCTGATCCTGTGCGCGGCGGCGCGCGGGTCCGGGCACCGCTGGGGCGCGACGCTCGCGGCGACGTTCTATTCGTCGTTTCTGCTGGCCCTGCTGTGGGTGATGCCGCTCGTGCCGGCGCAGCCGAAGCTGGGGCCGGTGATGGTGCCGGTGCACAGCCTGGTGCCACCCGAGTTTCCGCTGCTGCTGATCATTCCCGCGATCGCGGTGGATCTGCTGGCAGCGCGCGTGGCGGTGGACTGGTCACGCGCGCAGCTGGCGGCGGCGATCGGCGCCGTGTTCGCGGCGCTGTTCTTCATCGTGCAATGGCCGTTCGCGACGTTCCTGATGTCGCCGGGCGCGCGCAACGCCTTCTTCGGCGCGATCTACTTCGACTACAACATGCCGCCGCACACCTACTACCGCCGCCACGAGTTCTTGCCGCACGCGACCGGGCCGGGCGCGCTGGTGACCGGCGCCTTTGTGTCGATCGCGATCGCGATTCTCGGCAGCTGGCTGGGCCTGCGGTGGGGCAACTGGATGCGTCGGATTCACCGGTGAGCATGCGGCGGCGCAAGATCGGGGTCGCGGCGCTGGCGAGCATCGTCGGCTTTGGCGTCCTGGGTGCGCGCGACGCGCAGGCGCACCTCAACAGCCCCGACCTCTTTCACGAGGGAATGGCCGGCCCCTACAAGATGCTGGTCACGATCCGTCCGCCCGACGTGATCCCCGGCGTCGCGATGATCGAGGTGCTGGCACCGTCGGCGGATCTCACCAAGGTGACGATGGTGCCGCTGCCGATGCGCGGGCCGGGCGCGATCTCGCCGCCCGTCGCCGACGTCGCTGTCCGCGATCCCGGGGACGCGCGCCGTTTCCAGGGGCGGCTGTGGCTCATGGCCACCGGATCATGGCAGGTGCGCGTGCACGCCGAGGGGCCCGCCGGCGCCGGCGATCTGGCGGTGCCGGTCGCAGCGCTGGCGATGCGCACCAAGACCATGCGGGCCGGGCTCGGTGCGCTCCTGCTCGCGCTGCTGGCCTTTCTGTTCGCGGGCATGGTCAGCATCATCGGCGCCAGCGTGCGCGACGCCGATCTCGCCGAGGGCACAGCGCCCGATCCGCGCCGGCGCCGGAAGGCGCGCATCGCGCAGGCGGTGACAGCGGCGGTGCTGGCGGCGGCGGTCGCCGGCGGATTGTCGTGGTGGGGCGACGAGGCGTCGTTCTACGGGCGCCTGGTCTACAAGCCGATCGCGCTCGCCGCGACGGTGACCGACGGCGCCGGCGGCGCGCGCGCTCTCGATCTGACGCTGACCGATCCGGGCTGGTTGCCGAGCCGCAAGCTCGACGATCTGCTGCCCGATCATGGCCACCTCATGCACCTGTTCGTGGTGCGCGTGCCCGGGCTCGACGCTCTGGCGCACCTGCACCCGACCGAGACAACGCCAGGGCACTTCACGCAGAAGCTGCCGTCGCTGCCCACGGGGGACTACCAGCTGTTCGCCGACATCGTGCACGCGAACGGTCTCGGCGAGACGGCGACGGCGACGCTCACGATCGCTGACGGCAACACGAGCGCACCGACCGGCGACGACGCGGTCGGGCTCGGGGCACCGATCGCGGAACCCAGCCGCGCAACGACGGACGCGAATCCGGTGGCGACGCTCGCCGACGGAACCCGCGTCACCTGGCTGCGCGAGCGCGACGGCACCCCGGCCAACGCGATCGCGCCGCTCGCACCGGGACGCGCGAGCTGGTTTCGCTTCCACGTCGACGACCGCGACGGCACACCCGCACGCGACGTCGTCCCCTACATGGGCATGGCGGGCCACGCGGTCTTCTTGAGCCACGATCGCTCGGTCTTCGCGCACGTGCACCCGACCGGCTCGGTGCCGATGGCGGCGCTGGCGCTGGTCAACCAGGCGGCGGGGGCGGATCCGCACGCCGGGCACCACATGGCGCCGGATCCGTTGCCGCCCGAGATCGCCTTCCCCTACGCCTGCCCGCGCGCCGGCGACTACCGCGTCTTCGTGCAGTTCCGCCGAGGCGAAGCCGTCGAGACCGCGATCTTCGACGCGAAGGTGCGGTGAGCGAAGACGAACACGCGCACGAACACGAACACGCGCGCGGAACACGCGAGCCCTCCGGCTCCGCCACCGCTACGTCTTCAAGCAGATGAACCCGATCGCCTGACCGGTCTCGCCCTTGTCGCGCCGGTACGAGAAGAAGCGCGCGCGGTCGCAGCTGGTGCACTCGGGGCCGGCGTCGATCGCGGAGGCGGGGACGCCCTCCGCCGCCAGCAACATCACGTTGAGCCGCTTGAGATCCACGTGCGCGCGGCCGT
>Ga0265339_10004007_pt1 | contig 10183 bp, 7 predicted proteins | sample 4CB219metaG_FD_202085 | JGI IMG/M metagenome (GOLD analysis project Ga0265339, IMG submission 202085) | Rhizosphere microbial communities from Carex aquatilis grown in University of Washington, Seatle, WA, United States - 4-CB2-19 metaG | ecosystem: Host-associated > Plants > Roots > Rhizosphere...
ACTGGCACGTGCTTGATAATGGCGTCAAACAGGGCGTGAATGTCGCCCGGGTGTTCGGGGGCGCCATAGCCTTCCTTGCCGGCCAGCCGCATCGCCTCGTCCATGTCGGTGGTTGCCCAGCCCTCGCGCCCGCTGGCGTAGATGACGGGGAAATCCTCGGCGTGTTCCTCGGCGCCCAGCTCGATCAGCAGGTCAAACGTCTGGTTGACGATGACCTGGGGACGGGCATCGGGGCGGTCGATTTTGTTGACAACCACGATTGGCTCCAGGCCGTTGGCCAAAGCCTTCTGCAGCACGTAGCGGGTCTGGGGCATGACGCCCTCGGCAGCGTCCACCAGCAGCAGCACGCCGTCGGCCATCTTCAGGACGCGCTCGACCTCACCGGAGAAGTCGGCGTGGCCCGGGGTGTCGACAATATTGATGTGGAAGTTACTGCCATCGCGGGCGGTGTAGTGGATGGCGCAGCTCTTGGCCAGGATAGTAATTCCGCGCTCGCGCTCCAGGGGGTTGGAGTCCATAATGCAGTCGCCCTTGAGCTCGTTGGTGCGGAACTGCCCGGACTGGCGAAGCAGCTCATCGACCAGCGTAGTCTTGCCGTGGTCGACGTGGGCGATAATAGCGATGTTGCGAATCTGTTGTCTGGCCATAATACCAAATACCTTAAATAGCTACCGAACAAGGGAATACGGTCGGGAGAGTCAACGGGGCGCTTACTGCGCAGAGTTAGCAGGCAACGCGGTCGCCCGTGTTGGCGGACATCATCAATGGCTTGAGGTTGAATGCTCCAGCGGACATAGAGGGCAACTCTTATATCCGTACTACGTCCGAATGTCAAGGTAGTTTGCTGATAACGACGGCCACAGAGGACACAGAGGGCTCAGAGGCTAAGCGTGGCAATTGTCAGGGTGCCATGGCTATAAGCGTCGTTTGCGACGCCGTACTGAAGGCGGGAGCGGTCCATAAGCAGCTTCAATCGGCATACAATAGGCAAAGGCGCGGAGATTCTCTTTCTCTGAGTTCTCTGCGTCCTGTGTGGCTGTCGTTGGTCCCCGGGTCAACCGGAAAGGGGAGTCTTTCTTGCTCAACGTGTTCCTGACTGTGGATACCGAGCTTTGGCCGCGGGTGCCGGTGTTGACCGGCGCCGCGATCCGCCATGCGATGGAGCGGGACATCTACGGGCGGACCGCGCGGGGAGAGTACGGCATTGAATACCAGGTACGGACGCTCAACGAGTTTGGCCTGCGGGCGGTGTTCCTGGTGGAGGCGTTGTCGGCAGGGGCGGTTGGCGTGGACGTGCTGCGGGAGATCGTCGGCGTGATCGAGGGTGGAGGGCAGGAGGTGCAGATGCACGTGCACCCCGAGTGGCTCAAGCACGTCGGCGGTGGGGAGTTGCCGCAGTTTGCCGGCCCTGGCATGAAGGACTACACGCTGGCCGAGCAATCGGCACTGATTGCCCGTGGCCTGTTTAACCTGGCCCAGGCCGGCGTCGGCCGCGTGCAGGCGTTTCGGGCCGGCGGGTATGGGGCAAACCTGGATACGCTTGGCGCCCTGGCCCAGAACGGGATCGCTTTCGATACCAGCTACAATCACGCATGGCTGGGCGTGACATGTGACATTAAATGCCCGCTGCCGCTGCATCAGGCGGCACGCATAAACGGCATGGTGGAGGTGCCGGTGTCGCACTTCCGCGACTATCCCGGCCACGTGCGGCACGCGGAGATCTGTGCATGCTCCAGCGGCGAGATACAGCAGGCGCTCGAGCAGGCATGGCGGCGGGGGTGGCGGTCGTTTGTCATCGTGTCCCACAGCTTCGAACTGCTGCAGCCGCGGCGAGAGCCGGGCAGGGCCGCGATGCCCGCCCGCGTGTCGGTGGGAAGGTTCCAGCGACTGTGTGAGTACCTGGCCGCCAATCGCGACCGCTACCGGACCACGGGGTTTGCGGACCTGGCGCCCGACGCGCTGGTCGCGCAGCCGCCACAGTCAGGACTGACAGGCAGCATGTTTCGAACCGGCTGGCGGATGGCCGAGCAATTGGCGGGAAGATGGTTGTGATCTGGGTGCCACGGTTAAGCCAGTTGTTTGGGCGCGGCCGTGTTTCGCGCCAAGCCGCGCACGCACGGCCGCGCGAGCAAACGGCGACTCGCTTAGCCGTGGCATCCTCACTCGCAAAAGGGGGCTTCAATGGATGGTCTATGGGTGCGTCGACCTGTTGGGCTTAGGTTTATCCTGGGTGAGGTGCCGCTCTTTCAGGTCAACCTGACGGTGCTGCGGCTGGAGGATCATTTCTCCAGGCTGGATGGGCATCCCGACGACCATCGCCTGGCGGCGTTCATGGATCCGGGCGTCGAGGGGCTTCTCGTGCGCAGCCACCCCGTCCGCCAGCCGCTGCCGCGGATCTGCCACGTCGAGGGCCTGCTGAGGTACGTGCCCAACCAGTACCTGCACTACTACACCAGCCTCCAGGTCACCTGGGAGCAATTCCTCAAACAGTTTGGCAAGAAGACGCTGCAGGAGATCCAACGCAAGGTGCGGCGGCTGACCGAACTGTGCGGCGGTCAGATCGACCTCCGCGAGTATCGTCGAACGGAAGAGATGGAAGAGCTCTATCGCTGCGGCCGCGAGATATCCTCGCAGACTTACCAGGAGCGTCTCTTGGGCGTTGGATTCCCGCAGGGTACGCGATGGCAGACGGAGCTAACCCGCCAAGCCGCCGAGGACCGCGTACGGGCGTGGGTGATGTTTCACGATGGCAGGCCGATCTCGTACCAATACGCATCGCTCGCGGGCGGGGTGGTGGCCGGCAAGTATTTGGGGTACCTGGGCGACTACCACAAGCACAGTCCCGGCACGGTGCTGCACTATTTGATGTTCAAGCGGCTGATCGAGGAGGGCGGGTACGTGATGTTCGACCACGGCCAGGGCGAGGGCCCGCACAAGCAGTTATTCGCCACCGGCAGCGTGTCATGTGCGGACCTCTACTACGTCAGGCCGACGCTGCGATTGAAGACGATCATTCGCCTGCACGACACAATGGAACGCCTCTCTGCCCGCACGGGCAAGTGCCTCCAGAACATGGGGCTCAAGGACCGCGTCAAAAAACTCCTTCGCCAGCGGGCGTGAAGAGGCGTGAGACTGAAAACCAGAGGCTGGAGGGTTGAGTATCGCAAACACATGTCAAGCATGGCCGGCTTGCGTGTCGGCGCTGTTCGAATATCGGGTTGACGCAAGAGCGGGCTCTGCCTTTTTGCTCTTTTTCTTCGCGGTGCACGTCCTAAAGAGCAAAAAGGCAAAGCCCACGCCCACGTCCTGGCGCGTTCGAAAGACGCTGAAAGCCAAGGCTGCTCCCGCGTCTTGTCGCCCTCGTTATCAGCGTAAACCTTACCGTCTGCCGCCGCGCCCGGAGCCGTGGCGTGAGAAGCTTGGTTGGGCGTTTATCGTCGATGCCCCGGGCGTGCTGACGGCACCTCTGTAGCTACCGCCCGGTGATTGATAGTAGCCTCCCGAGGGCGCTGCTGACGTCCGCATTGGCGCCGAGTATCCCGTGTAGTAGTTGCGGCCGCCGGAGCGGGAGAAACTGTTGCCTCGCATGTACGCGCTGTTTGAAAAGTGGACCGTGGCCGGTGGCGATACGGTAATCACACGGCTGGCGGATGTATCGGCGGGTACGGTGCGGAAGGCAGGCACGCTGACTACGCCGCTACCACCACCCGTCGTGCCCGACACCGAGGATGCCCGCACGGCTCGAGCCCGTATCACATCGTTGCCCGATCCGCCTGAACTGGTTCCGGCGTCACGGTTTCGCAGCGATCTTGAGCGGACCGCACCGGAGTTTTGAATAGTGGCTTGGCCCCTTGCCCACGCGGATACGCTCGCGGAACTTACCATGCCCGTTCCACCAACCGGCGCAAACGTTGTACGCGTTACGCCCATCGGGGTCGTCGCGCCCCCGGCGGCATTGGTGAAGTTGGGCAATATGTTCCCGGAGGCGAAGTTGGGCTGGATGTTGCCGGATGCGAAGTCAGGCGTGATGCTGCCAGCGCCAACCTGCGAGACCGGGGCATTGGTCATTGTGAAGCCCGTCGATGCCGTACTTCCCTGACGCTCGGCCCTGCGACCAGTGAACTGGTCCTGCACGACCTGTGGCATCCTATCGGCTGGGCTGCTGCGTGCAGAGCTTGAGTTGGCCCAGTGATGATGGTGATGGAAGTCGTCGCGGTCGAAGTCGCCGTCGCCGCCGGAGACGATCACGCCGCCACCCCACCAAGGCCAGTTGCCGTAGCCGCCTAAGTCGTAGTTGACCATCGACTGGGCGGGATAATACTCGTTGCCGAAGTAGTCATTGTTAAATGGCTGCTCGACGGTGTTGGTCTCGCCGACGTAGTCGGTGCCCTGGTTGTCGCCTTCGCCCTGGTAGGCCTCGCCGGGGGCTTGGTCGGGCGGTGGGGTTTGGGCCTGCGCGCCGTAGGTGTCGGCAGCCTGGTTGTACGCGTCCGTGAAGACGCTGTCGTTCCGGAAGTCATGCCGCAATGCCGTCAGCGAGTCCAAGAGGCCCGGGTCGGTGTCCCGGCTGTCCACGCGGGTATCGAATAGGGCTAGCAACTGCCCCACGGTCCGCGTGGCGAAACGCCCGCTGTCGGGCCGGACGTGTGTGATTGCCTCCAGGGCGGGCATGGTCTGGCCCGCGTCGGCCTGCACATACGCCACGACTGCCCAGGCGGTCGAGTCGGCGGGATCGGCCTTTATCACCAGTTGAGCCTGGTCATATGCCACCTTTGGCTGCCCCAGTCGTGCCATGGTGTGCACGTATGCCTTGTTCAAGGTCAGTTCATCAGCCGGTGTGACCACGGCCTGGGCCGCCTGGTCGTAGGCAGCTTGTGCCTGGTCAACGGATCGTGCCGAGGAAATGGCCTGTGTATTAACGCCTGCCCAGGCAGTGCTTGCTGCAAAAGCCAGCAACCCCGCCAGGGTTAAGAGGGATATTGTGTACCGCATATACGCCTCCCCATCGGAGTGTGGTGTCTTCACCCGCCCATCTAGACACCCTCACGGCGAGTAGGTTGGAATGTTTCATCTGCAACCATTCGACCCAAGACATTGTATTACATGCGGCATTCGGGATTCGGCATTCGGGATTCGGCCAGCAGCATCATTGCGAATTTCAAACCTGGCTGCCGCAGGCAGATTGCGAATTGCCTCCTTCGCAGACACAAACCGGCTTACCTTTCTCTCCGAATCCCGAATGCCGAATGCCGAATCCTGGTGAACGGTGGTAAATAGTGCCGCCGCCTGATACAAGAATAGGATGCAGTCACTGGTACTGGACATCAAGGCGGCCTCCTGGGCGGCGTGCAAGGTGGCGGGTCTGTTTTGGCCCGGGGCGGTGCTGTCGCGCCTGGGCGGGCTGGCCTTGCGGGAGATGGACCCGCCGGCCTTGCCGGGCGACGACTGGGTCCGCGTTCGGACGGTCTTGGGCGGGGTGTGCGGGACCGACCTGGCGATCATCGCCCAAAAGCAGCGCCCCGACTCAATTCTCCAGGCCTTCAGCTCCATGCCGATGCTGCTGGGCCACGAGAACGTTGCCGTGGTGGACGAGGTGGGGCCGGCGGTGGATAGGGCGCTGGTGGGGCGGCGGGTGTGCGTCGAGCCGACGCTGGCATGCGTGCAGCGCGGGATCGAGCCGGTGTGCAATTGCTGCCGGCAGGGGGCCTTCGGGGCGTGCGAGAACTTTGGCGATACCGGCACCGGGCGATACCGCCTGCCGCCGGGAACGAGCATCGGGTATAACTCGCGCACGGGCGGTTCTTATGGCGAATACTTCGTCGCCCACCAGAGCCAGCTTGTGCCGCTTCCCGACGCCCTGACGGACGAGCAGGCTATTCTCACCGACCCCTTGGCATGCAGCCTGCATGCGGTGTTGCGGGCGGACCTGTCGGCGGCTTCTCGGGTGCTGGTGTATGGTGGGGGCATCGTGGGACTGGGTTGCGTCGCAGGCCTGCGGGCGGTGGGATTTGGCGGCACGATCGACATTGCCGCACGCTATGACTTCCAGGCCCAGGCCGCCCGCCGCATGGGGGCGACGGAGGTGGTCCTGCAGCACGCCCGTACGCCGCGGCAGCGGTTTGAGGAAGTGGCCAGTCGCACGGGCGGCCGTGTGCACGAGGTGCGATTCCGCAATCTTATGCTCACCGGCGGATACGATATTGTGTTCGATTGCGTGGGTTCGGTTCAGTCCCTGGGCGAGTGCGGCAAGTGGACTGCCGGGCGGGGGCAACTGGTCCTGGTGGGCACGGGGCACGGCATCGGCACGGACTGGACGCCGGTGTGGTTCCGCGAGCTGACGGTGATCGGCGCGTACGGCCGGCAGGTGGAGCACTTCCAAGGCCGCCGGATTGGCACGTACCAGTTGGTGCACGAGCTGATGCAGTCGGGCAAATTGCCGGCGGCGGGCCTTGTGACGCACCGCTTCGACCTGACGGAGTACCGCCTGGCGTTTGAGGTGGCCATGGGCAAGGCCCAACACCAGGCGGTGAAGGTGGTGTTTAAGTTCTGATGTATTAACGCTGAGGTATCAGAGGCAGCAGAGGAAAGACAAAACTGGCTATGCCTTTTTTGCTCTTTTATTGTGCCGCCGGAAAAAGAGCAAAAAGGCAGAGCCGGCGTGCGTTTCATTATTGAGGTTGCCAATGGCCACATTTGAATACACCGCCCGCACGGTTGAAGGTCAGCAGGTCACCGGCGTGATGCAGGCCGACAGCGAAATGGCCGTTGCCCGCACGCTGGATGACCGCAAGCTCTACCCGGTGCGCGTCCAGAAACAGGCCGTTGCCAAGCCCACGTTTGGCGGCGGTAAGATCCGCATGCGGGACGTGGGCAACATGTACTCGCAACTGGCCGACCTTCTGCGGGCGGGCGTGCCCATGATGCGAGCACTGGAAACCCTCAGCCGCAGTTCCCACCACCGCCTGCTGGCCGAGGCGATGAGCGGCGTTCGCGAGGACGTCGCCGCGGGCAAGACCTTCGCCGAGGCGATGGCCGCTCGGCCGACTGCCTTCCACTCCCTCCACGTGGCCATGGTCCGCGCGGGCGAGCAGGCGGGGTTCCTCGAGGACGTGCTGACAAACCTGGCCGCTTTCATCGACCGTCAGGACGAGCTGCAGTCCAAGGTCAAGGGAGCCCTGATTTACCCCGTCGTCCTGCTGATCGTGGGCGTGCTGCTGGTGGGGGCCGTGCTGATATTCCTGGTGCCCAAGTTCCGCAGCCTGTTCGCCAACATTTCCCTGCCAATCCCCACGCAGGTACTGTTTGCCCTCAGCTCCATGCTGGTTGACCACGTGTTCTTGCTGGCCGGCCTGGTGGTGCTGGCCGTGGTCGCGATTCGGGCGGTGCTTTCCAGCCAGTGGGGACACCGGATGTGGGACGTGTGGCGGCTGCGGATCCCGATGGCAGGACGGGCGATGCGGATGGTGGCCATCACGCGGTTCTGTCGAATCCTTGGCACGATGCTCGCCAACGGCGTGCCGCTCTTGCAGGCCTTGGCCATCTCCAAGGACGCCGCCGGCTGCACGCAACTTACCGACTGCATCGCCAAGGCATCCGAGAACGTCCGGGCCGGCGAGCCGCTGGCAACGCCGCTGAAGGAAAGCCGACTGTTCCCCCCGGAGATCGTCGAGATGATCGCGGTGGCTGAGGAGTCCAACCAGATGGAGAAGGTGCTCGTTCAGATCGCCGACACGATCGAACGCCGCACCACCCGCCAGGTGGACCAGGCCGTCCGACTCATCGAACCGCTGATCCTGGTATTCATGGCCGCCGTCATCGGCTTCGTGGCCATGGGCCTGTTGTACCCCATCTTCACCATGAGCCAGACGATTGGGAAATGACATGAAAGATACGGCATCCGGCATTCGGCACTCGGCATTCGAGTGGCGCACCCGCGCCGTTCGTAGTCGTGGCGGTTTTTCCCAATGCCGAATGCCGAATCCCGAATGCCGGCTTCGTCCTGGTTTCACCCTCCTTGAACTCCTCCTGTCCATCGCATTGTTGCTGCTGCTGTTTTCGATGGCGGCGTTCAATGCCTTGGGTTGGTGGCAGGCCAATCATTTGGATGAGGGCAAATTGCGGGTCGAGACGCTGGTCCGCATGTGTCGTGGCGAGGCGTGCAATCTGGGCAAGCGGCTGGAACTGGCGCCCACCGCGGACGGTCAATTGGCCGTGCTTGTGGAGGCTGACCCGCTGGGCAAGCCCGGCCAATTCACACCGCTGCAGGCGGTCTGGGCACAGGATCTGCCAAACGACCTGGTGCGGGTCGTCCGCAGCGAACTCATCGGCTCGGCCACGTGGCGGCTTCTGGAACGCAAGGACGAGGAGAAGACCGATCAGCCTATGCAGGCGGTGACGTTCTTTCCAGATGGCACGGTCGATTCCGCCGAGATCGAGCTTCGGCCGACCCATCACGATGGCCAGCATGCACTGGTGGCGGTAAACGGACTGACGAACGAGATCACGTCCAAGATATTCGTCCCGTTAACCCCGGAGGAACAAGCCCGCCAGGGACAGGCCAATGCTAAGGATAGCGGCACAGGCGCCGACACAGGTACGCCGCCGCCCCCACCATGCCCGGGGGAACAATGAACGCAAATGCGGAATGTGGAATGCGGAATGCGGAATCCCTGATTCTCCGACATTTGCCATTATCGCACAGCGCAAAAAGGCAAGCCAGTCCCGGCATGCAGGCAAACAGCGGACATCGGCTTGCCTTTTTGCGTCGTTTGACCGGCGCCAGGTGCAGCGTCGCTAGAGATTCCGCATTCCGCACTCCGCATTCCGCATTTCTTCGTTCCGGCGCCGTGCTGTTGGAAGTCATTCTCGCCATGACGTTGTTCTTCATGGCCGCCGGTGTGGTTGTTGGGGCTTTGGATAGTGCGTTGCGCGGGGCGAAGACGCTGAAGCTTGAGGCCCAGGCGGCGGACCTGGCCATGTCAAAGCTGGCGGATATCCAGTCGTCGTTGACGCCCCCGGTGGCCGAGGGGGCCACAGAGTATAAGGAGGAGGAGAACCTGCCCGGCTGGACGTGCGAGGTGGCCGTGGAGAAGATGGGGGTTGCCAACGAGGCCGCCCCGCCCATGAGCCGCGTCACGGTCATCATTCGCAAGCCAGACCAGAAGTTTACATACCAGATCAGCCAACTGATCCTGACGCTGGAGCCAGAGGCGGCGGATGACTCGTCCGCAAGCGGCACAGGCGGCACGACAGGCGGCGCTACTGGTGGCAACACGGGCGGCGGTGGCACGCCAAGGAGCGGGCCATGAGGAAAGGAATGCGGAATGCGGAATGTGGAATGCGGAATCCACCTCTCCGCAGCGCCATGCGTGTTCGAACAGCGCCGACAGGCAAGCCTGATTCTCATCCAGGCGCGAGCCTACGGCCCCCGAATGCCGAGTCCCGAATGCCGAATGCCGCTTCCTGCGGTTTCACGCTCCTTGAGGTCATCCTCGCCATTGCATTGATGGTCGGGTTCATGGGGGCCATCATGACGTTTTATCATCAGGCCAGCAGCGTGCGGCGGGTGATTGCCGACGACATGAACGACTCGATGTCGCAGCGGGTGATGATGGACCGCTGGAGCGAGGACCTGGAAGGGGCCCTGCCGTACTCGTTCCTGCAGATGGGCGTGGAAGGCACGATCAACGAGGAAACCAATCTGCCCGAGCTGCGGTTCGTGACTGCGACGCTGCCGGGGCCGGCCATCTGGGCGGTCCGCAAGAGCACAGAGGACCCCATTCCGCCCGAGTGCGATCTGCAGATGGTGACCTATCGCCTCAGCTCGTTCAAGTGCGATAGAGGCCACGTTCATATCAGCGGGCTGGAGCGGGTCTGTGAGAAGGTCATAGCGCCGCGGGAGATCAAAGAGGGCAAGGAAGGCAAAGAAGGCAAAGACGTCAGCCCTTCGATGTCACTGCCGCAGGTGAAGTTCCTGGACCTCCAGTACTACGACGGAGCCCAGTGGTATGGCCAATGGCCGATGAAGGACTGGGACGACCGAGACCCGCGCCGCAGCAACCTGCCAATGGCCATTAAGGTGGTCGTCGGCGGCCAGGAACTCCCCCCGGGCACCGAGGTGAAGGATTATCCTTACCCCACGTATTGCCGCACCATCTTCCTCACCGGCGGCAGCATGTCGCTG
>Ga0265339_10004008_pt1 | contig 10183 bp, 12 predicted proteins | sample 4CB219metaG_FD_202085 | JGI IMG/M metagenome (GOLD analysis project Ga0265339, IMG submission 202085) | Rhizosphere microbial communities from Carex aquatilis grown in University of Washington, Seatle, WA, United States - 4-CB2-19 metaG | ecosystem: Host-associated > Plants > Roots >...
GATCGGGCTCGAACTGGATCTCCGTGCCGCCCCCCAGCTCCATCGCCATGCGCGCCGTCAGCTCGACGTGCACCATCTCGTCGAGCGGAAAGCGCGACGCCATCGCGATGAGATCGACGGGGGCGCGGCACTCGATGAGCGCCCGCAGCGTCGCGGCGCAGGCGAGCGCCGTGCGGTGCTCCTGGAACGCGGCGCTGGTCCACTGCTTGCGCGCGAGAATCAGCGCGGCCTCCGGCAGCCCGCGCGTGTCGAAGGTGCCCCAGGGCATCTCCTCGACCTCGGGGCGCATCCGGCGGTACCGCCGCTCGACGTTGTCCCCGTAAAGCTCGAGCTCGAAGAGCTCCTGCCGGGCCAAGCGATCTCCTACGGCAGCGGCGCGACGAGGTTCGCGACGAGATCGAAGCTCATGGGGCGCTCCTGGACGGTCGCATCGGGCGGGCCGGCCGCGTCGGGCGCGTCGCTGGCGCCGATCGCGTCGTGCGCCGCGTCCCCCTTCATGCCCGCGTCGTGAGGCGGCGGCGCCACGAGGTTCGCCACCGCGGTGCCGCCGCACGCGACGTAGCTGATGGCGCCCACGCCGAGCGACGCGACCAGCAACTTCCTTCCACCCTTCCTCATGCGCGGAATGTTACCCCAACCCGCGCCGTCCGGTAACCGGCAACGCTGGTGCGGCGCCCTGAGGCGGAGGGGCCTCCGAACCCGCGCGTCGCGCCGCGTGCGCCGCCGTGGCGATGTCCGTCAGGATGGCGCGCGCTCGTGGCAGCAGCGTCGCGCCCGGTGGCAGCAGGCGCACGCCGCGCGGCAAGCGCTCGAACAGCTGGACCCCCAGCTCGTCCTCGAGCGCGCGGATCTGGCGGCTCAGCGGCGGCTGCGAGATGTGAAGCCGGGCCGCGGCGCGTCCCACGTTGCCCTCCTCGGCGACGGCGACGAAGTACTCCAGCTGGGCGAGGCTCACCAGGCGAGCTTAGCACCGCACCCAGATCGAGAAGGTATTGGATCGGCGGCCTCGCCGTCGCGCAGAGTCGAGCGATGGGGATCGCTCTGCTCGGCGCCGCGGAGGCCGCGGCGATGCGGCGCGCTGGACGGACCGCGGCCGCGACGCTGGCGGCCGTCGCGGCGCGCCTCGCGCCCGGCCTGTCGACGGCCGACATCGACGCGTGGGTGCGCGCGGACACGCGGCGTCGGGGCGGTCGGCCCAGCCAGCTCGGCTTCGAAGGGTTCCCGGCGGCCGTGTGCACGAGCCGCAACGCGGTCGTCTGCCACGGGATCCCCAGCCCGCGGGAACGCCTCGCTCGCGGCGACATCATCAACGTCGACGTCACCACCGAGGTCGGCGGCTTCCACGGCGACACGTCGGCGACGTTCTTCGTGGGCGAGCCCAGCGCCGACGCGCGGCACGTCGTCGAGACCGCGCGACGCTGCCGCGACGCCGGCATCGCGGCGGTCCGGGCCGGCGCGCGCCTGGGCGACATCGGCGCCGCCATCGAAGAGCTCGCCACGCGCGAGGGATGCAGCGTCGTGCGGGAGCTCGGCGGTCACGGCATCGGCCGCTCCATGCACCAGCCGCCGCACGTTCCACACTTCGGGCAGCGCGGCGTGGGCCTACGCTTGCGCGAGGGCATGGCCATCACGATCGAGCCCATGATCAACCTCGGCGCTCCCGGCGTGCGGCAGCTCGACGACGGCTGGACGATCGTCACGGCCGACGGCTCGCTTTCCGCGCAGTTCGAGCACACCGTGCTCGTGACGCGCGACGGATGCGAGATCCTGACCCCTTCGCCTTAGCGCCCCGGCCCCTGTGCAGGGGCCCACAGGCGGTTGCGTGGCGCCCGCGGCCAATCGGAGTACCTTGCATCGAGGTGGGAGCGTCGATTCACACGCGCGTCGTCCTGGCCGCGTGCGCGGTCGGCCTCGGCGCGTGCGGTGGAGCGACGGGTGACCCGCCGGTCGACGCGGGCGCCGAGGGCGGCTCTGCCTGCTTCGTCCCCACGGTGAGCGACCCGAGCTTCGCCACGACGACGGCCTGGTCCGCCGGCGACGAGGTCGTGATCACTCCAGGCGCCGCGACGTTCTCTCTGCCGGCGATCTGCGACCATCGCTCCGTCACGCAGACCGTGCCGACGCCGGCGCTCTCGTGCGCGCGGCCGCTCGTGATGACCGTCGACGTGACGCTGAACGACCTCGACCGTGTGAACTTCGTGTTCGGCTTCGGCGGCAGGTGGTACGCCCAGCTCTTCGCGGGGATCCCGCGCTGGAGCTTCTGCCTGGGCGCGAGCGCGTTCGACGGCACGCAGACGCTCGCCTTCGGCAGCGCGATCAATCAGGGCGTCTGCCCCGCCGAGCCTGGCGCCACGAACTCGATCACGATCCAGCGCCTGTCGATCGCCGAGGACGTCCAGGGCACCTGTCCCGTGCCGGGCATCGTGTCGAACGGCGACTTCGAGCACGGCGAGGCGTCGTGGACGCTGCTCCCCGGAGAAGGCGTCGCCGAGCTCGCGCCCGGACGCGGGGAGGGCGCCTCCGTCGGTGCGCGCATCGCGACGGATCGCCCGTGCGAGGTGCCGGAGATCCACGGCATCCTCTCGCTGCCCACGAGCGCGATGGTGCCGAACCCCGCGCTGCGGATCTGGTCGAGCGGCTCGAGCGACGCCGTCGCGTCCGTCCGCATGGGCCCGCGCCCGCCGGACTACCTCCTGGGTGAGACGTTTCTCCAGGGCCATGACAATCCGAGCGTCGCAAACGTTTGCATCCCGCGATGGGCCCAGGGCACGGCCCAGCCGCTCGAGCTGGCGTTCGCGCCGACGGAGTACACCGAGAGTTGCCCGACGCCGCGGGCGCGCGAGCTCATCTTCGATGGGCTCTCGTTCGTCTCCGACCCAGCCTGCACCGCCGACGCGAACCTCTTCGATCCCGGCTTCGAGCAGGTGGTCACCTCGTCGAGCGCGGCGCCGTTCTGGGCGCTTCAGCGCTACACGGACAATCCTCGGTCCGACGTCCAGCTGGTCGACGATCCGACCACGGCGCACACCGGTCGGGTCGCGGCGCGATTCACCGGCTCGACGCCCTGTCCGGTCGTGAGCCTGTCGGGCGGGGTCACGGTGCCCGGCGCGGACGGCGCGAGCGGGCCGGCGCTGAAGTTCTGGTACGACGCGAGCGCGACGACGCACCTCGCGCTCGACGTCTCTCTGGGCGCGCTCTCGGCGCCGGTCGCGCTCGCCACGACGACGCGGTGGACGCAGGTCACCGCGTGCCTCGATCCGCGCCTCGCGACGCGCCCCGACCTGCTGACCTTCTCGCTGGTCAGCGCCGACGGGGGCGGGACGTGCAGCGACGCCTTCCCGATGGAGACCATCCAGCTCGACGACGTCGAGCTGACGACCGACGCGACCTGTCCCGGCTCGTAGCTTGCCGCCTCAGCGCCGCTCGCGCCGCAGCGTCTCGATCGATTCGCGGACCCACGCCTTGTAATCGTCGAACTTGCAGAAGGGGGCGCCTTGCCGCTCCGCTTCGGCCAGCACCTCGTCGGGCGCCGTGCCGGCGCGCAGGCCCGAGTACATGTACGCCACGGCGGACGCGCGGGGACCGGTGCGGCAGGTCACCAGCGTCGGGCGCGGGAGCTCGTCGAGCGCCGCGACGTGCCGGCGCGCGAGCTCGAGGTCGAGGACGCGCGGCGGATCGGAGACGACGTTGATCGACTGCGCGACCGCGCGCTCGATCTGCGCGTAGGAGAGCCCCCCTTCCATGGCCGCGAACTCCTCGCCGTTGAGGTAGAGCCACGAAGCCGCCTGCCTCTCCCGCGCGAAGACCGACGGATCGGCGACCTTGCCGGTGTTGAAGGTGATGTCGCGCGGAAGCTCGAATCGGCCCATGGTGTGTCTCCTCTGGATCGAACGTTAGGCGGGAAGCACGACGCCGGACAGAGGCAGGACGGACACAGTTCGGGGGTGAGTCGGACAAGGATACAATCGGGCGACGTGGCGGCGCCGAGGAGACCCGTGACGGTGGCGTGGCTGGCGTCGGTCATCGTGGTCATGGCCTCGTTGTGGGCGGGCCGCGCGCGCGCCCAGCCCGCGCCGGCGCTTCGTCTCGGCGTGACCGAGGCTCAGGAGGGCGGCCCGGCCGAGCTGCGCGCCGAGCTCCGCCAGGCCGTCGAGGTCTCGCTGGCGCGCGCGGGCTTCGTCGTGGTCACCGACCCGACGGCGCCTCGGGACGCGGAGGCGCGCGTCGGCGCGTTCGGGTTCTCGGTCAGCGCCATCGCGCGCGGCGGGGGCAGGCTGCGCATCGACCGCGGCGGCGGGCTCATCGCCGAGGTGTCGACGCCGCCCGAGACCTACTTGCGCGATCACTTCGCGCCCCTCGTGGCCGCGCGTCTCGTCGAGGCGCTGCCGCGCTCGCCGGCCTGGCGGGCCTTCGCCGACGGTGTTCCGCAGCCCGCTCTGCCAGGCGCGACACCGGCGGCACCGCCCCCGGAGCCGCCGCTCGGAAAGTCCGGCGCGTTCGGGAAGGGGATCAACGTCGAGGCCGCGCTTGCCGTCGTACAGGTCGTCGCGCCGGGCGGCGTCGAGGGCGGCGTCGGCCTCGCGCTGATCCCGCAATACGATCTCGGCGCGCGCTGGGCGGTGCGTGTCCCGATCGCGGTCGACGTCACGTTCGCCTCGAGCCCCGGCGGCTACGCGGACCTCAGCCTGACGCCCGGCCTCGTGCGCCGCTGGCGCCGGCACCAGGACCAGGCCTGGGTCCCGTACCTCGGCGGCGGCGTGAAGCTCGGCAGCTTCGGGGCCGGCCGCTCACTGCTCGGGCTGCCCGAGGTGACGACGTCGGCGCTCTTCATCGGCCACCACCACATCGACGTCGACGGCCACGGCCACGCCGACGATCCGAACTTCGAGGTCGGCCTCCGCGTGGCGCCGGAGCTCTGGGCGGGGCTCGAGGTCCACCCCTGCAGCTGGTTCTCCTTCGACCTCGGCGCCACCTACGCCTGGATCCGGTTGTCGGGCGAGAACCTCCACCTCCTGCGGGAGATGATCGGGCTGCGGTTGTCGTTTTGAAGAGGATAGGATGCCTCCATGGCCGAGCCATCCCCCAAGAGGATCCTGGTCGTCGACGTCGGCGGCACGCGCGTCAAGCTGCTGGTCACGGGGCAGACACTGAAGCGAACGATGGACTCGGGCTCGAAGCTGACGCCGCGGGCCATGGTGGCGGGGGTAAAGAAGCTGACCGCCGACTGGCAGTACGACGTCGTGTCGCTCGGCGTGCCGGCCCCCGTCGTGCGCGGGCGCGTGGTGGCCGAACCGGTCAACCTCGGGAAAGGGTGGATCGGCTTCGACTTCGCGGAGGCGTTCGGCTGTCCCGTGAAGGTCATCAATGACGCCGCGATGCAGGCCGTGGGCGCCTATCGCCGCGGCCGGATGCTCTTTCTCGGCATCGGCACGGGCCTCGGGTCCGCGCTGGTGCTGAACGGCAACCTCGAGCCGCTCGAGGTCGCGCACCTCCCTTATCGCAAAGGCGGCACGTTCGAGGACTACGTCGGGAAGCGGGGGTTCAAGCGCCTCGGCAAGAAGCGCTGGCGAAAGCACGTCCTGACCGCCGTCGCGCTGCTCCGTCGCGCGTTCCTTCCGGAGGACGTGGTGCTGGGCGGCGGCAACGCGAAGCACCTCAGGGCGCTCCCCGAAGGCACGCGGCTCGGAGCCAACGCCCACGCCTTCAAGGGCGGCTACGCGCTGTGGACGTCGAAGATCGCGACCGACGCTTGAGCCTTCTGCGCGGCGCTCACCGGTGAGCGTCGGCGGCCGCGACTCGCGCCGGCCGGCAGACCGCGTCGTCGGCCGCGGCGGTCCGCTTGCCCAGGAGCAGGGTGGCGGCGAAGTACTTGCCGCCGCGCTTGACGAAGACCTCGTCCCGCGCGGGGTAGACGCAGCCGACGATCTCGTCCTTGCGCCAGTCGCCGGCGGCGCGCCGCCCGACCCCGCCGGAGCGCTCGTCGACGGCGAAGGTCACGAACTCCGCGCCGCGGCCGTCGGTCGACCGCTCGCTCTCGAGGACCCTCACCCGGCGGTCCTGCGGCGGGATGTAGGCGCGCGAGAAGCGGCTCTGGTGCGCCTCCTTGTCGGCCAGCGGCTTGATGAGCTGCTTCTCGACCACCGCCTCGGCCGCCGACGGGTCAGGCGGCGTTGCCGACGCCGTGCGGGCGCTCGCCGAGAGCAGGGTGAAGAGGGGCAGGACGAGTCGCAGGTGTGTTCGGTTCATGAGAGCTCCTCCGGTGTGGGCGACGAACGAGCCAGAATTCGACGAGACCGACGCCCGCGAGAACGGGCGCCCAGAGCGCGAACAGGTACGCCGCGTCGGGATCGATCCCGGCCGCGTCGAGCAGGGCGAGGAGCGTGCGCGACGTGACGGCCACGCTCAGCTGCGCCAGGACGTGAAGCATGGCGCGCCGGTGGCCGACATAGTCCTTCACGCGCGCGCGCCGGACGCCCCACACCATCGCCACCGCGACGATGAGCCCCGAGAGGGCAAACCCGACCGTCGCCGGAAGGCCACCCTTGGCGAACAGCGACAGGTAGAGCCCCGAGGGCACGAGGGCCGCGAGGATGATCGCGCCCGTCGCGCGGCCGAGCCAGCGGTGTGTCCGCGGAAAGCGGAGCATGCGCTTGAGCGACAGCAGCAGGCACGCCGGCAGCGCGAAGGAGGCGGCTACCACATGGACCTTCAGCGCCGCCATCCACAGGTCCTCGTGCGGCAACGGCAGCTTCTCGATCACGAACGGCGCGAGCTCGTCGGAGGCGAAGTACACCCGGCTGGCCCAGGCGATGACCAGCGCGCCCACGCCGAGCCCGAGCATCCACACCGAGCCGAGGAGCTTGCCGAATCGTCGCGTCATCGCCGGTGTGATCAGGGACGCCTGAGACGACCGAAAGTTCTCGTCTGCGGAGCGGGAGGCGTGGACGACGTCGCGACGCACGCCGCTAGGAGAATGCAGCCGACGTGCCTGCCGCCGCCGCCGCGGTTTTCGAAGGGCTTACGGGGGCCGGGGCCCCGCTCTCGACAGATTCGATAGCTCGATTCGTAGAGTCGCTAGGGCTCGTGTAAGTCCCCGGCTACTATCGGCGCCATCATGCCCGCGACGCCGCCCACGACCGACACCACGCCCTACGATCTGATGGCGCAGGGCCTCTTTCGGATCCACTCGGCGCTCCGGCGCACGCTCGACGCGATCGTGCGCATCTCGACCGCGCCCATCGCCGAGGGCGATCGCGCCGGCTTCGCCGACTTCTGCGCGAGCTTCACCCGCTTCTTGCACGTGCACCACGACGGCGAGGAGGAGATCATCTTCCCGAAGCTCACCGAGGCCGCCGCGCGCGCCGAGCTGCCTTCGCACGCCCAACAAGTCGCGGGCTTCCGCGACGATCACAAGAACCTCCTCGGGCGCCTGGACGCGTTCGAGGCCGCCACGGCGGCGTTCCGCGCGGGCGGCTCCGGAGAGACGCTGCACAGCACGGCCGGCGAGGTTCGAGACGTCCTCTTCCCCCACCTCGCGAAGGAGGAGACGGACTTCGACGCCTTGGTCCTCTCGAAGCTGCTCCGTGCCGACGAGGTCGCCGCGCTCGTGCTCGCGTCCTCGAAGCATGGTCAGCGTGTCGGCGGCCCCGGCGTGCTCGTTCTGCTGGTCCACGCGCTCACCGACGACGAGCAGCGGGCCCAGCTCGGCGAAATGCCGTGGTTCGTTCGGAAGGTGCTGCTCAAGCGGATCTGGTCCCGCGGCTTCCAGCGCTCCCTGAAGTTCGCGCACAACCCGCGGATCGCGCTCTAGCCGCGCGGGCGGGAGCTACCAGCCCAGGTCCTTCTTCAGCTCGGCGACGAGCGTGTCGGCCATCTTCTGGTGCGTCATCACGTTGGGGTGGCCGGCGCACCCGGTGGGACCGGTCTGGATCGCGAGGTCGAACGACTTGACGCGCGGGTCCCCGAGCGTGGCGATGGCCGTGGCGATGCCGTCCTTCACCTTCTGCAGCTCACCCGTGCCGAGCATGGGGCCGCACGTCAGCAGGATCATCGCGTCCTTGTAGTTGCCGCGGATGTGGCGGAGGAAGGCGACGTAGCCGTCGGAGAACTGCTGCGGTGTGGGATCGACGGCGGTGCTGAAGTCGTTGGTGCCGAGGTTGATCACGACGGCGTGCGGCTGCCACGACGCGAAGTCCCAGGTGCTGTCGGCGCGCATGGGGAGGCTCCGGTCGTAGTAGGTCGGGAAGGGCATCGTGCAGGGGCCGTCGCCGACGTTGCAGACGAGACCTTTGCCCTCCCACGCGGTCGTGACGAGCTCGGCGCCGACGGCGCGCGCGGCCAGCGCTTCCCAGGTCACGTAGTGGTTCTCGGTGTCGATCGTGTACGGACAGGGATCGGTGCCCTCGTCGCCGAAGCCGGTCGAGATCGAGTCGCCGATGACCTCGATGCGGCGCGCCGGCGCGGGCGGCGGCGGCAGCAGCGTGCCCGCGCCGAGGTCGAGCCCGAGGAACTGCGACTCGCCCCACTCGGCCTCCGTGCGGCGGTAGAGCTCGACGACGTGGGGACCGCTCGTCAGACCGGACGCGATCATCGTCGTCGCCGTGCTCGTCGGCACGAGCTTGGGCTTCACGACACCGTCGAGCATCACGGTGTACTGCTGGCCTCCGCCGAGCTTCACTCCGACGGCCGTGCCGTCGAACGCGGCGACGAGGCCGCTGCCCGACCAGGCGAAGCGCGGCCCCTTGGCGTCGCCGCGATCGATCCGGCCCACGAAACGCACGGCGGGGACGCCGCTCGCGTCGGCCGCGTCGCCGCCGTTCGCGGCATCTCGCTCTCCGGGCGCGTCGTTCGCCACCTCGACGCCGGCGTCCACCGCTCCGCCCGCGCCCGCCGTTCCCGTTCCGGCGCCGCCGGTGGCCGCGCTCGAGCCCGCGTCCCCGTGGCCCGCGCCGCCGACGCCCGCGCCGGCTCCTCCGTCCGCGCCCGCGGCGCCCGATCCTGCGTCGAGGGCGGCGACGTGGCCGGAAGAGCAAGCGGCGACCGAGAGAATGACGATCGTCATCGCGACGAGAAGACGATGCATGTCGATTGAGACGGTCGGTGCGGGGCACACAAGGCAGCTCTTCATGTAGGCTCCTCCTGGACGATGAAGGGATTCTTGGTGCTGCTCGTTCTGTCCGCCGCGGGCCTCGCCGGCGTCCTCTATTGGCGGCAGTCCCTCCGGGCTCCTCGCACGCCGGTCGTCGCCGCCGCTGGGCCCGCCAAGCCGGCCAAGGAGCAACGGCGCCGGCACCGGCGCGGCGCGCGTCGCCTCGCGCGCAACGCCGGCGGGCCGGGCGCGAGCGACGTCTTCGTCGCGTCGGCCGCGCCGGACGAGGCGCCGCCCAGCTATGACAACGTCGCGCCGCCGGCGCGCGAGGAGCGACCGCCGGTCGCGCCCGGGGGCGCCTCGACGACCGAGGTGCCGGGCGACGACGTGTTCGGCGCGCTCACGCCGCCGTCGGCACCGGCACAGGCATCCGGCGGTGGGTCGCGTCTGCCCGAGCGCGAGCCCATCAAGCTGCGCGCCGCGGACCTCAAGCTCGTCTGGCAGGGCGAGGATCTGTCGCGGCCCGAGGTCCAGCGCCTCGACTTGTCGGAGGAGGGCGGGCACGAGCTGTCGGAGAGCGAGATCGACGCCCACTTCCGCGCGAAGGAGGACGCGGTGCTCGGTTGCATCGCGCGCGCGCGGCCCGACGAGGACACCTACGTCCCGGGCCGGGTCACCGTGAGGTTCCGCATCATGCGCACGGGCGGGGTGAAGGGCGTGCAGGTCGAGGCGCCCGTCATCCTGCACAAGGGCGGGCTGCTCGGCTGCATCAGGAACATCTTGGCAGGCGTGAAGTTCCCGACGTCGAGCACGAACCAGGTGGTCACGTTCCCGTATTCGCTGATGTAGCGCCGCGGCGTCTGATGCGTGACTGGTGCCGGCTCATCGCCTTCTCGATGGCGGCGTGGATCCGGCGGTACTTCACGGGCAGCCGCGCGGGCTGCGCGTCGGCGATGTCGCGCTGGATCGCGGCCTCGACGGCGCGCGCGAGCTCGGCGTCGCGCGAGAAGACGTCGACCTCTTCGTAGGCGTGGTGCGACAGCGCCGTGAAGTTCGTCGAGCCGACGTCGACCCACGCGCCGTCGCCGACGATCG
>Ga0265339_10004010_pt1 | contig 10180 bp, 11 predicted proteins | sample 4CB219metaG_FD_202085 | JGI IMG/M metagenome (GOLD analysis project Ga0265339, IMG submission 202085) | Rhizosphere microbial communities from Carex aquatilis grown in University of Washington, Seatle, WA, United States - 4-CB2-19 metaG | ecosystem: Host-associated > Plants > Roots >...
AAGTGGTGTCGCTGAGGGCCTCCGGCGCCGACGTGTTCATGATCTTCTCGGTGCCGAAATTCGCCGCGCAGGCCATCCGCAAGGCCTACGACATCGACTGGCGCCCGCAGGAGTTCGTCTCCAGCGTCGGCTCCTCGATCGCGGGCGCCATCCGGCCCGCCGGGTTCGAGGCGGCCAAGGGCATCATCTCCGCAGCCTACCAAAAGGATCCGGCCGATCCGCAATGGCGCGACGATCCGGCCATGAAGGCCTGGAACGTATGGATGGACCGATACAATCCGCACGTCGACAAGAGCGACTATTACGCGCCCTATGGCTACAATGTCGGATATGCGGTGGTGCAGCTTCTCAAACAGTGCGGCGACAATCTCACCCGCGCAAACATCATGAAGCAGGCCTCGCATCTGGACATGGAGCTGCCGCTGCTGTTGCCGGGCATCCGCCTGAAGACCACACCGACCGATCTGCGCCCCATCAAGCAGATGCGGCTCGTGCGCTTCGACGGCCAGCGCTACGTGCTGTTCAGCGACGTGCTCACCAGCGAGTAGCGTAACTTTGTCCGAGCGATCCGGCCCCTGATTTGGGCACGGCGAGAGCCTGTCCCTTTCGCAACGTCCGGCCGCCGACCAACATCACTTTTTGTTTCGCAAGCGGTTCGCGCCCCCAAGCAGCGAGCCCGAATTAAGCCCCATCCTCTCCGGAATTGCGGCCCATTGCTACCCAAGTCTTAGCCGAGAAAGCGATGGGTAGAGTACCGCGTGGAGTTGAGTGGAGCTGTATATGGCAATTCGAACGGCCAAAATCGCATCGGCCATTTTCGCCGGCATTGTTGCGGGCACACCGCTGGCCGTCTTCACGGTTGGTGCGGCGCAAGGGGCCGAGTGTCTCACCGAGCCGAAGCAAGACACGCCGAAAGGCCAGCACTGGTTCTACCGGATCGAACACGGCACGCAGCGGCATTGCTGGTATTTGCGCGGCGAAAGCAAGGGCACCACGGAGAAGCTCGCCTCATCCGATTCATCTCCGGCGCCGAACGCGGCTGCGCACAAGGAACCGCAGACGCCATCCTCGGTTGCGAATGCCCATGCCGAATTGCCGTGGCCGCAGGCAGCTGACGAGGCGGACAGCAGAGTTGCAGCAGCAACCGCGAAACCGGCGCCCGCCGCGCCGAGCAGCATGGTCGCCCAGAGCAGCCCGGCTGCGTCCGCCGATCCGGCCGGAGACTCGACCGTCGCATCGCGTTGGCCGAACTCATCCGCCGTCGCTTCGCCCGCCGCCGCAGGTTCGCCGCCGGCACGCGCCGATTTGCTCGCCGACGCGCAGACGGATGCCGATGCGCAGACGAGTTCGGATGCCGGGCCTGCGCCTGCCGCAGCAACGGTCGCACCGCTCAAGACGGTTGCAACCGACGCAACGACGGCAAGAGGCCCAGCTTCGCTCAAGATGCTGCTGCTCGTGGTCTTCGGCGCCCTGACGCTTGCGGGTCTGACGGCAAGCATCGTCTTCAGGCTCGGCCGCGCACGTCGCCGTGCGCAGGCAGCCGCGCGCCGACGCAACGGCGCGCTCTGGGAAACCGTGGACCTTACCCGGATAGACGTCGTGGACATCACCCGGACAGACGAGGCCCCGCAGGCTCCCTGGGTCGAGCCGGCCATCGGCAAGACCGCGCCACGCGGCAATGCGCAGCGGGCCAGCGATCAGGCCGGGGCTGACGCGGACGACGGGATCGATCGCATCGAGGAATTCATCACGAAACTGACCAGGCAGTTGCAGGCCGACATGCAAAGCCCCGGTTCGCGTTAGAACCGGAATCCCCTTTTGCTGCCACCGGTGCGCTACTTGTCCAGCTGCCGCTGCAGCTCCCGCACGAACGTCGTCAACCCGGTGCGGCGCTCGCGCTTGAGGCGCTCGGCTTTGAGGATCGACTGCACCTCGGCAAAGGCTTCACTGATGTCGTGGTTGATGACGATGTAGTCGTATTCTGCCCAATGACTCATCTCATGACTGGCACGGCTCATGCGGGCGCGGATGACATCATGGGAATCCTGAGCGCGGGAATGCAGGCGCCGCTCAAGATCTACGGCCGAGGGCGGCAGGATGAACACGCTGACGACATCGGCGCGGGCCTTCTCGCGCAGTTGCTGGGTGCCCTGCCAGTCGATATCGAACAGCACGTCTTCACCTCTTGACAGCGCCGCCTCGACGGGTGCCCGTGGCGTGCCGTAGCGATTGTCGAAGACAACAGCCCATTCCAGCAATTCGTTTCGCTTCACCATCTCTTCGAAGCGCGCTTTGTCGACGAACAGGTAGTCGCGGCCGCTGATCTCGCCGGGCCGCATCGGGCGCGTCGTCGCCGACACCGACATCTTGAGGCCTGGCATCTGCTCGATCAGGAGCCGCGACAGCGTGGTCTTGCCTGCGCCGGAGGGCGACGACAGCACGAACATCAAGCCGCGGCGTTCAACCCCCAGGCGGTGGCCCTGAGCCTTCATTGGGTCACTCCAGATTTTGCACCTGCTCGCGGAATTGCTCGACCACCGTTTTCATGTCGAGACCGGTCTTGGTCAATTCGACATCGTTGGATTTGGAGCAGCAGGTGTTGACCTCGCGGTTGAATTCCTGCGCGAGAAAATCGAGCCGCCTTCCGATTGGACCGCCTTTGCCGATCATCTCGCGTACTTGCGCGACGTGCGAGGCAATGCGGTCAAGTTCTTCGCGAATGTCGGCTTTCGCGGCCATCAGCAGCGCTTCCTGGTTGAGCCGGTCGGCATCGAAGCGGTCGGACGTCTCCAGCAGCGCGGCGATCTGCTCGGCAAGCCGCGCTCGGATCGCCTCCGGCTTGCGCCCGGGGGCGGCTTCCGCCTTCTTGGCCAGAACCTCCATCTCGTCCATGCGCTGGATGAGAACCTGCCCGAGCGCCGCGCCCTCGCGCCGTCGCATTGCGACGAGATTGGCCAGCGCTTCGTCGAAGGCCGCGGCTGCGGCCGCCTGCGCCGCCTTGTCCTCTTCTTCGTTGCGCTCGGGTTCGACCACCTCGATCACGCCCTTGATCGCCAGCAGTCCGTCGATCCGGGGGGCCGCTGCATCGATCCTGCCGGCCAGCGAACTTGCGACCTTCACAACCGCCGCCAGCACGTCCTCATTGATGCGGACGGTGGACAGCGCGTCGGAACGCTTGACGTTCAGGTTGGCGTAGACCGTGCCGCGCGCCAGCACCTCGCCGGCGCGCTTCCTGGCAACCGCCTCGAGTTCGTCCCACCCCGGCGGCAACCGCAGGCGCAGGTCAAATCCCTTGGCGTTAACCGACTTCAATTCCCATTCGAATGCATAGGGTCCGCTCGCACCGTGCGTGCGCGCAAAGCCGGTCATGCTCGATAGCGCCATGTTCGTGAAATTCTCCGGCCAAACAGGGTGTCAGAATCGCGGCCAAGCTGCGCGCGGACCATAAGACGTTTTCGGAAAAAGTGGAGTCCGCTCGCCCGGCCGCCGGGACTATTGCTGAGCCGGCGGAGCCGCGGTCGTCGATTGGGCGGCTCCCTGCCGGGCGGGCGCGCGGGAAGGCCGCTTCGCCGCCGGCGGCTTGCCGGCCTGCGCAGCCGTAGGGGCCGCTTCCGCCGGCGCGCTCCCCGTGGCAGACGGCGGATCGTCCGCCGGCTCGGACGTATCGTTCTGAATCTGCTTTTCCATGGCGCGCAGCTTGGCGACGTTCTTCTGGTGCTGCTCGTAGGTTTCAGTGAAGGTATGGCCGCCGCTGCCGTCAGCCACGAAGTAGAGGTCGCGCGTGCGCGCCGGATTGGCCGCCGCCTCCAGCGAGGCACGCCCGGGATTGGAGATCGGTCCAGGCGGCAACCCGTCGATCACGTAGGTATTGTAGGGCGACGGCTGCATGATTTCGCTGCGCTTGATCGGCCGGCCCAGGGTCCCCTTGCCGCCGACCAGTCCATAGATGATGGTCGGATCCGACTGCAGCTTGATCTTCTGCTTCAGCCGGTTGACGAACACCGCGGCGACCCGGCTGCGCTCGTCGGCCCTTGCGGTTTCCTTCTCGACGATCGAGGCCAGCGTCACCAGCTGTTCAGGCGTCTTGATCGGAATGTCCGGGCTGCGATGTTCCCAGATTTCCGCGATCACATGCCTCTGCGCCTGCTGCATGCGCTGGATGACCTGGTCGCGCGTCGTGCCGCGCGGGAATTTGTAGGTCTCGGGCAACAAGGTGCCTTCGCGCGGGACTTCCCTGACTTCGCCCGAGAAGATGTCGTTGTCGGAAAGCCGGTCCACGATCTGCTCGGAGGTCAACCCTTCGGGAATCGTGACGGCGTGCTGGACCACCTTGCCTTCGACCATGGTGCCGATCACATCGTGCAAGGACGCGTTCTTCTGGAACGCATATTCGCCGGGCTTCAACGCCGAGCGCGCCTTCAGCGCGAGCACCGCGCCGATGAACTCCCAGCGATTGTTGTCGATCACGCCTTCGCGCTGCAGGACATCGGCGATGTCGGCCATCCCGGCGCGGGAGGGAATGACGACGACCTTGTCCTCCTGCAGCGGTCCCGGCGATTCGATGAGCTGCCTGCCGTAGTAGTAGGCGGCGCCGGCACCGATCATCAGCACCAGTACGATGGTGATGATGGCATTGCCGACCACCACGAAGGGATTGCGGGCGCGCTCCGACCGCTTGGGCGGCGGCGGCACCCGCTCGGGCTCCAGCGCGGCACGCGGGCTTCGTGGCGAAATGGGCGGCCTCTCACTCATCGATGCAACCTGAATCCTGTCGCTCTTATAGTGGCCTTGCGCCCTTGCGCGCGCAAGCGGCCGGTCGTGGACGCCCGAACCAACGATTTAGCGGCGAATGCGGCGAAACGGTGGAGTCACGATAGCGTGCATCAGTTGACCACGCGCTGCATGATCACGGAGGCGTTTGTGCCTCCGAAACCGAACGAATTGGACAGCGCAACGTTGATCTCGCGCTTGCGCGGCACCTGCGGCACGAGATCGATCGCAGTCTCCACGGAAGGGTTCTCAAGGTTGATGGTCGGCGGAGCGATGTTGTCGCGAATCGCCAGGATGCTGAAAATCGCCTCGATCGCGCCGGCGGCGCCAAGGAGATGCCCGGTGGACGATTTGGTCGAGGACATCGACACGCGCGAGGCGGCGTTGCCCAGCAACCGCTCCACGGCGCCGAGTTCGATCTCATCGCCGACCTGCGTGGAGGTGCCGTGCGCGTTGATGTAGTCGATATCGGACGTCGTGATCCCCGCGCGCGTCAGCGCCGCCGTCATGCTGCGGAATCCGCCATCACCGTCAGGCGAAGGCGAGGTGATGTGATAGGCGTCGCCGGACAGACCGTAGCCGGTGACTTCCGCATAGATTTTTGCACCGCGCGCCCTGGCGTGCTCGTACTCCTCGAGCACCACGACGCCGGCGCCCTCTCCCATCACGAAGCCGTCACGATCCTTGTCGTACGGACGGGAGGCTCTTTCGGGCGTGTCGTTGAAGCCGGTCGAGAGCGCGCGCGCCGCACAGAAACCCGCCATCCCGATTCGGCAGACCGGGGATTCCGTTCCCCCGGCCACCATGACGTCGGCATCGCCGAGCCCGATCAACCGGCTCGCATCGCCGATCGCATGCGCGCCGGTCGAGCACGCCGTCACCACCGCGTGATTCGGGCCTTTCAGGCCGTGCTCGATCGACACATAACCGGAAGCCAGGTTGATCAGACGACCCGGGATGAAGAACGGAGATACCTTGCGGGGACCTCGTTCCTTCAGCAGCACGGCGGTATCGGCAATGCCGGAGAGGCCGCCGATGCCAGACCCGATCATCGTTCCGGTGGCGCAGCGCTCTTCCTCGGTGGAGGGATGCCAATCGGCGTCATCGAGCGCCTGACGCGCAGCGGCCATGGCGAAGATGATGAAATCGTCGACCTTGCGCTGATCCTTCGGCTCCATCCACTGGTCGGGATTGAACGTGCCGTTGCTGCCGTCGCCGCGCGGAACCACGCAGGCGATCTTGCTGGGCAGATCGGACACATCGAAGGTGTCGATCTTCCTGGCGCCGCTCTCGCTGTTGAGGATGCGCTTCCAGGTCGTTTCGACGCCACAGCCGAGCGGCGACACCATGCCCAGGCCCGTGACGACAACCCGTCTCATGTCCAGCACTCCGGCCCGGGAATCGCGGCCTGCAAAAACAAAACCGCTGGACCGTGCGGGCACGGTCCCTCGGTTTCAGCAGCGCGCGCCTGGGCGTTAGCTCTTCGCGTTCTTTTCAAGAAATTTGGTGGCGTCGCCGACGGTCAAAATGGTTTCCGCAGCGTCGTCGGGAATTTCACAACCAAATTCTTCTTCAAAAGCCATCACGAGCTCGACCGTGTCGAGGCTGTCAGCGCCGAGGTCGTCAATGAAGCTCGCATTGTCGGTCACTTTTTCAGGCTCGACACCCAGGTGTTCGACCACGATCTTCTTAACCCGCTCGCCAATATCACTCATCGTCCAACCTCGTGCTTGTTCCCTTAGACCCGACTCCCGGGATGATACGAGCCATCCTGGTCGTTAAACTTCCTTCGCAATCGCGCATTAACTTGATTTGGCCCATGGGCCCGGCGAACGACGGTAGGCTCCGCCCGCCAATATACAGGCTTTCGGAAACCTGCAATGGCGTTCTTTTGCCCCTCCGTTGGTGGTCCGGTTATCATACTTCAAAAACCTTGACTACAAGCCTCCCCCCGCCCCGCGTGAACGGCTTTTCGCCGCATCGGGGACAAGGCAAGCGCCTCAGATCATGGCCATCCCGCCGTTGACGTGGATCGTCTGCCCGGTGACATAGGCGGCTTCATTGGAGCTCAGATAGACGGCCGCGGCAGCGATGTCTTCCGGCGTCCCGAGGCGCGCCGCAGGAACCTTGGACAGGATGGCCTCGCGCTGCTTCTCGTTGAGGGCATCGGTCATCGGCGTCTTGATGAATCCGGGCGCGATGCAATTGGCGGTGACGTTGCGCCTGGCGTATTCCGCACCCAGCGTCTTGATCATGCCGATCAATCCCGCCTTCGAAGCGGTATAATTGCCCTGTCCGGGATTGCCGGTCACGCCGACCACCGAGGTGATCGCGATGATGCGGCCGAAGCGCTTGCGCATCATCAATTTGGTGGCCGCCCGCGCCAGGCGAAAGGTCGCCGTCAGATTCACCTTGATGACGTCGTCCCAATCCACGTCGCGCAGTTGCACGAACAGATTGTCCCGGGTGATTCCGGCATTGGCGACGAGAATATCGACCCCGCCCATCGCCTGTTCCGCCGCGGGGACCAGGGCTTCGACCTCGCCCGCCTCGGAGAGATTGCACGGCAGGACGTGCGCCCGCTCGCCCAGCTTGCCGGCCAGCCCGTCGAGAACCTCGCGCCGCGTGCCGGAGATCGCAACCGTTGCGCCTTGCGCGTGCAGGGCTGATGCAATCGCGCCGCCGATGCCGCCGGTCGCCCCGGTGACGAGCGCCGTCCTGCCAGTCAAATCGAACATCGATATCTCCTTAGGCCGACTGCGCGGCGGCCAACGCTTCCTTTGCCGCGGCAATATCGCCGGGACCGGCGATCGCAACGCCCACTGCACCCTCGGCGATGCGCTTGACCAGACCTGTCAACACCTTCCCCGCGCCGATTTCGAAGAATCGGGTCACGCCCCGGCCGGCCATATAAGCCACCGATTCGCGCCAGCGCACCGTTCCGGTGACCTGCTCGACCAGGCGGCGGCGGATCTCATCGGGATCGCTGATCGCGCTTGCGAGCACGTTCGAGACCAGGGGTGAAACCGGCTTGGCGATGGCGACGCCGGCCAGCGCCTTCGCCATCGCGTCAGCGGCCGGCTGCATCAGCTTGCAATGGAACGGCGCCGATACCGGCAGCAGCATCGCGCGCTTGGCGCCTTTGGTCTTGGCGATTTCCACGGCACGGTCGACCGCGGCCTTGTCGCCGGACACCACGACCTGTCCGCCGCCATTGTCATTCGCCGCCTGGCAAACCTGGCCCTGGGCCGCTTCATTGGCGACCGCCATCGCCGCCTCGTAGTCGAGACCCAGCAAAGCCGCCATGGCCCCCGCACCGACCGGCACCGCCTTCTGCATCGCAAGTCCGCGGGTGCGCAACAGCCGCGCGGTATCGGACACGCTGAGGCTTCCGGCAGCCGCGAGCGCGGAATATTCGCCGAGCGAATGACCCGCCACAAACGCGGCATCCCTGGCAACCGAGAACCCGGCTTCGCCCTCCAGGACACGCAGGGTTGCGATCGACACCGCCATCAACGCCGGCTGCGCATTCTCGGTCAACTGCAACCTCTCCGCGGGGCCGTCCCAGATGATGGCCGTCAGTTTCTCCCCCAGCGCCGCGTCGACCTCGTCGAACACGGCCCGCGCCGCCGGAAAGGCTTCCGCGAGCGCCTTGCCCATTCCGACCGCCTGGGAGCCCTGTCCCGGAAAAGTGAATGCTGCCGTCATCGGCGCTCCCTGAAACGTTCCAAAACCCAAACTTCGGGCGGTAAGACACTGCGGGGGCCGGTGATGTCAAGGCGTGGGGCGGTTTCGGGCCAAAATGGGAGGCTTTGAAGCGGCCGTTTCCCTTGCCTTGGCGGACAAAATGCGTATAAAGCGCGCCATCCGTGGGTCCCGGCCGGGAGCTGAACGGACGGTCTCAGCAATTTCACCTTCCAGGCGAGTTGATGTGACAGGGCCAGTCGGCCCGTCGTCCCGTGTTTCCGCCTTCTGAGCTATCCCCCGAGTCCTTTCCGAAGGCCTCGAAGGGCTTGACGCCGGGAGCCGCGCCAACACAGGAAAGGACCATCATGCCTCTTTACGAGCATGTTTTTCTCGCGCGCCAGGACGCGAGCGCCCAGCAGGTCGAGGAATTGACCACCCAGATGACCGGCATCGTCGAGCAGCTCGGCGGCAAGGTCACCAAGACCGAGAACTGGGGCGTGCGTTCCCTCACCTACCGCATGAACAAGAACCGCAAGGCGCATTTCGTGCTGCTCAACATCGATGCCCCGTCGGCGGCGATCTCCGAGATCGAGCGGCAGGAGCGGATCAGCGAAGACGTGATCCGGTATCTGAGCGTTCGTGTCGACGAACTCGAGGAAGGCCCCTCGGCGATGATGCGCAAGGCCGACCGTGACCGCGAGCGTGACGACCGCGGCGGCGGATTCCGCGGCGATCGTGACGGCGGCTTTCGCGGCGAACGCGGTCCGCGCCGCCCCCGCGATGATGCCGAAGCGACGGAACAGGAGTAAGAACCATGGCTGACGCCGGAGCACGCCGCCCGTTTTTCCGCCGCCGCAAGTCCTGCCCGTTCACCGGTCCGAACGCGCCGAAGATCGACTACAAGGATTCGAAGCTCTTGATGCGCTACGTGTCCGAGCGCGGCAAGATCGTGCCGAGCCGCATCACCGCGGTTTCCGCCAAGAAGCAGCGCGAACTGGCGCGCGCCATCAAGCGCGCCCGTTTCCTGGGCCTGCTGCCCTACGTGATACGGTAATCGAACGCTGCGACCGGCGGGCAGGCCGCCGGTCACTTTTCATAAGGCTTCCGGATCGTCCGGCTTGCCGATGGTTGGGGTTCTCGAGGACCTCTAACCGCTCGTTTGAGCGACTAGTATTTTCTTCAACAAAATCAACGTATCTGCTGCCGCATGTTCACGGTAGGTATCGGGTTTTTCATCCCGTTTCTGCTACGAAACTGCTACGGTTGAGGACTGTGTTGATCGCGGACACCCGGGCATCTCAGTAGAGTCCCGGCGGCTTCTTCTCGTGGAGAATTTTGCGGAGAATTGCGTTCAGCGCGTAAGCAGCCATGTTGAGCATGAGGAAAGACCAGGGGCCGATGATGTGTTGGAACGCGGGAAGCGCTTTAACGCAGCCCTGTAGCGCGCCCCAGAGAAGTAGCGCGCCCCAGAGAAGGGCTTTCCAGTTAGCAATGAGGACGGGCTTCTTCATGTCAGGACGGGGCTCCGAGGTTAGAGCCGCACGTCCTGCGCGGAGAAGGCAACCTTATAGCCCATGGCTCGCCGCGAGCAAACGAGCCGCCACTAGTATCCCCAGCTTATTGCTCCCGCCCGCCTTCGGTTCTCTGCGCTCCGATGGGATTGGTTGCCCGTTTGGCCACGTCCGAGAATTAAGACAGGCGGGGCGCGCCAAACGCCCCTTTC
>Ga0265339_10004012_pt1 | contig 10179 bp, 6 predicted proteins | sample 4CB219metaG_FD_202085 | JGI IMG/M metagenome (GOLD analysis project Ga0265339, IMG submission 202085) | Rhizosphere microbial communities from Carex aquatilis grown in University of Washington, Seatle, WA, United States - 4-CB2-19 metaG | ecosystem: Host-associated > Plants > Roots > Rhizosphere...
GTTCATGTGGCTACGCGCCGCCTTGTCGGCGACGGTGCCCTTGTAGAATCCACCCGAGCCGTCGATCGCGTCGTAGATCATCCCCGCCTTCTCGGCGTTGTGCTTCTCGATCGCCGCGAGGCCGCCCTGGCTCTCCATCCACCTGAACGTTTCGAGCAGGAAGTAGACGCCGAAGGTGGGCGGCGTGTTCAGGCAGCTCTTGGCCTCGGCGAGCGCCGAGAAGCTGAAGATCTTGGGCACGCTCTTCGCGATGCGCGCGTAAAGATCCTTGCGCACGATGGTGAGCACCACGCCGGCCGGGCCCAGGTTCTTCTGTGCGCCGGCGTAGACCAGCGCCGTGCGCGCGATCGGGTGCGGGCGCGACATCATCTCCGAGCTGGCGTCGACCACCAGGTTCGGGTGCTCGGGCCACTGCGCCAGGCGGTGGCCGTGCACGGTCTCGTTCGAGCAGACGTGCAGGTAGGCCGCGTTGGGATCCGCGGTCCAGCCGGTCGGCGGGCGATCGAACTTCGTCGATTCGCTCGAGGCGATGACGCGCACCTTGTCGCCGTAGGCGCTCTGCGCCGCCGAAGCCGCTTTCTTCGACCACTCGCCGCTGACCACGTAGTCGGCGACGCCGTTGAGGAAGTTCATCGGGATCGTGTTGAACAGCTGCGTCGCCCCGCCCTGAAGGAAGAGGACGTCGTGGGTCTCGGGGATGTCGAGCAGCTTGCGGCAACGGGCGATCGCCTCGTCGAGGACGCCGTCGAACTCCTTGCCGCGGTGGCTGCATTCGGCGATGCCGAAGCCCTTGCCCTGATAATCCAAGAGCGCCTTCGCCGACGCCTCGAGAACCTCGACCGGCAGCATCGCCGGACCTGCGCTGAAGTTGAACACTCGGTTGCTCATCGCCGTCTTGTTACCGCCTGTGCGGCGAGAGTTCAACTGAGATTTCAGAAACCTGCACCGAGGGAGCTATTGACTGGCGCCCCCCATCATGCCGGCGAAGGGTCGGATCAGCTTTCCGATGTTGTCGAACGTCACGACGGGGATGTGGAATTCGTAGGCGAGGTTGGGCCCGCCGGTCGCCGCGAACATCAGCGGCGTCCGCGTCGTCGCCAGCCCGGGCAGCGCGCGCAGCATCGCCGCTGCCTGGCGGGTGCGCGCGTCGGCGGCGTGCCCGAACATCGTGAACACCAGTACCAGTGGATCCATCAGCGTTCCCAGGCTGTAACCGTGCATGCGCGTGAGCGCCTGCGACATCAGCGGCGGGCGCGCCGGTGCCGTGCCTTTCGCCTTTGCCCCTTCGGCCCAGGCCTGCAGCTTCGCGCGCGGCGAGCCCCCCTGAAATTGCAGCAACCGATCGCCGCGGATGGCGGCGGCGTACTTCACCGTGTCGCCGCCCATGAACGAGCGAATGGTCTCGTACTGCTCGGTGCCGATCGACGTCGGGGCAAGCGGCCGTTCGAATTCGAGCACGCCGTTGCGGATCTGCGCCGCCTTCCGGTGCGGCACGCCCACGATGTCGGCCTCCCAGACCAGCACGGCGTTGACGAGATCGGTGTAGCGGCGAAGCGCGGTGCGCGCATCGGCGCCGGCGCGAAGCGGCAGGCTGCACACGGACGACGGCGGACTCTCTGCGAATTCGAACGTGCAAGATCCGGCGCCGCTGAACGCGCTGAGAAAACCATCGACCGGCGAGGCGGCGGGTGCGCTGCCACCGTGCGCCGGTGAGCCCGGCAGCAGCATCCGCAAGAGCGGCGCGTAGACGTCCAGCGAGCCCCATCCAGTGAAGCCGGTGCGGTCGTCGCGCACCGGCAGTCGGTCATCGAGCATGAAGCTGGTTGCCGCTGCCACGCTCGCCGCGAGCGGAGTGCCAGCCTTCGGCTCCAGCGCCGTGCTTATGACCAACCCGTCGGCCGCCGACACGGCCATGCCCATGCGCGCGTGCGCCGTCTGCGACAGCAGGAACGCGACGCCATCGCCGAGCTGGCTCATCATCCTCTGCAGCACGGGCGTGGCGGGCGTACCGGGCCTCTTGTTCGCGTTCGCGGCGGCCAGGACCTCGGGATCCTGCGCCAGCTTGCGAATCTCGGCGGCCACCTGGTCCCAGGTCGAGCCCGTTGCGGCGCGCACCGCTTCCGGGTCGACGCTGACGGTGACCTCGTCGGCGGGCACGGGCCGGCGCGTGGCGGCGACCGCGCGCGAGCCGATCGACCAGAGATCGTCGTACGTCTTCGAGATGACCAGCGCTCCGTCGCTGACGCCGGTCCAGAATGACGCCGCTCCGTGGCGCCGCTCGACGGCGCCGCCCCGGCGGGAGGTCGGGGTTCCCAGCTTCGCGACCAGGCGGCCCGCATCGGCCGGCCGAGCCAGCGGCGCCGCGGCACAAATGCCCGGTGGCTTTCCCTGGCCGTGCGAAGCCACGATCACCGCCAGCGGCCGGTCGGTTGCCAGCGCGGCCACCAGCTCGGCATCGAGGGGGAACTTCTCTTCCGCGGCCTTCGACAGAATCGACTGCAGCATCTGATCGCCGAGGCGCAGCGGCAGCTCGCGCCCGAGCGTGTTCAGATCGGCGACGACCCGCGCCATCGGCGCCACCGCGATCTCCGCCAGCGTCGTCGTCGGGGAAGTCGCCGCCGGCAACGGCGCCAGCGCGAGCGGTTCGGGTGGGACCTCGGCGAGCGGGGCGCCGGGCGTCATGGCGTTCGCCCACGGTGCCCGCTGGGCTGGCGCGGTCGCGGCCGTCGTGGGCGCGGGTGCGGGGCCAGCCGATCGGCATCCCGCGGTTGCGATCGTGAGCCCGGCGGCGATCCCGATCCCGAACGACCAGTGCCACATGCTCGAAGGGCGAGCCCTGAGGGGGAACATCTCCTGATGATAACAGCGGCCGCGTCAGCTTTTGAGACCCGTCCCGCTCGCGGCTCAGGTGGGCAGATCGGGGCTGATACAAAGCTTGCGCGGGGGTTCCTGCAGGATTCACCGTAGCCACCTTTCGCTATGTGGCGTTCTTCGATGTCCTGATGGGGATCGTTATCCTGGCGCAGCCGGGCGCAGTCACTGGCGCGGCGGCGGGGTTGCCGGTGACCGCGACGCCAGCTGGACCACCGGTGACCGCGACGCCGATGGGGCCACCCGTGACCGCCACGCCGGTGGGAGCGCCGGTGACCGCGACGCCGTTCGTCCCGCCGTTCATCGAAACTCATACGCCGCCCCCCGAGGCGGCACCGCTGCCCGTGACCGCAGCGCCATTCGCGACGCCCGAGACCGAAGCGGGGGTTGCCGCGCCGGAAGCTCAGACGCCGGAAACTCAAGCAGCGGTCCCACAACCCTCGCAAGCGGCGATGCCTGGGCTCACGGCGACGCCGACACCGGCCCCCGTGGTTCCGGCCCAGGTCGTTCCGGCCCCGGTCCTGGTACCGGTGGTTCAACCGGTGGCCATTCCCTCCGCAGCACTCCCTTCGGAGGCAGCGGCGTCGCCGGCGCCGGCGACCTTCGCTGCGCCCGAGGCGGTGACACCGAGCGCGCCGACCCCGTCTGCTGCGCCCGAGGCAGCGACACCGAGCGCGGCGACTCCGTCTGCTCAGCCGGCAAACCCGGCCTGTGCGACACCGGCGCCGGCTTCGAATCCAAGCCAGGGTCCAACCGCGCCGGAGAACACCAGCACCGCGTCAGCGCCGCGGATGCTCCCCGAGCTGGGCAACTAGACCGGGCTGCACTCACTCAGGGCGGGAGATCTCACTCGCTTGGTCGCGCGGGCTGGCCCCTACAGCCTTCCTTTCGGCCGCTCGTAGCATCGCCAGCAGCGGCTCGACCTCATCCGCTCGCGCGCCATCGAGGATGTCCACGTCCAACCCGCGCCGCCGGACCACGATCATCGTGCCGTCAGGCCGCCGGATCGTCCAACGTGTCTGGCCGTCTCCCTCGGGCATCGGGGCGGTCGTCGTCACCCGCGTGACCGCGGTGCTGAGCGCGGAATGCTTGGCCGGCCGCCGGTCGAAGCGCTGGGCGAGCGACAGCCGGTATGCGCCCTCGAACTCGGCGGCGTCGGCGGGCGTATCCCAGCGCGTGGCGATCGCGGCGACGGCCTTTCCGCCGCGCTCCCACACCGTCACCAGATCGCCGCCCCAACCGTCGGCGGCGCCCTCGGGATCGGGATCGCCCCAGGTCTTGAAGTAGCACCGCCAGTCGAGCTCGCCCGCGGTCTCTTGCAGCAGCGGCTCGGCGGCGGCGATACGCGCCGCGGGCGCTGCCAGCGAGGCCGCGGGTGGCAGGCGGATCCGGATCGGTGGATCGCGCTTGTCGAGCAGCTTCTCGATGGGATGCAGCACCTGCTCCGTCGATTGCGGTGGCTCGTGGTAGAGCCGCGCCACGCGCGCCCAACCGCCCCGCGCCCAGGCCTCCGACACGAGGAAGGCGCCGCGGATGTAGGGATCGACCATCGACAGCGCGACCAGCGGCGGCAGCCGCGCGAGTGCGTCGAGCGATTGCTTGGCCTCGGCGTCGAGCTTGGCCGCTTCCTCGCCGGTGCGCACCAGCGCCAGCACGTCGGCGTAGTCGACCGCCGACAGCATGGTCAGCGTCATGCGCACGCCCGCGACCTGCAGCGGGCCCAGGTGGCGCTCGGCGCCGCTGCCGCTCGCGGCCTGATACGCGAGCATGACGAACGTCGCTTCGCCCTCGACGACGTAGCGTCGCGCCGCGCGCTCGTCGTCGGACAGGTGCTGCGCGTTGTCCGGTCCGCCGTCGTAGGCGATGAGGTCGAAGTGCTGGTGTTGCAGCGCGTGCGTCAGCTCGTGCGCGACCACGCCGTCGCGCTCATCGTTGTCCGACGCGGTAGCGACCGTGTGAAAGCGCCCGGTGTGCGGATCGTAGTAGGCGGCGACCTGTGTGGTCTCCGCCTCCTCGAGCGTGGCGGCGAAGTCGAGGGGCTGCGGCAGGAAGCCGGTGTGCGCGAGCGCTTTCGAGAGCGCGACGTTCTTGCTCGGACCGAGCTCGTGTGCGAGGTCTTCGCGCACGAACGCTCGGAACTGTTCACGCGTTTGCGGCGCCGACGGGACCGCCACGCGGAAGGGGAGGCCGCGCAGGGCCGCGACCGCGGCCTGCACGCGTGCGATGTCGGCGGTGGCATCTTCCGGAGGGGCGGACTCGGCCGCGAGCTGCGTCATTGGAGCCGGCGTTGCTGCGTGCACGCCGCCGTCGGTGCGGACGCCACCGCAGCCGGCGGCTGACACGACCAGCAACGACCAGGCGCGCAACGTGAAATTCCGGTGTGACGCAGATCTCGATTTTGCGGTCTGGATCACGGTCGTCTTGCTATTGTCCGCGCCGATCATTTCTTCTGCCACTTCGGAGGAAACCCGATGAATCGAAACCCTCGCATCATGACCGCGCTATCAATCTTGTCACTGGTGGGCGCGTGCTCGTCGGGCTCCTCAGGAGGGGGAACCGGCGGAGCGGGAGGGGCGGCGACCGGAACGGGGGGGAGCAGCACTGGCACCGGCGGTTCGACGGCCGGCGGTGCGGGCGGCGCGACCGCCGGGACGGGCGGCGCTGGCGGAAGCACCTCGGGCGCGGGCGGCGTGACCGGCACCGGCGGTGGTGCAGCGGGCATGACCGGTACCGGCGGCCGCGGCGGCGCCACCGGCACGGGTGGAGCCCCCGGGACCGGCGGCGCGCCCACCGATGGCGGCACCCCCGGCGGCGACGCCTCCACGCAGATGAACTTCTTCGTCACCAGCATAGGCTCGCCCAACGGCGGCAACCTCGGCGGCCTCGCCGGCGCCGACGCGTTCTGCAAGATGCTTGCGAACAACGTCTCCGCGGCGCAGGGCGCGCGGACCTGGCACGCCTACATGAGCACGACCACGGTCAATGCGCGCGACCGCATCGGCACCGGCCCGTGGCGCAACGCCGCCGGCCACGTCATCGCCAACAACCTGACCGACCTGCACAGCCAGATCCCCGCGCCCGCCCCGCTCGACGCGACCTGGCCGATCGGCGACACGTCGATCGCGCTCGACGAGCATGGCGCGCCGGTACCGAGCAATCCCCTGCAGCACGACATCCTCACCGGCTCGAAACCAGACGGGACGCTGATGACGGGAATGAACTGCAACGACTGGACGTCACAGGCGACGACCGACGTCGCGCAGGTCGGCCACAGCAACCGCATGGGCGGTGGCTTTCCGGCCTACTGGAACTCGAACCACGCCAGCAACGGCTGCGCGCCTGTCGTCACCATAGGCCAGAATCTGGGGACGACAGTCGGCTCCGGCGGTGGCCGCGGCTCGCTCTACTGCTTCGCGGTGGACTAGCAATCGCTGGCGTTGCCTCTCGCAAGGCCTGCCCTCACCCCTGCCCTCTCCCGCGGCGGACCGCGGGAGAGGGTGACTCGCTGAAGAAGGTTGCGGTCAGAACATCAAGTTCCCCTGTCCCAGGTTGAACGTGATGTTGGCGCCGATCGGGTCGCGGGCGTTCTCGATGCGGGAGACCGCGTTCGAGATGTGGCCGCCACGCGACGACGCGGGTGAGGTGATGGCGGTTTCGATCTCGGTCTTGGCCAGGCCGATGCGATCGACCGACACCGGGTAGAACGGCTGCGTGGTCCTGTTGCTGCCGAGCACGAACAGCGCGTCGTCGAGCTCGTTCTCCGCCAGCTGCAGGAGCTTGATCTGCACGTCGACGCGCGTGTCGCGGAAGCGGTTGAACAGTGTCAGCGCGGCGCGCGCGCGCTGCTTCGCGATGTCCAGGTTGAACGCGATGTTGAGCGCGCGCAGGAAGCGTCCGATCGCGAACCCGTCGGGGGTCGAGAAGTTGATCGGCGTTCCGAAGCGCTGGGTGAGCAGCGCAGCCGCCGGCGAGGTCGTGAACGGTCCGAGATAGAAGAAGACCGCGTCCTCGATCTCCGAGCCGAAGGAGTTGTTGTGGAAGAACGGCGCGGTATCGGCGGCCTCGATCAGCGGCGGCGGGCTGAACGTGCCGTTGCCGAGCGAGTTGTTGAAACCGAGCCCGAGCGCGTCGAAGTTCGGCTGCGTCAGCCCCTGGCCACCGAAGCCGGCATCGAAGAACGGCAGGCCGGCGAAGGTGCCGACCTGTCCGGCGGGCGCGATGCGCGTGTTGGTGTCGAAGTTGCGGTTCTTGTGCGTGTCGATGAAGTTGGCGCCGGCGTTGTTGTGGCAAATGTTGCAGCGGCCGCGCTGCGGGTCGAGGAATGCCTGCCGCCCGGTGTTGGCCTCGGCGTCGAACAGGTTGACCTGGGTGAGGTCCAGCTCGTTGAGGCGGCCCAGCGACATCTGAAACGCCAGAGTGGCGTCGAGCTCGTCGGACGTCGGCAGCCGGAAGTCGACGCCCGCCACGCGCGCCAGCGTCTTGGTGTAGTGCTGGGTGACCGCGCCGGTCAGGAACGAGCGCAACGATCCGTCGCCGGGCGATCCGTCGCCGCCCCAGCCGGTGCGGTCGTTGGGCGGGATGGTCGTCGAGGGGTCGAGGTTGTCGGCCGCGATGCTGGTCGCCAGCGACAGCACGTGCGGCACCGAGCGCTCGACGAACTTGTGGGTCGGATCCTCGAATCCGTCGACGTTCTCGCGAATCACGCCGTTGTTGAGCAGGTTGTCGATGTTCTCGAGCTCGGTCAGCGCCGGGTTGGTCTCGGACACGAACAAGGGATCGTTTGGATTCTGCGCGTGGCGCGCGGTGGCGAATGCGCTGTCGATGGTGGTGTTGTTCTCGGCCGGGTGGCAGGTGCCGCAGGCGCGGCCGTTGCCGTTGAAAGTCTCGCGGAAGAAGATGTCGGCGCCTGCGCAGATCTGCGCGGTCACCAGGCCAGTCACTACCCGCGGATCCTGCGCGCAAACGGCCAGGCGCTGCTGCACGGTCAGCTCGCTGTGGGTCTCGGCGACCGCCTCGGCCTCCGGCGCACCGCAGCCCGCGCTCACAGCGCCGGCGAACAACGAAGTCAGGATCGTGAGCCGGAAGCTCCTCGCGAGCGCCGGCGTCGACGTCAGCATCAACATGGTGTCCTCCCTACCACGCTCGGTGTAGGCACCGACCGCACACCCCGAGCCGGGCGCGCGGTCCGGAGGTGGTCCCTGCGCCGATCCCCCGCGCAAAACATAGAGTCGGCGCGGGAGCGATCCCCTCAAAGAAATCGACGGGGGTGGCGCGAGAGCGCTGTTGGCGACTACCAGCCGAGGCGCGTGCGCAACAGATCCGCCAGCGCGTCGCCCATGGCCTGATGCTTGGTCGCGTTGGGATGGCCGTCGCAACCCTGGTCATCGGCGGTGTCCTCGGGCCAGTCGAGGAGCTCGATCCGATCGTCGCCCGCGGCGGTGCGCGCGGCGATCGCCGCGCCGACGTAGGCGACCTGGATGACATGGTTCGCGTCGCCGAGGTTGGGTCCGGTCGTGCATACGATGTACGCGTTCGGATAGCGTTCGCGCAGCGCGCCCGTGAAGGTCACGTAGGCGTCGACGAACGCCGGTCCGGGATCGTCGACCGCCAGATCGTTCTTGCCGAGGTTGATCACCAGGACCTGCGGCGTCACCCGAAAGTCCCACGCCGGTGTCGCCGTCGACGCGAAGATGCGCTCGTAGATCTGCGGCATGGTGTCCGTCATCGTGCCGTCGGAGTTGCGATAGACGCCGCGTCCGGAGATTGCGACCACGCTCAGCTCGGCGCCGACGGCGCGCGCGGCGACCGATTCGTAAGCATCGAAGGCGCTTTCGGTCGGGAACGTGAAGCCGCACGGCGCCGTTCCCAGGTTGCCGTAGCCGCAGCTGACCGAGGCGCCGACGACCTCGATGAGCCGCGGCGCCGCCGCGGGCGGTGTCAGCAGCGTCCCGCCCTCGACGGTGAGCGCCAGGAGCTGCGAGATGCCGTACCAACCTTCGGTCTGGCGGTACAGCGCCACGGTGTGCGTCCCGTCAGGCAGGCCGTCGGCCAGGACGTAGGTCCCTTCGCCGGCAGTGACCGCGAACGGCGGCTGCGGCTCACCGTCGATGACGGCCTTGAACATGAACGGGCCGTCGTTCTCGAGATCGACCGAGAAGGTGCCGCCGGTGATGGTGGCGACGAAGCCGGTCGCCGACCAGGCGAAGCGCGGGCGATCCGGGTCGGTCACGGTGTCCACGCGCCCGAACCAGCGCACGCCGGCGGCGATCACGTTCTCTGCACCGAGGCCACCGCCGCTATCGTCGCCTGCATCCGGAGCCGCGGCGTCGGCGACCACCACGCCGGTGTTGCCACCGAGCCCCGTGCCGCCCCCCGGCACCCCGTCGTTCGCGGCGCCGCACGACGAGACGCACGAGGGCTGCGCTGCGAGCAACCCCGCGACGCCGAGCACGCCGAAACAGGAAAAGGTCTGGCAGCTCCACGCACGCCCCGTGATTGGCACCTTCACGGGCAGATTGTGCGCATAGGGCCAAGATCGTCAACTCGTGGATTCGCGGGCCAAATTGTTACCGTTTCTTAAGCGCGGTCGTGCGCGCCGCGGCGTCGGTATGATTGGGTGATGGGTGTCTCCCCGGGTGGCGGGCGGTCTGCTCCGCTGGTCCTCCGTCTTTATGCGATCGGGATCGTGACGGCGCTGGTCATCGCCGGCAGCTGGTTTGCTGCGCATACGTTCGTCCGCACCAGGTGGCCGGCGGGCTCGGCGATGGCCCTGGAGATCTTGCGCGACGTCCCCGAGCTCTGGGCGCACGGCCAGCTGGAGGAGACGGTGGATCGGCTCGGCCGCTTCATGAACGTGTCGATCTACGACACGCAGGGCGCACTGGTGGCGACGAACATCAAGCCGCCGCTCCCTTTCCCGACGCCCGACGAGCAGCGGCAGGCCGAGGAGGGCCCCGTGCAGCGGGGCGGGGGCATCGTGGTGAACCGGGTGCTGCGCAAGCAGAGGCTGCTCGGATACGAGGTGCTGACACCCGCCTTCCCGGCGCCGCCTTTCCGCGGCGTGATGATGGATCTCGGGATCATCAGCACCTGGATCTGCATCGTCGGTCTACTGATGTGGCGCACGCTGGTGCGGCCCCTGCAAAAGATCGCCGCTGCAGCGCGCGCATTCGGCGAGGGGAACATGGCGGCGCGCACCGGCGTCGATCGCCCCGACGAGATTGGCCAGGTCGCGCGCGCGTTCGACGAGATGTCGGAGCGGGTGGCCCGCTCGCGCGAGGCCGAGCGCGAGCTGCTGGCGAGCATGTC
>Ga0265339_10004013_pt1 | contig 10178 bp, 9 predicted proteins | sample 4CB219metaG_FD_202085 | JGI IMG/M metagenome (GOLD analysis project Ga0265339, IMG submission 202085) | Rhizosphere microbial communities from Carex aquatilis grown in University of Washington, Seatle, WA, United States - 4-CB2-19 metaG | ecosystem: Host-associated > Plants > Roots > Rhizosphere...
CGGCCTCCACCTTGGCCGAGACGTAGACGCTGCGGAAATCACGCCCGTCCCCGACCTCGCGTAGCCAGTCGGCAAGCATGCGGGTCTTGCCGATCCCGGCGCTGCCCACGATGGTCACGAATTGCGGCGCCCCGAAGCGAATCGCCCTTTCGAGGGCGCTTGCCAGCTCGCGGCGCTCGGCCTCGCGACCGATCAGCCTACTCACTCGAAAATCCCGTCGTTCCCCAAGTCGGTTGGCGGTCATACCACCTTGATAAGGTGGATTCGGTCCGAGAGCCAAAAATCGATCATTAGGCGACGCATGGCATCCAGCGCCAGCAAGGGCCGGAAGCTCTACATGCCGATGATGACCACGCCGCGATCGGGTGATTCATCACCCTGCCTGTCGAGCTCGCTACCCGCCCCCCCGTCATCCGGCCAGGTCGGCTGCGGCAGCGGGATCTCAAGCCGAGGGAGATCCCCCCGCCGGCGTTCCTCTTCGCGGCGGCGAATCTCGTTGATGATCCACGGCTCTAGCATGGGAATCTCTCTGCCTATGCTTATGGCTTGCAACATCGCAGCCCGACAGTCAAGACGCGCTGAAAAGTTGCGTGCGATCTCGCTTCCTCGTGGTGTTTGGGCGCACGGTGCTGCGCCTTCGTCCAACAAGATTTGCCAGCGTTCGCGACACAACTGTCGTACCCAGTCCGGCCGACTCCGCAATTTTTGCCGGGTTTTGAGCTGCCCGTGTCGTGTGCTCGCCATATCTTACCCTTTTGATGCGCTGGAGCCCGCGCGCGTTGCCAAGTGTCCGTCACTTGATCAATCGGCCTGTTCGGCTTGCGGGTTTAGGGCGAATGGCGGAATTGTGGAGCCTGACCCCTACCCTCTATCGGGCGGTCGGCGTGCTGCTGATCCGGACCAGGTAGGGGTCGTTCGCGTTGCCGTCTCCTCGTGCAGGCGAGATCCGGAACAAGAGCGGCTGGCCCAGGGTCGGAAGTTGCGCCAGGCCGACTTCCTGGCGTGGCCTTTTGGATTCGGCCGAGGCAATAATCTCGGCGCTGCCGGGCCGTAGAACCTCGACCTTGCCACGCACGTGCGTGGGAAACGACACCTCCACGCTGACGTCCCGCGATTCGCCCGACGACAGGTAGATGAAGTAGTCCACGTCGCCGCTCGGCAAGAAAGCCGACGTGGCACCGTCGGCGACAGGTGTGGCGCTGGTGGGGGTATCGTTGGGCTCGATCTCGGCATCCTGCTTCTGTGCCCCGAGCATCACGTGCAAGATGTAGCGTTGGCCGCGGTTCTGCCCGGCCTCGCTCCGCACGACCACATAGAACGACTGCGATGCAGCGCCTGCATCCACCACGGCGCCGCCGATGCGGACGTTGTGGAGCGCCAACCTTTCGCCCTTTCTCCCTCGCGCGACGGCCAACCTTGCCCCGTTTCCAGCCAGCACCTGGAGCCCTTGGGTTACCCCCTCGACGCCGTCCAGGACAACGTCCAACGCTGAAGCGACCTCCGGCGCCGGCAGGCGATAGAAGTCCTGGTCGTGCTGCCAGCCGTGAAGACCCGCTAGCTCGGCGAGGCCGGTCATCACCACCGGTGCAGCGGTTTCCATACTGTCGTTCGGCTCGCGCTCGTCTGCCACCTCGAAATCGCCCAACTGAACCGAAAGCTTGTACTTGCAAGCAGGTTGCATCTCGACCGACTTGCCGGACTTCGCGAGCGCCTTCACCCGGAAGTAATAGCCGTGCCCGGGTTGGACAGCCATGTTCGGCATTCCCGCGACCTCGCCGTTTTCGGCGGAGACGCTTTCCAGTACCTTCAGTCCGTCGTCGAGAAGCTGGAGGCTGACGCTGGCTCCTGCTTCGGGGGCGATTTCCAACATCAGGCGGCGCGCGGTCGATCGGGGATCCGCAGGCTGTGCGGAGTCGCGAGACGCGATGGCCCGGTTGGGGCCGGCGTCATCGACAAGCAGCTTGAACATGTCGATGTCCTTGCCGTTCGACTCTCCCTGGCGCGACAAGCTTCCCTGCACCTCCATCACGGGCCAGTCAGGGTTAAGAGCGATGAGCTGCGCCTGCTCGGGGCTGTCGTTCGGCTCGTGCTCTTCGAGGCTCCTTGCGGCGCGAGCGTCGGTTCGCGGAGTCATGACGACCACGGGGGCCGCATCCCCACGCGGGAGCCGCGCTCGATGGCAGGACCCGGGCGAGCACGACGCCACGAGCACGAGCATGACGGCAAGCCGTAGGCTACACTCCACCCTCGGCCTGGCCCTCTCCCGGAGGAAGAGGGGATGAAGAGTGCTCTTCCCCGAATCACGACCGGTCATTGGGGACAGCATCTCTGGGACGGACAACCGCCACGAATTCTGCCTCCGCGACCACCGTGCCGTCGACTTTGGCCTCGCCGCGCATCTTCCAAATGCTCGTGCCTTTGCGCAGGGGCGTAACTTCGAGAATCAGCATATCCCCGGGGACCACCGGTCGGCGAAACTTCACCTTGTCGATGGACATGAAATAGACCGCATGCCGGGTATGGTCGAAGCCAATCTGGGGCGCCGCCAGAAGCACCCCGGCTTGCGCCAAGGCCTCAACGATGAGCACGCCCGGCATGATCGGGTCGTCTGGGAAGTGCCCCTCGAAGAAGGGCTCGTTGGCGCTGACCATCTTGCGGGCGACGATCCTGTCGTCCGTCGCCACATCCACGCGGTCGACCAGCAAGAAGGGGTACCGGTGCGGGAGGATGGCTCGGATGGCCGCGATGTCCATGGTGCCCCCGCGCTGACCGTTACTTTTTCTTGGGATCGGCCGCCGCCGGCTTCTTGGCGGCCGCCGGGCCCGCGGTCTTCTCTTCGCCGGCGTTAAAGCGGCGGATCACCTCGTTGGTGAGGTCGAGATGCGGCTTGGCGTAGACGACACCCATGTTCTGGTCGAATACCATGGTCAGGTTCTCGGCGGTGGCGATCTTGGCGATAATCCGCTGCAAGCGGTCGACGATGGGCTTGGTCGCCTCTTCTTCCTTGCCCGCGAGATCCTGTTGGTGCCGCATGTAGGTCTGCTGAACCTTGGCGACCCGCTCCTGCAGCTCGGCTTCCTTCTGACGGACGGTCTCGGCCGGCAAAAGAGTGCGCTTCTTGTTGAGGTCTTCAATCGCCTTCTTGACCTCTTCCTGCTGCTCATCCAGCTCTTTCTGCTTCTTGTCGAAGTCCTTCTTCAGGGTCGCGCGAGCCTTGCGACCCTCCTCGGTTTCTGCCAGCGCACGCCGAAGGTCGACGGTGCCGAGCTTGATCTCCTCGGCGCGCAGGGGACGTGCAAACAAGGACAGACAAATGGTCGCGAGCAATGCAATACGAATCATCGAGGTTGTCTCCACTTGGGCTAAAGAACGCCCATCGATACCACAAAAGCGCCGGCAAATCTCCCCTGGGATTATTCCCAAGCCTTCTCGCGACGCTTCGCTGCCGGCGAAGCGCAGACGTCGCACGGTCCCTACTTCTTCTTGCCGCCCTTGCCTCTGGCAGTTTTGGCCGGCTTCTGCTTGCCTGCGCCCTTGCCGGCGCCTGGAGCCGAAGCCGGAATTCCACTCGGGTACAGAATCGCCAGCGCCGCGTTCGCCAACGCGATGTCCGACTGAGCCCAGAACCGGTGGTAGGTGAAGGTTGGCGCCTGGCCGTTCTTCAGGGCGGCCTCGACCCTCGGCCAGTCCGGATCCTTCGTGTAGCGGGTGCGAATGCTTTCGAAGGTCGAGCTCGAGTCGATGGGATCCCCGTTGGGCATTTGGCCCGCCCAGTCGGCCGGGATGAAGATCTTGTCGCCAAAGCGTTTGTAGTCGGTGCGGGCTTCCTTGGTGGCGACGCCCTTGTCGTCGCGAAACTTCTTCCACATCCGGTCGAGAAGCTCCTTGGCCACGTGCGCGCCCCTGTGTTCCCCGGACTTGGCCGAGTAGTAGAGCAACGTGCGAGCCAGAGCTCCCGCCACGCCCACGTCCGCGCCGTAGCTCTTGATCTTCACGTGCAGGGACCTGTTGTAGCCGGCGTCTTCCTTCCAATTCTGCGTCTTGTCGTCCCAGTTGAGCTGGGGTTGACCCGACCAAACCAAATCCGACGGGATTTCGAAGCTGCCGTCCTTGGTCAGGCGGACGTTGGCCAGCACCCACTTCACCCAGCGGTCGAGAATGACCTTGGCGTGCTCGTTGCCCGTGACGTAGTAGAGCTGGGCCACGCGGTCCATGGTCCAGGCCTGGAAGCCAAACCAATTGTTGCTGGGCGGGTCCACGTAGACCGGGGCTTCAACGTAGCCCATCTTGTAGAAGGTCGAGAGCTTGTCCGGGAACTTCTCGTAGCGGCCGCGGTAGCTGTTGGTGGCGCCGCCGGCGATGCCGCCCTCGGCCGACTGCAGCCATCGGTACATCTCGAGCTGCCGATCGAGGCTCTTGGCCCAATCGCTGGCGCCGTTCTTCGACGCTGGTTTGAAGGCTTGGTCATCGGCCAGCACCCAGGCCGCAAACGGGTTCTGGTATCCGCTGTGCGCAGTGCTGGATCCGATACGCCAAGACCAGCCCACCGACTTGCCGGCCGAGCCACCCCACGCGTAATACCAAGCCAATAGGTAGTGCGCGCTGTCGCGACCTTCCCCGGCGGGACACTGCGGGCTTTGGCAGCCCATGGTCTTGAAGTATTTGTCGAACAGAGCGTAGCGAAGATAGTCGCCCAGCTTGGACGTCTTCTTCACCAGAGGATCGATCCCGGCCCCAGCGCCCTGCTCGTCCGCCCAAGTCTTCGCCCAGTACATCGCCTGCACGGCGCGGGCGTCGGCGTCCGGCGCGGTGGTGTACTTCCATTGCTTCGCGTAGGCGCCGCTTTGTTTGACGAACAAGTCGAGGAAACCATTATCGCCGCCGAACTGCATGTCTTCCCAGCACGGCTGCGGAATGGCTTCCCAGACCGACTCTTCTTCGCCGCGTTGGAAGGTGTTGATGTAAGCCGGCCGAGACACGTGATCGCCGCGACGGCCGAATCCGTACCAGTTGTCCACGTCGATGATCCAGTGCATGCCGTAGATGAACGACGTCCGGTAGGTCTCCTTCAGTTCCTTGGCCAGCGGATCCTGCCCGGTCTGTGCGCTCGGATCGAGGGGCGTCGGATAGCCGCTGGGCTGGTCCTGCTCGCCCGCGTAGACCGCCGGGTGCGAGTCGGTGTAGGATCCCGCCGTCGGCTGATCCTCCTCGGTCGGGATCAGGTACGCCTCAGTGGTTTCCCAAGCTTTGGCCAACGGCTTCCAATCCTTGGTGAGCTTGCCGTAGGCAGCTTCAAGCCACATCCAGTAGCTGAAGGCTTCGGACGTGGTCTCGTGCCCGTAGTCGGGCGCCTCGACCATTAGCGTCTCGACCGAGTGGTAGGGCACGCCTTCCGGGCTGAAGTACCCGTTCTTGGGCGAGTGCATGTCGTTCCACAGGGCGAGGAAGCGGTCGGCATATTCGTTGCCGGTCTTCTCGGTGTAGGCGGCATACGGAAGCGGCGCCGGTTTGGGGAATTCCGCAGGCTCGACCTCTTGGGCGACCTTCTTGTGGTGACCGCCCGACGCGGTAGCCGAGGTGGGTGTCGCCGTGCGCTTGCGGTTCGCCGACTTGGCCTGCTGCTCCTCGAGGGTTGGAATGCACGACACTGTCAGGGCCAAGAGGCCCAGCGCCAAGACCCCTTCTAGTCGCATCCGATGAACTCCACGTCGTCAACCCAGATGTCGAAGTTGGCGCCCGGCTTGTTCACCTGCCACTGCAGGCCGAACAACTTCCCCGGCTTAACCGCGTGGGGACGGGGCGAGCCCCAGTCCGGCAGCTGGCGCAGCTTGCGGAACGGGAAGACGAAGTGCTGCCAGACGTCGGTCAGCTCGATGTCGGTGCCGAAGTCGTTGAAGCACTCCCTGCACACGCCGCCCTCCGGGTCGGTGGCGACGTCAGGAACCTTCAGCCGAACCACGCCGTAGCTTTCCGCGCCCTTCTTGGCCCAGAACGAAACGCCCTTGTATTGAGAAGCGTCGTACGGCCCTTTGGGATCGGTCAGGTTGACGCCCAGCGCGCCAAACACCACGGCGCCCACGCCGACGCGACCGGTCACGTGGGCTGCGTAGCGCGAGCCGTTGGCCCCGCCGGGGGTCGGCGCGAACGGGCCGCCGGCTTCCGGCGTGACCTCGGTGCCGAACTGATCGGCAAAGGTGTACCAGTAGCCACCGCGACCGCCGGTCGTCTTGCTCTGATTGTTGTTGTCCTCGAAATCGTCGATCAGCCCTTCGGCGCCGCAGGACCCGATCGCTTCGCCCGCGTTGCCGACGGCTGGGGTCTGACCAGGCATCACGCAGCCCCCGATCAGAACGGTTGAAACGGTTGCTAGGAGTGCTGCGCCCCACTCCAATTGGGCTCGATGCAAAGACGACATGTTGTTCACCGCAATGGAAACACGCACCCAGGCGTGGCTGTGAATACCTATCCGGTCAGGCGGCGTGCTGGCAAGCCCTTATCACGGTTGCAATCCGGGCCCTTACGCGCAACTCTTCACGGAAGATTCACCATGAGCATACTCTTCCTTCCCGGCGCCCCGGCCTTCACCCCTGCCCGTCTCGCCAAACGCCTGAAGAAAGTCCAGGCGCAAAACCCCGGCGTGCGCGACATCGCGGCGGAATTCGCACACATCGTCGACGTCGGCGAAACCCTTTCCGACCAGGAACGGCAAGTGCTGGACCGGCTGCTGCAATACGGACCGCGCGCCGAAGCCCACGGGGTGTCAGGCCTGCCGCTTTTGGTCGTACCACGCATCGGGACGATCTCGCCTTGGTCGTCCAAAGCAACCGACGTCGCCCACAACTGCGGCCTTGGCAAGGTGAAGCGCATCGAGCGCGGCATCTGGTACACCGTGGCCGGCGAGATCGCGAGCCCGCGCGCCCTGCGTGCGGCGATTTCCGATCGAATGACCGAGTCCGTGCTTGAGACCGAAGAGCAGGCGGCCCAGCTCTTCCATCACGCCGCCCCAAAGCCACTCGCCACCGTCGACGTGCTAGCCGGCGGCCGCAAGGCCATCGAGGCCGCGAACGCCGCCATGGGCCTCGCCCTGGCGGCCGACGAAATCGACTACCTGGTGGATAGCTTCCAGAGCCTCGGGCGAAACCCAACCGACGTCGAATTGATGATGTTCGCGCAAGCCAACAGCGAACACTGCCGGCACAAGATCTTCAATGCCGACTTCATCATCGACGGAGAGAAGCAGCCCAAGTCGCTGTTCAAGATGATCCGCCGCAGCACCGAGGCCAGCCCGGCAAACGTGCTGTCGGCCTACAAGGACAACGCGGCAGTCATCGAGGGACCCGAAGCGGGGCTTTTCTTCCCGGATCCCGAGACCCAGGTCTACGACTTCCATCGCGAGCCGGTCGGCATCCTGATGAAAGTCGAAACCCATAACCATCCAACGGCGATTTCGCCCCATCCCGGCGCGTCCACCGGTTCGGGCGGCGAGATCCGTGACGAGGGTGCGACCGGGCGGGGCTCCAAGCCCAAGGCGGGCCTGACGGGATTCTCGGTTTCGAATCTCAAGCTACCGGGCCAGCCCAGGCCGTGGGAAAGAGACTTCGGCAAGCCCGCGCGCATCGCCTCGGCCCTCGACATCATGCTGGAAGGGCCCATCGGCGGCGCGGCCTTCAACAACGAATTCGGTCGGCCCAACATCGCCGGATACTTTCGAACCTTCGAGATGGAAACGCCAGGACCGAGCGGTCCCGAGGTACGCGGCTATCACAAGCCCATCATGATTGCGGGCGGCTTCGGCAACATTCGCCTGTCGCTGGTGCAAAAGGGTGAGCTGCCTGTCGGGGCCGCGATCGTCGTGCTCGGCGGTCCGGCGATGCTGATCGGACTTGGCGGCGGCGCGGCCTCGTCGATGGCGTCGGGCGCGTCCGAAGAGGATCTCGATTTGCCTCCGTTCAGCGTGACAACGCGGAAATGCAGCGACGCTGCCAGGAAGTCATCGACCGCTGCTGCGCACGCGGCGAGGCCAGTCCCATCGTGTCGATCCACGACGTCGGCGCGGGCGGGCTTTCCAATGCGCTGCCAGAATTGGTCAACGACAGCCAGCGCGGCGCCGTGTTCGAGCTGCGCAAGGTTCCAAACGACGAGCCCGGCATGTCGCCGCTGGAGATCTGGTGCAACGAAGCGCAGGAACGCTACGTCCTCGGCGTCGCGCCCGACAAGCTCGAAGAATTCGCCGGCCTGTGCCGGCGCGAGCGCTGTCCGTTCGCCGTGCTCGGCAGCACGACGGCCGACGGCAAGTTGGTGGTCACCGACAGCCACTTCGACAACCGCGCCATCGACATGCCTTTGTCGGTGCTGCTCGGCAAGGCGCCCAAGATGGTGCGTGACGTGAAGCGGGCGCAGATCGCGCAGCAACCGTTTTCCACCCGTGGCGTCGAACTCGCCGAGGCCGTCACGCGCGTCTTGCGGTTGCCGACCGTCGCTGACAAGACCTTTCTCATCACCATCGGCGACCGCACGGTCACCGGCCTGATCTCACGCGACCAGATGGTCGGGCCGTGGCAGGTCCCGGTGGCCGACGCCGCCGTGACCGCCACCAGCTATGATGTCTTCGTCGGCGAGGCGATGGCGATGGGCGAACGTACGCCGGTAGCGCTGCTCGACGCCTCCGCCTCGGTCAGGCTCGCGGTGGGCGAGGCGCTGACCAACATCGTCAGCGCCCCGGTCGCTGACATCGGCCAGGTGAAGCTGTCGGCCAACTGGATGGCGCCCGCCGGTCATCCCGGCGAAGACGCGCGCCTCTACGACGCCGTTCGCGCGGTCGGCGAAGAGCTTGCGCCGGCGCTCGGCATCGCGATCCCGGTCGGCAAAGATTCGATGTCCATGTCCACGGTTTGGCGCGAGCAGGGCCAGCAGAAGCGGGTCACTGCACCGCTGTCTTTGATCGTCAGCGCCTTCGCTCCCGTGACCGATATCCGCGGCGCGCTCACGCCGCAATTGCGAACCGACGTCGGCGAGACCCAGCTCTTGCTGGTCGATCTCGGCGCGGGCAAGAATCGCCTAGGCGGCTCTGCACTGGCCCAGGTCTTCGGCCAACTGGGCGAGGTTCCCGCCGATCTCGACGACCCGGCGAGACTCGCGGGCTTCTTTGCGGCGATCCGCGAGCTCGCCTGCGACGGAACCATTCTGGCCTACCACGACCGATCCGACGGCGGCTTGTTCGTGACCCTGCTCGAAATGGCCTTCGCCGGCAACGTCGGCCTCGACATCGACTTGGACAGCGCCGACGGCGACGCCCTGGCCCAACTCTTCAACGAAGAGCTGGGTGCGGTCGTGCAGGTTCGCAGTGCCGACGTCGACAAGGTCCGCGCCTGCTTCGCTGGCCGGGGACTGGGCGGATTGCTTCGCGCGTGTGGCCGGCTCAGGGCCGCCGACGAGATCGCTATCCACCAGGTCGGACGCGTGCTCTTCCGCGAAAAACGCAGCGTCCTGCGCGGCATCTGGTCGGAGACCACGCTCGCCATGCAGTCCCTGCGCGACGACCCGGCCTGCGCCGCCGAGGAACAAGAGAGCCGCTGCGACGCGAGCGATCCCGGCCTGGTGATGCGCGCGAGCTTCGATGCGCAGGCGGACCCGAGCGCGCCATACGTCCAGCGCGGCGCAAGACCACGCGTGGCCATCCTGCGCGAGCAGGGCGTGAACGGCCAGATCGAGATGGCCGCAGCTTTCCATCGCGCTGGCTTCGAGACCGTCGACGTCCACATGAGCGACATCCTGGCTGGCCGCGTCCAGCTCGATTCGTTCCGTGGGGTCGCGGCCTGCGGCGGATTCTCGTATGGCGACGTCCTAGGCGCGGGCGAAGGCTGGGCCAAATCCATCCTCTACAGCACACGGGCGCGTGCCGAGTTCGAGCGCTTCTTCTCCCGGAAGGACACCTTCACGCTCGGCGTGTGCAACGGTTGCCAGATGGTCTCCAACCTGAAGGAAATCATCCCCGGTGCCCGGCTATGGCCACGCTTCGTTCGCAACCGCAGCGAGCAATTCGAGGCGCGCCTGGCCCTGGTTCGCATCGAGGACAGCCCGTCGGTCTTGCTGTCGGGCATGGCCGGGTCGATGGTCCCGATTGCCGTCGCCCACGGCGAAGGTCGCGCGGAATTCGCGTCGGAAGACCAGCTTTCATC
>Ga0265339_10004014_pt1 | contig 10177 bp, 2 predicted proteins | sample 4CB219metaG_FD_202085 | JGI IMG/M metagenome (GOLD analysis project Ga0265339, IMG submission 202085) | Rhizosphere microbial communities from Carex aquatilis grown in University of Washington, Seatle, WA, United States - 4-CB2-19 metaG | ecosystem: Host-associated > Plants > Roots > Rhizosphere...
TTCACCGCCTGAAGCGCCGGATTGGGCAGTTGCACCGGGTCGTTGAAGATCACCATGACGCCGTCGCCGGCGTAGCGCTCGAGCGTGCCGCCGTGCTTGTGGATGATGGTGCCGATCGCCTCGTGATAGTCGCGCAGCAGCGTCATCACGTCTTCGGGGTCGGCGCTCTCGGAAAAGCCGGTGAAGCCGCGCAGGTCGCAGAACAGCGCGGTGATCTCGCGGCGGTGGCTCTCGAGCTGCTTCTCGGCGCCGGAGGCGACGATCAGGTCCGCCACCTGCGGCGGCAGGAAGCGGCGCAGCCGGCTCATGCGCTCGATCTCGCCGAGCTGCTCGGTGACGCGCTGCTCGAGGCCCTTGTTGAGCCCGGCAAGCTCGGTCGCTTGCGCCGTCACCTGGTCGTGCAGCGCCTTGAGCCGCAAAACCGATTTGACCCGCGCCACCAGCGCCAGTTGGTCGATCGGCTTGGTGAGGTATTCGTCGGCGCCGGCTTCGAGGCCCGCCACCACGTCCTTGCTGTCGGCCTTGGCGGTACACAGGATGATCGGCATGAAGGGCAGCGTCGCATCGGCGCGCAGCCGCTTGCAGACTTCGATGCCGTCGAGCTTCGGCATCATCACGTCGAGTAAAATGAGGTCGGGCAGATGCTCCCTGGCAGCGGCGACCGCTTCCTCGCCGTCGACAGCCTGCTTCAAGTCGTAGCCGTGCATCTCCAGCCGCGTCTGCAGGATATCGCGGTTGGTCTCGTTATCATCGACGATCAGTATGCGCGGCGGCGTGTGCATGGCTAAGGCAGGTATTCCCTGATTTTCGCCAGCAGCGCGCGCGGGCTGTAGGGCTTGGTCACATAGCCGTCGCAGCCGGCGGCGCGCGCCTTGCTCTCGTCGCCGGACAGCGCATAGGAGGTGACGACGATGATCGGGATGCCGCTGGTCGCGGGATCGGCTTTGAGCCGCCGCGTGGTCTCGTAACCGTCCATGACCGGCAACTGTATGTCCATCAGGATCAGATCCGGCCTCTTCTTCGCCACGGCGGTCAGCGCGTCGGCGCCGTTTTCAGCCTCGAGCATCTCGTAGCCGGCAGACCCCAGCAGGTCGCGGAGAATCTGCCGATTGTCCTCCTGGTCCTCGACCACCAATACCGTCCTGCTCATATCGCCCTCTTTGCCTGTTCCGCGCGCACCGGAACCGTGAAAGTGAAGGTCGAGCCCGCGCCGAGCTTCGATTCAAGCCAGATGCGGCCACCGTGCATTTCGATGATGCGTTTCGAGATCGCGAGCCCCAGGCCCGTGCCGCCTTTCTTCTTGGTAGTCGAACTGTCGGCCTGCTGAAATTCCTGGAACAGCTTTTTCTGGTCGTCCTCGGATATTCCCGGCCCGGTATCGCGTACGGCGACGTTATACATGCCGTCCTTGAGGGAAGCCTGGATGGTAACGCTGCCATCGTCGGTGAATTTGATCGAGTTGCCGACGAGATTGAGCAGCACCTGGGTGAGCCTGCGCTCGTCGCCATGACCGACCGGCAAGTCGGGAGCTATCTCGACCTTGAAGGCGAGCTTCTTCTCGGCGGCAAGCGGCTCGACCGCGCCGTACACGTTATGCACGACGTCCTTCATCGAATAGTCGCCAAGCGATAGCGTGAGCTGCCCGGCCTCGATCTTGGAGAGGTCGAGCACGTCGTTGATGAGGCCGAGCAGATGCTTGCCGTTGGTAATGACGCGCTGCAGCGTCGTCTGCACCTTCTCCGGCGTATCGCCGTAGACGCCGTCGGCAATGAGCTCGGTGTAGCCGAGGATGGCGTTGAGCGGCGTGCGCAGCTCGTGGCTCATGTTGGCGAGGAATTGCGACTTGTGCTTGCTCGCCTCTTCGAGCTGGCGGCTCTTTTCCTGGATCTCGTCGAACAGCCGCACGTTCTCGATGGCAATCGCCGCCTGGTCGGCGAAGGTCGACACCAGTGCGATTTGCTTCTCGGTGAACGGGCGCACCTCGACGCGCGACAACGACATGACGCCGATTGGCACGCCCTCGCGCAGCATCGGGACGCCTAGGACCGTGCGGACCCCGCCGAATTTTAAAGCCTCGTTGAAGGTGTAGTCTGGGTCCTCGCGCGCGTCTTCGATATGGACGGTTCGCCCCTCGAGCAGCGCGCGGCCCATCACTGAGCTCTTGTTGGGCTCTACTCGCATATTGCGAACACGGTCAGTGAATTCCGGTCCGAAGCCGAACCACGAGGCACGGTAGTAAACCCCATCGATTTGCCGTGTGATCGAGCCGTGATCGGCATCGCACAATCGCGCCGCCGATTCGACCAGCGTATCAAGGACCGGCTGCAGGTCGAAGGTCGAACGGCTGATGATCTTGAGCACGTCGGCGGTTGCGGTCTGCTGCTGCAGCGATTCGGAGAGGTCATCGGTCTTCTGCCGCAATTCATTGAACAGCCGCGTGTTCTCTATGGCGATGACGGCCTGTGCGGCAAAGGTGCGCAGCAGCTCGCGCTGCTTGTCGGACAATGGACCGGGCTCGCGGCGCGCGACGCTGAGCGCGCCGATCGTGGCCTCGCCGCGCATCATCGGCATCACGGTGATGGCACGGTAACCGCTAGCAAGGAAGTTCTTGCCGCCGATGGCGAAATGCTCCGGCGCTTCGCGCACGTCGGCGATATCGATCTCGTGGCGGTCGAGGATGGCGGTGCCGGTGATGTAGTCGTGCGTCAGCGGCATCGGATAGCGCGAGCGCAACGTGGCTGCGTCGTCCGCATCGGCCACGGCGATCGCGGCAGCATGGACGATATCGCCCTCCGGCAGGGAGATGACGATTGCCGCGTCGGGGAAAAGCTTCAGGCCGCTCTGGACGATCGCATCGAACGCAGGCTGCGAATCGGTCGGTGAATTGCTGATGACCTCCAGGATGTCAGAGGTCGCGGTTTGCTGTTGCAGCGATTCCTGCAGGTCCTCGGTGCGCGCCTGCACCTCGTCGAACAGGCGAACATTCTCGATGGCGATCACCGCCTGGTCGGCGAAGGTTGTGACCAGCTCAATTTGCTTGTCCGAAAACGGATTCACTTCATCGCGGGTGAGCGAAAACACGCCGATGGCCGTTCCCTCTCGCAACAGCGGCACGCTGAGAATTGTTCTATAGCCGAACACTTTTTGGTAGCCGCTTACTTTGTATTCAGGATCGGCCAGCACGTCCGGGATATGGATGGCTTTATTTTCGAGTGCGACCCGCCCCGTCGCGCTGCCGCGGTTCGCCAACATCGGATTTGCACGCGCATACTCTTCCGCTTCGCGCGAGAATCCAAAGTTCGCGCGCAGCCGGAGCACGCCACCGTCACGCAGGAAGATGGTGCCTTTGTCACCCCCGCAAAGCCGGGTGGCCGACTCGGTGAGCGTATCGAGCACGGGCTGCAGATCAAAGGTCGAGCGGCTGATGACCTTGAGCACGTCGGCTGTCGCCGTCTGCTGTTCCAGCGATTCGGTGAGATCGTCGGTGCGCTCGCGCAATTCGTTGAACAGCCGTGTGTTCTCGACGGCGATCACGGCCTGATCGGCGAAAGCCTTGATCAGCGCAACCTGCTTGTCGGTGAAGGGCTTCGCCTCCGCGCGGGCGAGGCCGATGACGCCGATGACGCGGTCGTCGCGCAGCATCGGCGCGAATATGGTCGCGTCAAAGCCGAATTCGCTCGAGAACTCGCGCATCGCAGGAGGCACCGCCGGATTATCCTTGATCGGCGAATACTGCACGACCTGCTTGGTGAGCATTGCCACACCGCCACCGGTGCTCGTGTCGAGCGGCCGCGGATAGTGCCGGATCATTTTTTCGAAGCCGGGATCACCGTCGACCGCGGGCATCTGGATCATGCCGTCGCGCAGGACCTGGACCACGGCAAAGCGCGTCCCGAACAGCCGTCGCAGGTTGCGCACGATGGCGTCGAACACTGGCTTGGTGTCGGCCATGGAGCCGCTGATCGAACTGAGGATCTCGCCGGTCGCGGTCTGCTGCTCCAGCGACTCGGAAAGGTCGTTGGTCTTCTGCCGCAATTCGTTGAGCAGGCGCGTGTTCTCGATGGCGATCAGCGCCTGACTCGCGTATGTTTTCAGCGTCGAAAGTTGCTTGTCGGACAGCGGACCGGGTGCGATACGGACAACGCTGAGCGCGCCGATCGCGACTTCGCCGCGGATCAGCGGCACGAAAGTGGCGGCGCGATAGCCGCTGACCAAAAAATTGCTTTTGCCAGCCGCCATTTCGATTGGCGCCTGCTCCACGTCCGGAATATCGAGCATGGCCCGATCGAGAATCGCAGCGCTGTGCATGTATTCGCGCGTGAGCGGGAACGGAAACCGTTTGCGCCATAGCTCCGCGCGAACGGGGTCGCTCTCGGACACCGCGGCGGCTTTGACCATGCCGTCCTCGACAAGCGCGATACTGACGGCGGCACCCGAAAACAGCCTGACGCCGCTCTGAACGATGGCGTCAAACACGGGCTGAGTATCGTTCAAGGATTTGCTGATGACGCCCAGGATTTCGGCGGTCGTCGTCTGCTGCTCCAGCGACTCGGTCAGATCATCGGTGCGCTGGCGCAATTCGTTGAGCAGCCGCGCATTCTCGATGGCGATGACGGCTTGCGCGGCGAAGTTCTGCACCAGTTCGATCTGCTTATCGGTGAACGGCTTTACTTCCTGGCGGTAGATGACGATCGCGCCCGCCAGATTGCCATCCTTGAGCATCGGCACCGCTAGCAGCGTACGTATCCCGCCACGTTCGACACCGCCGACGGAAAACGCATTGCGTCGCCTGTATCCCTCGGTATCCCGCAAATCAGCGATGTGAAACACCCGCTTGGTCGCCACCATGCGGCCCAGACCGGTGTCCGGCGCGGGTTCGAAGGCCTGGCCCTTCCGGATTTCAGCGTAATCCGGCGGCGCATTGTACATAGCGACGGCGCGAAAACCGTCGTCATCGTGCAAGAACAAATTTCCGAAATGCGCGCCGCAAATGCTCGTTGCGTTCTCCAAGATCGTCGAAAAAACCGGATCGAGCTCGCCCGGCGAGGAGCTGATGACCTTGAGCACCTCCGACGTCGCGGTCTGCTGATCCAGCGACTCGCGCAGTTCCTTGAGCAGCCGCGTATTCTCGATGGCGATGACGGCTTGAGCGGCGAAGTTCTGCACAAGCTCGATCTGCTTTTCGGTGAACGGGCGCACCTCTTGCCGGTAGATAACAATGATTCCGATCAATCGGTCGTCTTTGAGCATCGGCACGCCGACCGTCGAGCGCGCGCCCCCGAAAACGACATGGTGACCGGGCTTTGGCGCCTTTGCGTCGTCTTCGGTCTGAACGGCGGCTTTGGTCTGCCAGACTTTGTAGAGCGTCGTGCCCTCCACCGCCTTGAATGCACCGCGCTTGCTGTGAGCCTCGACCAGTTCGGGCGGAGCACCGATATGGGACGCCGGAAAGAAGGCTTCTCCGTCAAAGCGGAACAGTGTGGCAAATTTGGCCTCGCAAATGTCCGTCGCGTTCTTCAGGATGGACTCGAACACCGGCCCCAGATCGCCCGGCGAACTCGAGATGACGCGCAGCACTTCCGACGTTGCGGTCTGCTGTTCGAGCGACTCGGAAAGATCGTCTGTGCGCTGGCGCAGCTCCTTGAGCAGCCGCGTGTTCTCGATGGCAATGACGGCCTGCGCGGCAAAGTTCTTCACCAGCTCGATCTGCTTGTCGCTGAACGGCCTCACCTCGCGCCGGTAGATGGTGATGCCGCCGATGTTGCCGCCTTCCTTCAACATCGGCACGGCGACCAGGGTCCGAATGCCGCCTATGTCGGCCGCGGCAACCGCCAATGGATGCCCCTCGCGATAACCAGGATCTTCACGCAGATCCTGGACATAGACCGGTTCGCCCGAGCGCATCGACCGCGCCACCGGGGCGTCGGCGCCAGGAGAGATCACCGATCCGGTCTGCCAAATTTCCCTGAAGGCCTCGGGCAATTCGCCGTAATAAGCAACGACACGGATGACGTCGCCGTCGCGCAGCCACATGGTTCCGTAGCTCGCCTCGCAAAGCTCGGTCGCCTTCGCCAGCATGGTGTCGAACACCGGCTGCAACTCGCCCGGCGACGTGGAGATAACCTTGAGCACGTCGGCGGTGGCGGTCTGCTGCTGCAAGGACTCGCGCAATTCGTTGAGCAGGCGCGCGTTCTCGATGGCGATCACCGCCTGCGCGGCGAAGTTCTGAACCAGGTCAATCTGCTTGTCCGAGAAGCGGCCCACCTCCTGGCGGTACACGATTATCACGCCAATAAGCTCGTTATCCTTGAGCATCGGCACCGCGATCATGGATCGGAAGCCGCCGACTTCTACCGCACTGACCCATCTTGGAAAGCGATCTATATAGGCTTGATCCGTGGTCGCATCCGGAACGTCGATTGTCTTCTTGGACTCCGCGAGGCGGCGAAGCAGGCTACCCGGTTCGGGGTACACCAGTGGCTCGCGTATGCGCATTTCGGCAAAGGCGGCCGGGACGTTGTGCATGACCGTCGAACGAAAGCCGTCGCCCTCGCACAGATAGAGCTGGCCGAATTTCGCTCCGCAAAGCCGCGTCGCGTTTTCCAGCAGCGTCTCGAACACCGGCTGCAGCTCGCCGCTTGAACTCGAAATGACTTTCAAGACCTCCGACGTCGCCGTCTGCTGCTCGAGCGACTCGGCCAGATCGTCGGTGCGCTCACGCAATTCGCTGAGCAGCCGCGTGTTCTCGATGGCGATCACCGCCTGCGCGGCGAAGTTGGTCACCAGCTCGATCTGCTTCTCCGTGAACGGCCGCACCTCCTGCCGGTAGATGCCGATGGCGCCGATCAGCTTGCCCTCTTTCAGCATCGGCACGTTGAGTAGGGTGCGGGCGCCGCCGAGCTCGGCGGTCGCGATACGGAAGGGGTCGCGGTCGGCATAGGCCTGCTCGGCAAGCGTATCGACGATGTGAATGGTTTGCCGTTCGCTGGCGACGCGACCCAATCCGGTCGCCGGGCCAGGCCGGAATGGGCCGCTGTTGAGGTATTCTGCGTACGCCAGCGAGATGCCGAGCATCGAGATCGCGGTATAGGATCCGTCCTCGAACCCCCACAGGATTCCGATCTTGGCCTCGCAGATGCGCGTGGCGTTCTCCAGCATCGCCTGGAAGACCGGATCGAGCTCGCCGGGCGAGGAGCTGATGACCTTGAGCACTTCGGCGGTCGCGGTCTGCTGCGACAGCGACTCGCGCAATTCGCTGAGCAGCCGTGTGTTCTCGATGGCGATCACCGCCTGCGCGGCGAAATTCTGCACCAGTTCAATCTGTTTGTCGCCGAACGGGCGAACTTCCTGGCGGTAGATGATGATGGCGCCGACCAGCTCGTCATCCTTGAGCATCGGCACCACAAGATGGGTGCGTGCGCCAGCCGACTCGACCAGCGCTTTCATCCGCGGATTGTCGGCGACGTACGCCTCGTCGTTGCGCAGGTCGTGGATATGGATAATGCGCTTTTCTCGTAACACCCGATCAAGTGGCGTATTGTTTTGAGCCTTGGCCGTCATGTCCACGACGGGGTCGCGGCGATAGCCCTCCGCGTAGTCGGAATCGCCGTGCACGGCGACGGCACGGAAATTGTGCCCTTCGTTCAGGAACAGCACGCCAAGTTTCGCCTCGCAGATGCGCGTGGCGTTCTCGAGCATCGCGTTGAACACCGGGTCCAACTCGCCCGGCGAACTGGAAATGACGCGCAGCACCTCCGATGTCGCCGTCTGCTGCTCCAGCGACTCTGCGAGTTCGGCGGTGCGCTGTTGCTCGGCCTCGAACAGCCTCACGTTCTCGATGGCGATCACCGCCTGGTCGGCGAAGGTCTGAACCAGTTCGATCTGCTTCTCGGTGAACGGCTTGATTTCGTTGCGGCGTATTCCGATCGCCCCGATGGCTTCGTTTTCTCTGAGCAGGGGGACGGCCAAGATCGTGTGATGACCCAGCCGCTGCGCCATTTCGCTGCCATCAGGAAATTCTGCGTTGGCCGATTGTAAATCGTGCACATGCACCGGCACCCGGTCGACCAGACTCCGGCCAGTGACCCAGCCGCGCCCGATCGGATATTTGCCGAAGTCCATCGGTATCGGGCCGTAATGCGCGCTGACCACGAGATGGTCGTCGCGGCGCAGGAACATGACCGAGTCGAGCGCATCGCATAACTTTGCGGAAGACTCGACCAGCGTATCGAGCACCGTCTGCAGGTCGAAGGTCGAGCGGCTGATGACCTTGAGCACGTCGGCGGTGGCGGTCTGCTGCGACAGCGACTCGCGCAGCTCGCTGAGCAGCCGCGCGTTCTCGATGGCGATGACGGCCTGCGCGGCAAAGGTCTTGAGCAGGTCGATCTGGTCGCCGGTGAAATGCGCCGGCTCGGGCCGCGTAACGCCGATCGTGCCGATGGCGACGCCATCGCGCAGCATGGGGACGACGAGAATGCTGCGATAACCTCTGGCGCGTGCCAGTTCCTTGACGGCGGGTGCGACGTCGGGCTCGTTTTCTATATCGAAACGGGACGCCGGCTGCCCGCTGCGCGCGACCCGGCTGTGGATGCCGGTCGACGACAGCGCCGAGGGGAACGAGCTCCGCACTGCCGCGATGCCCTCATCGCTTCCCGCGGTGAGGGCCGCCAAATGAATCTCGTCACCGACGACGCGCGTGACGGTCGCCGACTGGCCGCTGAACAAACGCATCGCGCTATGGGCAATCACGTCGAACACCGGCTGCACGTCAGTCGGCGATGAGGCGATGACCTTGAGCACCTCAGACGTCGCCGTCTGCCGCTCCAGCGTCTCGCGTAGTTCGCTGAGCAGCCGCGCGTTCTCGATGGCGATGACGGCCTGTGCGGCGAAGTTCTTTACCAGCTCAATCTGCCTGTCAGTGAAGGGCCGAACTTCCTGGCGGTAGATGGCGATGGCCCCGACTAGTTCGTTATCCTTGAGCATCGGGACAACGAGATGACTGCGGGCACCGGCCGCTTCCACCAGCGCAACGAGCCGGGGATCGCGCTCGATGTATCCCTGCTCGGCCGTGAGATCGGCGATGTTGACGACATCCTTGGTCGCGACCGTCCGGGCAAGCGGGTTGAGCGGGCCCTCGTTGACCGTGAGCACGGGGTTTTTGCGCCAGCGCTCGGCATAGGCCGCCGGCGCGTTCTGCTGGGCGCCAAGACGAAACGTGCCGTCGTCCCTGTTGTAGAGAAACAGATTGGCGAATTTCGCCTCGCAGATGCGCGACGCATTCGCCAAGATCTTGTTGAAGACCGGACCGAGTTCGCCCGGCGACGAACTGATCACGCCGAGGACTTCAGAAGTCGCCGTCTGACGATCCAGCGACTCGCGCAGTTCGCTGAGCAGCCGCGCGTTCTCGATGGCGATGACCGATTCCGCGGCGAAATTCTCCACCAGCGCAATGTGCCTGTCGCTGAATTCGCGAACCTCTTGCCGGTAGATGCCAATGGTGCCGATCAGCTCGCCGTCCTTGATGAGCGGCACGGCCAATAGCGTTCGCGCGCCGCCGCCGTCGACCAGCGCGACGAACGGAGGAGACGCCGTCTTGTAGGCCTGTTCGGCTCGAACGTCCGCAATATGAATTTTTTGCTTGGTCGCTGATATCCGGCCAAGCGGGTCGTCCGGCGCCGGCTCGAACGCCTTGCCCAGCCATGCAGCAAGAGCCGGCGGAATATTGTGTAGTGCGACCGGGCGAAAATACCTGCCTTCGCGAAGATGCACCAAACCGAAATTCGCCTCGCAAAGGCGCAGCGCACTCACCAAAATGGTCTTGAGGACAGACTCAAGATTGCCCGGCGACGAGCTGATGATACTCAGGATTTCGGCGGTCGCGGCTTCGCGCTCGCGCACTTCGGCGAGCTCACGCTCGCGCAGCGCAAGCGCGGCCTTGAGCTCGGCCAGCGAGCCCTCGCTCTCGTCGTACTCACGAACGACTGACATGCCTTACCCCACGGTCGGCGGTGGTCAGCCTAACATCGCCGGTTGAAGCCGATAAGACCGATCGGGTGCCTTATGCCGTCGCGCCTTTGGCCTTCGGCCGGCGCAAATGCTCGTCAAGTCGAGGCAAAATTTCGACGAAATTGCACGGCCGGTAGCGGTAATCGAGCTGGTGCACCAGGATTTCGTCCCA
>Ga0265339_10004015_pt1 | contig 10177 bp, 8 predicted proteins | sample 4CB219metaG_FD_202085 | JGI IMG/M metagenome (GOLD analysis project Ga0265339, IMG submission 202085) | Rhizosphere microbial communities from Carex aquatilis grown in University of Washington, Seatle, WA, United States - 4-CB2-19 metaG | ecosystem: Host-associated > Plants > Roots > Rhizosphere...
CATCAGCCATTGGTATCGCTCGCAGGTGGCTTTCCACGGTTGGGCGAGTGATACCAATGGCTGATGCCATGCGTGTGCTTTCCAGTTGACCGCCACTCTGACGGAGCTGGTAGTCGAAAAGGGCGTTGAATCGGTTCACGTCGCGAAAACCGAACAGACGCTGGATGTCGCGAGCGAAGAAGGAATCCATCCATTCGCGGTAGAAGGACGGGTTCTTTTCCTTGCTGAGCAGAGCCTGTGGAAGGCCTCCGCGAAAGAGGCGTTCGGGCAGTGTGACGCCGAAGGTTTCGAGCTCGGTCCACAGAACGGGCAGGAGGTGCACCACGCGCTTGCGGCCGGTCAGGGTGTCCCGGAATTTCTTGCTGGCCGCCAGGGTCGATGAGCCCGTGGCCAAGATCCTCAACTTTGGGAAGAGATCGGCGCCGATCTTCAGAACGCGCGCAGGGTCACGAAGCTGGTGGATTTCATCGAACACCACGACCGGCTTCTTGCACGAGCGAAAGAAGACCTGCGGATCGCGAACCATGTCTTCGGCGGCGGGCAGATCGCAGTTGACGAGAAGGGTTTGGTCTGACCCAAGGCTCTCGGCCAGAACGGTCTTGCCAGAGCGTCGCACGCCGCACAACCATGCGATGGGGGCCTCCCGCCAAGCGGTGGCGAGGCGCCTTTGCCAGAAAGGCCGAGATATCATGATACCGTAGTATATGTTTGGTAAGACAATACGTAAAGTACGATAGCAACTGGTTCAGGCGCGGCTGGTTCGGATTCCGATACCTTTCTGTGGTGTTTCGGCGAAGGCACGTTGGCATCCAGCCCACAACAGATAGACCATGTCCATAGACCATGGTACAAATATCGGCATGGATTCTATGGCGATCTCGAAGTTCAAGGCGACTTGCCTGGCGACCTTGGAACGTGTGCGCAAGACCGGACGTCCCTTGCGGGTGACCCGTTTTGGCAAGCCCATCGCCGAAATCCGTCCCCCGACGCCCGCGCCCGCCGCGCGCAACTGGATGGGGGCGCGACGCTCGACCGGAAGGATCTTGGGCGACATCGTGAGCCCCACTGGCGAGTTGGTGACCTGGGAGGTCGAGAAGTGAGAATTCTCCTCGACACGCACGTCTGGCTTTGGAGCCATCTCGATCCTGACCGCATCGGCCGGCGGCTTGCCCAGCAGATGCTGGATCCGTCGAACGAGCTCTGGCTGTCGCCCATCAGCGTTTGGGAATTCCTGGTGCTGGTCGAGAAAAAGCGCATTGCAATTCGCGAGGATCCTGGGAAGTGGGTGGCCGCCGCCCTGATGGAGTCATCCATGCATGAGGCGCCGCTGAACCACGAGGTCGCCCTGGCCAGCCGGACCATCAAAGTTGAGCACGAGGATCCTGCCGATCGCTTTCTCGCCGCCACTGCCTCGGTCTACGACCTCGCGCTGGCCACCGCCGACGCTCGGCTGCTGGCCGGCAAGGGGTTCCGGACCCTCGCCAACCGGTAGTTCCCCAGCCCGAGGTGTGAATTAGGTGTGCCTATTGGCTGTTGCCAGCAAGCAGGAGACGCCGTGGTCGAAGGTCGCGGGCGGGGTGAGCAGGCTCACCACCAGGGTGGCGCCGAGGTGCAAGTCGAAGAAGTAGCCGGGCTGCACGAGCACGCCGTCGTCGCGGACCAGGCGTAGCGCCCATTCCTCGTCGCTCACGATCTCGGGTACGCGCAGGATGGCGGACCAGCCGGCCTCGGCGGGCAAGAGCGTGCAGGGCGAGCGCGAATCGATGTGGCTGGCCAGTGCCCGGCGATTGCGTAGCACGCGCTCGTGAATGGCGCGGCGGATGTCAGTGCCAAGTTCGAGCAACTTGGGCAGCGCGAGTTGCACGGGAGTAGCTACGGACAAGTAGGTGTCGGCCACCAGCTCCAGGTTGGCGAGCGCGGGCTCTACTAGGTCGCGCGGGCCGCTGGCCGCGATCCAGCCCAGCTTTATTTGCGGCAGTCCGCTCGCCTTGGACAGGCCGCCGAGCGAGAAGGTCAGCGCCGGGCCTGGCCGGCCAGCCATCACCACCACGGCATCGGCCGCGGGCGACAGCGGAAAGTCGGCGAAGACCTCGTCGGCAATGACGGCTAGGCCGTGCTCCGCTGCTAGAGCTGCGAGGCGGTCGCAGTCTTGGCCGCCAAGATAGGATCCGGTCGGGTTGTTGGGACTGACGACGACAATGGCGGCCGCATCGGAGAAATCCAGGCTCGCAAAGTCGATGTGCCAGCGCCCGTCGAAGGCCAGCCGGTACGGGCGCGGAGTCAGGCCTTCCAGGCAAGCCAAATAGTCGAATAGCGGATAGCTCGGCTCGGGAACCAGTACGGCTTGTCCAGGGTTGCCGAGCAGCTTGAAGAGCAAGGCGTAGGATTCGCTGGAGCTGGCGGTGAGCAAAATGTTGCCAGCATCGACAGCGGCGCCACGACGGGCATAGTCCGCGGCTACGGCCAAACGCGCCCGCAAGAGACCGCGCGGCGATGGCTGGTAGATCGCGGCGTCCGGATCCGCAAGGGCCTGCGCAATGGCACGGGCCGGGTAGGACAGCTCGGCCTGCGTGGGATTGGAAAGGGTCAGGTCGAAGAAAGGCAGCCCACTTGTCCGGCGATCGGCCTCGGCCTTGGCCAGCCGGTTTTCCGGTGCGCCCCACGCCAGCCGCCGCGAGAACCTCACGGCCTGGCTCACAAAAGACCCAGATCCTCGGCGTGCACGAAGCCCTCGAGGCCGTTGGCCAGGCGCACGCGCAGCCAGTCCTGATCGCGGTCGAGAATCTGCACGCGCAGGCCGCCGTGGACCTGGAAGCTGGTGCGGAAGTTGTTGTCCGCGCCCTCTTTTACGGCCACGGTGTCGGGCAGCACGACGGCGAAGGGGATGCGGTCGAGGTTCATGCGGCCGAGCAAGAGCGCCCCGGCCAAGAGCGCGGCCGAGCCCAGGACGGCGGCGGCGGTGGTGACCGCGAGACGCGAATCCTCGGCCATGCGCCGGCGCACGAAGAGCAGGGCAAAACAGCCGAGGTAGAAGCCGCAAAACAACCAGACCTCGGTCGATGGGCTGAAAAAGGTCACGATGCGGGTCCACAGCGGCTCGCGTTCGGAGCCTTCAAGCTTGTCGTGGGCACGCTGGTCGGCAAGCTTGCGCGCCTGGGCCAGGTTGAAGCGCGCGTCCTCGTCGTCGGGTGCCACCACCAGCGCGCGCTCGAAGGCCCAGATGGCATGGCCCAGTTGTTCCCGGCGAAAATAGGTGACGCCCAGGTTGTAGTAGAGATCGGCGGACACCACGTGCTGCTTGTCGAGCTGCTCGTAGGCCGCGGTCGCGCCCGCGTAGTCGCCGCGCAGGTGAGCCTCGTTGCCGCGCTTCCAAGCCTGGTCGAGGAAATCAGCATGCGCCAGAGGCGCGGATAGGACCGTGGCGACGATCGCGCATAGTGCGACAGAGCTGGCAGCACGGCGCAACTTCATGCCGGATCCCCTGTGCTCGTTTGCAGTTTCTCGAAGGCCTCGATGATCTCGCTGGCGCGATCGATGGCGCGGCTGGCCTCTTCGAGGTTGATGCTGCCTGGAGCGAAGCGGGCGCGGTCGCAGGTGTCGAGGGCCGCGATCGTGCTCTCAGAAAGGCTCGGTCGGGCACCAATGCTTGCCAGGGCCGTGCGCAATTCTTCGCGCGACATGCCGGTCACCGGGCGGCCGACCTTGCCGGTCAAGAACTCGCAGAGCACGCGTTCGATCTCGCCCAGCGACGGGGCCAAGCGGCCGTCGCGCAGATGGGCCGTGGCGGTGCGCAAGCGACGGTTGGCCGAGCGGCGCAGCTTGCGCCGGCGCTTGCCCTCGGTCTCTTGCCCAAGCCGCACGCGCGCGGCACCCAGCAAGCTGACCAGTCCAAGAAGCAGGGGCGGTGCGACGGCCACGCCGAGAAGGGCCGGCGAATGGTAGAGCGCTGAGCCGAGGTCGCGGCGCAGGGACGGGCGGCCGCGCAGGGGGCGCACATCGAGGGCGAGCAAATTCTCGCTGCCCGAGCCAGCCGGTGTGGCCGCGGGCGTTGCCGCATGCGGGCCTTGGGCAATCGCGGCGTCGCCCGTGACGGTGAGCTGGACCGGGTCGGTCTTCGCCGTGGCGTAAGCGGCCTTGTGCGTATCGAAGTAGCTGAACGAGAAGGCGGGAATCGTGGTTTTTCCAGGCCGCTCGGGCAGGAGCAAATACTCGGCGGTCTTGCTACCTCCGACCACGTCGTCGCGATTCATCTGTACGTTCACCTTGGGCTCGTAGATCTTCCAGCCATCGAGGTGCGGCAGGGCGGGCAGGGGGATCTTGCGCAAATTGCCCTGCCCATCGATGCGCAGCTTGAGCGTGATGGCCTCGCCGACTTGCACGGTGCTGCGGTCGACCTCGGCGGCAATCGAGAAGCGCCCAACCGCCGAGGGGTCGAAACCGGCGGGTGCGCCCGTCGGTAGCGGCACGATCTCGATGGTGACGGGATCGGCCTTGAGGTGTTCGCTGTGTACGGTGGCGCCGAAGAAATCCACGCGCGAGATGTCGGCCTCGAGCGGCGTGATGGTGAATTTGCCGGGATTGAGGCCGAACAGGGCCTTGCGCATAAGCGGCGCGAAGAGATACACGCGGCCTTCCAGGACTTGCTCGGACAGGCTGAGGCCGCCGCGATTTTGTGGAACCTCCAGTTCCTCGGCCCAGAATCCATCCGTGCGCGGCTCCTTGGTGGGCGCGTAGTTGTTGGGCCGCTCGGTGAGGTACATCTGCCATTCCACGGTGATCTGTTCGCCTGCGAAGGCCTTGGTTTTGCTGGGAACCGCGCGCAGGAAGCTACGGCGGCCGGCCGGCTTGGCCTGCTCGGGCACGGGCGCTGGTTCGGGCTCGGTGTCGGGTTCGAGATCCGGGAAGAAGAAGTTGGCGCCGGGAAAGCCAGGAACGCCGTGCGGGAGTTGTCGGCGCTGTTGCGGCTGCGGTGCGGGCTGGGCCTGCCCGCTGTCCACCACCGTGATGTTGACCTTGTCGGTACGCAGCTCGCGCCCGTCGACGCGCACGCTGGCCGGCGCGATGGTCAGTTTGCCTTTCTGGAGCGCGACCAGCTGGTAGTGCCAGGCGTAGATCTGGCGCATGAACCCGCCGCCTCCCCCCATCTGGATCTGCGTGGACTGGCTGGGCTGCTGGGCCACGATGCGAAAGCCGCGAAAGTCGGGCGGTCGGTAGTCCTCCATGCGCGCGTTGTCGACCGACAGGTTGACCTCGAACGGAAAGGCTTCACCTACGCCAACCGGGTTGCGCCCCGCGCGCGAAGTAAACGACGGTCCCTGGCCAAACGCCGTGGTGGCGAAAAGCAGGGTTCCGGAGGCAACAAGAAAGGTCAGCGCGCGCATCGTGGAGCCCTTCGTCTACCAGTCTTTGGCCGGCGGTGCACGGCGGACGGCGCGCAGCTTGGCCCGCATCTTCTCCAGATCCTTTGGGCTGTGCTCCAGGTTGTCCAGCACAGCATCGATCTCGCGCATATCCGGCGCTTTGTCATCTTTGGCAGGAGGCGGCGCCTGGTCCTTCCTTTCCTGCTGTTGCTGCTGCTGCTGTTCCTGGTCCTTCTTGTTCTGATCCTTCTTGTCGTCCTTCTTGTCTTGGTCCTTCTTGTCGTCCTTCTTGTCTTGGTCCTTCTTGTCGTCTTTCTTGTCTTGGTCCTTCTTATCGTCTTTCTTGTCTTGGTCCTTCTTGTCTTGGTCCTTCTTGTCGTCCTTGTTCTTGTCCTGATCCTTGTTGTCGTCTTTCTTCTGGTCTTCTTTCTTTTTGTCCTCTTCCTTCTTCTTTTGCTGGGCCAGCTCCAGGTTCCATTTGGCGCGGCCGTTCGACGGATCAAGCGCCAGTGCGTGGCGATAGGCGGCGATGGCCTCGGAGTACTTGTCGTTCTTGAAGTAGCTGTTGGCGAGATTGTAAAAGGCGGATGCCTTCAAGCTGGGCTCGCTGGCCTGCGTGGCGCGCAGGAACTCGGCCGTCGCTTCCTCGAAGCGCGAAAGGGCGAAGAGGGCATTGCCGCGATTGAAGTGCGTGCCGGGATCGTTCGGCAATTCGGCGATGGCCTTGTCGTAGTCGGCCAGCGCCTCTTCGGCCTTGCCATTCTTCATGCTGGCGTTGCCGCTCTCGACCGCGCGGTTGTTGCGTTCAATCGGATTCCACGCACCCAGGAAGGGCAGGAAGAGCGCCAGCAACACCGCGGCCTTAGCACCGTCGAGCTTACCAGCGCGCTTCTGCTTGCGCTCCCGCTTGCGCTCGCCCATGCAGGCTTCGATGAGCAGCAGCAGGAGAGCCGGCAGCAGCAAATACTCGAAGATCTCGTCGTACTGTTTGACCAGGCGGGTGTCGCTTTCCGTGCGCTTGAGCCCGGCCAGCGCGGCCTCGATGGCCTCGACGCCGAAGTGCTGGGCGTCGGCCCGCAAATAGCCGCCGCCGGTCTTGGCCGCGATCTTCGACAACAGATCCTCGTCGAGGCGCGAGGTGACGTACTTGCCGTCCTTGTCCTTGATGTAACCCGCGGCCTGTTCGTTTTCGCCGAGCTCGGGCACCAGCTCGCCCGAGCGCGAGCCGATACCCACGGCGAATATCTTGATCGCTAGCTTGGCGGCTTGGTCGGCCGCTTCGAGAGGCTGGCTTTCCGTGTCTTCGCCGTCGGTGAGCAGCAGGATGACCTGGTCGCGCGTCTCGCCGCCGCCTTCGCGCAGGCGGGACAGCATGTCGATGCTGCTCATCAGGGCGCGGCCGATGGCGGTGCCACCGACCGGCATGTCCGACGGCGAAAGGTCGCGCCAGAACAGCTTCACCGCATCGTAGTCGGTGGTGGGCGGGTAGGTCAGGGTCTCGCCCGCAAAGGCGACCAGGCCCACGCGGTCGCCCGACAGGCGATCCATCAGGCGCTCAAGCTCGCGCTTGGCCCGCTCTAGACGAGAGGGATAGATGTCCTTGGCCAGCATCGACTTGGAGAAATCCAGCGCGACGATGAGGTCGAGACCGCGCTGCTTTTCCAGGCGCGCGCGCCCGCCTGCCTGCGGTCGCGCCAGGGCCAGTCCGAGAAGCCCGAGGGTCACGCACAAGATCGCCGCGCGAGCCACTTTGCGCGGCACCGAGGTCGCGGCCGACATGCGCGTGATGAGAACAGGATTTCCTAGGCGGCGAAGCGCGCGCCGACGGGCCGCGAAGGCGATGCCATAGGCCAGCACCGCGATGGGAACCAGCAAGAGCAGCCAAAGCAGGTGGGGATGCGCCAGTCTCATGGCAACCTCCGCATGCGGGAAAGGCGCAGGATCATCTCCAGGACCAGCGCCGCGAGCGCGGGCCACAGGAAGCTGGGATAAAGCTCGGCCCACAGCACGCCGCGATCCTTGATGCGCGACTTTTCCAGATCTTCGAGGATGCTCTGAAAGCGCTTGACGAGAGCGCCGGTGTCGGTGGCCAGGTAGGGCGAGCCGCCGGTCATGGAAGCGATTTCTTCCAGCAACTTGGGATTCACGGGATAGCGCGGGCGCCCGCCTTGCGCGTCGTCGTCCTCGGCCGCGCTGTCGCGTGCGCCGGCGAGAATGGTGTAGATCTTCACGCCCAGTTTTTGCGCGAAGGTGGCCGATTGGATGGGCGAGATGTTGCCCGCGTTGTTGTCTCCGTCGGTGAGCAGGATGATGACCTTCGAGCGCGCCTCGGACTTGCGCAGCCGGGCCAGCGCCACGCCAAGCCCGTTGCCGATGGCGGTGCCGCGGCCGTCGACGATGCCCGAGCGCAGATCGGCGACCATGCGCAGAAGCGTGCCGTGGTCGAGGGTGAGCGGCGCATAGGTGTAGGCCTCGCGGCCGAAGATGACGAGACCGATGCGGTCGCTCGGCCGGCGGCGCACGAAGTCCGCAATCACGGCCTTGGCCGCCTCGAGGCGGTTGGGCTGAAGGTCGCGTTCTTCCATCGAGCCCGACATGTCGAGAGTGACCACGATGTCGATGCCTTCGAGTTCGAGGTTGTCCTCGCGAGTGGAAGTCTGCGGGCGGGCCAGGGCCAGGCCGAGCAGTGCGAGTGCGAAAAGGCGCAACGCCACCGGCAAGTCGCGCAGACGGGAAATCAGGCCGGCCCGCTGGCTGCCAAGCTCGCTGGCGCGCGAGTGCACCAGGAACGCCGGACGCGCGCGCCGGACGCCGAGCCAGAGGGCGAGCAGAAGCACGACGGGCGCGGCGGCGAGCAGGAGTGGGTGGCCGAAACGGAAGGTGATGAGGCCGCGGAAGATCCAGACATAGACCAGCGCGGCTGGGATGAACAAGGCCGCGAGCAATCGGTAGGGAATTTTCCCGCGTGGCTGTTTGGCTGGGCTAGGCACGGGCGGCCTCCACGGCAGCGAGTGGCGGAGGGTCCAAATGCGGGCGCGTGGCCGCGACCATGCGGATGGCGGTTTCTAGTGCCCCGCGCGCCTGCTCGGCCGAGGGCGAAACCTTGGCGAACTTCACCAGGTCGCAGGAGGACAGCCAGCCTTCGATCTCGCTGCCGACCACGCCGCGCGCGCTTTCGAGCGGCACGCGGCGCATGGCCGCGACCAACTCCTCGGTCGTCATTTCCAGCGATTCGAAGCCGAAGCGCCCGCCCAGGTACTCGCGGATGGCCTCGGACAGCTCGAAGTAGAACGGGCGCAGGTCGCCGCCCTCGGCGAGCAGGCCACCCAAGCGGTCGAGCTTTTCCATGGCGACCTCGTGAGCTGGGCGCGGCGGCGCGGCGGGCGTGGCTGGTCTGCGCCCGCGCAGACGGCGGCGAATCAAGAGCGCGATGATGGCACCGATGCCTGCCGCCATGAGGCCACCCGCGATGTACACGAATAGATAGTCGCGCTGGCGCACGGGCAAAGAGCCCGCGTTTTCCTTCAGTTTGGGTTCGGGTTCGTTCGCGATGAGGCTGGTGATGGTGAAGGGCAGGGACTGCGTGTGTACGCTCTTCACACTGCCGTCCTGGCCGAAGTAGGTCAGTTCGACCGACGGGATCTCGAAGCTACCCGGCTCGTAGGCTGCGATACTCAGATTGAACTCGCGGCGCATTTTGCCATCGCCCAGATCCCTTTCTTCGAGAGCACGCGACAGTTCAGTGAATTGCCCCAGGTCGAGATTGGCCGGCAAGACCACGGGCATGGTGCGCGGCCCGACCGAGGTGATCGAAAATGCGATGGCATCGCCGACGTGGGCTTGCGCCTTGTCGGCGCGCACCGCTACCGTCGGGGCGTCGGCAGGTGCGGGCTGGGCGGGCAGGGCACCGGCGTCGATGGGCGCAGCGGCGAGCAGGGCGAGCAGAAACGTCGGGCTCAATGGCGCATCCTCCGCGCCCGCGCCTCGAAGAAGCTGGTCAGGGCGGGCAGGTACGGGCGGTCGGTGGACACCGCGATGGCGTCGAGTGATAGCCGGCGGAACAGTGCCTCGCGGGCCGCGCGCTGCCGCTGTGTCTCGGCGGCGAAGGTGCGCGCCTCCGGTCCGGAGGAATCGAACACCACCAGCTCGCCAGTCTCGGGATCGAGAAGGTCGATTAGGCCGACCTTGGGAAGCTGCTGTTCCAACGGATCCGAAACCACCACGGGCACGAGATCATGCTTGCGCGAGGCAATGCGCAGGGCGCGTTCGTAGCCCGCTTGCGGCGAGAGAAAATCGGACACCAAGAAAGCCACAGATTTGTGGTGCGCGATGTGGCCCAGGAAATCCAGCCCCACCGACAGATCCGTGTGCGGCGACTCTGGTGTAAACGACAGGATCTCGCTGATCACCCGCAGCACGTGCTTTTTGCCCTTCTTGGGCGGCACGAAGCGCTCGACCTTGTCGGTGAAGATGATCAGGCCCACGCGGTCGCTGTTCTTGATGGCGGAAAAGGCCAGCACGGCAGCCAGCTCGGCGGCCAGTTCGCGCTTTTCCTCGATGGCCGAACCGAAACGTCCCGAGGCCGACATGTCCACCAGCAAGAGCACGGTCATCTCGCGCTCTTCCACGAACAGCTTGACGTACGGCCCGTTCATGCGCGCCGACACATTCCAGTCGATTTGCCGGATGTCGTCGCCGGGCATGTACTGGCGCACCTCCGAAAACGCGATGCCCGAGCCCTTGAACACGGAATGGTACTGTCCCGCCATCCGGTCGCGCACCAGGCGCTGGGTGACGATTTCGATCTTGCGGATCTT
>Ga0265339_10004017_pt1 | contig 10174 bp, 9 predicted proteins | sample 4CB219metaG_FD_202085 | JGI IMG/M metagenome (GOLD analysis project Ga0265339, IMG submission 202085) | Rhizosphere microbial communities from Carex aquatilis grown in University of Washington, Seatle, WA, United States - 4-CB2-19 metaG | ecosystem: Host-associated > Plants > Roots > Rhizosphere...
CATCACTCCATAGAAAGCCGCTTTTGCCGCCAAATCCACGCCGCTCAATACCTTCGCCCCCCGGCCAATGCCCGACCCTCGAACTTTCGTAACTCTACATCAAGCTCCCGGCTTTCCTATACTAGTGGCGGATGTGCATTATCATGCGCCGAACCGTGCTTTTCTCAATTTTCGTGCTCTTCAGCGTGATGGCCATGGCCCAAAGCAGTTCGCCCGACGCTCTCTACGAGCGCGGCATGGATGCGATTACGGGCGTCGGCCCAACTCGCAATGATTTGCAGGGCATCGACTTTTTCAAGCGTTCTGCGGATCTCGGCTACGGACCCGCCCAAATTGCCCTCGGTTACTATTACGAAACAGGGACGGTAGTAGCGGGGAGCCAGAGCGACTCCGTTGATCTTTACAAGAAAGCGGCCCGGCAGGGTGATCCGCTCGCGGCGTGGCTGGCTGGACGCCGTTATTTTCTGGGCAGTGGCATTCCGCGCGATCCCGAGGCGGCGCAGAAATGGCTCAAAATGGCCGCCGATCAGAACAACGCTTTCGGCGCCTATTATCTCGGCCGACTGATGGCCGACCGCGATTACACCAAGGCTCCGGCTCTTTACAAAATTGCGGCTGAGCAAGGCCTGCCGCAGGCGCAGTACTTCTACGGGAAGGCTCTGAAAGACGGCCGCGGCGTTGCCCAGGACCGCTTCACTGCTTATGTCTGGCTCACGATCGCCGTCGACGCCGGATATGCGGCAGCGGGAACCGATCTCGGTGAACTTGACGGCGGCGGCTTTCTGACGACCGCACAGATTTCAGAAGCTAAGGCCAAGGCGCGAGACATGGAACAGGTTGTCATCCGTGCGGTGACGGCTCGCGGCTGCTCGGGATGGGACGGTGAATTCGACGAGTTCCCCACCCCGCCACCACCCAAACTCCAGCGCTTCTGTCACTAAGGGAAACCAGTCTCACCCCGACGTTTTCTGTGCGCCAGGAATTCCCTACCTTGCCTATCTCCAAATATAGAGTATAATTCATCCATGTTTGGAGATGTAGGTATCCGGGCTGGTGTCCATGAGCAACTCCCTGGCATTCGCTGGGAGCGGCCGGCTGATCTGTCGAACCGCGACGTCCAGGAAAAACTCAGCCCTGCCGCCGTCCGCGCTTTTTTCAGCCTGGCCACGCACTGGAAGCTGCGCGACGAGGATGCTCGCGCCCTCCTGGGGGGCATTTCCAACGGCTCGTTCTACCAGCTCAAGCGCGCCCCGAAGACGCTGGACCAGGATAAGCTGACCCGCATATCGCTGCTCGTCGGCATCTTCAAGGCGCTGAATATTCTCTACAGCATGAAGCTCGCGGACGCCTGGGTGCAGCGACCGAACACGAACCCGCTCTTCGCGGGGGAAACACCGCTCGCCCGGATGCTGAAGGGGGGAGTGCCCGCCATGTTGCACGTACGCCAGTTACTTGACGCGCGTCGAGGTGGACTCTAGTGCTCCCGAAGATCAGCTCAGTTTCGCGTAACAACACACACCGCCTGATTCCCACGCGCTATGCGGACGATGCCGAAGGCGTACTGGCGCGTCTCGGGCTACCTCAGTCGCAATTCGACAACCTTCTTCAACTCGAAGGCGCTACCAACGATCGGGTCAGCGGAGAATCGAATCTCCTTCCCGGCATCACCGTGCACGAACTGGTTTTTGGGCTTCCCCACTATCACATCATTAACGCGGCATTCACCTATGCGCGCCCCGGAGGGACTCGCTTCAGCAGTTCCTATCGCGGCGTGTGGTATTGCGGCTTTGCCCGCAAGACGGCTCAGGCCGAAGTCGCCCATCATTACGCCCAGGGACTGAGCGAGACGGACTGGCGGGAAAAAGAAACTGTTTCATACCGCGACTACCTCGCCGACTTCCGCGCAGATTTTCACGACCTGCGCGGCGATCGGACCTTTGACGACTGTCTTGATCCGGACAGCTACCGAGCCTCGCAGTGCCTCGCGGCCGATTTGCTGGCGAAGGGCTCTGCCGGAATCGTGTACCCGAGCGTCCGTCAAAAAGGAGGCACCTGCATCGCCTGCTTCCGGCCGGCCCTGGTGGGAAATGTGCGGCAAGGCGAGAAGATCACCTTCACCTTCCGCGACGCGTATCACCCGCCTACCGTGCGCGTTAGCTGACCTCGCGCCCATCCCGCACACCCTCCTGTGCCCGCCGTCACCGACCCCACGTTCTTCCGAGGAGTAATCCATTAGGTGTGAACGTGTTTATTCCATCCGCGGAGGGACTCATGGCAACTCTTACCTATGATAAGCAGGCTGATCTGGCGGGACCTGGGATTGGCGACTACAAAGAACTGGAACATGTGCTGCCCAATGATTACCGGTCTTTGCTGGACCGCCGGGAGACGCAAAAGGCGATCTTCCAGATCAAGCGTTACATTGAAGACAATCTGTGCAAGGCGCTTAATCTGATGATGGTGGAAGTCCCGCTGATCGTCGACATCGACAGCGGCGTCAATGACATGCTCGACCGTGACGGCTCGCGTACCCCGGTTTCTTTCCACATCGACAATGATCACGGCAAGCATCCCATTACCAGCCAGGTTGTCCAGGCGGCGACGAAGTGGAAACGCGTCGCACTCAAGCAATTCGACTGCAAGCCCGGAGAGGGCATCTGCACCGATATGCGCGCCGTGCGCAAAGACTACTTTCTCGACCACGATCACTCTGCCTACGTTGACCAGTGGGACTGGGAGCGTTCCATCCACGCCGAGGATCGTAGCGTCGCATTCCTGAAAGATGTTGTGCGGAAGATCTGGGGAGTTCTGGTCGGCGCCGAGAAGTTTGCGCAGGACCTCTACCCTGCACTTCGCGACCCGCGCTTCCCGAACCTGCCGGAGGAACTTACCTTCCTGCACGCGGAAGAGATTCTCGAAATGTTCCCGAAACTTCCGCGCAAGCAGCGCGAGACGCAGATCCTCCAGAAATATCCAGCGGTGTTCATCATCGGGATCGGCTGGCCCCTGGCAGACGGTTATCCGCACGAGAACCGCGCCGCGGACTACGACGACTGGGTCACCGACACCAAGAAGGAAACACACAAGGACACGCATGGCCTGAACGGAGACATCCTCGTCTGGAATTCGGTGACCAAGCGTCGCCATGAACTGACCTCGATGGGCATTCGCGTCAATGCAGAAACACTGCGCCGCCAACTCGAGATGTCAAACCTGTTGGGCAACCTGCAGTTCCCCTATCATCAGGCCATCATCAACAACCAGCTGCCACTCTCGATCGGCGGCGGCATCGGACAGTCCCGCACCCTGATGCTTCTCCTGAGAAAAGCGCACCTGGGAGAAGTTAGCGTGACGGTGTGGCCAAAGATCCTGAAGGAAATCTGCGCGAAGAAGAATATTTTCGTGCTGGAGTAGATTCCTGGGCGCGGACAGTCGTGTCCGCGGCTGTTTTTTTGAAGGACGGGTGGGAACGCCCGTCCTCTTTTTTTTCGATAGCGAGGCGCGCCCCCCGGGCGGGCGGCTGGGCTATACCATCTCCGTTCCCCACAAATCGTGGAGATGCACGATCCCGTGCAGATGCTGATCCCCGTCGACCACGATGAGCGACGTGATCTTCATCTCCTCCATGCGCGCGAGGGCGGTGGCAGCGAATTCCTTGGGACCTATCGTCTTCGGATTTCGCGTCATGCAATCTTGCGCTGTGAGATCGAGCGTGTCTTTGCCGCGCTGTTGGAGGAGGCGGCGCAGATCTCCATCGCTGATCACGCCGAGCAGCCGATCGCCTTCGACCACGGCAGTCACACCCAACTTCTTGCGAGACATCTCGTAGATCACATCCGGCATTTTGGTCATTGCACTGACGCGGGGCACGGCATCACCCGAGTGCATCAGGGATTCAACTCGAGACAACCGCTTCCCCAGTTTCCCGCCGGGATGCAAGTTGGCAAAATCTTCTTCCTTGAACCCGCGTTTCTCTGACAGCGCAACCGCGAGGGCATCGCCCAGCGCGAGCATAGTGGTTGTGGATGCTGTAGGCGCCAAACCGAGCGAACAGGCTTCCTGAGATATTGAGCAGTCCAGAGCAACCTCGGCGGCAGCGGCGAGAGTAGAAGCTCGCACGGATTGGGCTGCGCCCGCCGCGATCTCATCACAAGTCAGGCTGATCAACGGAACTTGCAGGCGTTTGATTGTCGCCAGTAATTGCAGGATCTCCTCGGTCTCCCCGGAGGCGGAAAGCGCCAGCACAACGTCCCCGCGCACAATCATACCCAGATCGCCATGTAGAGCTTCAACCGGATGGAGATATAACGCGGGCGAGCCGGTTGAATTCAACGTGGCGGCGATCTTCCGGGCTATCAGGCCGCTCTTGCCCATCCCGGAAACGACGATCCGTCCCTGGCAATGGAACAGCAAATCCAACGCGCGTTGAAAATCCGCGGCCATGGGGCCCGCGAGCCGGTCCGCTAAGGCGCGCAAGGCCTCCGCCTCAATACGAACGACGTTTTCGCCAGTATGTTTCATTGAACCGAAGATGTTAGCAGAGGAGAGAGCTACGAGTCGTGAGCCTGGTCGAGCCGCGAGTCTCGAGTCGCGGGTCTAGTTGAGTCGCGTGTCTCGAGCCGCGGGTCGCGAGCAATCACGATTGTTTAGCGACTCAGACTGGAGACTCGAGGCCCGCAGCTCAAGACTCGAGGCGCTTTTTAGAAATGGTCGTCCACGGGACGGCCGGGATGCTGCAAAGCCTGTGCCTGAATCGCGCGGTCCCAGGGTCCTCCCTGCCAGTTATCTTTCACGCGACCGTTATGAATCCAGGGCGGCAGCGTCATCAGAAGACGCCGGCTGAGCGCGTTGAGATAGGGTTCGTAGACGGCGCGCAACTCCGCCAACCTCTCTGCCGCGTCGGCGTTGTCGTTCATTGTGACGCCGCGCCAGGCGAGTTCCGTCTTCAACCGTTCGCGATCCTCTTCTGTCAACCGGTCATCATCGTGCGGGCTGTATTGCGAATTCACGACCTGCGCCAGATCGACCACCGCGTGCCGGGCCATGGCGAACGTGAGCTTGGCCTGATCCGGATGAATCCCATCCACACCCGTCATGATCAACGAAGTAACGTCGAGCATGACGGTCAGCGCGCCAAGCCAGGATTGATTGCTGTGTTGCGACCGGAAAAACAGAAGCACGGGATAGGAGATGTGACTGGACAACAAGTCGGCACACCAGCGCTCCCAGTCGCGGAAAATATTATCGAGTACGGTCTGATCGGGGCAGCAACCCAGACGGCCGAGAAACTCCGTCGCCGTTGGTGGAGATCCGGCGCGCGCATCCAACAGCGATATCTCAATTTCACGCGAGGCAAACGAGTTGTAGATCACGGGCAGGTAGCCCACCACGACGCCAAGGAACGCAAAGCCCATTCCCGACTCGATCACAGCCAGCGCGCGGGCAAATGCGTTGGTGGGAACAATGTCCCCATATCCCAGCGTGAAGAATGTTTCTCCGCTGTGATAGATCATCTTGCTGAACGTGATTTTTTCATTGCTGCTGAGCTGGAGATGTTGGCCGAGGCCATACTGTACGAAGGCAAATCCGAGAATCAGCCCAAGCGCCCAGAAACCGAGCAGGAAAAGCACCGAGAGCGGGCCGTAATAGGCAAGAAAACCTTCACGCCGGCTCTTCGATTTGATATGTCGCGCGGCCCAGGTCCAGCGAACCCAGGTGACAATATAGAACAGCGCGGTGATGCGGAAATGCCGCTGGATTCGTCGGGGGAGGACAATGGTCTCAAATGCATCCAGCAGGATGACGAAAATCAGGATGAAGCCAATGATGGACGCCCACAAATGCATATGCGATGAAAATCAGATGTGGCGGGAATGGTAACAGATTCAGAAGCCGAGAACGGGGTGGGGAGAATGCGGGGGAATTGCAGATTGGAGATTTTAGATTGCAGATTTTAGGACCTTTGGGATTTGCTGTCCGGATGGACCAGGAGGGTTCTCACTTCTGCAATCTGAAATCCACAATCTACAATCGCCTACGGCGTGGCGTGCGCCACGTCAATCGCCCGGCGCACGGCTTGCAGTTCCTTTAAGACGCCGCGCAGATTGCGCGTATCCAGGGCGTTGGCGCCATCACTCTTCGCAGCTTTCGGATTGTCATGGACTTCCATGAACACGCCGTCAACGCCCGCCGCCACTGCCGCTCGCGACAGGACGGGAATGAACTCAGGCTGCCCACCGCTAGTCGTCGGGCCATCTTCGTCTCCGTGCGATGCCGAGGGCAGTTGCACAGAGTGCGTTGCGTCAAAAACAACTGGAGCGAACTTGCGCATGATGGCGAGGGCTCGCATATCGACGACCAGGTTGTTGTACCCGAATGACGACCCGCGTTCGGTGACGAATACCTGGCTATTTCCCGCGTCGCGACATTTTTCGATCGCGTGCTTCATGTCCCAAGGGGAAACGAACTGCCCCTTCTTGATGTTCACGGGACGGCCGCTAAGGGCCGCCGCGACAATCAAGTCGGTCTGGCGGCAAAGGAACGCAGGAATTTGCAGGACGTCGACGACTTCAGCCACCGCCGCCACATCGGCAACTTGATGCACATCCGTCAGCACGGGAATGTGCACCTCATCCTTCACCTTCTTCAGAATGCGCAGGCCGTCCTTCATTCCGGGTCCGCGAAAACTGCGGATCGAAGTGCGGTTTGCCTTGTCGTACGACGCCTTAAAGATGAACGGGAAGTTGAGCGCCCGCGTCACGCCTTTGATGATCTCCGCCATACGGAGCGCGTGATCTTCGCTTTCAATGACGCACGGACCGGCAATCAGGAAAAGGTCACCGGACCCGATACGGACGTTATCGATTTGGAAACTGGTGCTCACAAAATCTCATGTAGTCGCAGGCCGGGATGCTGGCTCCGGCTGAGACTCTATCTCCGCCCCACTTTTTCCGGGCGGTGGAACATTTCCACTTCGGCCGCTTCTTTTTGACCGCGGCGCTTCTGCCCGCTCTCGTACGAGGCACCGACGAATGACTTGAAGAGAGGATGCGGCTCCAAGGGCTTCGACTTGAACTCAGGATGGAACTGGCAGCCAATGAAGAACGGATGCCCCGGAATCTCGACGATCTCCACGTAAGTACCATCGGGCGTTGAGCCGGATATCTTCAGACCGCCCGCCGTCATGGGCTCTTCATACTCGCGGTTGAATTCGTAACGATGCCGGTGCCGTTCGCTGATTTCGGTCTGCTCGTAGATCCTGCTCGCCAGTGTCCCGGCCTCGATCTTGCAGGGCCACGCTCCTAGCCGCATGGTGCCGCCGAGTTCCTCCACGCCCCGCAGTTCGCGCAGTTTGTAAATAACGCGATGCGGAGTTGCCGGGTCAAACTCGCTGGAATTCGCACCAGCCAGCCCGCACACGTTGCGTGCAAATTCAATACAAGCGGTCTGCATGCCCAGGCAAATTCCGAAGTACGGCACATGTTTTTCGCGCGCATACTGGATCGCCTTGAGCATACCTTCGATACCGCGCTTGCCAAATCCACCCGGCACGAGCAAGCCGTCATACTCCTCGAGTTGCGCTTCGTAACTTTTGTCGTTGGGATCGGTGGTCTCCAGACCCTCGGCCTCAATCCAGTTCACTTCCAACTTCAGGTTGTGGGCGAGCGCTCCGTGCACCAGCGCCTCTTTCAGAGACTTGTAGGAATCCTCGTACTCCACGTACTTGCCGACGATCCCAATCCGCACCACGTCTTTCGGGTTGTAAACGCGGTGCACGAGGTCGTTCCACTTGGAGAGATCGCGATCTTTGGCTTCCAGATGCAGATACCGCATGACCAGCGTGTCCACTTCTTCATGCGCGAACACGATGGGTACTTCGTAAATCGAGGCGACATCTTTTGCGGTAATGACGGCCTCTTCCTCGACGTTACAGAACAAGGCAATCTTTCCCTTGATGTCTTTCGAAAGGAAGCGGTCGGTGCGGCAAAGCAAAATGTCAGGCTGAATTCCTACGCTCAGCAACTCTTTGACGGAGTGCTGCGTAGGCTTGGTCTTCAATTCCTGTGCGGCGGCAATAAACGGAACCAGCGTCACATGGACGAAAAGCGTGTTTTCTCGACCCAGTTCCTGGCGCATCTGGCGGATGGCTTCAATGAATGGCAGTGATTCGATGTCGCCCACCGTGCCGCCGATCTCCACCAGGCAAACGTCGACGTCCTGCGCGCATTTCTTGGCGGCCGCCTTGATCTCATTGGTGACGTGTGGGATCACCTGCACGGTCTTGCCGAGGTAGTCCCCGCGGCGCTCTTTGGCGATGATCTGCTCGTAGAGACGCCCGGTCGTCCAATTGTTGTCGCGAGAAAGTTTGGCGTGCGTGAAGCGCTCGTAGTGTCCGAGGTCGAGGTCGGTCTCGGCTCCGTCGTCGGTGACGAAGACCTCGCCGTGCTGAAACGGAGACATGGTACCCGGATCGACGTTCAGATACGGATCAAACTTCATCAGGTTGACTTTGAGGCCGCGGCTTTCCAACAGGCATCCAATCGAAGCCGCCGCCAGTCCCTTGCCCAAAGAAGACACAACTCCGCCCGTCACAAAGATGTACTTTGCCGACATCGGTACCTCGCTTTAATTTTTGCTGAAAGTTTGTGCAGGCTGGGGTGCACAATCAATTATGGCAGAGATTGTCCCGGATGTGAATGTGGAAAAAAGGGACGTTTTGCCGTGATGTCCATCGCGTTGCAAGCCGCCCCGCTCCTCTACATCAACGCATAAAGATTTCCATCGGCGCTTCCGACGTAAACGACGTCATCTACGACGACCGGCGAAGACTGAATCGCTCCCACAGCCAGGAATTTATTGGACCCAATCACCATGTCGTCATAGAAAAAATCAAAAAACACGCGCTCGTAATCGGGAGTTCCGTCGGCTTTTGTGAACGAGGCAGCGTTCTTTTGCGATGCTTCGGTCTCAAATGTCCAGGCGACCTGCCCGGTTCCGAGGTCCACCGCCAGCAATTTTCCTGAATTCACTCCGATGTAGGCAGTCTTGCCTGCGATTGCGGGCGACGAGAACATGGGCCACTTCTTCGAGTTCACGGAAAACAGAATCGTGCCACTCTTGGCATCCACGCCATAAAACATCCCTGAATCGGAGGTTGAGAAGTACACCTTCCCGTCTGCGACGGCGGGCGATCCCACCACCCAAGATCCTTTGTTATTCACGGCCCACTTTTTTTCACCAGTGCGCGCATCGAGAGCGTAGAAATTCGAATCACGGCATCCGAAATACACCATCCCATCCGCCACGGCTGCCGATGACTGGATTCCCACCTGGTTGTGAATGTCCGGATCCTCGCCCGTCTTGAACTTCCACTTGGGCTGGCCGGTCGCAGCGTCGAGAGCATAAAAATAGCTATCCCAACTGCCGACAAATACGACGCCATCGGCGACCGCGGGAGAAGCATGCACGACATCGCCGGTCGCGAACTTCCACTTCAACTGCCCGGAAGCCGCGTCCAGGGCGTACACATTCCCATCGCCGCTGCCAAAATAGGCGACACCGCCAACGATGGCTGGTGACGAGAGGTAAATGTCAAACGGATCGGGCATCGTCTCGCCGTCCGGCGGGGCTCCGTGCAGATGTTTCCCTGCATACCGCCGTTCGCCGGCGGTGGCAAAATGCCACTTTTCCTTGCCGCTCGCGGCGTCGACGGCATACATGTTCCCGTCGTAGCTCTCGACATAGACCAAACCGTTTGCCACGGCGGGCGACGACGTGACACGGCTCTTGGTCGGAAATTTCCACTTGAGCGCGCCGGTAGCTGCGTCAACGGCATAGAGGTTGTGATCGGTGCTGGCAACATATGCCGTGCCACCGGCCACGGCGGGCGACGAAATCACATAGCCGGCCGTGTGGAACTTCCATTTCACGCGGGTGAACTTGGGCACGCCCGCGGCCTGGTACACACCCGTGTGCTGAGCATTTCCGCGAAACATGGCCGCGTCCTCCCCGAATGCGAGAAGGCACGTTAGCGGTAAAAGACTCCAGAAAAAACGTTTGACCATAGTGGCGATGTCACTTTCCTCGTAAGGATGACAAACACCGCTTAGACGGAGCCCGGATCGAAAGGTACTCAAGTATCTCGAGCCAACTGGGCGAAGGCGGACCAACCAGC
>Ga0265339_10004019_pt1 | contig 10169 bp, 8 predicted proteins | sample 4CB219metaG_FD_202085 | JGI IMG/M metagenome (GOLD analysis project Ga0265339, IMG submission 202085) | Rhizosphere microbial communities from Carex aquatilis grown in University of Washington, Seatle, WA, United States - 4-CB2-19 metaG | ecosystem: Host-associated > Plants > Roots > Rhizosphere...
ACGTGGTCGGGTCCGTCGAGGCGATCGTCTCCGAGCTCGCGAAGTTCGAGCACGCCGAGGTGCGCGTCAACGTGATCCACCAGGGCGTCGGCGCGATCACGCAGAACGACATCATGCTCGCGTCCGCGTCCGACGCGCTCATCGTCGGCTTCAACGTCCGGCCGAACGCCGAGGCGCGGGAGCTCGCGGCGCGCGAGGGCGTCGAGATCCGGACGTACAACGTCATCTACCAGCTCACCGACGACATCGAGAAGGCGCTCGTCGGCAAGCTCGCCACGGTCAAGACCGAGGAGACGATCGGCGAGGCGGAAGTGCGCGCGCTGTTCAAGGTCTCGCGGCTCGGCACGATCGCCGGCTGCATGGTCACGCACGGCCTCGTGCGGCGAAACGCCAACGTGCGCGTCATCCGCGACGGCACCGTCATCTATACGACGACGATCTCCGCGCTGAAGCGCTTCAAGGACGACGCGCGCGAGGTCCAGGAGGGCTTCGAGTGCGGCATCCTCCTCGACGGCTTCAACGACGTGAAGGAAGGCGACGTTCTCGAGGTCTTCGAGACGCGCGAGGTCGAGCGGACGTCGCTCGATGAGGCGCCGGGCGCCTCGTAAGGCGAAAGTGCTGCGCACTTTCTCCTAGGCAAAAGTGCTGCGCACTTTCGCCTTTTGAAGGGTCCCGCTTCGCGGGAACGCCCGCGGGCTGAGCCCGCGAGCTCTTGAGGGTGTTGGCGACGGGTTCGTTCTGCGCGCGCGGTGGCGGGCTTCGCCCGTCCCCACGCACTGGTGCGGCCTCCGCTAACGCTTCGCGTTAGCTCCGGCCTCGGCGTCAGTCTTGTGACAGCGTCTTTAGGCTCCATCCTGTGGCGAGCGGCTTCGTGGGTGTTCTGACGTGCGAGCTTCAGTTTCCGGAGGCGCATTCGCTCAAGGAGAAGCGGCACTTCCTCCGGTCGGCGAAGGCGCAGCTCCAGCGGCGCGTGGGCGCGTCGGTGGCCGAGGTCGACCACCACGACGTCTGGCAGCGGGCGCGGATCACGGTCGCCTGCGCCGCGCGGGAGCACAGTGAAGCGGAGCGGCTCCTCGACGAGGCGGAGCGGTGGCTGCGCGGCCAGGAGTGGGAGATCGCGCTCGCCGAGCGGTTCATCGTCGACCCCGACGACTAAGACAGCTTGAATACGGTGCATGAGCGAACGGATGCGTCGAGTGAACGAGTCCGTTCGCCAGGTCCTCGCGGATGCGCTGCCAGAGCTGAAGGACCCCCGCATCGGCCTCGTCACCATCACCGGGGTCGCCACGACCCCGGACTTGCGCCAGGCGACCGTGTACGTCAGCGTCCTCGGGTCGGTGCGGAAGCGGAAGGCGTCGCTCCAGGGACTGACGGCGGCGCACGGGATCCTCCAGGGCCGGCTGGCAAAGGAGCTGCGGATGAAGCGAACCCCGCAATTGACGTTCGAGTACGATCCGTCGGTCGAGCGCGGCGTGCGCATGACCCATCTCATCGATGAGCTCGCCCCAGACGATGAGTGACTTGCAGGCGGTCGCGGATGCGATCCGCGCGAACGACCGCTTCCTCGTCGTCAGCCACGAGAATCCCGACGGCGACGCTCTCGGCTCGCTGCTCGCGACGACGCTCGCGCTGCGCCAGCTGGGCAAGGACGTCGTGATGTACCTCTCGGGGGACGCGCCGCTGCCGCGCGAGTATGGCTTCATGCGGCTCGACGGCCTGCTGCGCGACGTGCCCGCGGACATCGCGGACCGCGCGCTCGTCGCCGTCGACTGTGCGCAGGCCGACCGCATCGGCCCTGAGCCCGTGGCCGCACTGCGCGCGAAGGTCACGATCGACATCGACCACCATCACGACAACTCGCGCTTCGGCGACGTGAACCTCATCGTCTCGGATGCGTCGTCCACGGGAGAGGTCATGCGCGACGTCTTCCGCGAGCTCGACGTCGAGCTGACGCCGGAGATCGCCGAGCCGCTCTACATCGCGCTCGTCACCGACACCGGCCGCTTCCAGTACACGAACACGACGCCGAAGTCGCTCCGGCTCGCCGCCGAGCTCGTCGAGGCCGGCGCCGACGTCCACGCGGTCTTCCAGCAGGTGTACGAGTCCGTCGAGTTCGCGAAGCTCAAGCTGCTCGCGCGCGCGCTCGACCGCGCGCAGGTGCTCGAGGGCGGCCGCATCGTCGTGTCGGTGCTCCTCCGCAGCGACTTCACCGACGTCGGCGCGATCGAGGGGTACTCCGAGGGGATCATCGACTACCTCCGCGCGGTCGAGGGCTCCGAGCTCGCGGCGCTCATTCGCGAGCCTCCGCGCGAAGGTGGGCCGTCGCGCCGCGTCTCGCTGCGGTCGAGCGTCGACGAGGTGGACGTCTCCGCGATCGCGCGCGTCTTCGGCGGCGGCGGCCACCGCCAGGCGGCCGGCTTCTCGAGCGAGAGCTCGCCCGAGGAGATCACGGAGATCGTGCGCGAGAGATTCCTCGCCCAGCGTGCCCGCACGAGCGCTTGAGCCCGCCGGCGTCGCGCTCGTCGACAAGCCGGCCGGCCCGTCGTCGTTCGCGATCGTCGCGCAGATCCGCCGCCGCACGGGCGCGCGGACCGGCCATGCCGGGACGCTCGACCCGTTCGCGACGGGACTCCTCCTCATCCTCTCCGGCCGCGCGACGAAGCTCGCGCCGCGGCTCGTCGGGCTCGACAAGCGCTATGTGACGACCGTCGACCTCACCGCGACGACCACGACCGGGGACCCGGAGGGCGAGGTGGTCGAACGGCACGAGCCGCCGGCCTCGATCGAGCTCGACGTCCTGCGCGGCGAGATCGCGCTGCCCGTTCCGGCCGCCTCGGCCGTGAAGATCGGCGGCGTGCGTGCGTACAACCTGCACAGGCGGGGGGTGGAAGTCGAGATGCCCATCCGGCGTTCCTTCGTCTATGCGCTCGACGTCGTCGACCGGGACGCCACCACGGTGACGCTCGACCTGCGTGCCAGCAGCGGCACGTACGTCCGCTCGATCGCCCACGCGCTCGGCGGCCACTGCCGCACGCTGCGCCGCCTCGAAGTCGGCCCGTTCAGCGTCGCCGACGCCGTGTCCCCCGAGCGCTTCGAGCCGTCGGCTCTGCTCTCGGAGGAGGAGGTGCTCGCGGCGCTGTGAACGTCGCGCACCGTCCCGATCAGCTCGAGCCGGCGCGGCGCGCGATCGCGATCGGGACGTTCGACGGCGTCCATCGCGGGCACGTGCGCGTCCTCGAGGCCGCGTTGGCCGCGGGTCTTCGGCCGGCGGTGGTGACCTTCGACCCGCACCCGCGGACGATCCTCGGCAACCGCGTCGAGCTGCTGGCGACGCTCGAGCGTCGGCTCGAGCTCCTCGAGCAGCTCGGGTTCGAGGACGCCCTCGTCGTGCGGTTCGACGCCGCGCTCGCCGACCTCGCGCCGGAGGAGTTCGCGGAGACGATGCTCCGTGCGGCCGGCGCCGAGGTGATCGCTGCGGGCGACGGCTTCCGGTTCGGCCACCGCCGGGAGGGCGACCTCGACCTGCTCGAGCGGCTCGGCTTCGACGTGCGCCGCGTCCCGCTCGTGGACAACGTGTCCTCGAGCCACATCCGGGCCCTGCTCGCCGCGGGCGAGGTCGAGAAGGCGGCTCAGCTCCTCGGCCGGCCGGTGGAGGTCGAGGGGACGGTCGTCCTCGGCGAGCAGCGCGGCGGCACGCTCGGCTTCCCGACCGCCAACCTCGCGGTGCCGCCCGAGCTGCTCGTGCCGGTGCTCGGAATCTATGCGGGGGCGGCGCTCGGCCGGCCGGCGGCGATCTCGATCGGGACGAACCCGCACTACGGCGGCACCGAGCGGCGCGTGGAGGTGCACGTCCTCGACTACGAGGGCGACCTGTACGGGCAGCGGCTCGTCGCCGAGCTCTGGGAGCGCCTCCGCGACGAGGCCGCCTTCGCATCGGAGCAGGAGCTCATCGACGCGATCGCGGACGACGTCCGCCGCACGCGGGCCGCTCGGCGCCCTCTCTAGCGCAAGTTTTCCGTCCGGGCGGCGTCTTGTTCGGTATGGAACTAGCTCTCACACCGGCGTCGTTCGCGCTGCTCGACAGCGTCCGCTGCCTCGAGTGCGGTGCGGTGTACTCCAAGCCGGCTGCGGGCGGGACGGCCGAGACGAACCCCGGCTGCCCCGTGTGCGGGTACGTCGGGTGGATCCCGGTCAGCCTGCCGCTCGGGCCTCGAGTGCCGCGCCGCTCCGTCGGGTGTCGCCCGCCGCACCTGCCCGCCCGACTGCGCTGACGCCGCCGAAGTAATGGTGTCGTGTCGGCCAGCGCCGAACGGTGCGGCCGGCCGCCTCCAGCTGCTCGAGCGCCTCCTCCGGCACGCCGGGCTCGACGTTGACGACGTCGCCGGCGGCGTGTGCGCGCGGACGGTCGATCGCCTCCTGCGCGGACAGGCCCTCGTCGAGGATCCCGGCGGCGACGCCGACGAGCGCGGTGCGGAGGCGCGTGCCGCCCGCCGCGCCGACCGCGAGGACGACCCCGTCGCCGTCGAGCGCGACGCTCGGCGCCATCATGCTCGCCATTCGCCCGCCGGGCTCGAGCGTGCCCACGAGCAGGTCCACCTCGCCGAGCATGCTGTTCAGATGGAGGTCGAGGCCGGGGAGCCAGTCGCCCGAGCCGAGGCCAAGGCTCGTCGTGAGGACGCACGCGTTTCCGGCGGCGTCGACGGCGACGAGGTTCGTCGTGTGCGTCTCCGGCCCGCGCCCGCCGTCGAGTGCGGCGAGGAGCGCGAGCACGCGGCCTGCGGGGGAGAGGTCGCGCAGCCGCGGCAGCCGGGCGATCGTCTCCGGCACCCCGGAGAGCCCGCCGCGGGTGAGGAACCTCGTTCCGGCCCACGCAGTCTCGACCGGCTCGTTCCAGCGGGGCGCGTACGCGTCCAGGTCGGCGCGCGTCAACAGGCCGCCGCGCTCGCCCGAGAGCTCGAGCAGCGCCTCGCCGATCGTGCCGGTGTAGGCGCCGGCGGATCCCTCGGCCGCGAGCGACTCGAGCGCCACGACGAGGCCGGGCTGCTCCAGCCGGTCGCCCGCGGCGAGCAGCTGCCCGCCGGGCGCGTACATCCGCCCGCCCTCCTGCATCGTCATGACCGGGGCGAGCATCTCGAGGCAGGCGGCGTGTGCCGGAGGCATCACCACGCCCGCGCGCGCGAGCCGGAGCGCCGGCTGGACGAGCCGCGGCCAGGGCAGCCGCCCGTGCGCGCGCCACAGCTCGCCGAGCCCCGCCGGGACACCGGGGACGGCGCACGAGGCGGGGCCGACGGCGTAGTGGACGATCTCGGCGCCGAACGGCACCTCGAGCCGGACGAGCTCGGCGTCGCGGGGCTCCGCGCCGAGACCTGGGACGGCGCAGAAGCAGTCGAGCGTCCGTGCCCGCCCCGAGGCCGCCTCGAAGTGGATCGCGTGCCCGCCGCCGAGGAGCCCGGTCATGACCGTCTCGGCGACGCACGAGGCGAGGCCGGCGGCGACGGCCGCGTCCGCGGCCGACCCTCCCTCCGCGAGGATCTCGACGCCGGCGGCGGCGGTGGCGGGGTGGCCGGCGGCGACGGCCGGCCTGAGAAACGCAGGAACCATGCGGGATTGCTACCCTACTCGGCGACCCAGCCCCGGCTGTCGTGCTGCGATCGCTTCCCGGCACGGTGGCGGAGGCTCGGGAGACGACTACCGAGGAGGCTCATGGCCCTCACGAAGGAAGCCAAGCTGGACATCATCAAGAAGCACGGCCGGGGCGAGGCCGACACGGGCTCGCCGCAGGTGCAGATTGCGATGCTCACGCAGCGCATCAACGAGCTGACGGAGCATCTGCGCACCCACAAGCACGACCATTACTCGCGGCGCGGGCTCCTGAAGCTCGTCGGCCGCCGCCGCCGCTTCCTGACGTATCTCCAGAAGCACGATCTCGAGGGCTATCGCGCCCTGATCAAGGAGCTCGGCCTGCGCCGCTAGCTCCCTAGCAATGGAGAGTGGAAGTTGAGCGAGCTCCTGCGTGGCGCTGGCTCAACTCCCACTCTCCGCTCAAGCAGAGTGGAGGACAATCGATGAGTATCACGACCGAGCACCGGGCTCAGGTCTCCGTCCAGGTTGGAGAGCAGGAGATCTCGTTCGAGACCGGCAAGCTCGCGAAGCAGGCCGACGGCGCCGTCGTCGTCCGGTCCGGCGAGACGATGGTGCTCGCCACCGCACAGGGCCGCATGGAGACGCGCGAGGGCGCGGACTTCTTCCCGCTGACCGTCGACGTCGAGGAGCGGATGTACGCCGCCGGCAAGATCCCGGGCGGCTTCTTCAAGCGCGAGGGGCGCCCCACCGAGCGGGCGATCCTGACGGCGCGGATGATCGACCGGCCGATCCGGCCGCTGTGGCCGAAGGGCTTCCGCAACGAGGTGCAGGTCATCTGCACCGTGCTGTCGGCCGACCTCGTCACGGCGCACGACATCCTGTGCATCAACGGCGCGTCGGCGGCGCTCATGATCTCGCCGCTGCCGTTCCTCGGCCCGGTCGGCGCGGTCCGCATCGGCCAGATCGACGGCCGCCTCGTGGTCAACCCGACGCTGCGCGAGATGGAGGACGAGGCGAACCTCGACCTCATCGTCGTCGGCACGAAGGAGGGCCTGACAATGGTCGAGGCGGGCGGCGAGGAGGTGCCCGAGGAGAGGATCCTCGAGGCGCTCGAGATCGCTCACCGCGAGATCGTGAAGCTGTGCGAGGCGCAGGAGGACCTGCGCCGCCAGGCGGGCAAGCCGAAGTGGTTCGACCTCGACCTCGGCGCCGAGATCGAGCGCGACCACGGCCATACGGTCTGGGAGCGCATCCACCAGGTGGGCCTGAAGGAGTCGGCCGGCATCGTGGAAGAGCTCATGGCCGAGCTCGCGCCGCCGCTCTCGATGGACTCGACCGACGAGGACGTCACGCGGCAGGTGCAGGTCAAGACGGCGCTGCAGACCCTGCTCGAGAAGCAGCGGACGGCCGCGGTGGAGCAGCCGGTGCGGGAGCAGTTCGGCGACGAGCTGCGCGCCCTCACCGACGCCGAGCAGGACTCGAAGCAGCTCAAGTCGGCGAAGCGCCAGCTGCTGCACGAGCGCATCGGCGAAGAGGTGCGGCTGGGGTTCCCGGTCCGCCCGGCCTCGGCCGACGGCGACGAGCCTGCGACGAAGGACACGGTCACGCGCTCGTACATCAAGAAGGCGTGCGACGCGATCTACAAGGACCTCGTCCGGAAGAAGATCGCCGTCGAGAAGCGGCGGCCCGACGGTCGCGGCACGGAGGAGATCCGGCCGATCGAGGTCGAGGTCGGCGTCAACCCGCGCGCACACGGCTCCGGCCTGTTCACGCGCGGTCAGACGCAGATCCTCAGCTCGCTCACGCTCGGCACGGCGAAGGAAGGCCAGCGCATCGACGACCTGTCGCTCGAGGCGGAGCGCCGGTACATGCACCACTACAACTTCCCGCCGTACTCGGTCGGGGAGACCGGCTTCATGCGCGGCCCGAAGCGGCGCGACATCGGCCACGGTGCGCTCGCGCAGCGCGCGCTCGAGGCCGTCATCCCGCCGCCGGAGGAGTTCCCCTACACGATCCGCATCGTGTCCGAGACGCTCGAGTCGAACGGCTCGTCGTCGATGGGCTCGGTCTGCGGCTCGACGCTGTCGCTCATGGACGCCGGCGTGCCGATCAAGGCGCCGGTCAGCGGCATCGCGATGGGCCTCGTGAAGGAGGGCGACGACTACGTCATCCTCACCGACATCCAGGGTGCGGAGGACCACCTCGGCGACATGGACTTCAAGGTCGCGGGGTCGCGTGCCGGCATCACCGCGCTCCAGATGGACATCAAGATCACGGGCGTCACGCAGCAGATCATGCGGGACGCGCTCGAGCAGGCGAAGCGGGCGCGCGAGTTCATCCTCGACAAGATGCTCGAGGTCATTCCGGAGTCGCGTGCCGAGCTCGCCGAGAACGCGCCGCGGATCACGTCGATCAAGATCGACCAGGAAAAGATCGGCATGGTCATCGGCAAGGGCGGCGAGACGATCCGCGGCCTCGAGTCCGACTACGAGGTGCAGATCGACATCGAGGAGGACGGCACGATCCTCATCTACGCCACGGAGGGCACGAAGGCGGAGGCCGCCATCGCCGCCATCCAGGCGCTGACGAAGGAGCCGGAAGTGGGGGACACCTACACCGGCAAGGTCGTGAAGACGACGCAGTTCGGCGCGTTCGTCGAGCTCAAGAAGGGCACGGACGGGCTCCTGCACGTGTCGAACGTCGGCCCCGGCCGCGTCGGCCACATCGAGGACGTGATGTCGCGCGGCGACGTCGTCGACGTCATCGTCCAGGAGGTCGACAAGGCCCGCGGCCGCATCGGCCTGAAGCTGATCGCCAAGCACGAGAACGGCGGCCTCGTCCAGCCGGAGGAGCTGATCGAGCGGGCGAAGGACGCACCGCCGCGGCCTCCGGAGGAGGAGCGCCCGCGCCGCGACGATCGTCGCGGCGGCAGGGGCGGCGGCGGCCGCGGTCGCGGCTAAGCCCGAAGCACGCGAGGGGGGGCGAAAGCAGGCGGACGCGCGGGGGAAACCCCGCGCGTCCTCTCGGTCGGCATCGCAAGCGACGCCTCCGTGCCGCCCCCTCGTTCCCTCGGACGAGTTAGGTCCCAGATCGCATACGTGCCGATGAGTGCCTGAAGGACCCGGAGTTGTCGCCGCAGAACCTTCCCCCGATCTCGCCATTGCGTGGCCTCCTCGAGGTCACGAGGCTCGTTCGCACCTCCGACGACCTGCCGGGGCTCCTCCGTGCGATCGCCCGCGTCGTCGCCGAGTCGCTCGGCTACGAGACCGTCGCGATCAACCTCTACCGCCCGGAGTGGGACGACTTCGAGTGCACGACGGTGCACGGCCGCCCCGAGGCGGAGGCCGTCCTAGTCGGGCTCGTGCGCCGGATCGAGGACTGGGAGCCGCTGCTCTCCGACCGTTTCAGCAAGCGCGGGGCGTACTTCGTGCCGGCCGGCGAGTTCGACTGGTCGAAAGACGGCGGGGACTTCTATCTCCCCGATCACGCGGCAGGCGTCGGCGCCGACGCGTGGCATCCGCTCGACGCGCTCTTCGTTCCGATGCGCCATCACGACGGCCACCTCGTCGGCATCATCTCCGTCGACGAGCCGGTGAGCCGCATGCGCGCGACGGACGAGGAGCTCGACGTCCTCGTCGCGCTCGCCGACCACGCCGCGCTCGCCGTGCAGTCGGCCCAGGAGGCGGCCGAGGCCGCGCGCCACCGACTCGCGCTCGAGCAGCTCCTCACGGTGTCGACGGGCCTCACGGCGCACCCGAGCGCGGACGCGATCATGCAGCGCGTGTGCGTCGGCGTGCGCGACGCCCTCGGCTTCCAGAACGTCATGGTCGTCTCGACGGAACCGGAGACCGGGCGGATCACGCCGCGGGCCGCCGTCGGCTGGGAGCACGGGAGCGTCGTGTCTCGGCAGCTCTTCCTCGCCGACCTCGCCCCGCTGCTCGAGCCCGAGTTCGAGATCGAAGGCTGCTTCCTCGTGCCGAACGCGGAGGCGGAGAAGCGCATCTCGCGCGAGACGTTCCTGTACACGTCACGGCGCAACGGGCGCGGTCCGCGCGCGTGGAACCGCCACTGGCTGCTCGTGCCGCTGCACGACGCCGACGAGGACGTCATCGGGATCCTCTCCGTCGACGAGCCGGACGACCGGCTGCTCCCGTCGCGGGAGAAGCTCCAGGCGCTGCGCGTCTTCGCGAACCAGGCAGCTGCGGCGATCGTCGCCGCGGAAAACGTGCAGGAGCTCCGGTTCCTCGCCGATCACGATCCCCTGACGCGCTTGCTGAACCGCCGTGCGTTCGTCGACCGGCTCGAGTCGGAGGTGGCGCGGGCAAACCGGTACGGCCGCGACTTCGGCCTCGTGCTCTGCGACATCGACGGCTTCAAGAGCGTGAACGACAGCCTCGGCCATCCGGCGGGCGACTCCGCGCTGCAGGCCTTCGCGAAGATCGTGCGCAAGTGCCTGCGCAAGCACGACGCCGCGTTCCGGATCGGCGGCGACGAGTTCGCACTCCTCCTGGCAGAGGCGAGCGAGGACGACACCCGCGAGGTGATCGGGCGGATCCAGGCGAAGCTCGACAGGGGCAGCGAGCGGC
>Ga0265339_10004021_pt1 | contig 10163 bp, 6 predicted proteins | sample 4CB219metaG_FD_202085 | JGI IMG/M metagenome (GOLD analysis project Ga0265339, IMG submission 202085) | Rhizosphere microbial communities from Carex aquatilis grown in University of Washington, Seatle, WA, United States - 4-CB2-19 metaG | ecosystem: Host-associated > Plants > Roots > Rhizosphere...
CGCGTGTGCGCCTGCGCGTCGTCTCGCCGACCGCGCTCAGCACATACTCCGGCATGATGCCGGGGGTGCTCGGCGGTGCCTATGCCTTGCGCGAGGCGCAGATCGATCTGGCGCGCTTGGCGCGCCGCGCCGCAGCCGAGCTCATCCTCTCCACTGTCGTCGCGCTCGACCCCGCGACCCGGCACCTCAGTCTGGCCGACGGCCGCCACCTGCCGTACGACCTGGCATCGTTCGACATCGGCTCGCTCTCGGCGCCTCTCGCACGTGCAACAGACGCGCCATTGATCGCCATGAAGCCGTTCGCCGAGGCTGCGGCGCACCTGGAGCGCGCGCTCGCCGCGCCGCGCCCGCGTGTAGTCATTGGCGGCGGTGGTGCGGCCGGCGTCGAGCTGGCCTGGGCAATTGCGACGCGCCTGCGCGATCGACTCGGCAGCAGTGTGACGGTCTGCGACCGCGCCGCGTCGCCGCTGGCGACGCGCGGCGCGGCGACGCAACGCCGCGCCCTGCACGCTCTGCGCGCCGCCGGCATCGCCTGGCGCGGCGGCGTCGAAATCACCGCCGTCGAGGGCGACGCGGTGCGGCTCGCCGACGGCGGTGCGATCCCGGCGACGCTGGTCATCAACGCCAGCGGCGCCGCCGGCGCGGCGCTGTTCGCCGCCGCCGGCCTGCCGGTCGACGGGCGCGGGTTTCTGCGCGTCGGCGACGATCTGCGCTGTGCGCCACATCCCGAGCTGTTCGCCAGCGGCGACTGCGCCGTTCTCGATTCGTACCCGCGCTTGCCGCGTGCCGGCGTCTATGCGGTCCGCCAAGGGCCGCTGCTGGCGCACAATCTGCGCGCCGCGATCGACGGCAGGCCGCTGCGTCGCTTTCGCCCGCGCCGCAACGTACTCGCGCTGCTCAACACGGCGGACGGCGCCGCGATTCTGAGCTACGGCCGCATCGCCTATCACGGTCGCGCCGCCTGGTGGCTCAAGAACGCCATCGACCGCCGCTTTGTGGCGCGCTTTGGCTGATTCTGCCGCCGCGGCGCAGTCGTCGAAGCGGCGCGCGCTGTAAACGCGCGCTCCGCGGCATCTCTCCGTCCGGGGTGGCTCGCCGCGAGCCGAGTTGATGGGATCTGTGGGACGTTCGACAGCACCGCGCGCATTGCATCTCGCCCAGCGGCCTGCGCGCGGCGCCTTCAGCGGTGCGCGCGCCCGCTGTGCGCATGCAGGTCCAGGACGAAGCCATCGACGTGCGCTTTCTCGCATCGACCAATCGCACCCTGACGGCCCTGCGCGGCGCGGACTGTCTGCGCGACGACCTGTACTATCGCCTGTCCGCCGGACTCATTTGCGTGCCGCCGCTGCGCGCGCGGCGCCGACATCGTCGCGCTCGCCGAGCACGCGCTGGCGCGCTGCAATCAGCGTTACGTGGCCACGCATGCATCCGCCGTCGGACTCGACGACAACGCGCGTGCCTTGCTGCAGCGGATGCACTGGGGCGGCAACGTCCGCGAGCTGTTCAACGTCATCGAGCGCGCCTTCCCATTCGCCAGCGGCCGCCGCTTGACCGCGGCGGATCTGGCCGCGCCGATCGCGCCGGCGGACGCGCTGCCAATCGCGATCGGCTCGCACCCGCCGGCCGCCTCGGTCGCCGAGCACGAGCGCGTCCTGATCGAGCACACCTTGCTGCATCACCACGGCAACAAGGCCGGCGCCGCGCGCCAGCTCGGCATCTCGCGCAAGCGCCTATACGCGCGCCTCGCCAAGTACGGTCTCTGAGCCGGCGACCGGCCGCGGCTCGGCCGCGACCGCCTTGCCCAACGAACCGCTTTCAGCCGTCGGCCATCCGCCTGCAGCTCCGGCAAACCCAACGGATGGAAAGAATCGGCGCACCGGCTGAAGGCTGAGCGCTGACAGCCTCCCCAGGTGGATCCAGGCGGGCCGACAGAGCGCTTCGTGCGCCGCTGCTGCCGATCGTCACAGCTGTATCCATCGGCTGCATCCGATCGAAACAAGCGTCCCCGCCACCGGCGCCGCGCACGCGACAACGGCGGCGCCGCCGCGGCGGCACGGCGCATGCCTATGCAGCGCGACGGAGAGAGGGAGGAGCGATGCTCGACATCCGTCAGTGGATTCGCAAGCGGCCAGTGCTCGCCATCGGATTGGCCGCCGGTGCGGTGATCGGCAGCGGTTTTGCCGCGCGCGCGGCGTTCGACAACTTCGCGCTGGTAGCGACGCTGCATGCGCCGCAAGGCGAGCACCTCGATCAGGCAACGCTGGTCGCATTGGTGCAGAACAATCAAGCCGACGAGGCCTTCGACGAGGCCTTCGAGCACGGCGACGAGTTGTTCGAGACCACCTTCAACGCCGTCGACGGCGTCGGCGCCAACGTCGGCTGCAACCAGCGATTCACGCGCGTGCCGCGCGCCGATCTGACCGGCAACGGCGAATGGGCCCAGCACGTGCCCAGCCGCAGCACGGGTCCCAACGCGCAGGCGTGCAACGCCTGCCATTTCACGCCCGGCGATGACGGCTCCGGACCGGTGGCCGCCAACGTGGTGCGCGATCCCGAGCACAGCGGCGTGCTGGGCCGTTTCATTCAACGCAACACGCCACACCTGTTCGCCGCCGGCGCCGTGCAGCGGCTGGCGGAAGAGATGACCGACGATCTCGCCGCCAAGCGCGACGGCGCCATCGCCGCGGTCTGCGCCAGCTCGTCGAGCTCCGCCTCGCGCAGCGTCACGCTGCTCAACAAAGGCGTCGCCTTCGGCTCGGTTCGGGTCCGGCAAGTCAGCCGCGGCAGCGTCTGCCCGAACGCGCCGCGGCGCCGCTACGACGTCGACTCGAGCGGCGTGCGCGGCGTCGACCGCGACCTGGTCGTCAAACCGTTCCAATGGAGGGCAGCGTCGCCTCGCTGCGCGAGTTCAACCGCGACGCCGCCACAACGAGATCGGCATGCAGGCGGTCGAGCTGGTCGGCGACGGGGTCGACGGCGACTTCGACGGCGTGGTCGATGAGCTCAGCGTCGGCGACATCACCGCGCTGTCCGTCTACACTGCGGCGCAGCCGCGGCCGGTGACCACGCCCGAGCTCGCCAGCCTCGGGCTGATCCCGCCGTTGTCGACGGCCCAGCAGAGCGCCATCGCGCGCGGCGCGGCGCGCTTTCACGATGTCGCCTGCGACACCTGCCACACGCCGACGCTGCCGCTGCGCGACGCGTTGTTCAGCGAGCCGAGTCAAAACCCCAGCTATCGCGATGCCGTGTTCCCTGCCGGCCAGGACCCGCGCGCCCGCGGCGTCGACCCGGCGCTGCCGATCACGTTTGACCTGACGCGCGACATCCCGACCAATCGCGTCGCGGTCGGCGGTCAGACCATCGCCCTCGGCAACCACATCTCGAACGGCACCGGCGGCGCGATCATCAGCTTGTACGGCGATCTCAAGCGCCACGACATGGGCGCCCGTCTCGCCGAGCCGCTCGACGACGACGGCGTGCCGGCATCGGTCTTCCTGACGGAGAATCTGTGGGGCGTCGGCACCACCGCACCCTATTTGCACGACGGCCGCGCCACGACGCTCACCGAAGCGATTCTGGCGCATGGCGGCGAAGCCGCCGCGTCGCGCGGCGCGTTCGCCGGATTGCCGACCGCCAGCCAGCTCGACGTCATCGCCTTCCTCGACAGTCTGGTGCTCTACAAGGCGCCGGGGTCGTAACCCACCGCGACCGACCAATCACGCGAGGCCCGTGACGGAAGCGGTCGCGGCGCGCGCGGCGCGCGCCGCGGCCCTCGCTCGTTCCGCTTTTCGCACGGTGAGCCAGCGTCCTGCGTCGTGCGCCTCGTCACCTCCTGGTTGACGCGGCGCTGCAAACACGCCAAGCCGCAGCGCGTCCGCCCGGGGAGGGACCGTGCTGCAGAAACGCCATACAGGGCACTTCGACACCCGTTTCATCCGCCATCTCTGGGGACTTACGCGCATCTATTGGGTCTCTCCCGACGCCAAGAAGGGCCTTGGCCTGCTCGCCGCCTGTGTCGCCGGCGAGCTCGGTCTGGTGTTCGCCAACGTCAAGCTCGCCTGGGCCAACAGCCATGTGTTCAACGCCGTGCAAAACAAGCAGTGGCCGGAATTCCTCGAGGCGATCGAAATGTTTCTGCTGGTCGCGCTCGGCGTCGTGCTGATCTCCACCTACCGCATCTACTTGCGCAACATCCTGCAGATTCGCTGGCGCGAGAACCTCACCCACTACTTCGTCGGCCGCTGGATGGGCCCGTGCGCCTACGGACATGCGGAGCTGCATCACAAGGACACCGACAACCCCGATCAACGCATCTCGCAGGACATCCAGAGCTACGTCGCCAGCGCCCTCGGCCTGTCGCTGTCGCTGCTCGCCGCCGTCGCGACGCTGGTATCGTTTGCCGGGATGTTGTGGACGTTGTCGGGCTCGTGGCCGCTGCGCATCGCTGGCCACGAGATGTGGATCCCCGGCCTGATGATGTGGGTGGCGATCCTCTACGCGCTCATCTCGATGTACCTGACGCAACGCGTCGGCCGCACCTTGGTCGGCATCAACTTCGACCGCCTGCGCTACGAAGCCGACTTTCGTTACTCGCTGGTGCGCTTCCGCGACCACATCGAGGCGGTCGCGCTGGCGCGCGGGCAGATGGTGGAACAGCGCAGCGCGCTGAGCCGCTTTCGTCTGGTCATCGACAATTGGTGGGACTTGATCACCAAGCAACGCAACCTGACTCTGCTCACCAGCGGCATCGGACAAGCCAACGGAATCGTGCCGCTGCTGGTCGCGGCGCCGGCCTTTTTCGCCGGCCGCATGACCCTCGGCGGCGTCACCCAGACCGGCATCGCGTACGGGCAGGTCTCCGGGGCGCTGTCGTGGTTCGTCGATGCGTTTCAGGAGATCGCCGCGTGGCGCGCCAGCATCGAGCGCCTCGCGACCTTCCAGGAGAAGCTCGACGAGACCGCGCAAGAGATCGCCGCCGGAGGTCACGTGGAGGTGGAGTCGGTCGACGACACGTCGTTGCGTCTCGTGCACCTCGGACTATCGCAGCCGGATGGCGCCGTGCTCGCCACCGACCTGAACGGCGCGGTCGCCGGCGGCGAGCGCGTCGCCGTGGTCGGGCCGCCGGGCAACGTCAAGACAACGCTCTTCCGTGCCATCGCCGGCATCTGGCCGTTCGGCAGCGGCCACGTCGAAATGCCGAAGACGGCGCGCCCGCTGTTCCTGCCGCGCCAACCGTACCTGCCGATCGGCGCGCTGCGCGAAGCCGTCGCGTACCCGGCCGCGCCCGACACCTTTCCGGACGATGCCGTGCGCGCGGCGCTGGAAGGCGTCGGCCTGCACGCCTTGGCGGCGCGGCTCGACGACGTCGAACCGTGGGAGCAGCAACTCTCGGACGACGAGAAACAGCGCTTGGTCCTCGCGCGCGCGCTCCTGCATCGACCGGACTGGCTGATCATGGACGACGCGACCGCGGCGCTCGACGACGCCGATGAGCGGCAAATCTACCAGCTGCTGCACGAGCAGCTGCCCGAGGCCAGCATCGTCACGATCACCAATCGGCCGAGCGTCGCCAAATTCCATCAGCGCCACATGGAGCTGGCACCCGACGCCGACGGCCACGTCGTCCTGCAGTCGGCGCTCGGCCCGCCGGTGGCCTGACGCCGCTACTCCGCGAGGTCTTTCGGCTGCTCCGACGGCGGTTGACCAAGGCGCCCGCCGCCGCGTATCTGCGCCGCATGCGAAGGATCGTCGCGCTGCTCGCCGCGCTGTCCCTGCTGTCCGCCTGCGCCGAACAAGCCGTCATCAAGTCGTATCCGGCCGGCGCCAAAGCGTACGTCGACGGCCAACTGATCGGCTCGACCCCGGCGTACACGATCATCCCACGCGTCGACATCGACAAGCCGCACACCTGGCGCGTCGAGTATCGCAGCTGCGATTTCGCCGAAGGCACGCTGCAAAAGGCGATCGCACCGGGGCGCATCGTCGGCTACTTCTTCACGCTCGGCATCCTCGCGATCTTTCGCAGCCCCTATTATTTCCGCCCAGCCGACGCCGTCTTGACCGGCGGCGACTGCGAGACCGGCAAGGCCGCAGCGCCGGCGCAGCCCACCGGCGCTGCGGAGACCGCGACCAACGCGCAGAAGCTCACCCAACGCCTCGACACGCTGCGCGACCTCTACAACCGCAAAGTCATCAGCAAGCAGGTCTACGACCGCGAAAGCCAGCAGGCAGTCGAGGAGTATTCCACGGCCCCGCGGCCGGCGACGCAGTAGCGCCGACAGCCGCCTGTGACGCGCGCGCCGGCCGCCACCGACTGGCGCGCGCTTGGGATCTCGGCCGCGCGCAGCGCGAGAGCGGCGTGGGGAAATCGAGCCTGTTGCTCCGGTTCGGACACCAAACCCCTGCGCCCCTCCCGGGGCACCCCAGACCATCGGCGCGCCGCGCAACGCTGACACAAGCGCAGGCCGCCGCCCGGCTGACGAACGATCGCGTGCGCGATCACGGTGGGATGGACTTCCGAAATCTGATTCGGTACTTCCAGCGCTCGGGCCGCTAGCTCAGTTGGCTAGAGCAGCTGACTCTTAATCAGCGGGTCGAGTGTTCGAATCACTCGCGGCCCACTCGCAACTGACCGGAAACACAGCGGACACTGGGGGCGGCCTCGGCGAGCAGTCGGGGCCGCTTTCGGTTGGTCGACATGGAGTCAACAAGTCAAGCAGCTGGATCCATCCACATCCGATCGTTTTTTGACAGCGGGCCCGATCATCATTCGCTGTTCATCCAAGGCGGCTCCGCAATCAGCAGGTCCGCGGTTCAAATCCGCGCGCCGCTTCACTCTCTTTCCTTGAGTGGCTTGGTTGATAGCCAAACTGACAGCCACCCGGCCTGATCTGACTGACAATGCTCGTCACGACGGTCATCCCGCAGCTAGTATCCGCGCCCAAGCGATGTTGCTTTTGAACAGGCATTCTTGGCATGGCAGAAAACTCCGCTTCGGGCCGGACCATACGCCGTAACTCCTCTTTCTTAGAGTTCAAACGCTCCCATCGGCCGGATCAGGTGCCGAGTCGGGCTGACTATCTAGGGCTCGACAGTCGTCGATGAGTTGCAGCAGCGAACCCAAATTCGGTGGCGCGCCTTTTTGACGCGCCCGTGATGCAGATCCAGCCGCGCTGTCGTCATGGTGACGCGCGGTATCCTGAACTGCCCTGCGTCCGCGCGAGACCATCCTCGTCGAACGCTAGGTGGTCAGGATCGCCTGGACAGGCGGGGTCAAGGAGCAGAGGAAATTCGTTCAGAACGCTGAGGCCGTTGTGTGCCGCAGCCGGTGAGTTCGTAGCTAGCGCGAAAGAGTCGCCCTTATTGGCGTTTCCGACCTCGCCGCAGATCGGGGGGTCAAGATTGGACACCGAATCACGGTCGCAGGTAGCATCTGGCCTGCGTCGGCCAGGATCGATGCCAATGGTAGGACAGGGCGCGTGACTGCATCGTGAATCCAGCGATCTACATCAACCTGTTGCCGCAGGCGATTTTGTCCGTCCTGCTGTGCCTCTCCGACGTAGCAACGGCGGCGCCGCTTCCGCCGAGCCCGACGCCAATCGTCATCGAGCGTGGCGTGGTGCGACCCATCCTGCAGAACCTTCCGGCGGCGCTGTTGTCCATATCAGGGACAGCGCCGACCGATGTCTATGCGGTCGGCGCTGACGCCCAGGACGGTCGCGGTCCGTACGTCCTCCATTACGACGGTAGCGGCTGGCAGCGCCTCGATACCGGTATCACCTCGGGCAACCTGTGGTGGATCAGCGTCACGTTAATCGACGGAGACTTCTACATGGCCGGTGACAACGGCGCCATTCTACAATTCTCCCCCGCAACTAGGACATTCACTCGCCAGACAACACCAAACGCCGCGCAGCTATATGGGATCTGGGGGACGGTGGCGAACAACCTGTGGGCCGTCGGCGGCAACATACACGATCAATCAGCAGTGCTTTGGCATTACGACGGCGAACATTGGAAAGACGTGTCCGGCGTACTTCCGGCCGGCGAGCCGACCAGGGCCTTGTACAAAGTGTGGGGCCGATCCGCGACGGACGTCTACGCCGTCGGGGACGTCGGTAGCCTTTTGCACTTCGATGGCACGAGTTGGTCGCTCCTCGACAGCGGCGTGACCAAGAATACGTTGTTCACTGTCCACGGCAGCGACTCGATCCTCACCGCGGTTGGCGGCAGCTTCCTCACCGGCATCGTCCTCGAGCAACAAGCCGCCGGCTCGTTCGCGAACCGTGCGCCGGCGGGTGCGCCGCAGATGAACGGCGTCTTCGTGCCGCCGACCGGCGACGCCGTCGCCGTCGGATTCGGTCTCTCAGTCGCGACGCGCGACAGCTCCGGTTGGACCCTGGTCGTCAACGGCAGCGACTTGCGCGACTTTCACGGCACCTGGATCGATCCGAGTGACGGCATTTGGGCGGTGGGAGGCGATCTCAGCAACTTGAACAATGGGATCCTGTCGTACAGCGGACCGCTGTCGTTCGACACCCCTACGCCCACCGAGACTCAAACCGCTGCACCGATCGAAACCGCTACTCCGATTCCGCAAGAAACGCCCACGGGCTCCGCGACTCAGGCGTCCAGCCCGACTCTGCTATCCGTGGTGTGCGCCGGCGACTGCAGCGGGAGCGGTGTGGTCGCGGTGAGCCAGTTGATCATTCTGGTCGATATCGCGCTCGGCCGCGCCGATCCGTCGGCGTGTTCGCACGGCATCCCTGTCGGCACCAGCGTCACCATTGCGCTACTCGTCCAAGCGGTGAACAACGCGCTGGACGGATGCGCAGGGTAGGCCAGAGATCAGCCAAGCCCTAGTCTGAATCGAGCAACCACCCTAACCCGCCTAGCGGACTAGGATGGAGCTTTCTGTGCGGAGCCAGGAGTCCTGCGTCGTTCGCCTAATTGAACCCCTCGCAGCAAGGCGTCGATCACCAATGGTTCGCGGGAATCGGCGTAGTCGTGACACGCTGCTGGATAGTCATCTTTAGTGGGCGGTTCAGTCGAAGTTGGCGGTTTTCCAACCCAGCGGTGGCCACCGGCATCCGTGAGCCACCGAGGATCGTGACGGAGGTGACGCCAGCTGCTTTGGCTCGAAACACGAGTGTCGCGACGCCGACGACCGAATGGGTCTTCAACATGCCGCGATTCGCCGCTGCAAATCGTGCGCGCCCCCGTCCGAAGGCCAAGGGGTCTATGACGGGGGCCTCGTCGAACCCAGGCGTCGAACCGCCGTCCACCGTAAGTAAATCGAGCGCATTCGCGTCGTACAACACTCGGAGAGCGTACGCGGCGAGTTGCTCCCTGCCGGCGCGAATCACCACCGGCACGCGGAACACCTCGCCGACTGCGGGAGTTCCCTGCGGCCTGCGCACCGATGCCCGCAGGTTGGTGTGGTTACCCAACGCGCCAAACGGACCACCCCTGTGGCGGGCGAAAAACGCGAGCAGCATTTCCTGATCGCCGCGGTCGAAGACGCCGTCGCCATTGATGTCCGCGCGCAGCAGTACGTCCGCCGGAACCTCGCTCGGCGGATCTGCCGCTAAGAACGATTCCATCGTCGCCGCATCGGCGAGCGTGAGCCTACCGTCGTCGTCCATATCGCCAAGCGCAGACCTGGTAGGTCGAGCACGCAGACGTTGTACGGTGAGCGCGAAGACCTCGTGCGCTACCCCAGCAGCCGGTGCTGTGTCGAAGGACGCAAGCGGGCTGTTCACATCGCGTGCGGTGGCCGCCACCCGGTTCGTCCCGGGACTCATGCCGAGCCGGAAGGAGGTGCACGCCTTACCATCCGCGCCGGTTTTCACCGGCTGTGGCGCCTCGACGTCGCCGTCGCCCTGCGCGACGGTGAACGTCACGTCGATGTCGGCCAGCGGACCGCCGGCTGTGCCTCGCACTTCCACGCATAGTGGGTTTGGCAGCAGGCTTCCCGGCGGGCCGCTCTGACCGCCACCGGATTTGGCGACTAACGAGCCCTCTGTTGAAGGATGGACATAGGTCCACGGCTCGTAGTCGATGCAATCGCTCACCTTGTCGCCCTTGCCGGTGGGATTGAAGAGACCACCTATCGTGGCCGTGTCATCGTTGTTATCGGCCGGGCCGCTATCATCCCCCCAGTA